>Ga0207694_10004151_pt1 | contig 11368 bp, 9 predicted proteins | sample KBSC34metaG_FD_184353 | JGI IMG/M metagenome (GOLD analysis project Ga0207694, IMG submission 184353) | Corn rhizosphere microbial communities from Kellogg Biological Station, Michigan, USA - KBS C3-4 metaG (SPAdes) (version 2) | ecosystem: Host-associated > Plants > Roots > Rhizosphere > Soil...
CCAGCTCCGCTATCGCGGCGTCGCCCTGGCCGATGCCGGGCGTCTCGACGATCACCAGGTCGAAGCCGGCGGCGCGGCAGGCCTCGACCGCCTGGGGCACGAAATCCGGAACCTCGCTGTCGGAATCGCGGGTGGCGATCGAGCGCATATAGATATTGGCGCCGTTGATCGCATTCATGCGGATGCGGTCGCCCAGCAGCGCGCCGCCGCTCTTCCGCTTCGACGGGTCGATGGCGAGGATGGCGATCTTGAAATCGTCATTGTCCAGCCGGAAGCGGCGGATCAGCTCGTCGGTCAGCGACGACTTGCCCGAGCCGCCGGTGCCGGTGACGCCCAGGATCGGCATCGGCCGCTTGGTGCCGCTCATCAGCGTGCCGACGACGCCGTGTCCGGTCGTGCCCTGCTCAAGCAAGGTGATCATCCGCGCCAGATGGCGCCAGCCCGGCGTGCCGAGATCGGCGAGCGATGCGCCGCCCTGGGTGGCGGGGTCGAAATCCGCCCGCTCGATCATATCGTTGATCATGCCCTGGAGGCCCATATGCTGGCCGTCCTCGGGCGCGTAGATGCGCTCCACGCCATAGGCGTGCAGCTCGGCGATCTCATCCTTCGAGATCACGCCGCCGCCGCCGCCGAACACCTTGATATGGCCGGCGCCGCGCTCACGCAGCAGGTCGATGGCGTATTTGAAATATTCGACATGCCCGCCCTGGTAGGACGAGATGGCGATGCCCTGGACATCCTCCTGGATCGCGGCGGTGACGATCTCATCGACCGAGCGGTTATGGCCCAGATGGATGACCTCCGCTCCGGTCGACTGGATGATGCGGCGCATGATGTTGATGGCTGCATCGTGCCCGTCGAACAGGCTGGTCGCGGTGACGAAGCGCACCTTGTGGCGGGCCTGATAGGTCTTCGGCTTGGCGAACTCGACTGGGGTTGCGCTATCCGGCACGGCTTCCTCCTACTCTCTCAATTCTGTCTTCGGCTCAGAACGCGGCTTCCGCCATTTCCATGACGGTCGCGCCGCCGGCGGTGGCCGCCGCTTTCAGCGACGATGCGCGCGGCAGGATGTGCTCGCCATAGAAGCGGGCGGTGACGATCTTCGCCTTCAGGAAATCGTCGTCGCCGCCGGTGCCGATCTCGGCCTTGGCCTCGAGCGCGCCCACGGCCAGCATCCAGCCGCCGGCGACCGTGCCCCACAGCCGCATGAACGGCACCGCGCCGGCCGCCGCGTCGCGCGGGTCGCCCTGCTGTGCCGCCAGGATCCAATCGGTGGCGCTGTCGAGCGCGTCGAGACCCTCGACCAGCGCGGTGCGCAGCTTGGCGAACGCCTCGCCGGCCTCGGCCAGCTTGCCGTCCCATTCGCGCATATGGGCGATGAAGGCCTTGGCGGTGGCGCCGCCGTCGCGGGTCAGCTTGCGGCCGATCAGGTCGTTGGCCTGGATGCCGTTGGTGCCCTCATAAATCTCGGCGATCTTGGCGTCGCGCATATACTGGGCAGCGCCGGTCTCCTCGATGAAGCCCATGCCGCCATGGACCTGGACGCCGATGGCGGCGACCTCTGAGCCGACCTCGGTGCCCCAGCCTTTCACGATCGGGATCAGCAGGTCGACGATCGCCTGACGGCGCTGGCGCGCAGCGGGATCGGGATGGCGCTTGGCGACATCGATCGAGGCGGCGGCGAGATAGGCCAGCGCGCGCGACGCCTCGGTCAGGCCCTTCATGGTCAGCAGCATCCGGCGCACGTCCGGATGGTGGATGATGGTGACCGGCGTGGCGTCGGTGCCGGCGATATCGCGGCTCTGCACCCGCTCGCGGGCGAAGTTGGCGGCGCGCTGGGTCGCACGCTCGGCGACGGCGACACCCTCCAGGCCGACCGACAGGCGGGCGTTGTTCATCATGGTGAACATATATTGGAGACCCTTGTTCTCCTCACCCACCAGATAGCCGATGGCGCCGCCATTATCGCCGTAAGCCATGACCGCGGTTGGGCTGGCATGGATGCCCATCTTGTGCTCCAGCGAGGCGCAGCGCAGGTCGTTGCGCTGACCGACAGAGCCGTCGGCATTGACCATGTATTTGGGCACGATGAAGAGCGAGATGCCCTTCACGCCGGCCGGGGCGTCGGGCAGGCGGGCCAGCACGAGATGGACGATATTCTCCGTCATCTCATGGTCGCCATAGGTGATGAAGATCTTCTGGCCGGTGATCAGGTAATGGTCGCCGTCCTTCACCGCCTTCGTGCGCACCGCGCCGACGTCGGAGCCGGCCTGCGGCTCGGTCAGGTTCATCGTGCCGGTCCATTCGCCGGAGATCAGCTTGGGCAGATAGGTCGCCTTCAGCGCATCGGATGCGTGATGGGTGATCGCCTCGACCGCGCCCTGGGTCAGCATCGGGCACAGCGAGAAGGCCATGTTGGCCGAGGTCCACATTTCCTGCAGCGCGATCGACACGATCCAGGGCAGGCCCTGGCCGCCGAAATCGGGCGAGAACGGCACCGAGTTCCAGCCGCCGTCGACGAAGCCCTTATAGGCGTCGGCCCACCCGGCGGGCGTGCGCACGACGCCGTTCTCCAGCCGCGAGCCCTGCTTGTCGCCGACGACATTGAGCGGGCCCAGCACCCCGCCGGCGAACTTGCCGGCCTCCTCGAAGATCGATTCCGCCAGATCGAGCGTCACATCCTCGGCGCCGGGCAGGGCCGCGACCTCATCGAAACCGGCCAGCTTGGTAACGGTGAAACGGATATCGGCGAGCGGGGCGACATAGTCGGTCATCGTTGCAAAACCACGCGTAAAGGCATGTCCGCCCGCCGCCGCCGTCAGGTCGAAACGGTCGCAGCCGATGCATGCCGAAGGTTATTGAACAAACGTTCGTCTAACTATATTCAATCAGTGACCCCGGTACAAGTGAGGGACCCGGATTCAAGAATGAAAGCACGTCTCGCCAAGGCAGCGGAGACCGGCGCCCCTGCGTCCGGGGATGATACGCCCGCGCGCGGCCGGCGGCAGCAGATTCTTGAGGCGGCGGCACGCCGCTTCAGCGACGGCGGCTTCCACGCCACCAGCATGCGCGACATCGCCGCCGATGTCGGCTTCATGGTCGGCTCGATCTATTACCACTTCGAATCCAAGGACACGCTGTTCGTCGCCGTGCACGGCGCGGCGGTGGAGATGATGACCAACGCGGTACGGGCCGCCCTGGAGGGGGTCTCAGGACCCTGGGACCGGCTGGAGGTCGCCGCCGCTGCCCATTGCGAGGCGCTGAACGGCGATAACGCTTTCGTCGGCGTGATCACCCCAATCTTTCCGGTGACGGTGGGCGAGCTGCGCAACGCGCTGGCGGCGCAGCGCGACGGTTACGAGAAGATGTTCATGGCGCTGATCGACGATCTGGGCCTGCCCGGCGATATCGACCGCCATGTCTTCCGGCTGCATGTGCTGTCGGCGCTGAACGGCACCAAGTTCTGGTATCGCCCCGGCGGCAAGACCCCGTCCGAGATCGGGCGGCAGCTGGTGCGGATGCTCAGGCCGCAGTGAATCAGTTCCCGTCATTGCGAGCGCAGCGAAGCAATCCAGAGCCACAGGCCGGGAAGCTGGGCTAACGGCCCTGGATTGCTTCGTCGCTGCGCTCCTCGCAATGACGGCTATAGAGTTTGAGGAATGATGCAAAAAATTGATTTGCCGTCCATCGAGACGGTGCAGTTCGCCGTTATGGGCCGGATCGGCCTCATCACGCTGAACCGGACGAAGGCGCTGAACGCGCTGGACCAGGATATGTGCCTGGCGGTCGATGCGGCGCTGAAGATCTGGGAGAAAGACGACGCGATCGCCGCCGTGGTCATCCGCGGGGCCGGCGGCCGGGCCTTCTGCTCGGGCGGCGACGTGCGGCTGGCGCGGGAGGATGGGATCGCCTGGAAGAGGGGCTTAAGCGACGGGCGGATCGTGCGTGAGTTCTTCCGCGACGAGTACCGGATGGACCGGCGGATCGCGACCTTTCCCAAGCCCTATATCGCGCTGATCGACGGCATCACCATGGGCGGCGGCGTCGGCATCTCGGTCCATGGGCGCTATCGGCTGGCGACCGCCACCACCGTGCTGGCGATGCCGGAAACCCAGATCGGCCTGTTCCCCGATGTCGGCACCTCCTTCGTCCTGTCGCGCCTGCCCGGCGGGGTCGGGACCTGGTTGGCGCTGACCGGTGCACGGCTGAAGGCAGCCGATTGCCTGTCGCTGGGCATCGCCACGCATGTCGTCGATCATGAGCGCCTGGACGCGCTGGTCGCCGCGCTGGCCGCCGGCGGCGATATCGATACGGCCATTGCCGGCCACGCCGCCGATGCCGGAGCACCCGAACTGCCGGCGAACCGCACGGCGATCGACCGTTGCTTCGCCCATGACCGCATGGAAGACATCATGGCCGCGCTGGATACCGAGGACGGCGCATTCGCGGCCGAGACCGCGGCGACTCTGCGCCTGATGTCGCCGACCAGCCTGAAGCTGACCTTGAAGCTGATCCGCAAGGCGCGGACGCTGGACCTCGACGACTGTTTCCGGATGGACTACCGCCTCAGCCAGTCGGTGCTGGGCGGTCACGATTTCTATGAGGGCGTGCGCGCCCAGCTGGTGGACAAGGACAAGCAGCCCAAATGGTATCCGTCGACGCTGGACGCGGTGGACGATACCGCCATCGACAGCCTGTTCGTCCCGCCGCTCCACGGCGACCTGACATTCGAAAATTAGGCTGCGACCAAGCGCTCCAGCCGCACGGAATCACGGAACCGCGCGTGGGATGAAAGGATTTGACACCGGTAGGGGCTGGTGATTTCGTTTCGCTTGGACAAGCGAAAAATAAAAAGGTCCAACTATGTTCCGATGGTACCTGAACAAGGCCATCCGGCGCGGCAGGATGGTTCTTATCGAGTCCAATGGCCGAATCACAAAATTCGGCGAAGCAGGGGAAGGTCCGGCACTCACTCTCAGGGTGCACGACCGCAAGACGATGTGGCGGCTGTCCACCCAGCCGAACCTGGCGCTTGGCGAAGCCTATATGAACGGCACGCTGACCATCGAAAACGGGACGATCCGCGACGTTATCGCGCTCATCTTCGATAACATGGCCGACAGCCCAGTCGAGCTGCCCGAGCAGGCGATCGAGCGGCCGTTCCGCCCGTTGCTGCGCCGCCTGCGCCAATACAATCCGATGCGGCGGTCGCAGCGCAACGTCTCCCATCACTACGACCTGTCGCGGCGGCTGTTCGAGCTGTTCCTCGACGCCGACGAGCAATATTCCTGCGCCTACTTCACCGACCCGAACATGACGCTGGAGGAGGCGCAGATCGCCAAGAAGCGCCATATCGCCGCCAAGCTGCTGCTGAAGCCGGGCATGAAGGTGCTGGATATCGGCTCGGGCTGGGGCGGGCTCGCCTTCACCTTGGCGGAGACGGCCGGCGTCGACGTCACCGGCCTTACCCTGTCGCAGGAGCAGCTGAAGGTCTGCAACGAGCGGGCGCGGGCGATGGGCCTGGCCGATCGGGTGCGATTCTATCTGCGCGACTATCGCGCGGAGACCGGAACCTATGACCGGGTGGTCTCCGTCGGCATGTTCGAGCATGTCGGCATCAACCACTACAGGACTTTTTTTGATACATTATATCGCTTGCTGACGCCCGACGGCGTCGCGTTATTACATTCCATTGGCCGGCTGAACGGTCCGGGCCGCACCAATTCCTGGATCCGGAAATATATCTTTCCGGGCGGCTATGCCCCCGCCCTCTCCGAAGTTCTGCCGGTCGTCGAGCGGTCCGGCCTGTTGTCGACCGATATCGAGCTTCTGCGGATGCATTACGCGATGACGATCGACCACTGGACCGCGCGCTTCCAAGCAAACCGCACGGAGATCGCCCAGCTATACGACGAGCGCTTCTGCCGGATGTGGGAATTCTACTTGGCCGGCGCGGAAATGGACTTTCGTTACCTGAACGCCTGCAACTTCCAACTGCAAATGGCCAAGCGTGTCGATGCCGTCCCGCTGACCCGCGACTATATCACCGAGTGGGAGGCCAGAGGTAGAAAAACGGCGGAAATCCGCGCCGCCTGAGACCTCAACTAAAACCGCCTCCGCGTGCGAAGCTTTCGTACGGAAATACGAACTATGTGATGAGACCAGGTGATTTATAAGCTTACTATAAATAAACTATATATTGTGAAAATGCCCTGCGACATCCAGTCATAAAAATGATGTGGCATTAAGTCAGGTTCTGTGCTTTAACCCGCCCGTCTTCAAAAAATAGAGGGTGACGAACCATGTCTTCCACCGTCGTGAGAACCTTGCGGCAGGCTTCGTTGAGTGCGCTCGCCGTGCTGGCGATCGCGGGCAGCGCGCAGGCTGTCGACATCACCGGCGCGGGGGCGACCTTCCCCAATCCGGTCTATCAGAAGTGGGCCGAGGCCTATAAGGCCAAGACCGGCACGGCGCTGAACTACCAGTCGGTCGGTTCGGGCGCGGGCATCAAGCAGATCGAGGCCGGCACCGTCGATTTCGGCGCGACCGACAAGGCGCTCGACGCCGACGAGCTGAAGAAGAACGACCTGGTGCAGTTCCCGGCCGTGATCGGCGGGATCGTGCCGATCGTCAACCTGCCCGGCATCGGCAGCGGCGAGCTGAAGCTCGACGGCGCCACGCTGGGCGCGATCTTCCTGGGCACGATCACCAAGTGGGACGATCCGGCCATCGCCAAGATCAACCAGGGCGTGAAGCTGCCCTCTACCCCGATCACCGTCGTCCATCGCGCCGACGGGTCGGGCACGACCTACAACTTCACCTACTACCTCTCGGCCGTGAACGCCGACTGGCAGGCAAAGGTGGGCTCCAACACCGCGGTCGATTGGCCGGCCGGCGTTGGCGGCAAGGGCAACGAGGGCGTGTCGGCCCTGGTGCAGCAGACCGCGGGCTCGGTCGGCTATGTCGAAATCGCCTATGCGCTGCAGAACAAGCTGACCTACACCAAGATGATGAATGCCGACGGCGCCTTCGTCGAGCCGAAGCTGGAGGGTTTCCAGGCCGCCGCGTCGCATGCCGACTGGGCGTCCGTCCCGAACTATCGCCTGGTGCTGGCCAACCAGCCGGGCAAGGACAGCTGGCCGATCACCGCCGCGACCTTCATCCTGGTTCACGGCAAGCAGACCGACGCCGCCAAGGCGAAGGCCGTGCTGGGCTTCTTCGACTGGTCGCTGAACAACGGTCAGGCGATGGCGAAAGACCTGCTCTATGTGCCGCTGCCGGACTCGCTGGTCAAAATGATCGAAAAGACCTGGACCGACGACGTGAAGGCTGACGGCAAGCCGGTTTGGCCGTAAACTAAAGGACCCGACTATCGGAAGGGAGTCCCGGGACTCCCTTCCACTTCTTCCCGCCCCGCTATCGGCGAAGGCTGTTAATGACCAGTGCAGCGGTAACCGCGACAGGCAAGCCCGGAACCCGCGTCCATCCTCGACGCCTCGGCAATATTATCTTCGGCGGGGCGGCCTGGACCTTCGGAATATGGGTGCTGATCCTGCTGGCCGCGGTCATGATCGCGCTGGTGATGGGCGCCGTCCCGGCCTTTCAGGAATTCGGTCCGTCCTACATCTGGACCGAGGCCTGGAATCCCGGCAAGGACATCTATGGCGCCATGGCGCCGCTTTACGGCACCCTGGTCACCGCCTTTATCGCGATGATCATCGGCGTGCCCTTCAGCCTGGGCATCGCCATGTTCCTGACGGAACTGTGCCCGACCTATCTCAAGCGTCCTATTTCAACCGCCGTCGAACTGCTGGCCGCGGTGCCCAGCATCATTTACGGCATGTGGGGCCTGTTCGTCCTGGTGCCGCTGATGCAGCTCTACATCGAGCCGGCGATCATTTCGACATTGGGCAACATACCGCTGATCGGCGTCCTGTTCGGAGGGCCCGCATACGGCATCGGGCTGATGACCGCCGGTGTCATCCTGTCGGCAATGGTGTTGCCCTATATGGTTTCGATCATGCGCGACGTGTTCGAGACGGTGCCGCCGCAGCTGCGCGAATCCGCTTATGGGCTGGGCGCCACGACGTGGGAGGTCGTGCGAAGCGTCGTCCTGCCCTACAGCCGCGTCGGCGTCGTCGGCGCCTTCATGCTGGCGTTGGGCCGCGCGCTGGGCGAGACGATGGCCGTCACCTTCGTGGTCGGCAATTCCTATCACATCAAGGCGTCCCTCCTGGCGCCGGGGACGACGATCTCCGCCTCGCTGGCCAGCGAATTCGCGGAGGCCGACGGGCTCCAGCTGGGCGCCCTGCTCGCCAACGGGTTCCTGCTGTTCGTGCTGACCTTCTCGGTCATCGGCGTCGCCCGGCTGATGCTGCTCAGGCTGCAAAGGAAATACGGGTGAGCCAGATGGAAACCCAGGCGGCAACGACCCCTGCATCCGTGAGCCAGGAGATCGTGCGCCGGCGGCTGCGCGCCAACCGCGTCGTCACCGGCCTGTCGGTGTTCGCAACCGCCGCCGGCCTGTTCCTGCTGGCGTGGATTCTCGGCTATCTGCTGTTCAAGGGCTTCACCACCCTGTCCCTCGGCATGTTCATCCACGACACGGCGGCCCCCGGCAGCAATGGCGGCCTGCGCAACGCGATCATCGGCAGCCTGATGATCACCGGCGTCGGTATCGTGCTCGCGACGCCGATCGGCATCCTCGCCGGCACCTTCCTGATCGAGTACGGCCGCGGCTCGAAGCTGGCCGAACTCATCCGCTTCGTGAACGACATGCTGGTCAGCGCGCCGTCGATCATTGTCGGCCTGTTCGTCTATGTGATCGTCGTGAAGCCGATGCATCATTTCTCCGGCTGGGCCGGCGCCATCGCGCTGGGCATCATTGCCCTGCCGATCATCGTGCGTACGACGCAGGACATGCTGCAGCTGGTACCCGACGCGCTGCGTGAGGCGGCTTATGCGCTGGGCGCGCCGAAATGGCGGGTGATCGTGGTCGTCAGCTATCGCGCCGCCTTCCAGGGCATGATGACCGGGGTGCTGCTCGCTGTCGCACGCATCAGCGGCGAGACCGCGCCGCTCTTGTTTACCGCGCTGTCGAACTCCAGCTTTACGGCAGACATGTCGTCGCCGATGGCAAGTCTTCCGGTAATCATATACAACTATGCCAGCTCGCCGTATCCGGATTGGAAACATCTCGCCTGGGCGGGGGCTCTTTTGATCACGTTTTCGGTTTTGATTTTGAACGTCGTCGCCCGCAGCTTTGCTCCACGCAGCAGGAACTAAACGGATGACCGAAGCCCATACTGAGCTGCATGCCGTGCCGCCGCCGGCGGTCGCCATTCCGATCATCGATCCCCACCTCGATCCCAAGATCGCGGTCAAGAACCTGAACTTCCACTACCAGACCGGTTTCCACGCGCTGAAGGACATCAACCTGTCGATCGCCGACAGGTGCGTCACCGCCTTCATCGGCCCGTCCGGCTGCGGCAAGTCCACCCTGCTGCGCGTGCTGAATCGCATCTACGATCTCTACCCGGGGCAGCGCGCCACCGGCACGGTGCTGGTCGACGGCGAGAATATCCTGGCCCCCGGCTATGACGTCACCCGGCTGCGCGCCAAGGTCGGCATGGTCTTCCAGAAGCCGACGCCGTTCCCGCTGACGATCTGGGACAATATCGCCTTCGGCATCAACCTGTACGAGAAGCTGTCCAAGCCCGACCTCGACAACCGGATCGAATGGGCGCTGCGCAAGGCGGCGATCTGGGAAGAAGTGAAGGACAAGCTGAAGCGTAACGGCACCAGCCTGTCGGGCGGCCAGCAACAGCGCCTGTGCATCGCCCGCGCCATCGCGGTGAAGCCGGAAGTGATCCTGATGGACGAGCCCTGCTCGGCGCTGGATCCCATCTCCACCGCCCGGGTGGAGGAGCTGATCCTGGAGTTGGCCGACGATTACGGCATCGTGCTGGTCACCCACAACATGCAGCAGGCGGTCCGCACCGCGGACTTCACCACCTTCATGTATCTGGGCGAGGTGATCGAGTTCGGCGAAACCGAACAGATCTTCTCCAACCCCCGCGAACAGCGCACCCAGGATTACGTGACCGGCCGGTTTGGCTGATCCGCGCCGGGCGCCCCACTCCCTTATCGTCATGCCCGGGCTTGACCCGGGCATCCACGCGGTACCGCAACACCGGTGCATGTGGATAGGCGTGGATGGCCGGGTCAAGCCCGGCCATGACGGTACGGGGTGATTGGTTAGATCTGTCGCACGATATCATCCACGATCGCCTCGACCGGCTGATCGTCATCCACCGTCAGCACCGGCTCGTCCGCGCCAGGCTCCTCCAGCGTTTCGAACTGGCTGGCCAGCAGCGAGGCCGGCATGAAATGGCCGTGGCGCCCGCCGAGGTGCCTGGCCATCACTTCGGGCGAACCTTTCAGATAGACGAACCGCACCTCAGGACGGCCGCCCGTCAGCAAGTCGCGATAGCTGTGCTTGAGGGCCGAGCAGGTGACGATGCCGGACTGGCCGGCCTTCAGCCGCGTCTCGATCCAGCCAGCTATCGATTTGAGCCAGGGTTGCCGGTCGGCGTCGGTGAGCGGTGTGCCAGCATGCATCTTCGCCACGTTCTCGGGCGAATGGAAATCGTCGCCCTCGGCCAGCGCCCAGCCCAGCCGCTCGGCGAGCGCGCCGGCGACGGTGCTCTTGCCGCTGCCGGACACGCCCATGACGATCAGGATGCGCGGCGCGGACACTCTTGGCGATTAGGTCTGGGCGATCAGATGCTGAATCCCGTCCGGGCCGGCGACGAAGGCCTCCTTGGCGATACCGATGAACAGGCCGACATCGACGACGCCGGTGATCATCCTGATCTCGCGCTCGAACGCCGCCGGGTCGCCGATCGGATCGAGGTCGAGGTCGGCGATGTAATGGCCGCCGTCGGTGACGAAGGTCTTGCCGTCCCTCTGGCGCAAAGTCGCCTTGCGGGCACGGTCGCGCAGCTTGTTGAAGGTGACTTCCCAGCCGAACGGCACGATCTCGACCGGCAGCGGGAAGCCGCCGCCCAGATGCGGCACCAGCTTGGTCGAATCGCAGATCACGACCATCTTGTCGCTGGCCGAGGCGACGATCTTTTCACGCAGCAGCGCGCCGCCGCCGCCCTTGATCAGGTCCAGCCCCTTGCCGGCCATCTCGTCGGCGCCGTCGATGGTGATGTCGAGATGCTGTTCGTCGGCGAAGGTGACGATCTTGATCCCCTCGCCCTCGGCCTGGATGCGCGTGGCCTCAGAGGTCGGGATGGCGATAATCTTGAGGCCCTGGCGGACCCGCTCGCCCAGGATCGAGACCAGGTGCTTGGCGATCGAG
>Ga0207694_10004153_pt1 | contig 11366 bp, 8 predicted proteins | sample KBSC34metaG_FD_184353 | JGI IMG/M metagenome (GOLD analysis project Ga0207694, IMG submission 184353) | Corn rhizosphere microbial communities from Kellogg Biological Station, Michigan, USA - KBS C3-4 metaG (SPAdes) (version 2) | ecosystem: Host-associated > Plants > Roots > Rhizosphere > Soil...
GTGCGAGACGAGCGCATCTACCTCGAACGCTTCGGCCCGGGCTCCGTCGTGCGCCGCGCGCAGGCGGCTCCGATGGCCGATCCCGAAGACGAAGGTGTGGTTGTGAAATTCGCCCGATCAGGCAAGTCAGCTGTGTGGCGGCCCTCCCAGGGCTCGCTCCTCGACTTGGCAGAGCGTGCCGGTGTCGCGCCCCTGTCCAGCTGTCGGTCCGGTGTATGCGGAACATGCGCTACTAGGGTTGTCGATGGCACTGTCGACTACGCGCAGCCGCCTGTGCACGAGATCGCCGAAGGCGAAGCCCTGATTTGCATCGGGACGCCGCATCCCGGGCCACACTTGGATGGTTCGCTCGACAGGGAGGGCGTAACATTGGACCTGTGATCGGGCACTGGCGAGCTGGACGGGGGTCGACCGCAAGGCCCTGTCGGAGGTAGCCGCCCGGTAGGGGAGGCACTTCGCGCGCCACGCAAAAGGAGGAACACTGCTACGAGCTAGGCCATTGATCGCCGAACACACTCTCGCCACGCAAACCGGAGAGACCCGGCCTACGTCCTCAGCAAAGGTATTCCACGTTTTGGCGCGAGGTGCTCGCCCTACGCACGGGCGACGACGAACGCCGTCACCGGCCAAGGCCTCGAACTCAATGCTGACTTTAAGAAGGTGGTGCGGGTGGTCGGAATCGAACCGACACTCCTTGCGGAACCGGATTTTGAATCCGGCGCGTCTACCAGTTTCACCACACCCGCACGGTGTAGAACCCTACGTGCAGTGCGCTTGAGGGTAGCTGGACGCTCCTATACAGCACCTGCGGAGGAATTTCTAGATGGAAGTCGCCTCAATGATGGTAGGATTTTCAATCTTTTAGCGACCATCCTCCTCGTCCGTCCAACCGCTGGCAAATCTCGCTGCACTCCTACGCTGCACCTGGCACAATCAGCTGGCGCACGACTAACAGCATAACGTCGCTCGATCCGACTCGCCTGTTACGCGATAGCGGGGCGGCCGCGCGGTGACTTGGCCGTTGCGGACGCAGTGTAGGAAGGCTGTTCGATCTCGGACGCCCAACAGGTCATCGCCGAGGAAGCCCAACTGCTCAATGATATCGAGCCTATCGGCGACGATGATGATCGGCTGGAGGAACTGCTTGAAGCGCTCTATGACGACGCTAGTGAGCTGAGCGGCTTCGACGTCGGCACGACAGGAGCGATCTTCGCGCTTTCGGCTGCGGGTGCGGCACCCATTTCGAGCTGCAACGGCGGTCTGGCGGGCGACACATCGCATTCCTCGCATGTGCCTCATATTCTGTTCTCTGTGACACCCGATCGACTTGCACCGGTCCTTGCTGCTGCGGAGGCGGCATAAACTGGAACAGTGAAGCATGGCAGCGCACGATGCGCCTGCTTCAGTCAACCGCGATACCCTCAGCCCGCGCTTTACCAATTGTGTCCAGTAGCACGGCGCACTGTCTTTCAGTCGGAATCTTCATCGGCATCTGCATGGCGATTTGCAGGACGCCGACTTCCTTCGGCGTTAGCAGGCGTTTCGCGACCAGGGCGTCGTGGATGACGATCCATTTCGAACCGGGGATTGCGAAAACCTTCGTCTGCGCCTCAATGCCGTTGTCCACCTTCTGCGTATTCCGGGCAGCCCGCTTTTCGGAAAGATGATCGTCGCGGGACAGACATTCGCCGTCGAACTCATCCGGTAGAAGGTCAGCGAACTCATCCATATGTTCCAGCATCCGCGTCCAGCAGGCTTCGCGCTTGGCCCATTCGGATATGTTGGAAATACCCTGCATTGGGCGCAGGAGGTCGTCATTCACGCGGGAAGCCACAGCGGCGATGGCGTTTTCAAGAACGGGGCTTATCCCCTGTGCATTCCAAACGCGCAGGAAATCGAGACTCTTTTCCTGTCGTTTCGTCAGCTCACTGAGAACGGCCAGCGTGTAGGCAACAATATTTGCGCGATAGCCGTTGTTGTACCACGGCTGCGCTGAAACGATCCGTTCGGTTGCGCGGAAGATGATCCCTCGCGCTACAGCCCGTTTGAAATACGCCTCATTAAAGCCGTCCGACGACTTTTCCCATTCCTTGCCGATCCGGGCGGCGTATCGGGCAAAGTTCTTCTCGGCACCCAAGTTCACATAGCGCGGATGGTCATCCCAGACGTTCTCGAACTTCGCGAGATCCGTCTTGGTCAGCATCTGCGGCTTCGGATTTTCAGCCTTGAACCGCTTCTGCTCAGCAGGGGTGAGCTTGGCCTGCGCATCCGCATACTGGCCACGGGCACGCTCATAGAACCATTTGGTTTCCCGCTGCGCTCCTTTACCTGCAGGCGCCCATATGCGCCGGGAAAACTCCTCCATTCGGATGTGATACGCATGGTTTGAAAAGAAGTCGGCGGCCTGAACCCGGTTCTGGGTATTGGCGTATTCGGAGATCCGGGGAACGACCTTTTCGCTTTCCTCACTGTCGATCACGGACAGCTTCATCTGCACGAATATCTGCGTGAGATCGGCCTTATCCTTCCTGCGTGTGTGGAACAGTGAGGCAGTTGTCTGCCCCCCGTTCACGATCTGAAGGTCGGTAATCCTTGTGATCTGGAGGCCGTCTTCTGTCCGCTTCGTTTCAACCCCTTGGGCGGTTGCCGTGATGCCGTTGTTGTAGGCAAAGAACATACCCGGCTCGGTCATGATGGTCGTGCGGATACCTTGGTTGACCTTCGCTCTGGCCTGAAGAAACGTGCGGACGTTCTGCTCCAGCAGCCTCGCGCCGAACTTTTCGTAAATTGTCGAAAGGATCGGCCCCGGCATGACGACGAGATAGGACTGATAGGCATCTGTTCCCAAGTGGGCGGGCAGGCAGGATATGCCGGTTCCAAACATGGCCTCGAAGTCGAGGTCCAGCGCCTCCTTGTGGCTGCGGGAACTCCGCTGACGATGAAGGCGCGAGATATCCCAGATATGGAAGCTGGTTGCGATACCGGCTGTCTCAGCGTCGGGAACGGCCTGAATCCGGTCACTCAACGTTCGCTCCGACACAAGAATGAGGTTGAGGTGTCGGATCAGCCCCCTTCTATCCGCGATCTGCTTCGCCAGCCCATACTCTGGTGTTGTGATATCCAAGCTCTCTGCGAGTCTTTTAGTCATGCTTGCGGTGAAGAATTTCGCGGCCCGCTTGAATGCCGCCTCCATGTCGGTGCGGGTAAGTGATGCCAGCTCATCACGACTGGCGAAATCCGCAACGTAAAGATCAAGGCTGCCTTCATCATTGAACCAGTAGCCATCAGCTCTGATTCCTCCCTGCGGAGGCGCATAAAAGCAATCTTCGAAACCCTCAACAAATCCGGTCTCCCGGAGCTCCTGCGCTATGGCCGCCATGAAATGGTCGCGCGCGAATCCACCATATGTTTCCTGATTGGCCAGCAAATCCTGACGGAAATCGTGGAAAAACTCTTCGGCGGTCGTTTCCAATCAGGGCCTCCGGAACATATCGGCTTCATCGCAGGAGAACGCGGCTATCGCCTCCAGCATGATATCGTAGGACACCTTTGTGATGCCGGGCGGCAGCTCCGAGCGGATCAGGCGCGGAAAACCATCGGTCACGCGGTATCCCTGAAGGCCGCCGACGACGAAGCGGGGCGCATCATAATCCGCGAGCGGGACATACCCCATACCCGCGAGTTTGCCGGCGAACTCTTCGATAGCTTCGGCTTCCGTCAGCTCGCCGTCGATCAGCTCGATGATGCCGTTCAATGACAGTGCCTGGGGAGCATCGGGCTGGCCGCTCAGGCGCTGGGTCAGGAGAAAAAGATCATCGGCGAGCGATTCGAGCTGGTCCTCCGACGAGATGCGAACTGTGTTGCGCTCCCGACCGGAGAGCGATTTCACCTCGATGGCCCGGTTGCCGAAGATAAAGTCTTGATGGGAGTCATCCGGACCACACCACGCATCGACGGCTGACGCCTGCGGCAGTGTGTCCTGATAGAGAAGGCGCAGCACATGCAGTTCGCCGAACAGCCCGCGAACCTCCTCGGGCGATAGCAGGCGGGCGTTCCGCCCCGCAAGGAACGCCTTCCACCGCCGCAGATGGGCAAGCGCGACGGCCAGTGCCGTCGCCGGGTCTGCGACTTCCCTCAAGCTGCCGATAAGGGTTTCACACAGACCCAGGAAGAGGTCGCTGTCGATATGCCGGGCAAGCGTCAGCACAAACCGCTGCTTACCGGCACTATCGCTGTTCCGAAGATCAACGCTGATGCCGTGCAGCGAAACAACATCACGGCGGAACTGTGCCGTGTGATCGCCATCCAGCTCGATAATCAGGAGGCACTGTGCCCCGGCATCCCGGCCCCAGAAAACTGGAACACCCGTCGTTCCCGCAACACGGAGAACGCTCAGATCAGCCGCCGGTGTCGGAATGGCCTCCCATGGCACGGGCCTACTCCTCGTCATAATCATCGTCCGAGTCCGGATCGTCGTCCATCGATCCGTACATTTCTTCCATCCAGACCTTGTTGGCGATCACCTCGATCTCGAACTCGGCTCCGTACAGGCCGTCGGGGAAGCTCAGCCCCCATGCCGGAACTCTGTAACCCGCAAGGGCCTCGTTTTTGGTCGGTTCAAGTATGTGGATCATCAGGAGAGGTTTGTTGCGGATGATGCGGTAGTGAATGTCTGAAGGCACCTTCTTGGCTTCGGAGTTTTTCGACGCCAGCTTCTCCGCTTCCGCAATCTGATCCTCCGTCAGGCCGAGTTTCTCGTCGCCGCGGCTGGCCACGCGGTATCCTGAGACCTGCCATTTATCCTCAGTCACATCCTTTGCAGCCGTCCGGTCCTGTGCGCCAAGGCGATACTCTGCCGGGTCGCCAGGGCCTTTCGAGATAAGCAGCACGTCAGCCTTTGGAAATCTGGGGGTGATCTTGAGCAGATATTCAATCGCGTCGGCTTTCCGTTTCCGTGCTGATTTATGCGCCTTGAACCGCAGCAGAAACTCATCAATTTTCCCGATATCAACATCAGGAATGAACCATCCCTTTTCGGTCGGCATCACCGTGCCGCCGAAACCCTCGCGCCAGTATTCGGCGATGAGGTTCTCGTTTTCCTCATTGACCGTGGGATCGAGGGGCAGGAGCCAGCTTTCCTGAAGCGTGCCGGTCAGGTTCTGATTGAGAACAACCTTCTCCCCGCTGCGCATTTTATTGGCGGCAGTCACCATCAGGCTGTCGGGGTGTGACTTCACATAGAGACCGAAATCCCTTGGACTCATCTCGGCCTGACGCATCCGCGTGATCTGCTGACGCAACTCCTCGGATGCCAGTGCAATGTGTTTGTACCAGTTGATCGAGTCGTTCGGCAGCCAGACGCGGCAGACATCCTCGTAGCCCGGTCGATAACCGAACCAGCGCCCCATCTGCATCAGCGTGTCGTACATCTTGGTGTTGCGGTACATGTAACTGATCGTCAGACCATCAATCGTCAGGCCGCGTGAAAGGCTGAGGCCGCCGATAGCGATTGCGGTCAGGCCGATGCCGTCCTTCTCGTACTTCCCGAAATCGAGAACCTCATCGCTCTTGCTGTTGACCACATAGGTCCGCAGGTTCTCGAAAACGCCCCAGAGGGCCGCTTTCACTTCATCCCAGGTGTAGTTCCGCGCGCCGAACTCGTTGGCTGCGAACTCGGCATCGAACGCGGCACGCAGACGGGCCATGTGTTCGTTTTTCGATGATGCGGCTTCCGGCATCATGTAATTGGCCTTCACGGCTTCCCGCATCCGGTCGAGGCGCAGTCCGATAAAGCTCCGCACCTCCTTCTGGACGGATACGAAGCGGGACACGTTGACCAGCATGGAGCAGTGTTTCCGCTCCTGACCTCTCAGGTTACGGATGGCTCGCGCAACGATGAATTGGTCCAGCGCACGATAGAGGCTGGGCGGCAGCTCCGCGACCGGAAACCCGTTTTTATGAACGAACGGCAGGTATTCCTCGCAGTCCTCTATCTGCCGCAGGATCACACTGCTGCTTTCGTCCTTCAGGAAAACCTTGTCAGGCCCGAAATAGGTGGTCGGAGCATCAAGTGAGTGAATGAAGTCGCTCGGGAACAGCTCTTCGTAGGCGTCCTTGTCGAAAGCGTCGGGGTCGATGAATATGTTGGCAAAAGGCGTGGCGGTATATCCGACGTAGCAGTTCTTGGTGAACAGCCGCAGGATCTTTCTGATCCACGCATTCGTGGCGGTCGGGTTGATGTCCGGCTTGTTGGTGTTGATCGACGCGTTGTCAGCCTCGTCGTCGATGACCAGCATGGGGACATCGGCAATGCGGTCGCGCCCTTTCGCGTTCAGCTCCCGCAGCCAGATGTGCAGAGCTTCGAGCGTCTTCACATTCTTTTTGATGACAAGAATGACGGGGTTTTTGAAATCGTTCAGCTGCGCACCGCTGACGTTCGCGGTCTGTTTGTTGAAGTCGGAGTTTATATTCGTGAGCGTGACAGGGTTCGGGTAACTCCTGTCCAGCCCGACACCGATGTTGACGCGATTTTCCGGGTCGCTGGAACGCCCGACAAATCCCTCATCGACGCGCTGCTGGGTCTGTTTGCGCAGATTGTTGTGAATGCCCGCAATAACGATGATGAACTTGTATCCGGCATCAGCGGCCTTCGCGATCACGCCCATGTAGTTGGCGGTCTTGCCGGATTGGACATGGCCGATCACCAGACCACGGCGCTTCCATTCGCCTTCGCTGGTCGGGTCCTGGAGCAGACCGAGAATCTTTGAACCGTCAGCGTTAAGCAGGGTGTTGACGACAGTCGGTTTCCAACCCTGACCGCGAAGGTAGCCGCCATAGGCGTCCGCGTAGGTCGTGCCGATTTCGCGCTTATGAATCCAGTCCTCATCGTGAGCGGCGTCAATATCGATCAGCGAGACGCCCGCGTTCATACGCGACGGAATCGCCGTTTCCGCTTCAGTGATGATGTTTTGAAGATCGCCGGAGTAGCCGAGCAGCGGCGCGAGGAGGGTGGCTTTGGCGGCAATCTCGTCGCGTGACGGCAGGCCATCCTGATCGTCAAACGCGCCGATCAGTGCAGCAAGAACAACCCTCTCCTTATCGCTCTGCGTACTCAAGCGAATCCCCCCTGAATGTAATTCTCAACGATCTCCGCGTGATCGTCAAAGAGTCGCGTCGATCTGACGATATCCCTGAACGCATCCGCATTCCCCGGCCCGTCACCCCATAACGCGCGTCTGAGGTCATCAAGGCGATTCTTCGCATCATCGACCGGCGGCATCTGGCTCACATCGCGCGGATTGGTCGAATAATCCGAATAGACCATCTCGACCGGAAGCGACGAGGCTACGGATTCCAGCAGCAGATTAAGATGACGGACACCTTCACCGTCCAGCTTCTCATGCAGGCGCTGCACCAGGGGATGCGTTCCGTTCAGCGCATACCGGATGCCAGTCTTATCGGCATATCGCTCCCACAGCGGCGCGGTGACTTCATGAAAGAGCTTCTGGCCGCGCCCACGGTGAACGGTGGTGCTTGCCCCTGAGACCTGAGCGATAATCTGCCGAAGCCGTTCCCGTACCGGCAAGGGCGGACGGGATCGCGACTTCTTAATGTCGATGGTCCATGCCTCATCAAGGCTGTTCGGGAAGTCGATCTGAACGCGGGCCAGCTTGGTTGCTTCGCCCTTCGGTATCAGCCTGAACCAGTCGCCCCACGCCATCAGCCTGCCGTTACGGTAGATGTAGGCTCCCTGATTGGAGATGAAGTCGCTGCGGTTCTGATAGAAATCGTATTCGCGGGCCGTCAGGTTCGAATGGTGCGGCAGGATGTACGGTTGCAGATGCACCGCTGCCGATCCGATTCGCACGATCTCTTCCGGCAGATGCCTGGTATGGGTGTTTTTACGGCAGAACGGGTCAAAGGCTTCGACCGGATGCCCGTTCACCGTGATCGCGATGCGGCTCCGACCTCGGATTTCACCGGCCAAGAAACGGTGGAAGACCAGCGCCAGATGCTTTTCCAGCACGTCCAGCTTTTCATTTACGATCTCGTCCCGGCGGTTGCCGGTCTCGTCCTCCAGCAGGCGATCCATTTCCCGCCAGATGACAGCGGTGCCGTGTGCGCCAAGGTGATCCACATAGGGCAGAGCCGCGATATCCTCCTCGTCGAGGATGCTGAGAATCCAGTCATCCGCCTTGTCGATGACGTCGAGGTTCCATTCAGCCCCTGACAAGCTGCCATCCTTCGCGCTAACGACGGTGAGGGAGCGGCATTGCGAGAAGGAAGCGGTTTTGAGACCGAGACCGAACCGGCCCAGGTCTTTGGGGGATCGCTCAGCACGTGGGTTTGCGGCCCCATGCCGCATCGCCGCAAGAAGCCCGGCTGCGTCCATGCCTCGCCCGTCATCAAGGATGACGAGGACTGGCTGCGGAGCTGACGGCTCACAGAAGATATCGATCTTCGATGCATCGGCGGAAATGCTGTTGTCGATCAGGTCGGCAACCGCTGCTTCAAGCGAATAGCCCAGATCGCGCATGGAGGCTGAGAGGCAGGCCGCACTCGGCGGCAGGCGTTCGGGTCGCGCCATCAGGCTGCCTCGCGTATTTCGGTGGAAAGCTGCTGCACGATGCGATCGGCATCGGCTTTCAGCTCACATTCCCAGACCGTCATGACAGTCCAGCCCGCCGCCTCAAGCGCGGCCCTGTTCCGGTTATCCCTTTCCACGTTCCCATCAAATTTCGCCTGCCAGAACTCGGCTCTGGTGGAGGGGGTGGTCGCATACCGGCATCCTTCATGCCGGTGCCAGAAACAGCCGTGAACAAAAATAACAGTGTGGTATTTCGGCAGAACGATATCGGGCTTGCCGGGCAGGTCTTTAGCGTGAAGCCGGAACCGGAAGCCCGCACGGTGCAGCAGCGACCGAAGACGCAATTCAGGGCCGGTGTCGCGCCCCCTGATCCGCGACATGTTCCAGCTCCGACGCTCCGCCGAAATCGTATCCGCCATCACTGGTCATCCGGTACAGCGTGAAGGACTTCGGCGACAATATCCGCAATCTGTCTGGCGAGTTGCGGCGGCACGGCGTTGCCGACCTGATGGTACTGCTCCGTGCGCGGGCCTGCGAAGAAGTAGTTGTCCGGGAATGTCTGAAGCCGCGCCGCTTCGCGCACCGTGAGGCTGCGGCACTGCGCCGGATCGTAATGGATGAAGTAGTGGCCGTCTTTCGAGATGTGGGATGTTATTGTCGTGGAGACATGGCCTGCGAGCTGCACCCGGAACCTGTCCGAGAACATCTTGCCCGTTCGGCCTTCCTCGACGTTTCTGTGATCCGGCAGCAGGCTTGTCGGGAAATCGGCAAGCTTCGGGCTGCGCCCGGTTTTCTCCGCAAAGGTCGCTGCATAAAGATAGCGACGGAGGTCGGATGCCATGTGGCTTCGCGCCTCGTGCGCTGTCAGCACGGAGAGCCTGTCGTCGTAGAGACTGCGAAGCACATCATGCGCGGGCTTGCGCATGATGTACCGGGATGATGATATCGCGCGGGGCGAACTGACCTCGATCAGATTGCGGAAATCCAACGCCTTCGCAACATCGCCCGCGTAAACCGCACCGTTGAGTTGACGGCGGACGTTCATGCTCGATATCGCGCGAAGCTCGGTCAGCCAAGCACCGGGGCTGTCCTTCGCCTTTGACAGTCCGCTGCGTATGGAAGGCAGTGACCCTATCGTTTCCTGAACAGTGGGAGCGGCCATTTTTTTGAGCGACCCGGGACGGACTTTCAAGTCGCTGCGGATGCCGACGATGAACATCCGGTGCCGCGCCTGCGGGATGCCATGCTCTTCGGCGCGGACCACGAAGAGGCGCGGGTCCACATCGCCTTCCGCCATATCCCGCTCGGTGAGCGAATACAGCTTGTACGAAAGATCGTCCGGCGCTCCTGGAATGGCGGTTCCGGGATGCGAAAGATCGCGCACGATCCGCGTGATGGCCGACTTGCCATCGATGGTCGCGGAAAGCAGACCCTTCACATTCTCCATCACGAACACCGGCGGTCGGTGATCGACGATGATCCGGAGATATTCGAGGTACAGGGTGTGCCGCTCATCTTCGGCAAAATCCTTGCGGCCCATCATCCGCGAGCGCCCAACTAGCGAATAGGCCTGACAGGGCGGCCCGCCAACGAGCGCCCATCGACGGCTCTCACCGACGCGATCCCGGATGATCTTCTTCACCTCCGCATGGGATTCCGGCCCAAGCGAAATGCGCAGGGCCGATGCTGCCGCGTGTGCGTGTGCGCGTGGATGGAGGCGGTACATCTCCTCGCGGGTCATGCCACCCTTAAGGAAGGTGTAATAATCATCCGGGGCTTCGCCTTCCGGGAACTGGCGAAGGAAGTGGCGGAGCAGTAGCGTCTGATGCGAAAATATGTCCCTCTCGATGGAGACCACGCCGTTGAAGTTGGGTCTGCCTTTCGCGTCCAAGCTGAGGGAGAAGCCTTCGCCAAGTCCGCCGGGACCGGCGAATACATCGACCACGGGGAAAGCCGCGCTGCGCCACGGCTGGTCGCGTTGAACTGCGCCTGTGTCAGCACGTGCCGGAAATTCTTCAATGATCGGATCAACTGCGAGCATGTCGATAGTCAGCCCGCGGATCGACCGAGCGGCGCGGCAGATGCTAGCGACAGCCTCTGAAACTCTTCGACGCTAACGACGACAACAACCGGCCTGCCATGCTTTGCAACTTGGACAGGCTCCGCCCTAGCCCGGTCGAGTAGCAGCCCGAAACTGTTCTTTGCGTCCTTCGCGGACATGGTTTGCATGTGGCGTGCTCCGTCGATTATGAGCCATTTTAGCTATTCTGACCTCCTTGGCAATCGGCATCTCGAGCAGCGGGATAGCCGCATAGCCGTGCGATATGCGGCTATCCCGCTGGGCTCCGCATTCGCGCTCCCAGCCGATCGGCGCGTCGTGTGTGCCGCTGCAGGTCGTGTTGGCGTAGTCGCTGCGTCCGCCGAGTAGAAGAAGACGGCAGGGGGCGTTCAGCGCCGCTGGCGGGCACCGCATTTGCAGGGCTGATAGGCCGCGCCTTCAACGATCAAGGAGACGCAGCCGCGCGCTTTCGCCGCCGTGCCTTCTCTTCCGCTCTGCACCTATTCTGCACCTAGCGGAATTGAGCGCTCGGAAACTCCATAGGTGCCACAGCTCTAAGTGATTGATTATTGGCTGGAAACGACCCGCCGCGGCAATCGGCCGCTTTGTAGAAAAACCACTTTTTGAGTCCGGCGCGTCTACCAGTTTCACCACGCCCGCATGCCCTTCAACCACGTTCCGCGAGAAAGATGATCCATCTTCCTCGAAAACGCCAAGGGT
>Ga0207694_10004154_pt1 | contig 11366 bp, 10 predicted proteins | sample KBSC34metaG_FD_184353 | JGI IMG/M metagenome (GOLD analysis project Ga0207694, IMG submission 184353) | Corn rhizosphere microbial communities from Kellogg Biological Station, Michigan, USA - KBS C3-4 metaG (SPAdes) (version 2) | ecosystem: Host-associated > Plants > Roots > Rhizosphere > Soil...
GTTGAGGTGGGTTTCGCATTCATCGATGATATCACCAAGATCGGCGATATGCGGATCGAGCCGTCCGGTAATGTTCGACGCGAGCGAGGTGATCAGATCGCCGGGATCGGCCAAACGCCCTTCGCTCATCTCATCCCGAACCGCCTCGATCCCCTGCAGCGTGCGAAAGCTGACTGACACCACACGGCCGGCCTCCGCCCACAAGCGAATGGCCACAAGGCCGTCAGGATCATCTTCCGGCGTGGCTCCCAATCCACGCAAATTGATAAGCGCTCCGCCATCGAAGATCTCGACGCGCGGACGCGTTTCTGCGGCTGCCAATGCGCGAACCGCGGCGTCCGGAATGCCGCTTTGCTTTTCCAGCCAGGCAATCGCTTCGGGATCACGCCCGTCGAGATGGCACCAGCTGAATTCGCCCTCGGCGCCCGCATGCGCTTCCGAAACGGCGCCATCTTCGCGGCGAACCAATTGCCACTGCTTCATCAGTCTGTCCATCGCAGCCAAAGGGTGAGACCGGAAACCGGCATCGCAGGTGCGACGCTACTTGCCTCCCGCACCGCATCTGCACGCGCGCGATCGAGGATCGACGGTGGAACCGCAAGCTCGTGGACGATGCGATCAGCCTGGCCGAGCCAACGCGCCTGGCGAAGGGTAAGATCGTCAGGGTCGGCCGATCGAAGCTCAATGGTTTCCAATCTCGCATGGCCGGAGCTGCCGGTCTCCTGGAGCCAGCGCTCCAGATTATCAGCGGAATCATCCGCCAGCGGGTTCAACGGGCCGGAGGGTGAAAGGGCCGCGTCGATCGCCCGCCGCCTATCAGCAGCATCCGGCCACCGTCTTCGGATCCGATCGCGTGCCCCGGCCAATTTTTGGGCCAGCGCGCCGAGATTGACAGGCAGCAGGGCTTCGAGCGCAATCCGCAGCGCCTTGGCCAATCCCGCCGATGCTCCGCCAGTGCCGATTGCGATGAGCACGGGATCGCGATCGACGATCGCGGGCATGGTAAAATCGCACAGATCGGGACGATCAACCGCGTTGACCCATATCCCGCGCGCCTTGAGCTGCGTTGCCGCCGCCTCGGCCATGGCACGATCCTCGATCGCGACGATGGCGATGCGAGCATCGGCATCGGCCGCGACGACGATTCCACCGCAACGCTCGATCAACCGGCGCTTGGCATCGGCCGCCGGCCCTTCGCCGGCAAGGATCACCGGCCGCCCGGCCAGCTTGAGAAGGATCGGCAGGCTATGCATTGCGCCCTTCTCGCCCGCCCGCGTGCGCTTGCCAAGCGCCATCCGGGCTCCGCTTTCGAAGCTGTTCCTGCGTTTTGATCAGAGCCAGTCCGGCAGCTTGTCCGCCGCGACAAGTGCTTCGATCGGCGTGCGTTCGCGCACGATCGACCAGCGGTTGCCCGACACCAGCACTTCGGCGGTAAGGGGGCGGCTGTTATAAGTTGACGCCATGGTCGCGCCATAGGCGCCCGCGGTCATGAAAGCGACGAGATCGCCTTCCTTGACCTGGTCCATGTCTCGCCCGGTCGCGAAGGTATCGCCGCTTTCGCACACCGGCCCGACCACGTTCGCCGTCATCCGCTTGCCGTTGGGCGCGATCGCGCGGATATCGTGCCACGCATCATAAAGGCTCGGCCGCATCAGGTCGTTCATCGCGGCATCGACGATCACGAACGGCTGACTGACCCCTTGCTTGATCCGAATCACGCGGCTGAGCAGCACGCCTGCATTGCCGACGATCAGCCGGCCCGGCTCGAAGATGAAGCGCGTGCCCCAATGCTTCGTCACCCGCGCCGCCATTTCGCCATAGAGAGCAGGCGTCGGCGGATCGGGCAGCGTGCGATCATAGGGTATGCCCAGGCCACCGCCAAGGTCAGCCACTTTGATGTCATGACCTTGCGCGCGCAGATCGCCGATCAGCGCCCCGATCCGCTCGAACGCTGCCTCCAGCGGTTTCAGATCGGTGAGCTGGCTGCCGATATGGACAGCCACGCCGTTTGCCTGCAACCCCGGAAGCTGGCGCGCCATGGCATAAGCGGCGGCGGCGCGATCATAAGGGATGCCGAACTTGTTCTCGGATTTCCCGGTCGAAATCTTGGCATGGGTGCCCGCGTCGACATCCGGGTTGATGCGGAACGCGATCCGCGCCATCTGGCCGCGTTGCCGCGCCACCTGTGACAGCAATTCGGCTTCGGGCTCCGATTCGACGTTGAATTGGCCGATCCCGGCATCGAGCGCCCGAATCATTTCCTGCGCGGTCTTGCCGACACCGGAGAAGACAATGTGCCTGGCCGGCACGCCCGCCGCGAGCGCCCGGGCGAGTTCGCCCCCCGAGACGACGTCCGCGCCGAGCCCCATCCGCGCCAGCGTCGCCAGCACCGCGGCGTTGGGGTTAGCCTTTACGGCAAAGGCCACCAGCACCTCGCCCAGCGGCGCGACAGCTTCGCTGAATACACGCGCGTGACGCTCGATCGTGGCAGTGGAATAGACATAGACGGGCGTGCCCGCCTGCTCCGCGATCGTGGCGAGCGGGACATCTTCGGCGTGCATCACGCCATTCCTGATTTCAAAATGGTCCATTGTTTCTACTTCGGCGGCAGATCGAAGGGATCATCCTTGCGCACCTGCGAATGACGGATCTGTTCGGCATTGCGCTCGGGCCGCGCTTCCGGGCTGGGCGTCAGCAATTGAGCAGTGGTCGGCGCCGCAGGCGCGGATGCAGGCTTTTGCGGCAAGCCATAGCCGGCCGCTGGGCGAAGATCTTCTTTCTTCCCGCAAGCAGCGAGCGCCAGCAGCGTAACGGTCAGCCCCAGCCTCTTCATGACGATATTCCCAATGCGGATCGGGCGTCGGCGATCCGCAGCCGAACCTGCTCGGGCGCGGTGCCGCCATGGCTCGTCCGGCTGGCAACCGAGCTGTCGACCGAGAGCGCGCCGAACACGCGCGCATCGATCCGCTCGTCGATCTCGCGCAATTTCTCCAGGGGGAGTTGATCGAGCGCAGTTCCGCTCCGCTCCGCCAGCCGCACGACCCGGCCGGTGATATGGTGCGCTTCCCGGAAGGGAATATTGGCGACGCGCACCAGCCAATCGGCCAGGTCAGTCGCGGTAGAAAAGCCCTGTTCCGCCGCGGCGCGCATCCGCGCCACCCCGAACGTGACGCTTTCGACCATGCCGGTCATCGCCGCGATCGAAAGCGCGAGCAGATCGTGCGCTTCGAATACGGGCGGCTTATCGTCCTGCATGTCCTTCGAATAAGCGAGCGGCAGGCCCTTCATCGTGATGGCGAGGCTGGTCATCGCGCCGATGATCCGTCCGCAATGGCCGCGTACGAGTTCGGCTGCGTCGGGATTGCGCTTCTGCGGCATGATCGAGGAGCCAGTCGAGAAGCTGTCCGGCAGCGCCACGAAGCCATAAGGCTGCGAGGCCCAGATGATAAACTCCTCGGCCAGACGCGAAAGATGCAGGCTGCACTGCGCCGCCGCCATCAGATAATCGAGCGCGAAGTCGCGATCGGAAACGGCGTCGAGACTATTGTCGGTGGGCTTATCGAAACCCAGCGCGGCCGCCGTCGCATGCCGATCGATCGGAAAGCCGGTCCCTGCCAGTGCCGCCGATCCCAGCGGCGACTCGTTGAGCCGCTTGCGCGCATCGGCGAAGCGACAACGATCGCGCCGGATCATCTCATAATAGGCCATCAGATGATGGCCGAGCGTGACCGGCTGCGCGACCTGCAAATGCGTGAAGCCCGGCATCACGCTGGCGGCATGCTCGTCGGCGCGCGTCACCAGCGCGACCTGTAGTGCCTTCAATCCCGCGTCCACCGCATCGATCGAGTCGCGCACCCAAAGCCGGAAATCAGTCGCGACCTGATCATTCCGCGATCTGGCGGTGTGAAGCCGTCCGGCGGCCGGGCCGATCGCCTGTGCCAGCCGGCTTTCGGTGGCCATGTGAATATCTTCGAGATCGAGGTCTTCGGGCACGCCTTCTGCGGCATAGCCCTGCTCGATCGCCCGCAACCCCTGCTCTATGGAAGCGGAATCCTCAGGCGTAACGATGCCCTGCTTGGCAAGCATCTGGACATGCGCGATCGATCCCGCGATATCCTGCCGCCATAACCGCTTGTCGAACGGGATGGAGGCATTGATCTCACGCATCACCGCCGCCGGCCCTTCCGCGAAGCGGCCGCCCCACATGCTGTTGGAGTTTTCCGTGCGGTCGTTGATGATGATGCTCCCACTGCTCGCGCTTGCCGCCTGCGATAGGCAATCGAAGGACAAGGGGCAAGATTTCCCCATCGGCGTCGAGGCGGGGAAGATAGATCAGTCGCACAAAGGCGAGGATATGCCCGCCATGCCGTTCGTGGGGCCCGACGGCGGCCCCGCCACCCTGACCAAATTCCGCGGCAAGCCATTGCTGGTCAATCTGTGGGCCACCTGGTGCGCGCCCTGCGTCGCCGAAATGCCCACGCTCGATGCCCTCGCTCAAACGCAAAAGGGCCGGCTCCAGGTGATCGTCGTCAGCCAGGACATGACGGGCAGGAAAGACGTCGATCCTTTCTTCGCCAAATATAAGTTCAAGATGCTTCAGCCCTATCTCGACAAGGACAATGCGCTGCCGCTCGCGCTCAAGAGCCAGACGCTGCCCGTGACGATATTCTATGATTCGAACGGCAAGGAGCGATGGCGCGTTTCAGGCGGCATGGACTGGACCGGACAAGGCGCGAGCCAGCTTGTTGAAGGCTCGCTGGATCAAAAGGGCTAGAGCGCGGCCGATCGACGATGGCGCCGGCCTATGCAGTCGATGCGCATCATTCGATTTTTCCGCAACCCCGCCTCGGTATAGGTGCATCAGGGCACGCGGAGGGAGAGCAGATGGCGGGACGATTTTTTGAGGAGTGGTTGATCGGCGATCGCATCGTACATGAAATCAGGCGGACGGTTACGGAGACGGACAATCTGCTTTTTTCCACCATGACGCACAATCCGCAGCCGCTCCACCTTGATATCGAGGCTGCGCGCGCCAGCGAGTTTGGCCAGATCCTCGTGAACGGCACCTTCACTTTCGCCCTGATGGTGGGCTTGTCGGTCGGAGACACCACTCTCGGCACGCTGATCGCCAACCTGGGCTACGACAAGCTGGTGATGCCGAAGCCGGTGTTCATCGGCGACACTCTCGCTGCTCAGACCGAGGTCGTCGACCTGAAGGAATCACGCTCGCGGCCCAATGCGGGCATCGTTACTTTCCGCCACGAGATGACGAACCAACGGAGCGAGCTTGTGTGCCAATGCCTTCGCAGCGCGCTGATCAAGAGGCGGGAAGCGTGAATCTCCGCTCGTTGCTCTTCGTGCCGGGCGACCGGCCCGAACGGATGGAAAAGGCGCTCGGGCTCGGTGCCGACGCGCTCATCCTCGATCTTGAGGATTCCGTTGCTCTGGCTACCAAGATGTCGGCGCGCCGGACCATCGCCTCCTTCCTTGGCGCGAGCCACCGCACTGCGAAGCTGTTCGTCCGCATCAATCCGCTCGATGGCGCGCTGGTCGAAGACGATCTTGCTGCGATCGTGCCTGCCGAACCTGATGCGATCGTGCTGCCAAAGGCCGAGGGCGCCGAGTCGATCGAGGCGCTGGATCGCCATTTGCAACGGCTTGGCGCGGACGGAATTCCCATTCTTCCCATCGCTACCGAAACACCGCGCGCCATTTTCCAGCTCGGCAGCTATGCAACCGTTTCTGGCCGTCTCTGCGGCCTCACCTGGGGCGCTGAGGATCTCCCGGCAGCGATCGGCGCAGTCACGTCACGAGAGGTCGATGGCAGCTATACGCCGCCTTATGAACTGGCGCGCTCGCTAACCCTGTTCGCGGCACATGCGGCGAGCGTTCCTGCCGTCGAGACAGTCTATCCGAACTTCCGGGATATTGACGGACTCACCGCTTATGCCGCCCGCGCCGCGCGCGACGGCTTCACCGGGATGATGGCAATCCATCCGAGCCAGGTCTCCGTCATCAACCGGGCGTTCACGCCTTCCGAAGAGGCGATCGCTCATGCGCAGGCGGTGATTGCCGCATTCGAAGCCAATCCCGATGCCGGCGTGCTCCAGCTCGACGGCAAGATGATCGACGCGCCCCATCTGAAGCAGGCAAGAAGCCTCATCGCGCGGACCGGCCGATAGCCGCCTCGCGGATTATTCCGCGGCCAGCGCTTCCTCATCCTCTGCCTGCTGGCGCGACCACATTTCGGCATAGAGGCCGCCGCGCGCGAGCAGGCTTTCATGCGTCCCCCGCTCGACCACGCGCCCGCCTTCCAGCACGACGATCTCGTCGGCCCGGATCACCGTCGACAGCCGATGCGCGATCATGATGGTGGTGCGTCGCTCGGCAACGCGCTCCAACGTGTCCTGGATCTCCGCCTCGGTGCGGCTGTCGAGCGCACTGGTGGCTTCGTCGAGGATCAACACCGGCGGGTTTTTGAGCAACGTGCGGGCAATCGCCACCCGCTGCTTCTCGCCCCCCGACAATTTCAGGCCGCGTTCGCCGACCTTGGTGTCGTAGCCATCGGGCAGCGACATGATGAAATCGTGGATCGCTGCCCCCCTGGCGGCGGCCTCTATTTCAACCTGCGTCGAACCATCACGCCCATAGCCGATATTGTAGCCAATCGTGTCGTTGAACAGCACGCTATCCTGCGGAACGATCCCGATCGCATTGCGAAGCGAAGCCTGGGTGACGTGCGCGATATCCTGCCCATCGATCGTCACCCGGCCTCCGCTGACATCGTAAAAGCGGTAAAGGATGCGCGCGAGCGTCGACTTGCCCGCCCCCGACGGCCCGACCACGGCGAGCGTCTTGCCGGCGGGGATGGCGATATCGATCCCGTGCAGGATCTTGCGCTGCGGATCATATTGGAAGCTGACATGCTCGAACCTGACGGTGCCGCCGCGCACCGCCAGCGGCTCGGCATCGGGGGCGTCCTTCACCTCGGCGTTGGTATCGATCAGCCCGAACATCGCCTCCATGTCGATCAGGCCCTGGCGGATCTCGCGATAAACCATGCCCAGCATATCGAGCGGGCGGAAAAGCTGGGCGAGAAGGGTATTCACCAGCACCACGTCACCCGTGGTGAACAGATGCTGGCTCCAGCCCCACACCGTATAGCCCATCGCGCCGGCCATCATCAGATTGGTGATGAGCGACTGCCCGATGTTGAGCACCGCCAGCGACGTCTCGTTCTTGACCGCTGCATTTGCATAGGCCCGGACGGCCTTGCCATAGCCTTCGGTTTCGCGCGGTTCGGCGCTGAAATATTTGACGGTTTCGTAATTGAGCAGCGAATCGACGGCACGTGCGACCGCATTCGTATCATGCTCCACCATCGCCCGGCGCATCTTCGTGCGCCATTCGGTCACGCGGCGCGTGAAGACGACATAGACGGCAACCGTCGCCAGGGTGACGGCGACCAGCCCCGGCCCGAATTTCGCGAAGAAGATGATGCAGACCGCAGTCAACTCGATGATGGTCGGCGCGATATTGAACAGGATGAAATAGAGCATCGTATCGATGCTCTTGGTGCCGCGCTCGACGACCTTGGTGATCGCACCCGTGCGGCGCTCGAGATGAAAACGCAGCGACAACGCGTGGAGGTGGCTGAACACGTCGACGGAGAGTCGTGCCGACGCCTCCTGCCCCACCTTTTCGAAAATCGCATTACGCAGATTATCGAACAGTACGCCCCCGAAGCGCGCGCCTGCATAAGCCACCACCAACGCCACCGCCAGCCCGACCGCAGGTTCGAGCCCGGGCGACATCCGATCGATCACGCCCTTGTAAGCGAAGGGCATGATCAGCACGACCGCCTTGGACGCCAGCACCAGCAAAAGTGCGACGACAACGCGCAGCCGCAGCGCCGGCCGATCCGCCGGCCAAAGATAAGGCAGGAAGCGGCGCAATGTGCCGAAGCTGGGATCGGGACGGTTCGGAAGTTCAGGACGTTCGGGAGGCATCGGGAGCGAATATAGATATTCGCCGCCCGATCACCAATCCAAGTCGCGCATCGACCTGGATTTTGTACGCAACACAACGCTACCAGCGGCCGTCAGGACACCCGAAGATCGCCATGGGCCCATCAAGCACGGCAGCTGGTAAACAAATGTTGACGCCCGACCCGGCGTGAGATGAGCTGCGGTGGAATGGCGACGAACGGCTAGGGCCGCGTCTGGCCCGTACCCCGGACGATCCATTTGTAAGTGGTGAGCCCCTCCAGCGCGACTGGCCCGCGCGCATGCATGCGGCCGGTCGAAATGCCGATTTCCGCGCCCAGGCCGAATTCGCCGCCATCGGCGAATTGAGTCGAAGCATTATGCATGACGATCGCGGAATCGACACCTGACAGGAAGGTATCAGCGGCAGCCTGGTCCTCCGTGATGATCGCGTCGGTATGGTGCGAGCCATGACGGGCGATATGGTCCATCGCCCCTTCGACGCCATCGACCAGGGCGACCGAAAGAATCGCATCGAGATATTCGGTATCCCAATCATCCGCAGCGGCAGGCAGCACGCGCGGATCGAGCGCGCGGACCTCATCGGTGCCGCGCAACTCGCAGCCTTGTTCGATCAGCGCATCGAGGATCGGCTTGGGATCGGAATAGGCGCGATCGATCAGCAATGTCTCGGTTGCGCCGCAAATGCCGGTGCGCCGCATCTTGGCGTTGACCACCAGCGCGTCTGCCTTTTCGGGATCCGCGGCCTTGTCGACATAGCTGTGGCACAGCCCGTCGAGATGGGCGAGCACGGGCACGCGCGCCTCATCCTGCACGCGCGCAACCAGGCTCTTGCCGCCGCGTGGCACGATGATGTCGATGAGGCCTTGCGCGCGCAGCATCGCTCCGACGGCGGCCCGATCGGTGACCGGCACGAGCTGAATCGCATCCTGGGGAAGCCCGGCAGAGCGCAGCCCTTCGAGCAAGCATGCATGGAGCGCGCGGCTGGTCTCGATCGCTTCGGAGCCGCCCCGCAGGATGCAGGCATTTCCCGCCATCATGCAGAGCGCACCTGCGTCCGCCGTCACGTTCGGGCGGCTTTCATAGATAATCCCGACCACGCCGAGCGGGATGCGCACGCGCTGCAACACCAGGCCATTTGGCCTAGTGGACTCGTCAATCATCTGCCCCACCGGATCAGGCAATCGCGCAACCGCCTCGAGCCCGGCGGCAATGCCTTCCAGCCGCTTGGGATCGAGCTTGAGCCGATCGATCATGGCCGGAGCGAGGCCATTGGCTTCACCCCGTTCGAGATCGATCGCATTGGCGGCAAGAATCGAGCTTTCACTGGCACGGATCGCCTTGGCCGCCTCGATCAGCGCCTGCGCCTTTGCGGCAGTAGGCACGCGCGCGAGCACTGCCGCGGCAGCACGGGCACGGCGGCCCATGTCGGCAATCAACGCTTCGGCATCCAGTGGACGTTCGAGTGTGGCGGTGCTGGTCATGTCGGCAGTCCCTATCACATGCGCCGGTAGCTGCGAAGAGCGAGGTCCGCTGCCGCGTCAAAGCTATTGAGGCGCCTTCCCGTCCGCAGGATCGGCGCAGGGCACGATGTCCTTGGGCGCAGGACGCGTTCCTGCTGCTTCGAAGATCGCGATATAGCCGTCGACCTCAGGCATCGGCTTGCGTTCCGCCAACCGGTAACCGACGGCCTTGAACTCGCAACTCAGCAGCGCGGGCGGGGTGCCGTGTCGAAGAATCGCGCGGTCGGCATCGACCACGACCACTTGCCCCTTCGGAAGAAGCGCGGGGCGCAACCGCCAGAGAAATTCGTAGGGCGACTGAATCTCGTGATACATGTGCATCATGAACACCCGGTCAAACGAATTGGCCGGGAGCATCGGATCGGCCGGCTTGCCGAGCTTGACGCTGACATTGTCGAGCTGCTCGCGGGTAACGCGATCCGCCAGCTTGTCCCGCACGGATGGGACCACGTCCTGCGCCACGACGCGGCCATCTTCCCCGACCCGAGCAGCAAGGCGGACGGTATAATAGCCTTCGCCGGCGCCGATATCGGCGACCGTCATGCCGCGCTTCACCCCCGCATCCTGCATCACGCGGGTCGCTTCCTGCACGCGGTCGCGCGCTTCCTCGGTCGAGAAACGCGCCGAAACAATCGGCGCTACGGGCCGCTCTGCTGCGGGGAAGGCTTTGCTGGGAACGTCTGCATCCGTCTTGGGCGCCTTATGGCAGCCGGCAATGGCGAGTATCAGCAGCGCCAGCCCGCCCCTGCGAATCAATCCACGTCCTCCACTTCGACCTTCTCGCCGGTCACGCGCTGGGACAGGGCGGCCGCCATGAAGCGGTCGAGATCGCCATCGAGCACGTCGCCGGGCGAGGTGGAGGTCGTGCCGGTCCGCAGGTCCTTCACAAGCTGGTAGGGCTGAAGAACGTAGGAGCGGATCTGGTGGCCCCAGCCGATGTCGGTCTTGGTGGCGTTGATCGCATTCGCCTCCTCCTCGCGCTTTCTGAGTTCATGCTCGTAGAGCCGCGCGCGAAGCTGGCTGTAGGCCTCGGCCCGGTTCTTGTGCTGCGATCGCTGGTTCTGACAGGCCACCACGATGCCGGTGGGGAGGTGGGTGATCCGCACGGCGGAATCGGTGGTATTGATGTGCTGGCCACCCGCGCCCGACGAACGATAGGTATCGATCCGCAGATCGCTTTCGTTGATATCGATCTGGATATTGTCGTCGACAACCGGATAGACCCACACCGACGAGAAGCTGGTATGACGCCGCGCCGAGCTGTCATAAGGGGAGATGCGCACAAGCCGGTGCACCCCGCTTTCGGTCTTCGCATAGCCATAGGCATTCTCACCCTTGATCAGCAGCGTGGCTGACTTGATGCCGGCCTGTTCGCCCGCATGATAATCGATGAGTTCCACTTTATAGCCATGGCGTTCAGCCCAGCGCATATACATGCGCTGAAGCATTTCGGCCCAATCCTGGCTTTCGGTGCCGCCCGCGCCTGCATTGATTTCGAGATAGGTGTCGTTTGCGTCTGCTTCGCCTGACAGCAGAGCGGTGATCTTGTCGTGATCAGCACGATCGGCCAGCGCCGAAAGGCTGGCCACCGCATCGTCAACGAGCGCGCTATCGCCTTCGGCCTCGGCAAGCTCCATCAGCTCGACCGTTTCATCAAGCTCCTTCTGGATCGCTTTGGTGGCGGTGATCGCCTCATCCAGACGGCGGCGCTCGCGCATCACGTCCTGGGCTTGCGCGGGATCGTCCCAAAGCTTCGGATCCTCGACCCGCGCGTTGAGCTCGTCGAGGCGGCGGAGCGCGCGATCCCAATCCAGAAAGCGGCGCACCAAAGCCACCG
>Ga0207694_10004157_pt1 | contig 11364 bp, 10 predicted proteins | sample KBSC34metaG_FD_184353 | JGI IMG/M metagenome (GOLD analysis project Ga0207694, IMG submission 184353) | Corn rhizosphere microbial communities from Kellogg Biological Station, Michigan, USA - KBS C3-4 metaG (SPAdes) (version 2) | ecosystem: Host-associated > Plants > Roots > Rhizosphere > Soil...
CGCCCGCCCGCGCCACCGACGCCGCGGCCGCCCATGCCGCCCGCGCCGCCTCCCTTGCCGCCAGCACCGGCCCCCCCGGCCGCCCCGCCGGAGCCTGCCGCGCCAGCCGATCCGCCCATGCCTCCGAAACCCGCGCTGCCGCCGGCGGCGGCCGATCCCGCGTGGCCCCCCATCATGCTGGCGCCCGCCGTGCCGCCCGCGCCTGCGCCGCCGCCAGACGACCCTCCGTGTGCGCTGCCGCCCGCGCCACCTCTGCCGCCCGCGCCCGGCTGTCCGCCGGCGCCCGGGGCCCCCGCGCTGCCCGACACGCCGGCCGTCCCGCTCGTCCCGCCGACGGGCGCCTGCCCGGCCGTCCCGGACACGCCTCCGTTGCCTGCCTTGCCGCCTTGGCCGCCTTGACCTCCTTGGCCCCCCGCACCGCCACCCCCGCTGCTGCTGCAGCCGAGGATCACGATACCTGCCACCCCGATCCATGCGCGCGCGAACCCGCTCGTTCTCATGTCGTCTCGTCTCCTTTTAGGGCGGCGAGGATAGCTCAATCGGCTCGTCGCACCGCTGCTACCGAGGAGGCGAGCCGTTCCGGGTTGGCGCCGGCGCCAGGACGAGGAAGTACTGGTTCTCGAGGAAGGTCGGCTCTTCGATCAGCTCGAAGCCGGCGGCTTCGGCGTCGCGCAGGAAATCCTCGCGGGCCAGGCGATGCGCGAGCGGCGGGCCGAGCGGCGTGGAGCGCTTGTGGAAGTCGATGTTCACGAGCCGCCCGGCCGGCCGCAACGCGGCTCGCAGGCGGCGCAGGTAGGCGGCGCCGTCTCGAAAGTGGTGATACGTATCGACCACCAGGATGAGGTCGCAGGCGGCGGCCGGCAGAAGCGGATCATCGCCGAGCCCGAGCACCGGCGTCACGTTGCCCGGGCCGGCCTTCCCGATTCGATCCCGGAGCGCGTCCAGGATCTTCGGCTCGACGTCGACGGCGAACACATGCCCGCCGGGCGCCACCGAGCGCGCGAGGCGCAGCGTGAAATAGCCCGGTCCCGCGCCGATGTCACAGGCGGTCTGACCGGGTCGCAGGTGCAAGGCGCGCAGCACCTCGTCCGGCTTCTGCCACGTCGCGCGCCCGGGCTCCTCCTGCGCGGCGATGTAGGCCTTCAGGTCGCGCGGATTGCGAAACTGGTCCCGACCCGGCTCCTGTTGGTGTCGAGGCGAGGCGGCGGGAGCTGGGACCGGCCCCGCCGATGAAGGAAGCACCCCGGTCGCGTCAGCCACGAGCGCAGCGGCCAGGACCACCCCGAATCGATCGATCATCGTCCCAGATGCTAGTGCACGAGCGCGACGGAAGCCCGCGGCCGACGACCAAGGTAAGCTCTCGCGACGCCCTTCGTATGAACCGAGGAACCTTCATGACCAATCGAGCGACCTGGGTGATGGCCCTCCTGTTGATGAGCGCGGGCGGCTGCGGCGGCAAAGGCCGGAGCGCGGCCGGGACCGGCGGCACCAGCGCGGGAGGCCGCGGCGGCGCCGCCAGCGACGGCGGAGGCGCGGGCGGCCCCGGTGGTGGAGGTGGAGGCACGGGCGGCGTCGCCGCGCCGCTGCCCGATCCCTGTCGCGGCGTCGCCCTTCCGCTCGACGAGCACTATGTGCCGCCCGGGCTTTGCGCCCGGGTCGTGGCGACCGGCCAAGGCACCCTCCGGCAGATCGTCTTCAGCTCGAACGGCGATCTGTGGGGCGCCACCGACGCCGGCCCCATCAAACGCTTCCGGGACTCCGACGGGGATGGCGTCTTCCAGACCGGCGAGATCATCACGTGGGCCACCACCGGCGGAAACGGCCAGAACGTGCACATCGACGAAGCCGGCGGCTTCCTCTACGCCGGCACCCCGTCGGGCGTTCGCCGTTGGCCGTGGTCCGCCGCGCTCGACGCGGGCGGCGCCGGCGAAGACGTGCTCGTCAACCAGCCGAGCTCCGGCCACAGCAAGCACACCGTGCACGTCTGGGACGGCTGGATGTACGTGCAATCCGGCTCCGCCGACAACGTCATCAATCCGAAGGCGCCGAGCTATGACGATCAGCGCTCCCTGATCAAGCGCTTCAACCTGGCGAGCTTCTCGGCGGGCAAGCCGTTCGACTGGACCAAGGACGGCGAGATCTTCGCCGATGGGCTTCGCAACGTGCTCGGCTTCAACCGCGACGCGAGCGGACGGATCTACGGCGTCCAGAACGGCCAGGACGATGTCACCTACGGCGGCGTCGACGTCCACAACGACAACCCGGGCGAGGTGATCGTTCGCCTCACCGCCGGATCGCACCACGGCTATCCGTTCTGCTTCGTCGCGCAGCGCGTGGCCAACATCGCCCCGGGGACCCAGGTCCACTCGGCGATCTTCGGCGGCAACACCCACGACGATGCCTGGTGCCAGGACCCGGTCAACGCCGCGCGCCCCGCGACGTTCTTCCAGGCCCACTCCGCCCCCATGGAGATCATCTTCTTCACGGGTCCATCGGGAGCGTTGCCGGAGAGGTGGCGGGGCGGCGCCTTCGTCTCGCTCCACGGCTCGTGGGATCGCGATCCGCCGACCGGCTATCGCGTGGTGTGGATGCCCTTCGCTGCCGACGGGACCGCGCCGCTGCCCACCAACGCCGCGGCGACGACCGCGTTCCCCTACGAGCCCGTGCTCTCCGGCGGCAACGCCTCCGCGTCGCGAGACGGCGACTGGAACATCACGGGCGGCGAACAGAACGTTCGCCCGGTCGGCATCGCCGTGTCCCCCGCCGACGGCGCCCTCTACATCTCGTCCGATTCGCAGGGCTACCTGTACCGGGTCGGGCTGCAACGCTGACGCATCATCCGCGCGCTGGCCGAGCTGGACCTCCTCACAGGCGACACGACCGCGTCGAGTACGAGCTTCCGTTCGGTCCCCTCGGCGAGCTGGCGCACGGGCTGTTCGTGGCGAGGCTGCTCGGCACATCTTCGACCACCGCCGCGACGTCATCGGCGAGATCTTCGGCTGACGGCGCCTTCTCACGAGTCGACCGGCGCCCTAGCCGCGCCGGGCTGCCGCGATGGTCGCGACGTCGATCTTCTTCATCTTCATCATGGCGGCGAAGGCGCGGCTGGCCTCCGCGCCGCCGGCGGCCAGGGCCTCGCTCAGCACGCGCGGCGTGATTTGCCACGACAGGCCCCAGCGGTCCTTGCACCACCCGCAGTCACTCTCCTGTCCGCCATTCCCGACGATCGCGTTCCAGTAGCGATCGGTCTCTTCTTGATTGTCGGTGGCGATCTGGAAGGAAAATGCCTCGGTGGGCTTGAACGCCGGACCGCCGTTCAGTCCCATACACGGGACGCCCGCCACCGTGAAGTCCACGGTCAAGACCTGGCCGGCCTTACCGCCCGGAAAGTCGCCCGGCGCCTTGTGAACGGCCTTGACCTCGCTGTTCGGGAAGGTCGCGGCGTAGAACCGAGCCGCCTCTTCCGCGTCCTTGTCGAACCAGAGACAGATGGTGTTCTTCGCGATCATGGTCGACCTATATAAGGCTGCCGATCCGACGCGGAAAGGGCGAGGTGCCTACCCGATTGGATCTGGACGGAAGAGACGAGCTGGCGACCCAAACATCAGAGCGAGCAACGCGAGCGAGTCCAAGCCCCCGGGAGGCGCAGCAACGCTCCACCCCACGCGGGCGGACCCGCGTGGGGACCCCGGCGCTGCGCCGGCGTCGACGGCCTACTTTTCCGGAGGGGGGCAGGTGGAGGGCCGTCCGCGGCCCCCCGCCGCTACATCAGCGAGAAGGGGAATGAGACCACCTGGCCCGTGGTCGACGCTGGAAATCGGAGAGTCCCCAGGACGTTCTTGATGCACCCCATGAGCCCGCCCCTGTGCAGGATCACCGGCGCTTCGACTTGCACACCCTTGACCGTGCCGGTGCGCTGAATGCGAAACTTCACGGTGACGCGGCCGGGGACGTACGCGTCCTCGTTGGGCCGCGAGCGCGCGATGCAACCGAGCACGGCGTCTTCCTTCGTGCGAAAGCGTGCATCGATCTCGGCGTCGGTCAGCTCGTGCCCGCCCGCCTCGTTCGAGAAGTCGAGGCGCATGGTCTCGGCGCGCGAGAGATCCTCCCCTTGCCAGACGATCTTGAGGTCGGCCGAGGTCAGCTTGATGGGAGGCGGCTCGTCGACGGGCTGGCGCCGACCGCCGCCCGCCGTCGATGGCGCGGACGGCGAAGGTCCAGCCGGTCCGAACACGTCCTCGGGCGGCGCTTCGGAGACCGAGGCCCCGCCCGGAAGCGTGGGCCGATCGTCGGGCGCCGCCGCGGACCGGCCGCCGCCCGGAGGTGACTCGCTCGGGTAGGCTTCGCCGGGCGGCGCCTCGCTCGGGGACGCGACGCCCGGCGACGAGGAGCTGGCCCCCGACGAGACCGAGTTGCGGGCGAGCCGCCGCGCGCCGCGACGGCGCCGGTGGCGACGCTCCTTGCCGTCCTTGACGGGCTCGGCGCTCGCCACCACGGGAGGCCGCGGCGCCTGGAGCGATCGTCGAAAGTACAGCACGCCGGCCAGGCCCGCAGCCGACAGCACGAGCAACACGAGGAAAGCCTTCATCGATCTCGATCGAGCCTACAAGACTGCCCGGCCCAAGCGAAGCCCAGGCGGCGCGAAGCGGTGCCTACCTACATACCGCCGTGCGCGGCGCCGTCACTCCTCGACCACCGACAGGTCGCTGGCGCCCCCGGTGAGCTCGATCGACCAGCGATCGGTGGCGGTCTCCCAGCCCGGCGTCGACAATCGAGTCGCGCCGCCGACGGCCCCCAGGCGCTGGGCGTCGAAGGCCAGGTTGCTCGCGCCGCCGCGCACCGAGACCAGGGCCGCAACGCCGCGAGGACGGCGGATCACCAGGCGGCTCGCTCCGCCGAGCAGCCGCAGGGTCGAGGTCCCGCGGGGGCGCGGCAATGACACCTCGGATTCGCTCGCGCCGCCCGTGATGTCGATCGACGTGATCTGCAGCTCGCGCAGGTCGGCCGAGAGGTGCGAGATCCCGCGTCGCACTTCGATCGACCAAGGCACCGCCGAGGTCAGCGTCAGCTGCGCGCCGATGTCGCGGGCGCCGAACCAGGAAAAGCCCTTGTATTGAACGGAGACCTCGCCGCTGGGATCCACGGAGACCTGAGGCCGCTTGCCCTCGAACACCGCCCGGTACAGGTCTTTGATGCGCGCGCCGCGCAGCTCGATCCGGGCCGCGCCCGTCACGAAGCGCAAGCGCCCGCGCTCCGCGGTGCCGAGCGGCGCCCGATCGAGCGCGTCGCCCGCGCCGCCGCCCTCCTCGTCCCTGGCGTCGCGTTCGCGGGTGAGCTCGGCCGCCCCCGCGAGCAACTGCTCGGCCGCGCCATCCAGCAGCGCGGCGGCCTGCTGCACGGCCGCGTCGCCGAGGTCGGCCAGCGCCTGCGCGAGCCGCTCGTCGCGCGTCGTCCGTTGCGCGTCGATCGCGTCGCGGCGGGCCGCCGCCAGCTGAACCACCACCTGACGGCGGTCGCCCTCGTGGCGGGCGCGCTCCACCCAGCCAGCGCGCTCCAGGCGATCGACCAGCCCGGTCACGGCGCCGCTGGTGATCCCCATGGCCTCGGCGATCCGCCCCGCCGCCACCGGGCCCTCGTCGGCCAGGAACCGGACGGCGTCGAAGTCGGGGGCCGCCAGCCCCAGGCGATCGGCGGCCGCGAGGCGCAGCCGGCGATCAGCCTCCGAGACGCGAGAGAGCGCCGCGGCGAAAGGGCGAATTCGTTCATGTTTTCGAGATCGGGTCATGTCGAGTCAATATCACTTGACGAATATATCTTAGTTACTAAGATATTCTTACTTCGAAATTCACGGTGAGCGCACATCAACCGTAACGTGCGTCTCGCCCCCTGCCAAGGAGCCCGCCATGACCGCGCCCGAAGCACATGCCCCTCATCCCTTCCGCACCTCGTCCCACCTCCCCTTCGCCTCCCGGCTCGACGGCCTCTCCGTCCCGTACACCGGGCAGGCTCGGATGCGGCTGACCGTCGCCTCCGGCCTGGCCGACGCGCTCGTGCGGGTCGATCCCGACGCGGTCGATCTGATCGCCATCGACTGCGGGGACGCCCCTCCCCCGCGGCTCCGCGTGTGGGCGTCCGAGCTGCGCGTGTCCTGGCCGCTGACGTTCGGAGAGTGGCTGCGCGCCGTGCTGGCCGGCGACTCTCGCGACGTCGAGATCGTCCTCCACCCGGCCGTCGAGTGGACGCTGGCCGTGCGCGGCGGCCTCTCACGGTTCGAAGCGGACCTCGCCGCCGGCAAGCTGGCGCGGCTCGAGATCAGCGGCGGGATCAGCCAGGCCAGCCTGGACCTCCCGGCCGCAGGCGGCGTCGTCCCCATCCTTATCTCCGGCGGCGTCAGCGACCTCGGCCTGCGCCGGCCCGCCGCCACGGGCGTCGACCTGGCGGTCAGCGGCGGCATCTCCGATCTCTGTCTGGACGACCAGTCGTTTCGCGCGATCGGCGGCGCGGCCCGCTTGACCACGGACGCCGGCCGCGCCGCCTCTTCGCGCTATGCCGTCGAGATCAGCGGCGGCGCGAGCGATCTCGAAATCGTCGCCCACTGACTACAGTCCCTCGAGACCGCGATCTCGGTTCACGCCGGTCGCCGAAAGTGGTGCCATCACAATTCACGGCCGCTCGAGCTAAGTCTCAGACATGCGGCACGTAAAGCGGCGAATTCGGCGTGATGCTCGGAAATATTTAGCAACACTCTCGTTCGCCGCGATGGGTCTGGCGATCCCGGCCTGTTCGTCGACCTCGTCTCAGCAAGGGAGCGGCGGAGACGCCTCGGCCTCGGGTGGTTCGATGGCCGCGACCGGTGGAACGTCCGGGAGCGGAGGAATTTCGGGAGGTAGCGGAGGTACGCGGGGGAGCGGGGGCTCGGGCGGAGGCTCTGGTGGCGCGGGCGAGACGACGGGCACCGGAGGCGCGGCCAGCACGGGGGGGACCAGCGGCAGCGGCGGCGCGCCGCCGATCGCCGGAAAGGGAGGCGGCACGACGGCCACGGGCGGAGCCGGGGGCGCCGGGACCGCGGGACATGCCGGCGGCGGCAACGCCGGCGGCGGCCACTCGGGCGGGACGTCGGGTACCGACGCGGGAAGCACGGATGCCGACGCCGGTACCGGAGGTGAAGGCGTCCCCGCCGACAACCCGCCGCCCGCGCTGACCGGCACGACCGCCACCGCGACCATCAAGGTCACCCGCGGCACCACGATCGGCAAGCTGCCCGCCGGCAGCGCGGGGTTCAGCTTCGAGAAGTCGCACATGAGCGACGGCTTCTTCACCGGAACGCACGCGCCGCTCATCGCGATGCTCAAGCTGCTCGGCCCGGGCGTCGTACGCATCGGGGCCGACGACGTGAACAACTCCGTCTGGATGCCGAGCGCCACCTTCGTGAAGGGCGGGACCACGTCGCCGAACGTCGGCACGGCGGAGGTCGACGCGCTGGCGGATTTCCTGACGGCCACCGGATGGAAGGCCATCTACGCGGTGAACATGCGCGGCTCGTCCACGCCCCAGACCGCCATGACCGAGCTGACCTATGTGATCCCGAAGCTCGGCGCCAACCTCCAGGCCGTGGAGATCGGCAACGAGCTCAACCTCTATTCCGGCATCAACGCGGAGTCGACGTGGCGCCCGTTCGCGCAGGCGATTCGCACCGCGTTCCCGAGCACGCTGATCGCCGGCCCCGGAGACTTCGAGGACGTCAACTACTGCACCAAGTTCGTCAGCGCCGAAGCCAGCCTGATCGACATCATCACTCACCACTACTATCGGGGGCAGGCCGGCACGTCGACCGCCACGCTGGACAACCTCGTCAACCCCGACCCGACCGTGACCAGCGGAGCGCAGTCGCTGGCCAGCTCCGTGAAGACGAACAGCATCCGGGGCGGGTTCCGCTACGGCGAGACGAACACCTACTCCAGCCACGGCCAGGCCGGGATCAGCGACGCGCTGGTCTCGGCCCTGTGGGGCGTGGACTTCATGTTGACCCTCGCCCGCTACGGCAACGTCGGCGTGAACTTCCACGGGGGCGGGCAGAACATGGACGGCAACACCTGCCCGAACGGCGTCTCGTCGTGCGACAAGCCGTTCCGCTACTCACCGCTCCTCGAGGTCGACAGCAAGGTCACCGCGGCGGCGCCGCTCTACTACGGGATGTTGCTGGTCTCTCGGATCGGTGCCGGCGACATGCTCGGAACCACCATGACCAACGCTGGCAGCGCCAAGCTGCGCGCCTACGCCGTGACCACCGCCGAGGGCGTCACGAAGGTCATCCTGGTGAACTTCGAAGCCACGACCGGCGTCAACGCCACCGTCGACGTTGGCGCCGCCGTCGGCTCGGCCTCCGCGATCTACCTGCGGGGGACCTCGTTGACCTCCACGACGGGCGTCACGTTGGCCGAGGCCCCCGTCACGGCCACCGGCACATGGGCTCCCAAGCCGCCCTACACGCTCGCGCGATCGGGCACGACGCTGACCGTGCCCGTGCCGGCCGCGTCCGCCGTGCTGATCACAGCGCAGTAGCCCGTCGACGGCCACGGCCACGGTGGGGTCACGTTCAAGTGCACGTCGACGATCACGGGGGGGATCACGACCACGTCGACGTCGACGTCGACGGACACGACCATGTCAACGGGGGCGAGGAGCAGCGCCTGACGCTCGAAGCACCGACGATGTTAACCTCGTCACGTGCAGGTCAGCCGCGGCGCCCTCCTTTTTCTGGTGGCGCTCCTGGGCGCCGGAGGCGCCGCCTGCGGGCACCGGCACGAGCGAAGGTCGGGGCCGTTCGACCTGGGCTCGCGCCGGACCTGTCTGGTGCTCTCCGTCGGGGGTCCGGCGGGCGTCGCGCACATCGGCGCCATCTCGGCGCTCCGGGAGGCGAACGTCCGGGTGGACTGTGTGGTGGGCAACAGCATGGGGGCACTGGTGGGCGGGCTGTTCGCGACGGCTCCCGCCGAGAATCTAGACGCGCGCTTCCAGGCCTTCGTGGCCGCCTACGCCCAGGCCACGGAGGAGGACGCTGCCCGCAACGGTTTGGGCCTGGGTCGCCTGGCCCGCCGCCTGGCGGAGGAGAACGTGGGCGGCAAGGCTGCGGGCGCGCTGGCCTTCGCGGGCGCGGCGGTGCTGGGCATGCTCACGACCGAGAAGATGGAGCACGAGCGGATGGTGCGCGTGCTCGACGACTTCTTGCACGGCCAGCGCATCGACGGCCCGCTGCCGATCCGGTTCGTGACGTTCTATCAGGAAGCCACCAGCACCGGCGTCGTCGCCCGCCGCGCGGACTCGGGCCCCCTCGCCCAGGCCATCGGCGCCAGCATCGCCAACCCGCTCATCTTCACGAAGCTCGAAGTGGGCCCCGGGCGGCCGCTCGATCCGGGCGCCGATCGCGTCTCGGCCACCCCCGTCCAGGACGCGTGCGCGACGTTCCCCGACGCGAACCTGGTCGCCATCAACGTCAGTGGCCAGGCGATCTTCACGGATGCGACCATGAACTGCCCGCTGCTCGAGGTCCGGGTCGATCCACCGCAGGTTCCCCCCGAGGAGATCATGGAGCTGGGAGACAGCTATCAACGGATCGTGGCGAAGGGCCGCGCGGCGACGCGGGCGGCTCTCTCGCGCGTGAGGATCTGAGCGCGAAGGCCGCCTTTCAGAGCGACCTCAGGTATTGCGCCAGATCGCTCTTCTGGGCGGTGGTCAGGCCGAGCGCTTTGCGCTGGTCGTAGGTCTCGATGACGGCCTCGACCGTGGGCGCGCTGCCGTTGTGAAAATACGGCGGGTGCTGCCACAGGCCACGCAGCGGGGCGGTGCGATATTTCTTGGTCGCGGTCCGCGACGCGTAGCTGGGCGCGCCGCTGGGCTCGGGCTCGCTCACCACCTCTGACGGATCGTGGAGCCGGGTGTTCGCGTCGGTGAAGGTCGGTCCGCCATGGCAACCGGCGCACCGGCCGGCCCCCTCGAACACCACCCGGCCGCGGGCCGCCGCGGTCGCGTCGAAGCTGCCGGCCGGTGGCGGCGGCGCCGTCAAGCTCAGCTGGTACTCCTGCAGGGCCGGCAAGCTGGCGGTCACCTGATCGTCCGGCGGGTTGGTCACGCTGACGCCCGTCCGCGGCTCGGTGAAGGTGCCGTGGCCGCCCATCTGGGTCACGGCGACGTACCGGTTCCAGTACGCGATCTGGTCACCGTCGCCAGTGGCGGTGATGCGGTTGATCCCGCGCAGACCGTAGGCCGGCGGAATCACCTGCGGCCCGTTCTTGCCGTCCTGGTTGAACCGCGGATCGTACTTCCCTGGGCCCCACGACGCGTAGACGGCCTTCGTCGTCTCGGGGAGGGCCGGAGAAAGGGCGATGATCGCGCCCGGATTCAGATCCGTGTTGGCCCAACCGTCGAGCCGCGCGCCAATGCCCTTGGCGAACGAGTCGTCCACGGTCGAGTGGCAGATCGCGCACGTGATCCCGACGCGCGTCAGGGTGTCCTTGCCGCCCACGTTCTCGACCGTGCCAGCCACGCCCACCACCGCGTTCAGCTTGAGCAACGCCACGGTGGTCGCCGGATCGGTCAGGCTGATCGAGCGGTCCTTGATCCCGGCGACCACCGCCGCGGGGAGCGCCGCGGCGTCCACCTTCAGCCCGACGGCCAGCGCCGTCATCGGATCGACCGCGCTCTGGATGACGGTGTTCATCTGCAAGGTGTCGGTCCAGAACGTCTCGTCACCGAAGGTGGAGAAGCGAAAGATGTCCTGGCCCTGCGCCACCAGCGCGGGATCCAGCGGCGGTAGTGGCACGTCCGGCGGGGTGGTCTCCACGTTCGTGTCGTCGCAGGCCGCGCCGACCAGCGCCGCGGCGAGGGCCACCCGGGCCAGGCTCTTACCTCGCGGTGTGAGATGGCGTGGTCCGAGAAAGGATCGTCGAGATGAAGTCGTTCGATGCATGGCTGTCTCCTTGGTTCGTGTCGAAAGCTTTGGAATGGGTCGCGCGCCAGCGACACGGTCGGCCGGCGCGGCGCCTCCGTTTGTCGTGGGGACCTCGGCCCGGTTCGTTGGTTGCGACGGGGGGGCGGCCCCGCCGGGGCTCCCGCTCGACTGGCCCGCCGATCAGGGAGCCGGATGCGGCAGCTGCGCCAGCACCACCGCGACGACGTGGTCGCAGCGCTCGTTGCCGAACGTGTAGGCCGTCTTCATCTGCTCACCCAGGCGGCGCTCGATGGCGCCCCGCAAGGCCGCGCGGGCCCGATGCAAGCGGGTCTTCACGACCTCGGGCTCGACGGACAGAACCGCCGCCGTCTCGGTCGTGCTCATCCCCTCGACCTCCCGCAGGATCAGGACGGCCC
>Ga0207694_10004158_pt1 | contig 11363 bp, 9 predicted proteins | sample KBSC34metaG_FD_184353 | JGI IMG/M metagenome (GOLD analysis project Ga0207694, IMG submission 184353) | Corn rhizosphere microbial communities from Kellogg Biological Station, Michigan, USA - KBS C3-4 metaG (SPAdes) (version 2) | ecosystem: Host-associated > Plants > Roots > Rhizosphere > Soil...
CGTTACGAAACATGGGCGGAGCTCATGGCCTATTGCCGCCTCTCGGCCATGCCGGTCGGCCGCTATGTGCTCGACGTGCATGGCGAGGATCGGCGGATCTGGCCCGCCTCGGACGCGCTGTGCGCGGCGCTGCAGGTGATCAACCACCTCCAGGATTGCGCGAAGGATTATCACGCGCTCGACCGCGTCTATATTCCCGCCGAAACCTTTGCCGCGACCGGATCGCGAATCGAAGATCTCGCCGCGTCCGCTGCCTCGCCTGCGCTGACCCAGGCCATCCACATCCTCGCGCGGCGCACGGGCGGGCTGCTGGAGGAGAGCGCGGTGTTCGCGTCGATGATCAGGGATCGGCGACTCGCCACCGAAGTCGCCATCATCCAGCGCCTCGCCGAGAAGCTGGTGCGCCGGCTGCTCGAACGCGATCCGCTCAGTGAGCGCGTGCATCATGGCAAGGCCGAAGCGGCGTGGATCAGCCTGACCGCTGCAATTTCGCACCTGCTCCTGCGGGTGCGGCGATGAGCGCTGGCGTCCCCGCCCAGCTTCAGCAGAAGGTTGCCGGCAGCTCCTTCTACGCCGGGATGCGCATCCTGCCCAAGGCCGAGCGCGAGGCGATGTTCGCGATCTACGCCTTCTGTCGCGAGGTCGACGACATTGCCGACGATCAGCAATCGGAGCGGCCAGCGCGCGCCGCTGCACTCGCCCAATGGCATGCCGATATCGACGCGCTTTACGATGGCGGCGATCCGGGGCAGGCAGCCTATCTGAAGCCGGCTGCCCGGCATTTTCGCCTCGATCGCGCCGATTTCCATGCCGTGATCGACGGCATGACGATGGATGTCGAGCGCGATATCCGCTGGCCCGCGCTGGCCGAGCTCGATCTTTATTGCGATCGCGTCGCCTCGGCGGTGGGCCGGCTCTCGGTGCGCATCTTCGGCATGGAGCATGCAATCGGGATCGAGCTTTCGCATCATCTCGGCCGGGCGCTGCAGCTCACCAATATCCTGCGTGATATCGACGAGGATGCGCACATCGGCCGCGTCTATCTTCCCCATGAGCTCTTGCAGGCGGCAGGCGTGCCGATGGAAACGCCCGAGCAGGTCGCCGCCGATCCCCGCATCGATGCCGCCTGCCGGACGCTGGCGGCGCAGGCGCAACAGCATTTCGCGCGATCCGACGCGATCCTCGCGGCGCGCCCGGCCGGGCATCGGCTGGCGCCGCGGCTGATGTCGGTGGTCTACGCCAAGCTGCTGACGCGCATGGAGGCCCAGGGCTGGACGCCCCCGCGCGAGCGCGTCCGGCCATCGAAGCTCGGTCTCATCTGGCAGATCATTCGGCTCGGGCTGAAATTTTGAGCATGCGCCATGCCTGGGTGATCGGTGCTGGCCTCTCCGGCCTGTCGGCGGCGGTGGCGCTGCGAGGCGGCGGCGTGCCGGTCAGCGTCCGGGATTCTGCGGCGCAGGCGGGCGGGCGCTGCCGCTCCTATCATGATCCGCAGCTCGGCCAGACCATCGACAACGGCAATCATCTCGTGCTCGCCGGGAACGAAGCGGTAAAGCGCTTCCTCGCTGCGATCGATGCGCCGATGCGGTTCAGCGGCCCGGATCGGGCCGAGTTCGTCTTCTGCGATACGCGGTCGCGCGAGCGCTGGACGATCCGGATCAACGATGGAAGGCTGCCATGGTGGGTGCTCGTGTCCTCGCGGCGATTGCCAGGCAGCAAGCTGGCGGATTATCTCCCGATCGCCCAGCTTCTCAAAATGCATGACGGCCCGGTTCACATATCGAAGCTGGCGGGCAATCCAGTCTGGGAGCGGCTGATCGAGCCGGTGCTGCTTGCCGCGCTCAACACCGCACCGGCCGAATCCTCCGCTCGTCTGGCGGCTACCATCTTGCGCGAGACGATCGGCAAGGGCGGCGAGGCCAGCCGGCCGCTGATCGCACACCCAAGCCTGGGCGCCGCGTTCATCGATCCGGCGACCGCCTGGCTCGCCCGGAATGGCAGCGAAATCGCGCTCGGCCAGCGCCTGAAGGCGATCGCCTTCGCCGAGGATCGCGTGACAGGCCTCGATTGGGGCCAGGGCATCGAAACGGTGGCGAAGGACGAAGCGGTCATACTCGCGGTGCCGCCCTGGGTAGCGACGACGCTTATTCCCGGGCTCGACGCGCCCGACGAGATGCGCGCGATCGTCAACGGCCATTTCGCCTTCACGCCGCCGGCGGATGCTCCGCTTATGCTCGGGGTGATCGGCGGCACCGCCGAATGGATCTTCGCCTTTCCCGAGCGGATCTCGATCACGGTGAGCGCCGCCGACCGGCTGATCGACGAGGACCGCGAAGCGCTCGCGCGGCTGTTCTGGGCGGATATCTGCGCTGCCTATGGGATCGATGCGCCGCTGCCGCGCTGGCAGATCGTCAAGGAAAAGCGCGCCACCTTCGCCGCGACGCCGGATCAGAATGCGAAGCGGCCCGGCGCCGCGACGCGCTGGCATAATCTGTTTCTCGCGGGCGATTGGACTGATACAGGCCTGCCCGCCACCATCGAAGGGGCCTTGCGTTCGGGCGAAACAGCCGCAAGGCTGGCGCTCGCTTCGTGAGTGCGGGGGAAGCGGGAGGATCGTCTCACCATGGCATCGCTGGCTGAAAGCCGAACCTTGAACTTGCTGGATATCGTCGATCGCTCGGTTACGAAGGCGACGCGCGCGCTCGCCGACGCGCAACGCGAAGACGGCCATTGGGTGTTCGAGCTGGAAGCGGACGCCACCATTCCCGCCGAATATGTGCTGCTGCGGCATTATCTGGGCGAGCCGCGCAATGTGGAGCTGGAGGCGAAGATCGGCCGCTATCTCCGCCGCATCCAATCCGCGACACATGATGGATGGCCGCTCTATCATGAGGGCGCGTTCGACGTCAGCGCGACGGTCAAAGCCTATTATGCGCTCAAGATGATCGGCGATCCGATCGACGCGCCGCACATGGCGCGCGCCCGCCGCGCCATCCTCGCGGCCGGCGGTGCGGAGGCGGCGAACGTGTTCACCCGCATCCAGCTCGCGTTGTTCGATGCCGGGCCGTGGTCCGCCGTTCCGACCATGCCGCCGGAGATCATCCTGCTGCCGCGCTGGTTTCCTATTCACCTCTCCAAAATGTCCTATTGGGCGCGGACCGTGATCGTGCCGCTGCTGGTGCTCGGCGCACTGAAGCCGGTGGCGCGCAATCCGCTCGGCATCAAGGTGGACGAGCTTTATTCGGGCAATCCGGCGCAGCCGAAGAGCCAGGCCGAAGACCCTAAATGGCTCTGGACCAAAGGCTTCAACCTGCTCGATCGCCTGCTGAAGGCAGGCGACAGGCTCTGGCCCGCCCGCATGCGGCAACGCGCGATCCAGGCGTGCGTCGATTTCGTGCTCGAACGGCTGAACGGCGAGGATGGGCTGGGCGCGATCTATCCGGCGATGGCGAACAGCGTGATGATGTTCGACGTGCTGGGCTATGCAGAGGATCATCCGGCGCGGGCGATCGCGCGCAAGTCCGTCGAGAAGCTGCTCGTGGTCAAGGAGGACGAGGCTTATTGCCAGCCCTGCGTATCGCCGGTGTGGGATACGGCGCTCGCCGCGCATGCGATGCTGGAGACCGGCGAGCCCGAGGCCGAAGCGATGGCCGAAAAGGCGCTCGCCTGGCTCAAGCCGCTACAGGTGCTCGATGTCGAAGGTGACTGGGCGGAAACACGCCCCGGCGTGCGGCCGGGCGGCTGGGCCTTCCAATATCGCAACGATCATTATCCCGATCTCGACGATACTGCGGTGGTGGTGATGGCGATGGATCGCGCGCGCAGGGGCGCGGTATCGGGCTATGATCAGGGGATCGATCGTGGCATCGAATGGACGGTGGGGCTGCAGAGCAAGAATGGCGGCTGGGGCGCCTTCGATGCCGACAACAGCTTCACCTATCTCAACAATATTCCCTTCGCCGATCATGGTGCGCTGCTCGATCCGCCGACCACCGATGTGAGCGCACGCTGCGTCTCGATGCTGGCGCAGACTGGCGAGGCGAGCGACAGCGAACGGATGAAGGCTGCGCTCGCCTATCTTCGCGACGAGCAGGAGGAGGATGGGAGCTGGTTCGGGCGCTGGGGCGTGAACTATATTTACGGGACCTGGTCAGCGCTCTGCGCGCTCAACGCCGCTGGCGTCGACGCTTCCGATCCGATGGTGGCCAAGGCGATATGCTGGCTTCATGAGATCCAGAATGCCGACGGCGGCTGGGGCGAAAGCTGCGACAGCTACAGCCTCGATTATAAAGGGTATGAGCCAGCGCCATCGACCGCGTCGCAGACCGCCTGGGCGCTGCTTGGCTTGATGGCGGCCGGCGAGGTCGACTCCGACGCGGTGACGCGCGGAATCGAATGGCTGTCGCGCCGGCAGGAGGCCGATGGCCTGTGGGGGCAGGAACATTATACGGGCGGCGGTTTCCCGCGCGTCTTCTACCTGCGCTACCACGGCTATCCGAAATATTTTCCGCTCTGGGCGATGGCGCGCTACCGCAACCTCAAGCGCTCGAACACCAAGCGCGTCCTCCACGGCATGTGACGCTGCTGATCGCGACCGGGCTGCTGCGCGAGGCACGGATCATCTCCGCGCCCGGCATTGTCGCGATCGCCGGCGGCGGGGACGGTGAGCGGCTTGAAGCCAAGCTTGAGGAGGCGATCGGTGCACAACCGGTGCGGGCGCTGCTTTCCAGCGGCTTGGCGGGTGCGCTCGATCCGTCTTTACACATTGGCGACGTGGTGATCGGCAGTGATGGCGATGCGCGGCTGATTGCCAGGCTGCGAGAGGCGCTGCCAACAGCGATTGCGGGCAGGATTGTGGGTCGCGATGAGCCGGCTGCCACAACCGAAGCGAAACGCGCGTTGCGCACCAATCCTCCCCCGGAGGGGGAGGGGGACCGTCGTAGGCGGTGGAGGGGTATTACTTCCGGCGGAGATACCCCTCCGTCAGCCCTTTCAGGGCTGCCACCTCCCCCTATGGGGGAGGATCTGTCCGTCATCGCCGTCGATATGGAGACGCACATCGCCGCACGCGTGGCGGAGCGTCACGGGCTGCCGTTTGCGACGTTGCGGGTGATTTCCGATACGGCCAGCGAGACGCTGCCGCCCGCCGCCCTCCGCGGCATGCGATCGGATGGCACGATGGCGATCGGGCCGGTGCTGGCGTCGCTGCTGCGCCATCCGGCCCAACTGCCGGCGCTGATCAGGACCGGCTGGAATGCTGAGCGGGCGTTCCGCGCCTTACTCCGCTGCTACCGGATGATCGGACTGGTGGATCTCGTCGAGCATGCGCTGGACGTGGCTTGAGAAGACATATTCAGCCGGCCGCTGGTTGGCGAGGCTGATGTCCGGCTTCATCGGGCCATCGGTCTTGACGCCGCGAAGCTGGACCATTGCTGCCTTGAGCGGGTGCCGGACGGTATCCATCACCGCCGTCGCCTCAAAGCCGGAATGGACCATGCAATCGGCGCATTTTTCATAATTGCCGACGCCATATTTCTCCCAGGCGGTGTCTTCCATCAGCTCCTTGAAGGACTTCGCATAGCCTTCGCCAAGCAGATAGCAGGGCTTCTGCCAGCCGAAGACTGTGCGCGTCGGATTGCCCCAGGGCGTGCAGCCATAGGCTTCGTTGCCAGCAAGGAAGTTGAGGAACAGCGTCGATTGCGAGAAGGGCCATTTCTTGCCCTTGCTGCCGCGCCGCGAGAGGATGCCGCGGAACAGCTTCTTGGTCTTTTCGCGATTGAGGAAATGCTCCTGATCGGCGGCACGCTCATAGGCATAGCCAGGTGAAAGCGTGATCCCGTCCAGCCCCAGCGCGGTCACCGTATCGAGGAAATTGGCCACGCGCTCCGGCTCGGCATCGTTGAACAGCGTGCAGTTGATGCTGACGCGGAAGCCCTTGGACTTGGCGAGCTTGATCGCATCGATCGCGGTTTCATAGACGCCGTCGAGGCTGACTGCGCGATCGTGCATGCCCTTGTCGCCATCGAGATGGATCGACCAGGTGAAGCCTGAGTGGGGCTCGTAATCGTCGATCTTCTTCTTGAGCAGCAGCGCGTTGGTGCACAGGATCACGAACTTCTTGCGATCGAGGAAGCCACGCACGATCTGCGGCATGTCCCGGTGCAAAAGCGGCTCGCCGCCCGCGATCGAGACGACCGGCGCGCCGCATTCGTCGATCGCCTCCATGCACTGGTCGTAGCTCAGGCGCTGGTTGAGGATCGGATCGGGATAATCGATCTTGCCGCAACCCGAGCACGCGAGATTGCACCGGAACAAGGGCTCGAGCATCAGCACCAGCGGATAGCGCTTGGCGCCACGCAGATGCTGGCCCACGATATAGCGCCCGATCCTGAAAACCTGTGAAGCTGGAATACCCATTTGAACTGTCCCGTTACACTGCCGTTACGCCCTCGCTTCTTGAAGCGAAGCAGCTCTCCTCAGCTCGGCCGGCAGGCTGAACTGGATATTTTCTTCCACCCCGTCGAGCGTCGAAACGCTGACCGGGCCGATTCCCCGTAACGCATTGACGACGCTGTCGACAAGCTCATCCGGTGCAGAAGCGCCCGCGGTGATCCCGATCGTCTCCACGCCTTCGAGCCAGGCCGGATCGATGCCCTCCCCATCCGCAACCAGATAGCTCGGCACGCCCATCTCGACGCCGATCTCGCGGAGCCGGTTGGAATTGGAACTGTTCGCAGCGCCGACGACGATGAGCATGTCCACCACCCGGCAGAGATCGCGCACCGCCGTCTGGCGGTTCTGCGTCGCATAGCAGATGTCGGCCACGTCGGGACCGATCACGTCGCTGAACCTTTCCTGGAGCGCAGTGATCAGCCCGCGCGTATCATCGACGCTGAGCGTGGTCTGGGTGACATAGGCGATCGGCGTATCGGTCGGCAGATCGAGGGCGGCGACATCTTCGAGTGTCGAGACCAGATGGATCGGCGCATCGATCTGGCCCATCGTGCCCTCGACCTCGGCGTGGCCGGCATGGCCGATCAGGATCAGCGTACGGCCCAGCTTGGCGTAGCGCCGGCCCTGCACATGCACCTTCGTAACAAGCGGGCAGGTCGCGTCAAGCACGGGCAGGCCCCGTTGCCGCGCATCCAGCTCGACCGCGCGCGAAACGCCATGGGCGCTGAAGATGGTTGGCGCGCCGGCGGGAATCTCGGAAAGATCCTCGACGAACACCGCTCCCTTGCGCCGCAGCTTGTCGACGACGTGGCGGTTATGGACGATTTCATGGCGCACATAGACCGGCGCCTTGTGCAAATCGAGCGCGCGCTCCACGATCTCAATAGCCCTCACGACGCCAGCGCAGAAGCCGCGCGGCTGGGCAAGAATTACCTGCAACGAAGATCTCCCCCCTCAATCAGCATATACGCTAAGACGACCAGCACCTTTTGTTTCAGCACGTCCGATCCCTGGTGACCTTCGTTTGTGTTAGACATAGCGGGCCGGCCACCATCGACAAAGCATAAACTGTTGCCTTGAGGACAGTAATGCGCGCAGGCTTCCGCCAAGTAGACCTGAGCGCGAAGCCTCTCTATGGGAGGTGCGCCATGACAGCAGATCCTTCCCGCATGCGACCGCTCGCCTCCGGCATCGTTTTCGGGCTCGCTTTGGCTTCGGCGTCCGCCATTCACGCGCAGACCCCCGATCCCGCGCAGGCGCCGGTGCAGATGCTGTGTGACCGGCTGATCGCCAATATGAAGGGCGGGGCGCAGCTTGGCTTTTCAGGACGTGCAGCCGCCATCGGCCCGGTCGTCGATCGCGCATTCGATCTGCCGCTGATGACGAGGCTTACGATCGGGCCGCAATGGAACACGATCGGCGCGTCCGATCAGTCCGCGCTGGTGAGCGCGATCCGCAAGCTGACCGTGAACCAATATGCGGCCAATTTCGATAAATATGATGGTCAGCGCTTCACCATCGATCCGAAGGTGGACGCGCGTGGCGCGGACCGGCTGGTCCGTACCAGCCTGGTTCAGCGAACCGATCAACCTGTCGCGATCGGCTATCGGCTCCGACAGTCAGGGAACGGCTGGAAGATCATTGACGTTTACTACCAGAATTCGATCAGCCAGCTTGCCACACGCCGGTCGGATTTCGCGCGGGTATTGCAAACGGGGGGAGCCAAAGCGTTGCTGAAGCATCTTGACGATCTGGCGAACAGGGCTGGCCATTGAGCGTCTCGGCATTGGTCCCGCTGGGGTTGCTGATTGCTGCCCCCGATCCGCAAGCAACCGTACCGACCAGCCAGGCGCCTATAGCCGCGCCGGCGCCGGATGCCCCAGCTTCACAGGCGGCTCCTGCTGCGGAGCCCAGACCCACCACGGCGCCCGCGCCGGCCGCGCCCGCTGACGCGCCTTCTCCCGATGCTGTGGCGGCGACCGCACCCGAGCAGCCGCATCATGTCCGCCATGCCCCGGGCGATCCGCTCGAAGGCTTCAACCGTGCGATGTTCTCGTTCAACACGTCGCTTGACAAGGCGATCGTCCGACCTGCCGCGATGGGTTACAAGACGATCGTGCCAAGGCCAGCGCGGTCCGGCTTGCGCAACGCGCTCGCCAACCTGAACGAGCCGGTCGTGTTCCTCAACGACATGCTTCAACTCAAGCCGGGCAATGCCTTTCGCACCTTCTCCCGCTTCCTGATCAACAGCGTGTTCGGGCTGGCTGGGCTGTTCGACGTCGCCAAGCATGAGGGGTTGCCGCACCGCAAGAACGGCTTCGGCAATACGCTGGGGCGCTATGGGGTGAAGCCAGGGCCCTATCTTTATCTGCCGGTGCTTGGCCCTTCGAGCCTGCGGGACGCGGTCGGCGGCGTTGGTGACGGCGCAGTCCTGCCCAATACCGTCGGCGAACCATTCGACCGGACCGATTATCGAATCGGAACCGCTGTCGTCAGCGGGCTTGATGCGCGCGTAGAGTATGATTCCGAGATCAAGACCTTGTACGATACGTCGCTCGACCCTTACGCCACGCTGCGCTCGGTCTATGAGCAGAGCCGCGCGGCCGACATCGCGGCGATCACCGGCAAGACGGAAGCCTCTCCGGACGACACGATGGAGGACGATCTGAAGGATCCGGCGGCGGCCACGGAGGCAACACCGCCGCAATCTTCGCCATCGGGTACGGCCTCACCCGAGGCTGCGCCGCCCGAAGCCGCACCGTCCGACGCCGCATTGCCCGAAGCTGCGCCGTCAGCCGGCCCCAAATAGCGAGCATGCCGGCATAGCCGATCACGCCGGCCAGCATCAGCGCATTTCGCGCGGTTCGATGGTGGTCGCTGCCTTTTCGACCATCGTCGAATGGTATGACTTCACCCTCTATCTCTATTTCTCAACCGTGCTCTCGCGCGTGTTCTTCGGCGGCGGCGCGGGCGCGTTGGGAACCGCGCTCGCGGGGTTCGCCGTCGCCTATTTGATGCGGCCGCTGGGCGCGATCGTCTTCGGTTATATCGGGGATCGCCACGGCCGCCGTCGGATGATGCTGCTATCCGTGGCGATGATGAGCATCGCCATGCTGGCGACCGCGCTGTTGCCGACCCGCGCCAGCGCAGGGCCGGCGGCCGGCTGGCTGCTGCTGTTGCTCCGCTGCGTGATGGGTTTCTCGGTGGGTGGCGAATATACCGGCGTGGTTGCCTATCTGCTCGAAGGCGCGCCGCGCTCACGCCGTGGCCTGATCACCTCGTCCGCATCCGCCGCCAGCGAGGTAGGCGGCCTGCTCGCGGTCGGCATTTCGGCGCTCACGGTTTCCGCAATGAGCGCGGCCGCGCTCGAAAGCTGGGGCTGGCGCATCCCCTTCGTGATCGGCGCGGCGCTTGCCGGAAGCGTCTGGATCGCCCGCACGATGATGGACGAGTCGCCCGACTTCTTACGGCAGCGGGCGAACGGCACCGTGCCCGAAAGCCCGCTGCGTCACACGCTGGCGCATTCGCGGTGGGGCGTTTTCCGGGCGTTCTGCATCTCGGCGCTGGGCTCGATCACCTATTATGTCGGTATCACCTATGTGCCTGCTTTCATAACCTCGGCGGGAAAGCTGAGCGAAGGCCTCTCGCTCTGGCTGGCGACGATCGCAGCGGTGGCGGTCATCCTCGTCACGCCGCTGGTGGGAGCGCTTTCGGATCGCTTTGGCCGCAAGCCAGTCCTGCTGATGCTCGGTGTAGCCAGCGCCGTGCTACCGGTTTCGCTGTTCGCAATGATGGCGAGCGCATCGCCGGGGCAGGCGCTGGTCGGCGCGATCGTTCTGGCTTGTGTCGCGGGTGGTGTGAGCGCGGTAGGCGCGGTCGCTACCGCCGAGCAGTTTCACGGCGAAGGGCGGCTGACCGGCCTCGCGCTCGGGGCGACCGGCGCGACCGCCCTGTTCGGCGGGCTGACACCCTATCTCGCCCAGCGGCTCATCGAGAGCACGGGCGCGGCGATTGCGCCGGGCGTGATGATCGCGATCGTCGCGCTCTGCGTGCTCCCCGTCTTCCTCGCGATGCGGGAGACCGCGCCAGCCAGGCAGAGCGGCCGGCTACGGACTTGATCGCGCTGCAAGACAATGGTCATTTGGTTCGTCATGCCAGCGCAGACTGGCATCCATGTCTCTCAAAATATGCGATGACATCTCAACTCGGGAGAGACATGGGCCCCAGCCTCCGCTGGGGCGACGGCATGTAAATGACGTGCTCGAAGGCTATTCGAACCAAACGGAAGCGCTTGGGATCTATGCGCCTTGCCCTAACGCACCACAGCTTTCGCTGCCCGTGTCGCCAGCCGCGCAATGGCGCTCTCATGTATCGCCGGCGTGGTTGCCAGCACGCCGAATGCCTCGCCCTTGGTGGAATTATAGCGCAGCGGACGGCCCAGGGCATCAGTGACGATCGCGCCGGCTTCCTGCGCGATGAGCGCGGCGGCGGCGATATCCCATTCCTTGCCCCAGCGCATCGCCGCGACCAGATCGGCCTGCCCGGCCGCGACCATACCGATCCTGAGCGCGATCGAATTGGGCTTCTCCACCGCCAAGAGATCATTGTCGGCGCGCGGCAGCACGTCCGCGGGTACGCGCGCGCCGGCAAGCTGATTATGCCCGCTCACCTGCAGCGGCGCACCATTGCGGGTGGCACCGGCGCCTGCCAGTGCGCGCCAATGCTCGCCGCGCGCCGGAGCATCGAGCACGCCGATGATCGGCCTGCCGCCTTCGACCAGCGCGACCGAAACCGCCCAGCCCGCGCGCCCGCGCAGGAAATCGCGCGTGCCGTCGATCGGATCGACCACCCACACCCGCGATCGCAGCAGCCGCTCGGGATCGTCGGCGGTCTCCTCCGAAAGCCATCCC
>Ga0207694_10004159_pt1 | contig 11360 bp, 12 predicted proteins | sample KBSC34metaG_FD_184353 | JGI IMG/M metagenome (GOLD analysis project Ga0207694, IMG submission 184353) | Corn rhizosphere microbial communities from Kellogg Biological Station, Michigan, USA - KBS C3-4 metaG (SPAdes) (version 2) | ecosystem: Host-associated > Plants > Roots > Rhizosphere > Soil...
AGGACACCTATCGCACGCTGACGGCCGTCGACAGCGCGGTGATGGTGATCGACGCGGCCAAGGGCATCGAGGAACAGACCCGCAAGCTGTTCGAGGTCTGCCGTCTGCGCGACGTGCCGATCGTCACCTTCATCAACAAGATGGACCGCGAAGGCCGCGATCCGTTCGACCTGATCCAGGAGATCGAGCAGCAGCTCCAGCTCGACATCGCCCCGGCCTCATGGCCGATCGGCAGCGGCCGCGCCTTCCAGGGCTGCTATGACCTGCGCGCCGACCGGCTGGTGCTGATCGAGCGCGGCGGGCGCGAGGGCGGCCCGGCGATTGCGCTGGACGATCCGGCGCTGGACGAGGCCCTGCCGGCCGATGCGGCCGCCGCCTTGCGCGAGAATGTTGAGATGGCGCGGGTGCTGTGCAAGCCGCTGGATCTCCAGTCCTATCGCGAGGGCCATCTGTCGCCGCTGTTCTTCGGCAGCGCGGTCAATAATTTCGGGGTGAAGGAGCTGCTGGACGGCCTGGCCGATATGGCGCCGCCGCCCAGGCCCGCGCCGACCACCGAGCGCGCGGTCGATCCGGGTGAGACAAAGGTGTCGGGCTTCGTCTTCAAGATCCAGGCCAATATGGATCCGAAGCACCGCGACCGCATCGCCTTCTGCCGCCTGACCTCGGGCCATTTCAAACGCGGCATGAAGATGCTGCATGTCCGCTCCGGCAAGCCGATGACGGTACACAACCCGCTGATGTTCCTTGCCGCCGACCGCGAGCTGGCGGACGAGGCCTGGGCCGGCGACATCATCGGCATCCCCAATCACGGAACGCTTCGCATCGGCGACGGCCTGACCGAAGGTGAGCCCCTGGTCTTCACCGGTATCCCCAGCTTCGCGCCGGAACTGCTTCAGCGCGTGCGGCCGGAAGACCCGATGAAGGCCAAGCATCTGGGCCGCGCCTTGGAGCAGCTGGCGGAGGAGGGGGTGACCCGCATCTTCAAGCCGAAGATGGACGCCAACTGGGTCGTCGGCGTCGTCGGCGCGCTGCAGTTCGACGTGCTGGCCGACCGTATCCGCACCGAATATGAGGTGCCGGTGTTTTTCGAGCAGGCGGCGCTCACCACCGCCCGCTGGGTTCAGGCCGACAGCCCGATCGAGCTGAAGCGCTTCATCGACGGCAATACGAGCGCTCTGGCCGACGACCATGACGGCGAGCCGGTGTTCCTGGCGCGCAACGCCTGGCACCTGACCCATACCGCAGAGCAGTGGCCGCAGATCAGGTTCCTGAAGACCAAGGGCTGAGATTTCAGGAACGGTTTCCCCGCCCATCGGTTGATCGGTCAAGGTTTTCAGCCTGGATGGAGTTAATCATGGACTTAAATTTCGCCGACGCCCGCAAGGCGGTTCGCCGTGGCCACAAGTCGGCCAATCACCTCCTCGACCGTGCGCACGACATGTCGCAGCGCGGACTGGTCCAGGCGCGCCACGCGGCCGACGAGGCGCTCGACGCCGGCGATCATGCCGCGCAACGCACGCGCTATGCCGCCAGGTCGGCGCATGAATGGATGGAAGAGAAACCGCATCTGGCCGCGCTCGCGGCGCTTGCCGCCGGCGTGATCCTGGGGGCGATCCTCGCCCCGCGCCGGTAGACGAACGGCATGGTCGGGCCGGGCGAGTCGTCCGGCCCGATTGCCCGCAAGCGGCACGAACCGGCGCGCGGCATTCGCGCGTTCACAGCGATCGTTTGGATTTATCCAGATATATCAGTGATTTGATCGACTTTTATCGCGTCTTGCGAGCAGCGGGATCGGTTTCTATACTCCCGCCATTTTCGCGTTCACTGCTGTTGGCGCACACGCATGTCCGTATCGCTTCCACCTGACTACCGGCCGTCCGACGACGAGCCGTTCATGAATCCGATGATGCTGGAATATTTCCGGCTCAGGCTTCTGAGGTGGCAGTCGGAGCTGCTGCACGAATCCAATGAGACCCTGGCCAGCATGCAGGTCGACGGCGGCATGCAGGAGCCTGACCTGGCCGACCGCGCCTCGGCCGAGACCGACAGGGCGCTGGAGCTGCGCACCCGCGACCGGGAGCGCAAGCTGCTGTCGAAGATCAGCGCCGCGCTGCTGCGAATCGAGGACGGCTCCTACGGCTATTGCGAGGAGACCGGCGATCCGATCGGCGTGAAGCGGCTGGAAGCCCGGCCCATCGCCACCCTGTCGCTCGAGGCGCAGGAACGGCACGAGCGGATGGAGCGGACCCAGCGCGACGACTGAGGTCTATGGACCCCAGGCGTTCTCATTCCGATCTCCTGAACCCCCAAAAGCGTCTTTTTTGTTCGCGCTTGTTCTTTTTGCTTGCGAACAGGAACGAATCCGGTACGATATCGGCCTGGACACGCCGCGTTGGCGTGTGGGAGAACGGAGGTACCGGATGACGAGTCCCGTCTTACGCGTGGTCGACAGGGAACCCATGGACAAGCAAAAAGCCATCGACGCCGCCGTTTCCCAGATTGAGAAGGCCTTCGGCAAGGGCTCGATCATGAAGCTCGGCTCCCGCGGGGCCGTGGATGTGGAGGTGGTGTCGACCGGGTCGCTCGGCCTCGATATCGCGCTCGGCATTGGCGGTCTGCCCAAGGGCCGCATCATCGAGATTTACGGGCCGGAAAGCTCGGGCAAGACGACCCTGGCGCTGCATGTGGTGGCCGAGGCGCAGAAGGCCGGTGGCGTCTGCGCCTTCGTGGATGCCGAGCATGCGCTCGATCCCGGCTATGCCCGCAAGCTGGGCGTCAATATCGATGAGCTGCTGATCTCCCAGCCCGACGCGGGTGAACAGGCGCTCGAAATCGCCGACACGCTGGTGCGTTCCAACGCGGTCGACGTGCTGGTGATCGACAGTGTCGCCGCCCTGGTGCCCAGGGCCGAGCTGGAAGGCGAGATGGGCGACAGCCATGTCGGCCTGCAGGCCCGGCTGATGAGCCAGGCGCTGCGCAAGCTCACCTCCTCGATCTCCAAGTCGAACTGCATCGTCATCTTCATCAACCAGATCCGGCTGAAGATCGGCGTGATGTTCGGCAATCCGGAAACCACGACCGGCGGCAACGCGCTGAAATTCTATTCCTCGGTCCGCCTCGACATCCGCCGTATCGGCTCGATCAAGGACCGCGAGACCGTCACCGGCAATCAGACCCGCGTGAAGGTGGTGAAGAACAAGATGGCCGCCCCGTTCCGGGTGGTCGAGTTCGACATCATGTATGGCGAGGGCGTCTCGAAGACCGGCGAGCTGATCGATCTCGGCATCGCGGCCGGCGTCGTCGAGAAGTCAGGCTCATGGATTTCCTACGGGGATCAGCGCATCGGCCAGGGGCGTGAGAACGCCAAGCAGTTCCTGCGCGACCGGCCCGATGTCGCGGGCGCGATCGAGGCCAAAATCCGGTCCAATGCCGGTCTGGTCGCCAGCGCCATGATGGACACGCCCGAACCCGACGGCGACGCCGACTCGCCGGACTGATTTTCCTGCAAAGGAGGCTGCGGCGATGGAGCCCAGACTCAGCCTGGTCACGCTCTGCGTCACCGATATGGCGCGCGCTCGGCGCTTCTACGAGGCGCTGGGCTGGCGCGCCTCCGGTCCGGCCGAGGGGGTGACCTTCTTCCAGGCGGGCGGCATGATCGTCAGCCTTTATGGCCGGGCCGAGCAGGCAGCGGATGCGAATCTGCCGGCCGAAGGCTCTGGTTTCGGCGGCATCGTGCTGGCCCATAATGTCCGCGAACGGGCCGATGTCGACCGCGTGCTGGACGAAGCCGCGGCCGCCGGCGCCACCATCCTCAAGCCCGGCCACGATATCTTCTGGGGCGGCTATGTCGGCTATTTCGCCGACCCTGACGGCCATCCCTGGGAAGTGGCCTGGAACCCGGGCTTCACCATCCTGGAAGACGGCAGCGTTCGGCTTCCGTAGGATGGGTAGAGCGTAGCGAAACCCATCATCAAGTGGCTGAACGATGGGTTTCGCTACGCTCTACCCATCCTACGTTCCCCCCGAAGGCGGGAATCCAGGGTCAGGAGGCAGAATTCATCCGCAGATGGACGCAGATTAAGGCAGATAAAGAATTTTACGCTGCGCCGCCTTGGTCTCCGGGGGTGACAGCGTTTGGATTTAATCTGCGAAAATCTGCGTCCATCTGCGGATGAAAACCCCTGGATTGCCGCTTTCGCGGGAATGACGAAGGGAAAGCGCACTGGCCCGCCACCGATTGGCTTGCCCCGCGCTTCCCTCTACATACAGCGGCATGACCACCCCGCCGATCTTCCAGCCCGGTACCGTCGACGAGATCGCTGCTGTCCTGCGGGACCGCAGCGCATCGGAGGCCCCGGTGCGGCTCAGAGGCCGGGGCAGCAAGGCCGAATTCGGCCGGCCCGTCGGCGATGAAACCATCCTCGATCTCTCGAACCTGTCGGGAATCACTTTGTATGAACCCGGCGAGCTGGTGCTGACCGCCCGCGCCGGCACGACGCTGGCCGAGATCGAGGCCGTGATCGGCGAGCACCACCAATGCATGGCCTTCGAACCGCCGGCTTTCGGACCTTTGTTCGGCAACGGCGGGGCCCCGACCCTGGGCGGCACGGTTGCCTCGGGCTGGTCGGGGCCGCGGCGGGTCAAGGCCGGCGCGGTACGCGACCATGTGCTGGGTGCGCTCGCCATCGGGGGCGAGGGTGAGGTGTTCAAATCCGGCGGCCGGGTGGTCAAGAACGTCACCGGCTTCGACCTGCCGAAACTGCTCACGGGGTCGCACGGCACGCTGGCCGCCCTCACGGACATCACCATCAAGGTGCTGCCCGCGCCCGAGGCGACGCGGACTCTGGCCATTCTCGGGCTGGATGATGCGGCAGCGATCCGGCTGCTCTGCGACCTGCTCGGCGGCCCCTATGAAGTCTCCGGCGCCGCGCACCTTCCGGCGGCCGCGGCCCGGCATTCAGGCATCGCGGAGATTGCCGGTTCGGGCACGTCGATAACAGTTATCCGGCTGGAAGGCTTCGGCCCCTCGGTCGCCGATCGTTTCGCCGGTCTTCAGGCGCGCTGCGGCCAGGATCACGCGACTTTGGCGCTCGATGACGATGAATGCGCTGTCCTCTGGCGGGAAATTCGCGATGTCGCCCCGCTCGTCGCGCCCGACCGCATTGTCTGGCGGCTGTCGCTGTTCCCCACCGATGCCGCGGGCACCATTGCGGCTGTCCGCGCGGCGTGCGGGGCGGATGCTTTCTACGATTGGGGCGGCGGCCTCGCCTGGCTCAGCCTGCCCGCGGGCGATGCCAGGGCCCACACCATCCGCCATGCGCTGCCCTCCGGCCATGCCACGCTGATGCGCGCGCCCGCCGATATCCGCGCCGCCGCGCCGGTCTTCCAGCCGCCGGAGCCTGCGCTGGCGGCGCTTCAGGCACGCGTCAAGGCGGCGTTCGATCCCAGGGGCATTCTCGCCCCAGGCTTTATGGGAACAGGCTGATGCAGACGCGTTTCACCGCCGAACAGCTTGCCGATCCCGGCATCGCCGATTGCGAGCGCAATCTGCGCAACTGCGTGCATTGCGGCTTCTGCCTCGCCACCTGCCCGACCTACACCTTGCTGGGCGACGAGCTCGACAGCCCGCGCGGCCGCATCTACCTGATCAAGGACATGCTGGAGAATGACCGTCCGGCCTCGGCCGAGGTGGCGCTGCATGTCGACCGCTGCCTCTCCTGTCTCGCCTGCCAGACGACCTGCCCATCCGGCGTGCATTACCAGCATCTGATCGACCACGCCCGCGCCCATGTCGAGAACACCTACCGGCGCCCGTTCCTGGACCGCGCACTGCGTGCCGTGCTGGCGAGCCTGTTGCCTTATCCCGGCCGTTTCCGTTTCGCCCTCATGCTGGCAGGGCTCGCACGCCCGTTCCGCGGCCTGTTCGCGGGCCGGCTCGGTGCCATGCTGGCGCTTGCCCCATCGCACCCGCCGCCCCAGGATCGCACCTTCGCCGGCGAGGTCTTCCCCGCCACCGGGCCGCGCCGAGGCAGGGTGGCGCTGCTGACCGGCTGCGCCCAGAAGGTGATCGCCCCGTCCATCAACGCCGCCACGATCAGGCTGCTGAACCGCCACGGCGTCGAGGTCGTGGTCCCGCGCGCGGCCGGCTGCTGCGGCGCCATCGTCCACCACATGGGCAAGGAGGGCCAGGCGCGGCACCTGGCGCTCGACACCATCCGCGCCTGGACAGATGAGGCCGACGCGCACGGGCTCGACGCCATCGTCGTCAACACGTCTGGCTGCGGCACCGAGATCAAGGATTACGGTCATATCTTCCGTGACGATCCGGTCTGGGCCGAACCGGCTGCCCGCGTCTCCGCCCTTGCGCGCGACATCAGCGAATACATGGCCGAGATCGGCCTGAAGCCGCCGATCGAAACGACCGGCCTTACCATCGCCTATCACGCGGCCTGCTCCCTCCAGCACGGGCAGAAGGTGACCGGCCAGCCGAAGGCGCTGCTGGCGGCGGCGGGCTTCGCGGTCAGGGACGTGCCCGAGGGGCATCTCTGCTGCGGCTCGGCCGGCACCTACAACCTGCTGCAGCCGGAGATCGCCGACCGGCTCAAGGCGCGCAAGCTGGCCAATATCGCCAGGACCCAGGCGGAGGTGATCGCCACCGGAAATGTCGGCTGCATCACGCAATTGGCGGGAGGCGCCGGCATTCCTGTGCTACACACCGTCGAATTGCTTGATTGGGCGACCGGCGGACCGAAGCCGGAGGCGCTTCAGGGCAAATTATAAAATCGATTGGGGAAGAGCATGACGGGCAATCGCGGTTGGGTGCTGGAATCCTATCCGGTCGGCGACGATTTCGACGCGGCGCTGAAGCTGCGCGATATCCCGATGCCGGAACCCGGTCCCAACCAGTTGCTGGTCCGCAGCCTGTATCTCTCGCTCGACCCGGCCAATCGCGGCTGGATGATGATGCCGACCTACATCCCGCAGGTGCCGCTGGGCGCCACCATGTGGGGCTTCGTGCTGGGCCGGGTGGAGACATCCAACATCGATGGCTTCAGGCCCGGCGACCTCGTGTCCGGCTTCGGCGCCTGGGCCGATTACTGCCTGATCGATGCCCAGATGGCGAACCGGGTGCCCGACCTGGGCGGCTTGCCGCTCTATGCGGCGCAGAGCCTGTTCGGCCTGTCGGGCGGCACGGCTTATGTCGGGGTGCTGGACGTCGCCAAGGCCAAGGCGGGTGAGGTGTTCCTGATCTCCGGCGCCGCCGGCTCGGTCGGCACCCTGGCGGGGCAGATCGCCAAGATCCAGGGCTGCACCGTGATCGGCACCGCCGGCTCGGCCGAGAAATGCCGCTGGCTGGTGGACGAGCTGGGCTTCGACCACGCCATCGATTACCGCAAGGAGGATGTCGCAGCCCGCCTGGGCGAGCTCGCCCCTAAGGGGGTCGACATCTATTTCGACAATGTCGGCGGCCCGCTGACCAATTCCATCGCTGCCAAAATGGCGCTGCATGGGCGGATCGTGCTGTGCGGCTCGATGGCGAAGTTCGACAATCCGGGGCCGGAGCTGGACCTGGGTTCGATCCTGCTGAACCGGGTCACGGTCACCGGCTTCATCCTCATCGACCATTTCCACCGGCTGGACGCCGCCAATGCCGAACTCGCCAGATGGGTGAAGGAGGGCAGGCTGAAGCACACCGCCGATATCGTCGACGGGCTGGAGAACACGACCGCGGCGTTCCGCAAGCTGTTCACGCCCGGTGCGCCCCATATGGGCAAGCTGCTGGTCCGCGTGGATCCGGCGGCGAACTGAGTAAACGAGCAAGGAGACACGGACATGGCCGAGATCAACCGCAGTTGGGTTCTGGTGCAGCGGCCGGTCGGCGAGGATTTCGATGCCGCGCTGAAGCTGCAACAGCTGCCGGTGCCGGAGCCGGCGGAGGGCCAGGTGCTGGCCAAGACCCTCTATCTTTCGCTCGACCCCGCCAATCGCGGCTGGATGGCCGGCCCGACCTATATTCCCGCTGTGCCGGTGGGCGGGCCGATGTGGGGCGGGGTGATGGGCCGGGTGGTGAAGTCCCGGTCCGACAAGTTCAAGGAAGGCGACATCGTCGGCGGCTTCGGCAGTTGGAGCGACTATTGCGTCCTGCCGGCCGACCAGACCAACAAGATACCCGACACCGGCCTGCCTCTGACGGCGGCCCAGGCGCTGTTCGGCGGGGCAGGGGGCACCGCCTATGTCGGCACCATCGATGTCGGCCAGGTGAAGGCCGGGCAGACCTTCGTCGTCTCCGGTGCCGCCGGATCGGTCGGCTCGCTGGCGGGGCAGATCGCCAAGATATTGGGCGCGACCGTGATCGGCATCGCCGGCTCGGCCGACAAATGCAAATGGCTGACCGACGACCTCGGCTTCGACTTCGCCATCGACTACCGGCACGAGAATGTCCGCAAGCGCCTGGCCGAGATCGCGCCCAACGGCGTCGATGTCTATTTCGAGAATGTCGGCGGCGACGTCGGCAATGCCGTGCTCGCCAACCTGGCCAAGGGTGCGCGGGTCGCCCTGTGCGGCCTGGTCTCGCAGTACAACGCCGACAACAACCCGGTGGACGGGCTGAACCTGCTGCCGGTGCTGCTGAAGAGCGGCACGGTGCAGGGCTTCATCCTGCTCGACTATCTGCACCGGCTGGGCGAGGCGAGCAGCAAGCTCGGCCAGTGGCTGGCCGAGGGCAAGATCAAGTATCACGCCGATGTCGTCGACGGGCTGGAAAACACGCTCACCGCCTTCAAGACGCTGTTCACGCCAGGCGCTGCCCACAAAGGCAAGCTGATGGTCCGTGTCGACCCGTCGGCGAACTGACCTCATGGCCGCCAGGACCAAGGCGGCCGCCGCGCCGCCGGAACGTCACATCGCCTGGCTGCCCTGGGTCAGGCTGCTCACCGGTATTCTGGTGGGCGTCGCCGTCTATCAGGCATTGCCGGCGCATCATGGCGCCGTCATTCGCGCCGTCCTCGGCTGGGATGCCGGGGTCGCGGTGGTCAGCGCCTGGATCATGGCGATGATGGCGCTCAGCACCCACGACCATATGCGCCGCCGCGCCGCCCGCCAGGACCTCGGCCGGTGGGTGATCCTGTTCGTCGTCACCGCCGGCGCCTTGGTCAGCATGGCGGCGCTCGTCGTCATCCAGAAGAGCCTGAAGGCCGCGCAGGGGGGCCAATCCGTCCTCTATCTCGGGCTGATCGTCGCCACGATCGTGCTCTCATGGTCGTTCGTGCACACCGTCTTCACCCTGCACTACGCCCATGGCTATTACGGCCCGACCGAGGATGCGGACGATGAGGACGGGCTGGTCGGCGGGCTGGAATTCCCATCGGAGAACCGGCCCGATTACTGGGACTTCATGTATTTCTCCTATGTCGTCGGCATGACCGCGCAGGTCTCCGACGTGCAGGTGAGCGGCCGCCAGCTCCGCCGCCTGACCCTGATCCACGGGGTGGTGTCGTTCTTCTTCAACACCATCATCCTGGCGCTGACGATCAATATCGTGGCGAGCAGCTTCTAGCCGCGCTGCGTCGGCGGCACCGCGACCTCGACCCGGCCGTCCACCACCCGCACCGGAAACATCATCAGGCTGGAAAAGGCCGGCGGGCTTTTGGCCGCCCCGGTCTTGAGATCGAATCGGGCGCCGTGGATCGGGCAGGCAACCTGGCGGCCGTGATAGACCTTGCCCGTCAGCAGCGGGCTGTTGGCGTGGGAGCAGCGGTTTTCCATCGCGTAAAAGCCGTCGGCGAGATGCGCCACGATCACCCGGAGGGTGCCCACGCTCAACGCCTTGCAGGTGCCTTGGGGAATGTCGTCCAGGGCGGCGACGTCGGTGAATTCAGCGGCCATTTCGGTGCGATCCCCTGCCCCCACGATAGGGCAGGCCCGGCGGAACTTATTGGAAAAGCTGGCGTTGCACGAAGTATCCGCCAGCCTGGCTGGCGCTCACATAGAAGGCAAACCCACTATGCGCAAGTCCATTCGTAAGTCGGCCACCGCCGCCGGCATGCTCGCCATCTGTCTGCTGGCCGCCGCCTGCAACACAGTTGCCGGCGCAGGCAAGGATACCTCGGATTTCGGCCATGACGTCACCCATGCGGCCAATCAGGCGAAGCCGCAGTAAGGCTGCCGTCTGACGTCAGCGCGGCCGGCGGCGGGCGATTTCGTAAAGCCCGATCGCCGCCGCGTTCGACACGTTCAGGCTGCCGATCGGCGGTTCGGTCGGAAGCGACACCAGTTCGGTGCAATGTTCCGCCACCAGCCGCCGCAATCCCTCGCCCTCGGCGCCCAGCGCCAGCACCACCCGATCGCCGAACCCTGCCTCTGCCAGCGATACCGCCCCGGCCTCGTCCAGCCCGGCAACATAGAATCCCGCATCGCGCAGGCGCTCGATCGCCCGCGACAGGTTGGTCTCGCTGATCAGCGGCACGACCTCCACTGCGCCCGACGCAGACTTCGCCAGCACGCCGCTGATCTCCGGCGCATGCCGGCTCTGCACGATCACGCCCCTGGCGCCCAGCGCCGCGGCCGAGCGCAATATGGCGCCGACATTGTGCGGATCGGTTACCTGGTCCAGCAGCACCAAGGCGGCCGGGCCGTCGCCCGCGGCGATCAGCACATCCTCCAGCCCCAATTCGGGCAGGGGCTCGCTGTCCAGCGCCAGGCCCTGATGGACCGCGCCCGGCGGCAGCATCCGTTCGATCATGTCGCGGTCGGCGACCACCGGGGCAGGGCGTTTCAACCCCATGTCCCTGGCGCGGTCGAGCACCGGCTGGAACGATGCCAGCGCCGGCGGCGTTGCGTAGAGGTGCCGGCATTGCCGCTCCGGATTGGTCCAGGCGGCGCTGACGGGATGGACGCCATAGAGCATCAGCGCCGGGGCGACCGAGGGTCTGGGAAGGTTGCCGGCATGGCCTTGCGGGGCTGGTTTTGGACGGTTGGCATCCCGTCCGCCCGGCCGTCCTGAGCGGCGGTCGTCGGGCTTGCGGCCGGGCTCGAAAGGCCGGTGGGGCTTATGGGGCGGCTTGCTCATCGCGCCATGAATAAACGAGTGTCCGCCTATCGCCAATTGCGACGCTGTTTATCGCCTGCCGGTGTTGACTGTGCGCCCGCCAGTCCCTAAGACGCTCACTCTCTTGCGCCGACCCCGACCGCACAGGTCGTGGGTTCCCCCTGGATGGAAGGGTGGCCGAGTGGTTAATGGCAGCAGACTGTAAATCTGCCCTCTTATGAGTACGGAGGTTCGAATCCTCCCCCTTCCACCAACTTCTCCCCGGCGTGATCCGCCATTTCCATAAAATAATCTGTTTGGCCCAAGCGCGACG
>Ga0207694_10004164_pt1 | contig 11355 bp, 8 predicted proteins | sample KBSC34metaG_FD_184353 | JGI IMG/M metagenome (GOLD analysis project Ga0207694, IMG submission 184353) | Corn rhizosphere microbial communities from Kellogg Biological Station, Michigan, USA - KBS C3-4 metaG (SPAdes) (version 2) | ecosystem: Host-associated > Plants > Roots > Rhizosphere > Soil...
GCCGCCCAGAGCCACGACCCGCGGCGCGGGGCGGCCGTCGGCGACCCTGTTGTACGCCTTGAACTCGACCGTCGGTGCGTCCTCGGGGGCCGGGTCGGCCCAGTTCGCGGCGGCGGCCGCGGCGCCGGGCAGCGGCGGCGGAGTCGGCGTGGCGACCTGCGGGAGGCCGTCGGGGCCGACAGATCCGGGGCCGGCGACGGCACCGCCGGGGCCGGCAGAGGCGGAGGCGGCATACGGGTTCAGGTTCGGGCTCGGCGAGCCCAACCCGCCGAGCAGGCCCGAAGCAGCAGGCGGGGGAGAGCCCGCGGAAGCCGCGGGCACACCCTCGGGAGCCGGGGGCTCGGGACGGAACAGGTTTCCGGAGATGGTCGGAACCACCTCGTTCTTTATGACCCGCCTGGAAGCCCGATCGTCCGGGGTCACTCGCGACCCATGTCGCGGTGCACCACCTGGGTGTCCACGCCCTCGGCGGACAGCCGCGCGGCGATCTGCTCGGACATCGCGACACTGCGGTGCTTGCCGCCGGTGCAGCCGATCGCCAGGGTCATGTAGCGCTTGCCCTCGCGGCGGTATCCCTCGGTGATGATGTTCAGTACCTCCGCGTAGCGGTCGAGGAACTCCTTGGCCCCGTGCTGCGACAACACATACCCGCTCACCTCAGGGTCCTGACCCGTGCGCGGACGGAGCTCGGGCACCCAGTGCGGGTTTGGCAAGAACCGTACATCCGCGACGAGGTCGGCGTCGACGGGCAATCCGTACTTGAACCCGAAACTCATGACGGTGGCCCGCAGCGGCACCTCGCCGGGGTCGCCGAACGCCGACTCGATGGCCGTGCGCAGCTCGTGCACGTTGCGCGCCGAGGTGTCGATCACCAGGTCGGCCTCGCCGCGCAGCTCGCGCAGCAGCTCGCGCTCGCGCTCGATGCCGTCGGTGACCCGGCCGTCGCCCTGCAGCGGATGCGGCCGGCGCACGCCCTCGTAGCGGCGGACCAGCACGTCGTCGTCGGACTCCAGGAACACGATGCGGTGGTTCAGCCCGGCGGAGTCCAGCTCGTCCAGGGTGCTGCGCAGGGTGTCGAAGAACGCCCGGCCGCGCACGTCCACCACGAAGGCCAGCCGGTCGGTGCTGCGCGACTCGCGCATCACCAGGTCCACCATCGGCGCGATCAGCGTCGGCGCCAGGTTGTCCACGACGTACCAGCCGAGGTCCTCGAAGATCTTGGCCGCCGTGGAACGCCCGGCCCCGGACATGCCGGTGACGATCACCAGCTCCGGTGCGTGCGGGCCGTCCTGCGCGGCGTCGGCGTCGGCCTTGGCGTCGTCGGCGGAGCCCTCGGGCTTGTCGACGGCAGCCTGCTCCGGCTCCTCGTGCGCGTCCTGCTCGCTCGGTCTGTTCTCCCTCACGCCCGTCACTACTCCTCGTCCGACCTGTTCCTGCTCTCTCCCCCCTCCAGGATCTCACCTGTGGCGGCGTTCACCGCACGACTTACGGGAAGCTCTGCCAACGCCGAGTGGATCTGTTGCGCGGTCGCGGGCCCGATACCAGGGACTTCGGCGATTTCTGCCACTTCGGCCGCACGGAGTTTGCGAAGAGTTCCGAAGTGCGCCAACAGGGCTTTGCGCCGTACTTCCCCCAGACCGGGCACATCGTCGAGCGCGCTGGCGACCATCGACTTGGACCTCTTCTGCCTGTGGAAGGCGATCCCGAAACGGTGAGCCTCGTCACGGACCCGCTGGAGCAGGTACAGGCCCTCGGAACTGCGCGGGAGCAGGACCGGGTCGTCCTCGTCGGGCAGCCAGACCTCCTCCAGGCGCTTGGCCAGGCCGACCAGTGTGACGTCGGAGATTTCGAGGTCGGTCAGAGCTCGCGCCGCAGCCGCGACCTGCGGCTGGCCGCCGTCGACGACAACCAGCTGCGGCGGGTAGGCGAACTTCTTACGCTCCCCGGTGGTCTCGTCGATCAGCTTCTCCTCCTCCTGTTCTTTCAGGAAGGCTTTGAAGCGGCGCGTGATGACCTCGTGCATGTTGCGCACGTCGTCGTTGGTGGCGCCGTGCTCGTCGGTGCCCCTGATGGTGAAGCGGCGGTACTCGCTCTTGCGGGGCAGGCCGTCCTCGAAGACCACCATGGAGGCCACGACGTTGGTCCCCTGCAGGTGGGAGATGTCGTAGCACTCGATGCGCAGCGGCGCCTGGTCCATGCCGATGGCGTCGGCGAGCTCCTGCAGCGCCACCGAGCGCGTGGTCAGGTCCGAGGCGCGGCGGGTCTTGTGCAGGGCCAGGGCCTGCTTGGCGTTCTGCGCGACGGTCTCCATCAGCGCGGCCTTGTCCCCGCGCCGGGGCACCCGGACCTCGACCCTGGCCCCGCGCCGCTCGCACAGCCATTCCGTTATGGCCTCCAGGCTGCCCGGCAGCTCCGGGACCAGGATCTCGCGCGGCACGGTCTCGGTGTCGACGCCCTGCTCGCCCTGCTCGGAGCCGTAGAGCTGCTGCATGAAGTGCTCGACGAGCCCGGCGGTGTCGACGTCCTCGACCCGGTCCACGACCCAGCCGCGCTGGCCGCGGATCCGCCCCGCCCGGACGTGGAACACCTGGACCGCGGCCTCCAGCGGGTCCTCGGCCAGGGCGATGACGTCTGCGTCGGTGCCGTCGCCGAGCACGACGGCGTTCTTCTCGAGGGTCTGCCTCAGAGCCTGGAGATCGTCGCGCAGGCGGGCCGCCTTCTCGAACTCCAGGTCCTTGGCAGCCTCCTTCATCTCCTCTTCCAGGCCCTTGATGTACCGGTCGGTGCGGCCGGCCATGAAGGACACGAAGTCCTCGACGATCTCGCGGTGCTCCTCGGGGCTGACCCGGCCGACGCAGGGCGCGGAGCACTTGCCGATGTAGCCGAGCAGGCACGGCCGGCCGGTCTGCGCGGCGCGCTTGAAGACGCCGGAGGAGCAGGTGCGGATCGGGAAGACGCGCAGGAGCGAGTCGAGGGTCTCGCGGATCGCCCAGGCGTGGGAGTAGGGGCCGAAGTAGCGGACGCCGGAACGCTTGGGACCGCGCATGACCTGTGCGCGCGGGAACTCCTCGCCGACGGTGACGGCGAGGCTCGGGTAGGACTTGTCGTCGCGGTACTTGACGTTGAAGCGCGGCTCGAACTGCTTGATCCAGGTGTACTCCAGCTGCAGCGCCTCGACCTCGGTGGCGACCACGGTCCACTCCACGCTGGCGGCGGTGGTCACCATGGTCTGGGTGCGGACGTGCAGGTTGGCCAGGTCCTGGAAGTAGCTCGTCAGGCGCGAGCGGAGGTTCTTGGCCTTGCCGACGTAGATCACCCGGCTGTGCGGGTCCCGAAATTTGTAGACGCCGGGCGAGGTCGGGATCTCGCCGGTCTTCGGGCGATAGGTTGCCGGGTCTGCCACAAGGAAAGCCTACGCGGCCGGGGGGACACGAGGTGCTCCCCCGGCCGGGCCGGCTATAGGCAGACGGGCTCGGTGACGAACTGAGCCGGGCCCTGGCTCAGGACGCCGACGACGCAGCGCGCGGCGGGCGCCAGCGGTGCGACCGGCTGGGAGTACGGCCACGCGAACGTGTTCTCATTCTGCGAATCGAGCGTGAAGGCGCTGTTGTCGTCGTCCCCGCCGCCCTTGACGGCACCGTTCTTGTCGGCCCAGCGCCAGTGGAAGCGCAGGGCCCCGGCACGGGGCCCGTCGACCTTGATGTAGCTGTCGCGGACCATGCTCACGGTGCGCTTGGCCGCGTCGCCGCAGACCTCGACGACCAGCAGGTTCTTGCCGACGGAGTTCTTGCCGACGGAGTTCTTGCCGGCGGAGTTCTTGCCAGCAGAGACGCGGTGCAGGCCCAGGCCCAGGTAGGTGCCGTAGCCGTGGCAAAGGGTGATGGCCATCGGGGCGGGCGGCGTCGGCGCCGGGGCCGGCGCGGGGGCGGAGGGCGCGCCGCTGGCCGAGACCGGCCCCGCGCCCAGCAACGCCACCCCGATCAGCGTCGCGGCGATGGCGAGGGCTCTGCGGAACCTGCGGATGCTCATTGTGATGTTCTCCCTGGTGTGGTCGTCGGCGATCACGATCACTAGGGATATCGGTTGAGCCGTGGCGCCGCTGAAGGCGGCGCCACGTCGTCCGATCGGGGCGATTGCCGGGACGTTTCTCCAGTAGGCGCGGCAGAGAAAAAGTGATGTGCGCCGGCCCCTACGAGCCGACGCATACCAGAAGCTACTTCGAGGTGGCGGTGACGGTCACGTTCGCACCGCTCACCGTGGCGGTCATCGGCGACAGGGCGGTGGTCGCCGGGCCGTTGATGACCGTGCCGTCCTTGGCGCTGAAGATCGAGCCGTGGCAGGGGCACTGGATCTGGTTGTTCGAGACGTTGGCGACCGTGCAGCCCTGGTGCGGGCACACCGCGGTGAACGCCTTGTACACGCCGGCCTGGGGCTGCGTCACCACGACGAGGTTGTTCTTGTCGACGTACCCGCCGCCGACCGGAACGGAGGACGAGGGCACCGAGACCGAGCCGTTGCCGCTGCCGCCGTTGCCGCCGCTGGATCCCGCCGACCCGGACGAGCCGTTCGACGACGAGCTGGACGAGTTGCTGCTGCTGCACGCCGCGACCGCGCCCACCCCGGCCACCGGCACGACGACCAGAGCGGCGGCCTTCATGATGGACCGGCGGTCCGGACCCGACTCCTCGACCTCAATATCTTCAGACATGCGCAGTAGTCCATCATGCCCGTCTGTGAAAATTCTTTGAGGGGGTGACCTGCGGCGGGCCCGTACCGATCACGGACGATCGGCACGGGCCCGGAAGCACTACCGCGCTATTTCTTCGCCGCGGCCTTCTTGGCGGGCGCCTTCTTGGCCGCCGGAGCCTTGGCCGCGGTCGTCTTGGCCGCCGTTGTCTTGGCCGCCGTTGTCTTGGCGGCGGTCGTCTTCGCCGCCGGCGCCTTGGCCACCGCCGTCTTGGCCGCCGCCGTCTTCTTCGCGGCCGGCGCCGAAGCCTTCGGCGCGTTGCTCCGCTTCGCCGCCTCGATCGCCAGCGCCACCTGCGGCTTGCGGGCCTGGGCCGCCGTCAGCGCGGCGGTCGCGGCGTTCGCCTCGCCGTGCAGGATCGGCTCCAGGAACCGGCCGGTGTGGCTGCCCGCGACCTTCGCCACGTCCTCCGGGGTGCCCTCGGCGACCACGATCCCGCCGCCCCGGCCGCCTTCGGGACCCATGTCGACCAGCCAGTCGGCGGTCTTGATGACGTCCAGGTTGTGCTCGATGACGATCACCGAGTTGCCCGCGTCGACGAGCCGCTGCAGCACGCCCAGGAGCTTGTTGATGTCCTCGAAGTGCAGACCGGTGGTCGGCTCGTCCAGCACGTAGACCGTGCGTCCGGTGGCCCGGCGCTTGAGCTCGGCGGCCAGCTTCACGCGCTGCGCCTCGCCGCCGGACAGCGTGGTCGCCGACTGGCCCAGGCGCACGTAGCCCAGCCCCACGTCGACCAGGGTCTGCATGTGCCGGGCGATCGCCGGGACGGCCTCGAAGAACTCCGCGGCCTCCTCGATCGGCATGTCCAGGACCTCGCCGATGTTCTTGCCCTTGAAGTGGACCTCCAGGGTCTCCCGGTTGTAGCGCGCGCCGTGGCAGACCTCGCAGGGCACGTACACGTCCGGCAGGAAGTTCATCTCGATCTTGATGGTGCCGTCGCCCTGGCAGTTCTCGCAGCGGCCGCCCTTGACGTTGAACGAGAACCGGCCGGGCTGGTAGCCGCGGACCTTGGCCTCGGTGGTGTTGGCGAACAGCTTGCGGATGTGGTCGAACACGCCGGTGTAGGTGGCCGGGTTGGAGCGCGGGGTGCGGCCGATCGGCGACTGGTCGACGTGCACGACCTTGTCCAGCAGGTCCACGCCGTCCACGCGGGTGTGCCGGCCGGGCACGGTGCGCGCGCCGTTGAGCTCGCGGGCCAGGGTGGAGTACAGGATGTCGTTGACCAGGGTCGACTTGCCCGAGCCGGACACGCCGGTGACCGCGACGAAGACACCGAGCGGGAAGGCCACGTCGATGTCGCGCAGGTTGTTCTCCCGCGCGCCGCGCACGACCAGCTGCCGCTTCTTGTCGATCGGCCGGCGCATGGCCGGGATCTCGATGCGGCGGCGCCCGGAGACGTACTGGCCGGTCAGGGAGTCCTCGGAGGCCAGCAGCTCCTCGACGGTGCCGGAGACCACGACCTGCCCGCCGTGCTCGCCGGCGCCGGGGCCGATGTCCACGACCCAGTCGGCGATGGCGATGGTGTCCTCGTCGTGCTCCACCACGATCAGGGTGTTGCCGAGGTCCCGCAGCCGGATCAGGGTCTCGATCAGGCGGTGGTTGTCGCGCTGGTGCAGGCCGATGGAGGGCTCGTCGAGCACGTACAGCACGCCGGTCAGGCCCGAGCCGATCTGCGTGGCCAGCCGGATGCGCTGGGCCTCGCCGCCGGCCAGGGTGGCGCTGGCGCGGTCCAGGGACAGGTAGTCCAGGCCGACGTCGACCAGGAACTGCAGGCGCTCGTTGACCTCCTTGAGCACCCGGGCGGCGATCTGCGCCTCGCGGTCGGTGAGCTTCAGGTCGCGCAGGTACTGCGCGCACTCGCCGACCGGCAGCGCGGCGATCTCGTCGATCGAGCGGCCGCCCTCGGCACGCTCCCCGCCCAGGGTGACGGCGCGGATGACCGGCTTGAGGCGGGTGCCGTCGCAGGCCTCGCAGGGGACCTCGCGCATGTAGCCGGCCAGGCGCTCGCGGGCGCTGTCGCTGTCGGACTCGGCGTAGCGCCGGGTGATCCAGGGCTTGACGCCCTCGTAGGTGGTCTCCCAGGCGCGCTTGGCGCCGTGCCGGTTGGTGTACCGGACGGTGTACTTCTTCTTGTAGCCCTCCAGGATCACCTTCTGCGCCTTGGCCGGGATCCGGCCCCAGGGCGTGTGCATGTCGAAGCCGATCTCCTGGCCCAGGGAGGCCAGCATGTGCCCGAACCAGCTCGCGCCCATGCCGGAGGCGGCCCAGACGGTGATCGCGCCGTCGTTGAGGGTCTTGTCCGGGTCCGGGATGACCAGCTCGGTGTCCACTTCCAGCTTCACGCCCAGGCCCGAGCAGGTCGGGCAGGCGCCGAAGGGGGAGTTGAAGGAGAAGGAGCGCGGCTCCAGCTCCTCGAAGGACAGGTCGTCGTAGACGCAGTACAGGTGCTCGGAGTACATGCGCTCGCGGTTCGGGTCGTCCTCGGCGAGGTCGACGAACTCCAGCGTGATCATGCCGCCGCCGAGCTGCAGGGCGGTCTCCACCGAGTCGGTCAGCCGGCGCTTGGCACTGGCCTTGACCGACAGGCGGTCCACGACCACCTCGATGGTGTGCTTCTCCTGCTTCTTCAGCGTCGGCGCCTCGGTCAGCTGGACCACGACGCCGTCCACCCGGGCCCGGCTGAAGCCCTTGGTCTGCAGCTCGGCGAACAGGTCGACGTACTCGCCCTTGCGCTCGCGGACGACCGGGGCCAGGACCTGGAAGCGGGTGCCCTCCTCCAGCTCCAGCACCCGGTCCACGATCTGCTGCGGGCTCTGCCGGGCGATCGGGCGGCCGCAGACCGGGCAGTGCGGGCGGCCGGCGCGCGCGTAGAGCAGGCGCAGGTAGTCGTACACCTCGGTGATGGTGCCCACGGTCGAGCGCGGGTTCTTCGAGGTGGACTTCTGGTCGATCGACACCGCGGGCGACAGGCCCTCGATGAAGTCGACGTCGGGCTTGTCCATCTGCCCGAGGAACTGGCGGGCGTACGCCGACAGCGACTCCACGTATCGCCGCTGGCCCTCGGCGAAGATCGTGTCGAACGCCAGGGAGGACTTGCCCGAGCCGGACAAGCCGGTGAACACGATCAGGGCGTCCCGGGGGAGGTCTACTGAGACGTCCTTGAGGTTGTGCTCCCGCGCGCCGCGGACGATCAGCCGATCCACTAGTGAAACCTTCCTGAAGACATGACTCGCACCGATGCTAGACGGGGCCTCTGACAAGTTCTGGTTTCCGGACGATCCGCCGCTTCCGGTTTCCGGACGGTCCGCCGCCGATCCTCCGCCGACCCGCAGCCGATCCGCAGCCGATCCGCCGCTCCGCGCCCCGACACGGGCCCGGTCGCCGGATGTGTGTGGCACACCGGCGGCAGGTACGGAAGAGTTACCGCCGTGACCGAATCACCCACCATCCCCGCCTCCTTCGACGCCACCGCCGATCTAGAGCAGATCACCGAGGCGACCGCGCACCTGCTGGACACCGTCGCCGACCTGACGGACGAAGATCTGCGGCAGCCGTCCCGGTGCGACGGCTGGACGCGCGGACACGTGCTGGCGCACATCGCCCGCAACGCCGACGGCCTGGCCAACATGCTCAACACCGCGGCGACCGGCGAGGTCACGCCCATGTACGAATCCGACGCCAAGCGCAACGCCGACATCGAGGCCGGCTCTTCCCGGCCGGTCGCCGAGCAGCTGGCGGACCTGCGGGCCTCGGCCGGCCGCTTCGCCGAGGCGTACGCCGCCGCGCAGGCCGCGGACAACTGGATCGCACCGGTCCAGCGCACCCCCGAGGCGGACCCGATCCCGGCGTACCAGGTGCCGACCAAGCGGATCGGCGAGGTGCTGATCCACCACGTCGACCTGAACGTGGACTTCACCCCGGCGCACTGGTCGGACGCGTTCACCGACACGTGGTTCGCCGACGCCCTGACCCGCTTCGAAGCCCGGCCGGACTTCCCGGCGCTGCGGCTGGACGCCGAGGAGGAGGACCACGTCTACGGCGTGAAGGCCGACCCGGCGGACACCGGCGTGGTCGTGGTGCGCGGGCCGAAGCGGGCGCTGCTGGCCTGGCTGCTCGGCCGGGCCTCCGGCGACGGCCTGGTCGCGGTGATCCCGGCGGGCGGGCGCGGACCGCTGCCGAAGCTGCCGGCCTGGGGCTGAGGCGCGATGACGTACCACGGCATCGTCCACGTCGGCGGCCCGCCGGACGTGCACGAACTGGCGCAGCTGATCGTGACGAAGATCGCGGTCGGCCCGAAGGCCGCGAACTGCTACCTGCTGCGCGACCGGCTGTCCGGCGAGCAGGTGCTCATCGACGCCGCCGACGACGCCCCGGCGCTGATCCGGCTGGTCAACGGCGAGCTGGCGGCCGTGGTCACCACGCACAGCCACCACGACCACTGGCGCGCACTGGCCGAGGTGGCCGCGGCGACCGGCGCGGTGACGATGGCCGGGCGCTACGACGCGGGCGCGATCGACGTGCCCACGGCGGTGGCGCTGGCGGACGGCGACGAGATCCGCGTCGGGCGCTCACTGCTGACGGCGATGCACCTGGCCGGGGACGCACCGGGCGCGGTGGCTCTGCTGTACGACGACCCGAAGGGGCATCCGCACCTGTTCACCGGCGACAGCCTGGCGGGGGTCGAGACGCACGGGCTGTCGCCCGCCGAGCTGCTGGCCGGGGCGCTGGCCGCGCTGCCGGACGAGACGTGGGTGTATCCGGCGCGGGGGAACGACTCGACGCTGGGGGCGGAGCGGGCGGGGTTGGGGTAGGCGGGAACTGCCTCAGCCTCGCTATAGCTCAGCCCGCGACGTGCCTCGGCCGCGAGTCGCCTCGCCGCCGAGGCCTTCTGACTCAATCCCAGACCTCGAAGGGACTTCTGCCATGCCTGATTCCACCGGCTCCCCCGGCTACACCGGCGACGTCACCCAGGGCGGTCCGCCCGCCGTCCGCGACCTGCCCGAGCTGACCATCACCAAGGTCTCGGTGGGCCCCATGGACAACAACGCCTACCTCCTGCGCAGCAAGGCCACCGGCACGCGGGTCCTCATCGACGCCGCCAACGAGCCCGGGACCCTCCTGGCCCTGGCCCCCGAAGGCCTCCAAGCGGTCATCACCACCCACCGCCACGGCGACCACTGGCAGGCCCTGGCCGAAGTCGTCGCCGCCACCGCCGCCCCCACCTACGCGGGCCGGGCCGACGCCGAGGGCATCCCCGTCCCCACCACCGTCCCGGTCGACGACGGCGACACCCTGCGCATCGACGACATCGAACTCACCGCCATCCACCTGGTCGGCCACACCCCCGGCAGCATCGCCCTGCTCTACCGCGACCCGGCCGGCGGCGGCATCCCGCACCTGTTCACCGGCGACTGCCTCTTCCCCGGCGGCGTCGGCGGCACCTTCGGCGACGACGGGGCATTCACGTCGCTGTACGAGGGCGTGGTGACGAAGATCTTCGACCGCCTGCCGGACGAGACGTGGGTCTACCCCGGGCACGGGAAGGACACGACGCTGGGCGCGGAGCGTCCGCAGCTGGAGGCGTGGCGCGAGCGGGGCTGGTAGGAGCCCGGTGGACGACATATGGCGCGCGCTCGATGGGGCAACCGGGGACACGACCCTGCGGTGGGTTCTCGGGCTGGGCTACAACAAGGGCGCGCCGGACGAGGTGCTGATCGGGCTCTTCGACGTGCGCAGACGTCAGTCGTTCCAGCTCGGCTTCCTCTATCGCAAGGACGTGCCGAGCGGCGTCCTCGACGCAGCCATCGGCCACCCGGACCGCATGGTCAGGTTCCTTGCTGCGGAAGGCGGGAACCTGAGCACCGCGCAATGGGACCGGCTGTTCGCTGACCCGGCCGACGAGAAGACCCGCACCATCCTGGCTGAGCTCCATGAAGAGGTGGCGACCCGAGAACCATGGCCACCCAAAGGGATCGGCATCTCCAGCCCGCCGCACCCTGACGCCACTCCACCGGCCACCCTTGCGGAGATCGCCCGGTGGGCCGAGGCCGCCGAGGACATCTCGCCAGACGACCGAACCAGGGCCCTGTGGTGGGTCGCCGCGCTCCACGACGATCCCGACGCCATGCGCCAGCTCGCCGCGTCCCCCAAGCTGCTGGTCCGGCGCAGCGTCGCGCGGGCACAACACCTGCCGCCCGATGTCGTGGACCGGCTCGCCCACGACGAGGACCGCGTCGTGCACCTGTTCTTGAGCGAGTCCTGCGACGACGCGACGCCCGAGGTGCTCCTCAGCGTCTGGAGCTGGTGGCACGGCAGCTTCTCGTTCCCGGGACGGGTTCGCAACCATCCGAACTTCCCGAAGAACGGCCTGGTCCGTCTCGCCGACGACCCCAACCCGCGCCTGCGTCTGCTCGCGCTGACCGACAAGGCCTCGACTCCCGAGTTGGTCGATCAGTTCGCGGACGATCCCGATCCGCAAGTGCGCAACGCGGCTGCTGCCGACCCGCGCATCTCCCCCGCGCCCCTCGTCAGGCTGCTGCTCGACGAGCGCACAGCACGAAGCGCCGCTCAGAACCCTGGCATCCCGGCGTCGGTCATGCGCCACATGA
>Ga0207694_10004165_pt1 | contig 11355 bp, 7 predicted proteins | sample KBSC34metaG_FD_184353 | JGI IMG/M metagenome (GOLD analysis project Ga0207694, IMG submission 184353) | Corn rhizosphere microbial communities from Kellogg Biological Station, Michigan, USA - KBS C3-4 metaG (SPAdes) (version 2) | ecosystem: Host-associated > Plants > Roots > Rhizosphere > Soil...
ACATAATATTTATCTTTTAATAATGAGTAAAGGATATAGGTAAAATACATAGTTTAAGGCAATAAAAAAAGCCTGATATTTCTATCAGGCTTTGTGGGAGTTACTGGGTTCGAACCAGTGACCCTCTGCTTGTAAGGCAGATGCTCTGAACCAGCTGAGCTAAACTCCCTTCGTTTTTTGACTCTTCGGTCAGTGACCCTCCCGATGTAAATCGGGATGCTCTGAACCAGCTGAGCTAAACTCCCTTGTTTTGGGACTGCAAATATAGGATGTGTGTGCAATTGAACAAAAAATATTTTAAAATAGTGTAAAACTTGCTGATTATGAGTGGATTTGATTTAAAATGGCAAGATGTTTGATGTATCATTTATACAATTTTTACAATTCAGTAGCGTTGTGAATTAAACTTTTAAAGAAAAATATCGTTTAACAACTATAATTACTATTATAATACCATGAGATCGATTAACGTGCTGCAGAAAAAAGCATCAAGATTACAGGAAGATATAAAAGCTTTACTATTGGATAACTATCGTTATGATGAAGCGCTGACCACCCGTTTGAACATCATTACTAAAGTTACTGATTTACGTGCCGAACTAGCCACTGTACAACGCGAAATAAGAGAAAGACAAGCTGCCTGAATCTGTTAGATTGTCAACTATTTATAGTTTTTTTACTCTCCCCGCCTTATATTAAGTAAAGGTTACCGCTCTGTATACTTTACAAAGTTTTTCTGCGTTTTTATTGGTAATTAATTTAACTTCTTATTGCTGAGGTGGTATGAAATCGCTGATAGAGCTTTACAGGGAGTCGACCGACACCAAATTAGAGATCAATATCCTGATCGCAGAAACCAACAATCCTGCCGTCGCGCTCGAACAGCGCCTTTCGATATTAAATCAAATAACGACGCTTCACCAAAGGTTAAACCATATCCTTCACGAGATAAAGGAAAGACGATCGGCAGTTATAGCTTAAAATCCGTCAATTCAAATTATAAGTAGTATTAACAGGTGTGCCGCCTGCTATGGTTTGATACACCACGCAATACCTTTCGGTAAGCTTAGCCAAACTGGCCATTTGCTCGTCATTGGCGTCAGTATCGAGGTGGAAACCAAGTCGTATTTGTTTAAACCCCACCGAGGCTTCTTTTGACACGCCCAATGTACCGCGAAAGTCCAGATCGCCTTCAGCCTTTACCGTACCGCTTTTAATATCAATACCTATAGCAGTAGCTACAGCGCTCAAAGTAACCCCGGCGCATGCCACCAGTGCTTCCAATAGCATATCGCCCGAACAGGCAAGCATGCCGTCGCCGCCGGTTGCCGGGTGAAGGCCCGCTTCAACTAATGCTTTGCCAGTTTCTATTTTGCATGATATGCCTTCGCCCAGGTTGCCTTCGGCTTTTAATGTGATCAGGGCAGTATCAGGCTGTATTTTATATTTCTCCTTTAGCGGAGCCTGCAAGTTCTTTAATTCGGTGGCGTCCATAAAATTGGTTTATACCTCAAATGTAATCTACCAGGATCAAAAATACGGTATGTGGAAAGTAAAACTATAGTTATTCAATAACTTCACAACCAGTTAAACGGTCAACTGATTAACCGGTCAACTAATCACCGATCACTCAGACCGAAGGCTCTTTATCGGATTCACCAATGCTGCCTTAGCTGACTGAATACTCACCGTTGCCAGCGCGATCAGTACAATAATTCCGCCTGCTATAACGAATGTCCACCAGTGCATCGGTTCGTGATAGGCAAAGTTTCGCAGCCAGATATCCATTGCATACCAGGCAACCGGCGTTGCTATGACTAAGGCGATAACAACCAATACCAAAAACTCTGATGATAACAAAGCGAACAATGAGCCTACACTTGCCCCCAATACTTTACGGATGCCAATTTCTTTAAGACGTTGTTCAGCAGTGAACATGGCTAAGCCTAACAGTCCAAGGCATGAAATAAATATCGCCAGGAAGGCAAACCCATTCGATAGTTTACTAACGATTTGTTCGTTATTATATAGCTTTTTGTAGGCATCGTCAGAAAAAGTATAAGTGAACTGAAAATCCGGATTCAATTGCCTGGTTATGGTTTCCAGGCTGGCCAGCGCTTCTTTGGTTTTGCCAGGCATGGTTCTTACTACTGCAAAGCCGTAATCGGCATTCTCACCAAAACGAATGATCATTGGTTTGATCTGGTCATGAAGCGAGCTGAAATGGAAATCCTTTACTACACCAATGATCTTACCTTTTACACCCCACATGGTGATCGACTTACCGATCGGATCGATATAGCCAAATCTTTTCACGGCAGTTTCGTTAACGACATAGGCACTGGTATCTGTTGCAAAGGCCTTTTCAAAGTCCCGGCCCTCTTTCATCTGCAGTTTCATTGTTTTAATGAAATCATACCCTACAGCGATATTAGTAAAGGAAATGGTTGTATTCGGAGTTTTGCCATCCCAGTCAACACCCACTGTTGATGAACTTATTTGAATAGGCTGACTGGTGCTTTGCGTTACCGTCTGAATGCCCGGCATCTTTAAGGCTTCCTGTTTTAATACTTCATACTTTTTGACCAGATTACCTTCAAGCGGAACATAGATCATATTCTCCCTGTCGAACCCAAGGTTGATAGATTGTATATAACTTATCTGCCGCGAAATGATGATTGTCCCGATGATCAATACCACAGAAAGAACAAATTGGAAAACCACCAATCCCTTCCGGAATATAGTTGTACTTGAATCAAGCTTCAAAGTGCCTTTTAATACTTTAACCGGGTTAAATGATGATAGGAACAAAGCAGGATAGCTACCCGAAACGATACCGGTTATAAATGTAATCAGCAGCAATTCGGCACAGAACTTTATATCTGAAAAAGGAAGCCTGATTTGTTTTTGAGTGACCTGGTTAAATAAGGGTAAAATGGCTGTCACAAGAAATAATGATGCAATTACAGCTATTGCGGTAAGCAGCAATGACTCGCTGATAAATTGTTTAATTAAAACACTTCTTACAGCGCCCACAGCTTTTCTCACGCCAATTTCCTTAGCGCGTTTTACTGAACGTGCGGTGGTCAGGTTCATAAAGTTAATGCAGGCGATCAGCAAAATAAATACCGCAACGATGCTAAAGAGGTGCACATATTCTATCCGGCCGCCGTCAATTTTTCCTTCTTTGAAATTGCTATGCAGGTAAACCTTGTCAAACTGTTGCAGAGCAAGTTCCTGGGTAAATGTGCCTGGTTTTTCATCCTTATCCAGTTTTAGCAGGAAATGCCTGATCTTTTGATCAACCAAATTCGGGTTAGCATCCGGGCGCAGCTGTATATAAGTGTACGGCGTATTATTACCCCATTTTTTTGCCCAGGGATTGTCTTCCAAAAACGAAGCCCAGTTGATCAGGTAATCAAACTTTAAAGAAGAATTTGTGCCGACATTTTCAAATACCGATGTAACAACGAAACTCTTGCGGTTATCTACACGGACAGTTTTGCCCATAGCGGCCTGTGCGTTTCCAAAGAATTCCTCCGCCATCTTTTTCGATATGGATATATCGGATACCGAATGTAATGAGTTGTCTGCATTACCCTGTATGATCGGGTAGCTGAACATCTTAAAAAAGTCGGCATCGGCTGAACCACCAGTTAGCTTGATGATCTTATCACCCACTTTAAAATTGTGCTCATCGTAAAAAACGGCATTCGCAGCAAGCTGAACTTCAGGAACCACACGCTTCAATTCAGCAGCCAGAACCCCAGGAGTATAATATTGGCCGTTTACCTTATTGTCGTAATGCTGCTGCTCATAAACCTGGTATAAATACTTCCCGTTCTTATGAAATCCATCCATGTCCACCTCATTCTGCACCCATAGCAGAATTAGCAGGCTACAAGCCAGCCCAACTGAGAGGCCCGCCATATTAATAAATGTGTGCGTCCTGTTCTTTACCAGGTTGCGCCATGCAACTTTCAAATAATTCTTTATCATGATTACAAAACTCTAACTACTAATTTCTAAACTCTAATCATTCAATAATGATTAATGATCGCTCATTCCGAACGAAGGCTCTTCACCGGGTTCATCATCGCAGCTTTAATGCTTTGAAAGCTTACCGTTATTAAAGTGATCAATATAGATGCTACAGCGGTCGCAGCAAATATCCACCAGGATAGTTGAGTATGATATTCATATCCCTGCAGCCAGTTGTGCATAAAATAATAAGCCGCCGGAATGGCTACCAACAACGATACAACTATCAGTGCCACAAAATCCTTCGACATCAATTGCCATAGGCTGAATATCGATGCCCCCAATACTTTGCGGACACCTATCTCTTTGGTGCGTTGTTCCGCAACATAAGCTGCCAGTCCAAACAATCCTAAACAGGATATGAAAATGGCAAGCGTTGCAAAAATGCCGGATAATTTGCCAACAAGTTCCTCTAACTGAAATTTCTTATTATAATCCTCATCCGCAAACCGGTAGGAGTAGGGGAATGAAGGCGCATACTTGTTAAATGTTTTCGTTAGCTTTTCCATAGCTGTATGCGTTTCGATATTGGGTGATAAGCGATAGATCAGGTAAGTCCACCACCGTGGTTCATAATAATACAACGTTGGATTTGCCGATGAAAAAGCTGAACCCATTAGTGAATTTTTTACTATAGCCTTTACGCGGATACGCTGCTTATCAAAAATAAAAATCTGGTTCAACGGATCTTTCAGGTGCAGCTGTTTAACAGCCGCTTCATTTAATATTATAGCTGCAGAATCGGCCAATCCATCAAACTCCATCCCTTCATTGATCCTGATTCCAAGCGTATGGAAGTAATTTTCAGAAATACCGATATAAGCTACCTGGGCAGTTTCGCCAGGTTGTTTACCGGGCCAGCTTTCCAGTGTCCCCGTTCCATAGTGTTCGGTGGCCCGGCTGTTTGAGGTGGTAACACTTTGGACTAGTCCGTTTTGCAGTAATTCATTTCTTAAGGCTACATAATTGTTATGCAGGTCGGTATTAAAGTCGGTAACCAATAAACGATCGATATCATAACCTTTTGGCCTGTTTTTGGCGTATTGTACCTGTTTATAAATGACCACCGTGCTGATAATAAGTGCGATGGAACAACCAAACTGTGTTACCACCAATACTTTTCGCGACCATTCTGATGAACGGCTTATGGACACTTTGCCTTTCAAAACCTCAACCGGGTTGAACGATGAGAGATAGAATGCCGGTCGGCTGCCCGCAAGTATCGAAGTAAAAAGCACACACCCAATAACGATAAGCCAGAATTGAATGCTTATAAAAGGTATAGTAATCGTTATCCCCGTAAGTGTATTAAAGGGCGATAAGGCCAACTGTACAAAACAAAGGCATAATACAAAGGCAATGATGGTGAACAGGAAAGATTCAGTTAAAAATTGCAGGATCAGTTGTTGCCTTTGCGAACCGATTGCTTTTCGCACGCCAACCTCGCGTGCCCGTTTTTGTGACCGGGCGGTAGACAGGTTGACAAAATTGATACAGGCAATTACGAGCACCAAAACGCCGATGATGCTAAATAAGCGAACATATTCTATAAAGCCGCCGTATTCCTTGCCGTTTTTATAATCTGAGTACAAATGCGCGCGTGATATGGGCTGCATAATTACCTGCGCGTATTTTTTATTGGGATTTTCCTTTTGAATATCCCCGATCTTAGGTTCAACCTGCTCATAGGTAACACCCGGATTAAGCTCCACCACTAACAAGAAATTATTGCCGTCAAAACCTGCCTTTCTGCCTTCAAGAATCCAGCCCTCGGTAATGTCGGTATAACTGGTAGGGATCAGGAAACTAAATTTTATTGAAGAGTTTTCAGGAACATCCTTTACTACTCCGGTAACCTTTACATCATTCCGGTTATCCAGGTTGATCACTTTACCTATCGGATCGGCATCACCAAATAAAGCCTTTGTGGTTGATTGATCTAAAACGACTGAATAAGGGTCTTTGAAAATAGTATTTACATCCCCTTTTATCAATTGGTATTGCAGGGTCTTTAAAAAATCATTGTCAACGATTGCACCCTGCATAAATACTTTGTGGTCGCCGTTTCTCAGTCCATGCTTATCAAAATGCGCTACGCTTACGTGTTTGATCTCGGGTATTCGGTCCCGTAACACTTGTGCCAGTTTTAGGGACGCGCCATTATCCGTAAGGATTTCGGTCCCTGTATTATAGTTCAGTTTCACCTGATATATATGCTGATAATCGGGTAAAAATCTGTCAAACGAATATTGATAGTTTATCCATAACCCGATCAGCAGGGCAACAGACATACCTGTCGCAAGGCCAAAAATATTAATGACGCTATAAGTCAGATTGTTTAACGCATTTCGCCAGGCAATTTTTATAAACGTCATTATCATGCTACAGCGATTGATCAAATAGGTGATTAGGTTGTTTGGTTGTGATTTCTTTAAAAGTTTGACCTGCCGAATATCATTACTGCCTATTTCCGGATCACTATCTTTTATTTTTTCAAGTATCTTTTGAAAACGAAAATAACTGTTTGCCTCTATGTTTTTACCGGTATCGCTATGCCACCATTCAGTCATTAAATTTACTTTCTCATAGATATCCGGGTGCTGTTGCAGCAACGCATCCAATTCGCGTAATTCTTCCTCCGAAGCTCCATTTGAGAGCTTTTTTGTAACCAGTGCTAAAATGTGATCTTCAATGTTCATGTTCTCAATCGGCTAGATGTTTGATTCCAATAGCATTACCAGGCTCCTTTTTGGAATAAAACACGTGCCATAAATACAATCATCTCATTGTTAATTGTTTACAACTGGTTGTAGCGAGCGGAACTGTTCGGATATGAACGGTGTGTCCGTTTTTAGGCGGACAGTTGCATCTATTACCAATTATTTACCGGATATCAAAAAGGTGATCGTAACACATTTTGCCTGGTAAGCGTCATAAGCTTTTAAATAAAAAACTTTATAATTTAGCCTAAACGTTAACTGATCAACCATGCGCAAGTTCTCCCTTTTGATTCTTTTATTTATAGCGTCGTCGGCATTTGCCCAAAAAACCTATATACAATGCGGTAAACTGATAGACGGAATCTCTGGTAAAGCACAATCAGAAATGACCATTGTGGTCGACGGAAGAATGATAACCGATATTCAGAAAGGATATACAGGCGGTAGTTCGGGCGATAAAGTGATCGACCTGAAAAATAAAACTGTAATGCCCGGCCTGATCGACTGCCATGTGCATTTGGAAGAACAAGGCAGCAAAAATTCGTTGATTGAAGGATTTACCCTAACCGATGCTGATATTGCATACCATGCACAGGTTTATGCTAAAAGGACATTGATGGCTGGCTTCACCACTGTTCGCGATTTAGGTGGTTCAGGGGTAAATATTAGTTTGCGTAAAGCTGTAGCACATGGCTTAGTTGACGGCCCGCGTATTATTACTGCAGGCCGTGCTATTTCGGCAAGCGGGGGCCATATGGACAATTCAGTGGGGTTCAGAGACGACGCTTTTAATCATAAAATGGGCCCCGATGATGGTGTTGCAGATGGTAGGGATCAGTTGATTCAAGCCGTTCGCCTGCAGGTCAAACGCGGCTCGGATGTGATAAAAATTGCTTCCACAGGCGGTGTGCTAGATCTCAGCGAAAACGGTTCAGGTGCTGAATTCACCATTGACGAAATAAAGGCGGTTGTAGAAACTGCCAAAGATTATGGCTTGCGTGTAGCCTGTCACGCACACGGGGCCGAGGGTATAAAAAGGGCAATCCTGGGCGGGGTAACTTCTATTGAGCATGGTACTTTTATGAATGAGGAGGATATGGAACTAGCTAAGAAGTATGGTACCTATTTGGTTCCGACGGTTATAGCGGGTAAATCTGTGGCCGACTCTGCCAAAATACCCGGCTATTTTCCGCCCGTAATTGCACGGAAGGCGATGGAGGTGGGGACAAAGATTCAAAACACTTTCGGTAAGGCCTATAAATCGGGTGTTAAAATAGCTTTTGGAACAGATGCCGGTGTATATGCCCACGGTAAAAATTATATGGAGTTTCAATATATGGTCGAGGCTGGTATGCCGCCGATGGAGGCCATTAAGGCAGCTACTGTAAATGCTGCCGATCTGTTAGGTATAACTAATCAGACGGGCAGTATAGTTAAAGGAAAATTTGCTGATATTGTGGCCGTTGATGGTGATCCGCTGATAGATATTAAAACAATGAAAAACATGGCCTTCGTAATGAAAGAAGGTAAAATTTATACAAATCAATAATTAAAACTGAATATGATGAATCTGAAGACGCTTTCTGCTATAGCTCTTTCCGGAGTTTTGGCAGCAAGCCTAAACAACTCTTTTGCGCAGCAAGCCCCTGCTAAAACTGACGATCCGGCGATGAAAATCTACCGGGAGACCCCGCCTAAAATAAATGACCTGGTCCACACCAAACTGGATGTGCGGTTCGATTACAAGAAACGATATATGTATGGTAAAGAATGGGTGACGCTTCGCCCGCATTTTTATCCTACTGACAGCCTCAGGCTGGATGCCAAAGGAATGGATATCAAAAATATCTCGGTCATAAAAAATGGTAAGAACATCCCGCTGAAATATAAATATGACGACAGCCTGAGCCTGGCAATTAACCTTGATAAGGTATATCACAACAACGAATCATATACCATTTATATTGATTATACGTCAAAACCAAATCAGCTGAAAGCTAAAGGCAGCGCAGCTATTAATGATGCTAAAGGTTTATATTTTATCAATCCTGACGGCACCGAAAAAGATAAACCGACCCAGATATGGACACAAGGCGAAACCGAAAGCTCATCGGCCTGGTTCCCGACGATCGATAAGTCTGAACAGAAAACAACCGACGAGATCAGCATGACGGTGCCGGCTAAGTATGTTACACTCTCAAACGGTCGCCTGGCCTCGCAGAAAAATAATGCCGATGGTACCCGCACCGATACCTGGAAAATGGAACTACCGCACTCGCCATACCTGTTTATGATGGCTGTGGGCGATTTTAAGATCTATCATGATAAATGGCGCAATAAAGAGGTGAACTATTACCTGGAGCCTAAATATGCACCTTATGCCAAAGAGATTTTTGGGATGACACCTGAACTGATCGAGTTTTACTCTAAGACTTTAGGAGTTGACTACCCATGGAACAAATACTCACAGATTGTGGTCCGCGATTATGTGAGCGGTGCTATGGAGAATACCAGCGCTACGCTGCACGGCGAATATGTACAAGGCACGCATCGTGAGTTGATCGATCGTTATTACGATCCGGGGCGCAGCACTATAGCGCATGAGTTATTTCACCAATGGTTTGGTGATTATGTAACCTGCGAAAGCTGGAGCAATTTGACCGTGAACGAGTCTTTCGCCGATTTTAGCGAAACCCTATGGGCCGAGCACAAATATGGCAAAGATGCAGGCGATGCGCATAATTACGAAGCAATGCAGAATTACATTGAAAATCCTGAGGCATCTCAAAAGGACCTGGTGCGTTTCCACTATAACGATAAGGAAGATGTGTTTGATGTGGTAACCTACCAAAAAGGCGGTCGCATTTTAAATATGTTGCGCAATTATTTGGGTGATGCGGCTTTCTTTAAAGGATTAAACATTTACCTGAAAACAAACGCCTTTAAAAATGGTGAGGCACAGCAATTACGCCTGGCTTTGGAAGAGGCAAGCGGCCGCGACCTGAACTGGTATTTTAACCAATGGTATTACGGCGCCGGTCACCCAATACTGGATATCAGTTATAAATGGGATGATGCGTCAAAAACCGAAACGGTTTACCTGGCTCAGAAACAGGATGGTCAGACCTTCAGGCTACCTTTTGCAGTTGACATTTATGCCGGCGGTAAAAAAGAGCGCCACAAAGTTTGGATGAACGACAAAATGGATACCCTTACTTTCCACTCAGATGTAAAACCCGACCTGGTGAATGTGGATGGCGATAAAGTTTTACTAACCCTGAAAACAGACAATAAGACCCTGGGCGAATATGCATTCCAGTATGTCAATGCGCCTTTATACCTTGACCGTTTTGAGGCTATCGAAGCTGCCCAAAATAAACAGACTGAAAAAGATGCGCAGAAGATCATCATCGCTGCTTTGAAGGATAAATACTATGGACTGCGTATAAAAGCAATCCGCGCCTTGAATATGAAGAATGATGATATCCAAAAAGCTGCTTTACCGGTACTAACTTCATTGGCGCAAAGTGATGAAAATACGTTGGTTCGTGCAGCGGCGATAAATGTATTGGCTAAACTGAAATCGCAGGATAACCTGGCCATGTTCAAACAAGGCTTAAAAAGTGAATCGTATGCGGTACAAGGCGCGGCTTTGAATGGCATCGATCTGCTTGACCCGGCACAGGCATTAGATGTGGCTAAAGGTTTCGAGAAAGATAATCGCGGTGCATTAACTACCGCCATCGTAGGTGTTTATGCCGAAAATGGTAAATCAGCGCAATGGCCGTTTGTATACAAACAATTTACTGACGGTGATATAAACGGCAAGTTTATGCTAGTAAGAAAAGTTGCACAAATGATTGGTACAGTCGATAGCCCGGCTGATGCGCAGCAGGGGATAACCGCTATCAAAGAAATGGGAATCAAATACAAGATCTATAATGGTGTTGCGCCGTTTATAGCGGGATTACTCAATAACATTAAAGAACAGCGTACCAAACTGAAGGATGATGCTTCTGCAAAAGCGGCTGAGGATGCTGCCAAAGCAGTTAGCGAGGCGAAAGACAAGGACGCGAAATAATAAACTATTCATTCTAAAGAGCCGCTTCAATATACTGAGGCGGCTCTTTTTAATTTACAAAATGTTCATTTTTTGTAGGATGAACACCAGACAGACAGCAACGTGGGCAATACAGCTTATTATAACGGCAAGCTGTCAGCAGTGAAATGGATGAGCAAAGACGCGAGTGGTAACAGCAGCTATGAACGCAGCTATAAATACGCTTACGATGCGCTTGACCGGTATACGACCGCAACTTACGCAGAGCGTACCACAGCAGGCACCGGACTGTTCAATAATAATATAGGCGGTTTTAATGAAACGCTCAACTATGATGTTGGCGGGAATATCACCACCCTGGGCAGGAACTCCTCTACACAGGGAACAAACAGCCACATACAAATCGATACGCTGACATATACCTATGATACCAGTAACCCGTATTGGCTTTACAAGGTGACAGATGGCACCGATGCAAATCATACCGGTGCAGGATTTAGGAATCTGACAAGCAATACTCTCTATAGTTACAGT
>Ga0207694_10004166_pt1 | contig 11353 bp, 9 predicted proteins | sample KBSC34metaG_FD_184353 | JGI IMG/M metagenome (GOLD analysis project Ga0207694, IMG submission 184353) | Corn rhizosphere microbial communities from Kellogg Biological Station, Michigan, USA - KBS C3-4 metaG (SPAdes) (version 2) | ecosystem: Host-associated > Plants > Roots > Rhizosphere > Soil...
AACGTACCGCCGTTCTCAACTAGCCACCTGTCCACCGAATCGGGGCAAGCCCACCCCACGGTGCTTGGGGCGGTGCTTCCTTTGCGGCGCCGGAGCGCCCAGCGGGCGCGGGTTCAGCGACGGGAGGCGCGCCTTCACCGCGTCGGCCAGGTACTCGAGGAGGGGGTCGTCAGGGGGACGAGAGTCCCCCTGACCTCACTCGTGGGGGGTCACGTAGGGGGGACGCAGTCCCCCCTGCGTCCTACAGCTCGATCCCGTCGCCGCCCTTCTTCTCGGGCTTGTCGGCCTTGCTCTTCTTCTCGGGCTGGGGCTGGGAGTTGCCCGAGGGGGACGGGACGACGATGTTGCCGTGGCGCGTCTCCTCGCCGGGCTTCTTCACCTCGTGACCGGTCACGCGATCGATGATGTCCTCGTTGCTGTCCTGCGCGGAGCCCTTGTCGTTGACCACCGCCTCGACCAGTGCGTCGGAGTGCGTGGTCTCGGGGTTGGTGACCTTACGCTTGGCGAGGACGTTCTCGTTCACCGAGTGGTTCGCCAGGATCAGGCAGAACACCCCGTAGAACTCGGAGCGATCGACCAGCTTCAGCGAGTCGTTGCCGCTCGGCGCCCACTCGAAGTGGTCCAGCGAGCGCTTCATGCCGCCCTTCTGCTTCTCGTCCTTGTAGACCTCGCGCGGCGTGCCGTACTTGGCGGCCATCTCCTTGCCGAAGTCGCGGAAGGACTTGTCGCCGATGACGTCCTTGTTGAACGCCAGGAACATCTTGTAGAGGCCGTCCTCGAAGAAGAAGAAGTAGCGCGTCCAGACGTCTTCCTTCACCTGCAGCACGGCCTCGCCGTTGTTCTGCATGAACTCGTTACCGATGATGGACACGTCCCAGCCGGTCTTCTGGCCCTCGAACTTGGTGAAGCTGCTCTTCACCGCCTTGACCTCTTTGTCGCGCTCGTCGCGGATGCGCTGCTGCTTGCCGGGATCGGCGCGCGCCGCGTCGATGCGCTCCTGGTAGCGCGCCTCGATCCCGGACTTCGCCTTCGCGAAGACATCGTCGGGGTTCATGCCCCAGGTGAAGACGCCTGCCTTCGGATCGCCCAGGCGGATCGCCTTCAGCTTCGCCAACTCGGCGGCCGGCGGTACCGCGGCGGCGCCTCCCCCCTTGCTACCACCCTTGCTGGCCTTTTTGGCCCAGGCCATTTGGGGGGCAGTGACTCCCAGGGAGATCGCCAGCGCGAACAGGATGAATCTCGGGCTCCTCATGAAGGCCTCCGTCGGTGCACGTCGTGGGGCAAAAACGCGGCAGAAGTTAACACAGAAATTTCTGTCGCGTGGCTTGCGCGACAGGATTGGCTACTCCCGAGCGACCGAGCCGACGCCCGGTTCGCTGCCCCGGGCAGGGCGCTCGCCACGCTCGGCCGGGGGCACGGGGGGAGCGGGCGCCTGATCGGACTTGGGGAGCGTGGGGTCGGCGCCGGCGGCCACGGCAGCCGCGGCCGCCGGGGTGCCAGCAGGAGGACCGTCGTCGTCGCCGCCGGTGTCGTCGGCGCTGTTCGCCCAGGCCTGGTCGATCTTGGTGGGCTTGTAGGTGTCGGCCTTGCCGGTCTTCAGGTCGGCGACCGGGTTGTCCGAGTAGCTGGCGCGCTCCCCCGGCCCCGAATAGTCGATCCAGAACGCAGAATGATCCTTCCGCATGTCGAGGTGGACGAACGACGAGTTCGGGTAATAGCCCACCCCCACCTTCTCGAACCCGCGCCGCAGATAGTCGCGCAGCTCCTGGTTGCGGATGCCGGCCACGCGGAAGTCGCAGGCCAGGCCCTGCATGTGAGGGCTGCGGGGATTCTTCGCCACCGACGGGTGCCGGTAGCCCGACACGACCTCGATGCGCCGCCCCGGATAGTGCCGGCCCACCTGATAGATCACACGCACCAGGCGCGGGTTCATGGCGTGCTGCACGTTCGTGTGATGGCAGCGCAGGAAGTGGTCGAACCGCTTCTGCACCCCCCGCAGCGGGCGCCCCTTCTCGTCGCGCAGCCGCAGCATCAACGTCTCCTTGCCGTTGACGGCGAACAGCTCGACGGGGCCGTTGCGGACGACCTTGGGTGCCTGCGCCTTGCGCGCCTTGTCGGCCGCCGGGCGCGCCTTGTCAGCGGCTGGACGCGGCTTCGCGACCGCCGGTGCCGCCCACGCGCGCGGCGTGGCCAGCAGCAAGCTCAACAATCCCAGAACCTGTGGAAGCCGGGTCATCAAACACATCGCTGCCGCGGATTCCCTTCATCCTGAAGCCGGTTCCGATCAGGTCAACTTCTTTTTGAAATCCGCCAGCAGGTCCAGCGCCTGACGTGGCGTCAGATCGTCGGGCTCCAGGGCGCGCAAGCGCGCCAGCACCTCGTCGGCCTGGGCCCGTTTCGGGTCGGGCGTGACGACGGCAACAGGCCGCTCATCGGCCGGCGCGGCGGCGAAACGCAGCCCCATCTGGGCCGCCGCCTCGGCCGGCGCCGCCGAGCGCGGCGCGCCGCGCGCCGCCTCCGCGCCCCCCGACTCCAGCGCCGCGAGAATCCCCCGCGCCCGCGCGAGAACGCTGGCCGGCAGCCCCGCGATCTTCGCCACCTCGATCCCGAACGAGCGGCTGGCCCCGCCCTCCTGCAGCTTGCGCAGGAACACCACCCCACCCTCCCACTCGCGCGCCGCGACGCTGACGTTGCGCACGCGCGGGTGCGTCTCGCCCAGCGCGCACAGCTCGTGATAGTGGGTCGCGAACAGCGTCTTCGCTCCCACGCCGTCGTGCAGGTGCTCGGCCACCGCCCAGGCGATGGAGACGCCGTCGTACGTCGAGGTCCCGCGCCCGATCTCGTCGAGGATGATCAGGCTGCGCGCCGTGGCGTAGCGCAGGATGTGAGCCGTCTCGCGCATCTCGACCAGGAAGGTGGACTCGCCGCGCGCCAGATCGTCGCCCGCCCCCACGCGCGTGAACACGCGATCGCACACCCCGACGCGCGCCGCCCGGGCCGGCACGAAGCTGCCCATCTGCGCCAGCACCACCGTCAGGGCCACCTGCCGGATCAGCGTCGACTTTCCCGCCATGTTCGGCCCGGTCACGATCAGGATCTGCTCGTGCTCCGGATCCAGGCGGACGTCGTTGGGCACGAAGCCTCCCGCGGCGGAGAGGCGCTCGACCACCGGGTGACGTCCGTCGGCGATGTCGATCAGGCCCGAGTCGTCGACCTGGGGCCGGCAGTAACCTCCACGATGCGCCACCTCGGCCAGCGCCGCCAGCACGTCCACCGACGCCACGCGCGCCGCCAGCGCCAGCAGCCGCGGCGCCGCCTCCGCCACCTCGTTGCGCAGCGCCGTGAAGATCTCCAGCTCCAGCGCGATGCGCCGCTCGTCGGCGTTCAGGATCTTCGACTCGTAGTCGCCCAGCTCGGCGGTGACGAAGCGCTCGGCGTTCGCCACCGTCTGCTTGCGGATGTAGTCGTCGGGGACGCGGCCCAGGTGCGACCGCGTGACCTCGATGTAGAAGCCGAAGACGCTGTTCGACTTGATCTTCAGCGAGGCGATCCCCGTGCGCTCGCGCTCGCGCTGCTCGATGGCCCCCAGGCCCTCGCGGCCGCCGCTGGCGATGGCCTGCAGCTCGTCCAGCTCGGCGGACAGGCCCGGGCGTACGTAGCCCCCCTCCTTGGTCAGGGCCGGCGCGTCGTCGCGCAGGGTGTCCCGCAAGCGCGCCGCGATGTCCTGCGCCAGCTCGTCGCCCAGCGAAGCCAGGTTCTCGGGATCGCTGGCCGCGATCTCGCTGTCGGCGGCGCCGCGCAGCGCCTCGGCCAGCGCCGGCAGCTGCCCCAGGCCCGCTCCCAGCGCCGCCAGATCGCGCGGCGTGGCCACACCCAGCCGCGCCCGGGCGGTCAGCCGCTCCAGATCGCCGATGTGGGCCAGCGCCTGGCGCGCGGCGTCCCGCGCGCCGTGGGCCGCCACCAGCCGCTCGACCGCGTCGTGACGTCGGCGAATGGCCGCCACGTCCACCAGCGGGAACAGCAGCCAGCGCCGCAGCAGGCGGCCCCCCATCGCCGAGCGTGTCTGATCGAGCCCGTCGATCAACGCTCCGGGCCGCCGACGATCGAGCAACGTCTCCGTCAGCTCGAGGTGGGCCCGCGCCTGGTTGTCGATGATCAGGTACTCGGCCGTCCGGAACACCTCGAGCCGGGTGATGGGAAGCGGCGCGGTCGGCTGCGTGTCGCGCGCGTAACCAAGAACGATCGCGGCGGCCTCGGCCGCAACCGGACTCTGACTGGGCAGCGCTGGGTCCCAGGCCGCCCCCAGGGCCCTCTCCAGGCCTCGCAACGCCGCGCCGGCGTCCCCGCGGTCCTTCAGCTCGGTCTGGGGTAGACGTGGATAGGCCCGCTTGATGACTGCCCCCAGCTCGCGGTCATCCTTCCGCACCAGCAGCTCGCTCGGCTCGGCTCGGGCCAGCTCGTCACACAGCGCCTCGACGGTGGCCGCCTCGGTGGCGCGAAAGCTGCCCGTGGTGACATCCAGAAAGGCCAGCCCCCAGCCGCGGCGTGGGTCGCCCGCCACCGCCGCCACGTAACAGGGCCGGCGCGGATCGAGCGACTCCTCGTCCAGGATCACGCCGGGGGTGACCACGCGGACCACGTCGCGCCGGACGATGCCGCGCACGGCGCGCGGGTCCTCCATCTGCTCGCAGATGGCGACCCGATGGCCAAGCTCGGTGAGCCGGGTCAGGTAGCCGCGTGCCGCATGGTACGGGATCCCGCACATCGGCACGGGATCTTCCTTGCCCTTGTCCCGCGACGTCAGCGTCAGGTTCAGCGCGCCGGCGACATAGACGGCGTCTTCGTAGAACATCTCGTAGAAGTCGCCGAGACGGAAGAACAGGATCGCGTCCGGGTACCTCGCCTTCACGTCGAGGTACTGCCGCATCAACGCCGTTGGCGCGTCCGCCGCCCGTGGGGGCGCCGCCTGGGTCGCCTCGCGCACGTCCGGCACGAGGACTTTCCTTACTCTTTGGGCGCGGTCTTCTTCGGACGCGACTTGCCGGGCGTCGCCGCCTTGCTCGCGGTCTTCGCCGCGCCGGCCTTCCGCTTCAGGCGCGCCTTCAGCTTGGTCTGCCGCTTCTTGCGGCGCATCTTCATCGAGAGTCGGTTGTCGTGCCTGCCCATGCGCGGGGACATAATCGGATCGCGTCGAGGGTGTCAAGGGCGCGCTTGCAGATCCCGGGCCTGGTGCGGCGGCGCCGCGACCTTTAGATCTCGCGGACGACGCCGTCGACGGGGCCCGTCGCGGCGGCGACGCGCACGTGGGCGCCCGCGGGGACGCTGGCGTGGATCACCCCCAGCGCCGCCCCCCGTCCGTCCGCGGCGCTGGCCACGCTGGTCAGCTTGCCCGCCTTGGGTTTCTCGTCCGTCTCCAGGCGGTCGCCCAGGGCGACACTGGCCCCCCCCGGCAGCTCCAGCCGCGCCAGACGCCAGTTCGTGTGGCCGCGATCGCGGATGCGGACGATGGGCTCCTGCCCCAGGAAGCAGCCCTTCTTGTAGTCGATCGCGTCGGAGAGGCCGATCTCCATGGGGAAGTACTCGTCGGTGATCTCGCGTCCCCACGCCGGCTCGCCGGCGGCGACCCGGGCCGCCTCGGCGGCGGCGGACGACAGGCGGGGCGTGCCCGCCCGTACCAGCGCGTCGGCCAGGTTCCGCACCTCGGACTCGGTGCCCACCACCCAGAAGCCTTCAGCGCCGAGGTGCTTCACCCGTCCCAACCAGTACGGCCCCGCATCGACGTGCGACCACGGCGGGTGGCTCTCCAGGGCGACGGCCGGCAAGCCCGCTGCCTCCAGGCGCGCCGCTGCCTGCGGGCCCAGGACGGCCAGCCCGTGTAACGCGGGCGCGGCCTCGGCCACGAAGTCGTCCATGACCGCGTAGCGCGCCAGCGCCTCGGCCGCGTGGGCGCCCTGTCCGGCCGCGACCAGCAGGTACAGATCGTGGGTGCGCACGAAGATCCGCATCTCGGCCAGGACATGCGCCTTGGCCGTCAGCAACAGCGCGTGCGTCCCCCCGCCCACCGGCGTGCCGGCGACGTTGGCGGTGACCACGCCGTGCAGGAATCGCACGCGATCCTCGCCGCGCGCCACCACCACGTCCTTGCCCAGCGGCGCCAGCAACGCCGCGCCTGTCCTCAACGCCTCCAGCGCGGAGGCGTCGCTGTCTTCGAACACATCACTTGGCGGCATGACGCTTCTCCATAGCGCGCCGCTCGCGCAAACGCTCGGCGCGGCGATGAGACGCGTCCTCGAAGCGGCGCTTCTCCTCGGCCGTCTCGGTCCGCAGCGGCGGCACGGGGCGCGGCTTCCCCGCGTCGTCGACGGCCACGAACGTCAGGTAGGCGCGCGTCGCCTGGCGCCGCTCGCCGCCGGGGCGGGTCTCGGCCAGCACCCGCACGCCCACCTCCATCGAGGTGCGGGCCGCGAAGTTGACCTGCGCCTGCAGCGTGACGATCTCTCCCAGGTTCACCGGCGTCAGGAAGTGCAGCCGATCCATCGACGCCGTCACCACCGGCCCTCCCGAGTGCCGCCCCGCCGCGATCCCCGCCGCGATGTCGATCCATTGCATCAGGATGCCGCCGAAGATGGTGCCGTGGGTGTTGGTGAGGCCAGGTAGGACCAGCTGCACTGTCTCGACACGCGAGGCACGGGGAGTGTGGAGCTTGAGCGCCATCGTCCCAAGAGAACACGCGCACCGGAGGCGGTCAATCAGGGGACCGCGCGGCCGAAAGTTGAGGCGAAGCGGGTGGTCACGCCGGGGGATGGCGTGGTACTCAATTGCACGATGTCGCGTAGAACGGTGATTGGGATCGCGTGTGCCGCGGCCGCGCTGCTCGCGGCCGCGCATCCGGTGTCGGCGAAACCGTACACGCTTCCGCAGCTGATCGAGCTGGCGCGCAAGGGGAACCCTGGCGTGCAAGCGGGAGGGGTGGCCGCCCAGGCGATGGACGAGCAGGCCGTGGAGGCGAGACGGAACTGGCTTCCGTCTGGCGACCTCACCTCCTTCGTCACGGCCGTTCCCACCATCAATTGCGTGCCCCCAACCGCAGATGCCACGGGCCCCGTGCCCACCTACTCGAAGCCCTACGCGACCAACTGCATCAGCACCAACATCACCCCAACCCACGACTTCGCCAGCTACATCAAGGGTCTGAACGGCGTGTGGTTCCGCTCTGACCTGAAGATCGTGCAGCCGCTGTGGGACTTCGGAAAGATCTCGGCAGGGGCCGCGGCCGCCGAGGCGGGCGCCGCGGCACTCCGGCAGAAGCAGGCGGCGACGGCAGGCGATGTCGAGCTTAACGTAAGCAAGGCCTACTGGGGGGTCAAGCTGGCGCGCGATCTGCTCGACGCTCTGGACGAAGGCAGCGGGTACGTCGACAGCGCCCAGAAGAAGATCGAAGAACAGCTCTCCGCAGGCTCGGGGAGCGCCACCGTCACGGACAGGTTGCGGCTGCGCACGGTCCGCGCCGAGCTGGACGCGCGCATCCTGGAGACCAAGCGACTGGCCGACCTGGCCGCGTCGGGGTTGAAGACGTTGCTGGGCTCCGAGGCGCCGAACGATCTGGAGATCGACGATGCGCCCTTCGAGCCCATCGACGTCCAGGCTCGCCCGGTCACCTACTACGAACAATCGGCGCAGCAGAACCGCCCCGAAGTACGGGCCCTCGACTACGCGGTGAAGGCAAAAACGGCGCTGGCGTTGCTGGAAAAGCGTCGCGAATATCCGGATCTGGCCCTGGTGGCCACCGGGACCTATGCCATCGCCCCCACGGTCCAGTCTCCCGACAACGCCTACTTCACGAACCCGTTCAACTCGCTCAGCGGTGGGCTGGCGGCCACCCTGCGCATCCCTCTCGATCTCGGGCCCAAGCTGGCCCGCGCCAGCCGCACGCGCATCGAGGCCGAGGAGATGGACCTTCGCCGCCAGGAAGCCATGGGCGGCATCTCCCTCGAGGTGCGCAAGGCTCACTCGGAGGTGACCGAGGCGGCGGCGCGCGTCGAGGTGGTGCACAAGGGCGAGAAGGCCGGCAAGGCCTGGATCACCGCCGTCTCGCAGAACTTCGCCATCGGAATCGCCGAGACGCGCGACTTCTCGGACGCGCTCACGAACTTCTTCGCGATGCGCGCCCGCTACCTGCAGGCGGTCTTCGACCTGAACGTCGCGGTGGCGTCACTCGAGCGGGCCACCGGCACGCACGCGCCGTAGCGGGCGGCGTCTCTACATGTTCGCGGTGGGGAACGGCCGGCCGGGCCGCGCGAACAGGTAGCCCTGGCACAGGTCGCCGCCCAGGCGCACCACCGTGTCGCGCTCGGCCTCGGTCTCGATGCCCTCGGCGATGATCTGGATGTCCAGGTCGTGGCACAGGCCGATGATCGAGCCCAGCAGCTTCTGCTTGGTGGCCGAGGCGTCCACGCCGCGCACCAGCGACATGTCGACCTTCACCACCTCTGGCTCGAGCTGGGCGAAGCTGGTCAGGCCCGCGTAGCCGGCCCCCAGATCGTCGACCGCGATGCGATAGCCCATGCCGCGCAGCTGCTCCATGCGCGCCATCAGGTCTTTCACCTGATCCAGCGCCGCGCGCTCGGTGATCTCCAGGACCACGCGCGAGGCGAACGGGGCCAGCGGCGAGTCGGCCGCGAACAGGGTCGCGTCCTGCAGATCGTCGGTGTGCACGTTGACGAAGACCAGCGGATCGAACGGCACGTCGCGGATCGTCTCGGCCACGCGCGAGCGGATGACCCGCCCCAGGTCGTGCAAGCGCCCCAGGCGCTCGGCCGCAGCGAACAGATCTCCCGGACCGCGCATGGTCGGCTCTTCGCTGCGCACCAGCGCCTCGTACGCGAACAGCGAGCGTCCCGACCACGAGACGATGGGCTGGTAGGCGATCCAGACGTTGTCGAGCGCGCGCGAGAAGCGCGCCTCCAGCCCGGCTCGATCGCCGAGCGGGCTGCCGCCGGCACGGTACAGCTCCAGCGCCTCACGACGCACGCGGGCCATCTGGTGCAGGCGCACCGCCCGCGAGACGGCCTCCTCCAGCTGAGCCGCGGGGATCGGCTTCACGAAGTAGCGAAGGGCGCCGTACTCGATCGCCTCGATGGCGCTCTGCACGGCGGGACCACCGGTCATGATGATGACCGGTACGTCCAGGTCGCGCTCCCGGATCTCGCGCAGCATCGCCAGCCCGCCCATGCCCGGCATGGAGATGTCGCTCACGATGACATCGAAGAAGCGCTCTCCGAACCGCGCCACGGCCTCGGCGCCGTCCTGCGCCGTCTCGACCACGTAGCCGGCCGACCGCAAGTTGCGCGCGTAGGAGCGCGTGATGGTGGGCTCGTCGTCGACCAGCAGGATCGCGCCCCGGGACGCGGGGGCACCCTCTGCCCTGCCAGCGCCATCTCCCGCCGCGAGACCCTGCAACTGTAAGCTTACGGATGCGCTCATCAGAGGTCAGGCATCGGCAGGATCGGGCCCAGCATTGAGGCGGCGTGCCCCCCGCCCCGTTACAAATCGGTCAACTGCACGCGCGAGGATGCCTCCAGCCGCCCCCCGGCACCGGGAAGCCTCGGCATTTCGCGGTTTTGGGTTTATTTTTAGGGTGCAGGGCCCCTTTCCTTTCCCGCCAGACCATGGCTCTCCTCCTCGACATGCCGCAGCTCTCGCAGGCGATGCACGAGGGCGTGCTGCGCAGGTGGCGGAAGAGCGAGGGAGAGAAGGTCGACCCAGGTGACTCGCTCGCCGAGGTCGAGATCGACAAGGCCACCATGGACTGGGAACTATCCGTGGGAGGCACCCTGCTGAAGCGGCTGGTCGAGGAAGGCGCCACGGTTCCAGTGGGAGCGCCGGTCGCGATCCTGGGAGCTCCCGGCGAGGACATCACTGGGTTGATGGTCGAAGCGCGAGAACGCCTCAGCGCCCCGGCGAAGGTCGAGCGGCCGCGCCTTCGGGTATCGCTCGGTCCGGGCGATGCGCTCGAGCCGCTGTCGCCCATGCGCAAGACGATCGCGCGGCGCATGGGCGAGTCGAAGACCACCGTCCCCCACTTCTACCTGACGACCGACGTCGACATGGACGAGGCGATGGACTTCCGGGACCAGCTGGCCCGCGCCCACGGGACGAAGGTGTCGGTCAACGATCTGGTCTTGAAGGCGTCGGCGCTGGCGCTACGCAAGCACCCCGAGGCCAACGCATCGTTCGGCGACGAGGCCCTGATCCGCCACGCGCGGATCGACATCGGCATGGCCGTCGCCATCGACGACGGTCTGGTCACGCCGGTGATCCGCGACGCCGACAAGAAGACGCTGGGCCAGCTGGGCGACGAGACCCGCGAGCTGGTGTCGCGCGCGCGCGCCCGCCGGCTGCGTCCCGAGGAGATGTCGGGCAGCACCTTCTCGGTATCGAGCCTGGGCACGTACGGCGTCGATCATTTCGCCGCCATCATCAATCCGCCCGAGGCGGCCATTCTGGCGGTGGGCCGCGTGCGCAAGGAACCGGTCGTCGGCAAGGGAGGCCAGATCGTGGCCGGCCAGCGGATGGCGCTGACCCTCTCCTGCGATCACCGCGTCATCGACGGAGCCGCCGGGGCGCGGTTGCTGCAATCGATCGTCGCCGCCCTGGAGAAGCCGCTCGCCCTGTCGCTCTGAAACGCGGCCGCCGCCGGCGGTCCCATCCCCACCAGGTTCCGTGGTAATTTGGGAGACCTTTCTGGAGGCCCCCGATGCAGAGCGTGCGCCCGCGGTTTTCGTTCGTCGTTGCGACAGTGCTGGCGGGAATGCTGGGCTGCAAGACCGCCTCCGACGCGGGGTCGGGGGGCGCCAAGGGGACCGGCAGTGGGGGCACCAAGGGCTCCGGCAGCGGCGGGAGCACGGGCAGCGGGGGGACCGGCGGGACGACCAGCGCCTCGGGCGGCAGCAGCGGTTCCGCCAGCGGCGGGGCGCCCGCCCAGAGCGGCGGCGTCACTGGGTCCGCGAGCGGGGGCGCGCCGCCGTCCTCGGGCGGCGTGACGGGAACCGGCAGCGGGGGCGTGGACGGTTCCGGGGGCATGACGGCGAGCGGCACCGGGGGCGCGACCACCAGCGGCTCGGGTGGAGACACATCGAATCAGGACGCGGCGGTCACCGACGCCGCCTGCCAGATGGCCAGCTACACGTTCGCCCCCACCACGCCCACCGTGTACGTGGCCGTCGATCGCTCGGGCAGCATGTTCGACTGCCTGTCCACCACCAACGTCGAGAGCTCGTGCCCCACCCAGTCGGACACCTCGTGGGTGAAGCTGCGCGACGCCGCGCTGCCGGTCATCATGTCGCTGCAGTCG
>Ga0207694_10004168_pt1 | contig 11347 bp, 7 predicted proteins | sample KBSC34metaG_FD_184353 | JGI IMG/M metagenome (GOLD analysis project Ga0207694, IMG submission 184353) | Corn rhizosphere microbial communities from Kellogg Biological Station, Michigan, USA - KBS C3-4 metaG (SPAdes) (version 2) | ecosystem: Host-associated > Plants > Roots > Rhizosphere > Soil...
CGAGCGGTTCAATCTGCCGGACACCTTAAAAGCGCAGCACGTGGCGCGCCTGACGAAGGGGTGCGTGCTGTATTCGGATATGGGTAGGATTCTGTGTTCCATCACCGAAGACACGGTTGGCTGGCACGACCCGCTGGGTGGATGTTCCAACGCGGCGTCGGTGGCTTGCAAGTACGGGGCGGCGCCTTACCAGCAATACCGCAATCACTTTCACCGCAACGGTCGGGACAGTTTTCTGGTGGAGCTCGAAAAGTGGGGGCTGGGGCCGCGCGACTTAACCGCCAACGTGAATTTCTTCAGCCGTGTCACGGTGGACGACGAGGGCGGCATGACGTTTCATCCGCGCAATTCCATGTCGCGTTCGCATGTGGAGCTGCGCGCCGAGATGAACGTGCTGGTGATTCTGAATACCTGCCAGCATCCACTGGATACGAATCCGAAGTACGAGCCCAAACCGGTGCGGCTGTCGGTTCGCAAAGCGCGGCCGGTGGGCGCGGCCGATCCCTGCCGGCGTTTCCGTCCGGAAAATATGCGCGGGTTCGCTTTGACCGAGAGGTATTTTGTATGAGCGCCCTTCTGGTGGAAAGCGAACGCGAGGCGGCGAACGCTACCTACCGCTCGGTGGTCCCAGCGGGCGAATCGTGGATTCATGAAATTCCCCAGGGAGCGTACTTCCGGATTGTCGATCTGGAAGGCAATCAGGCAGTAGACACGCTGTTTTATAACGCTCACGATTACAGCGATCGTTACTCTGCGCAGGACACCATTCGCAACCAGCGCAACATTTACCTGACTACGGGGACGCGTCTGATGTCGAGCGCGGGGAACGTGATGATGACCATTGTCGCGGACACCTGCGGGCGGCACGACACCTTGGGCGGAGCGTGTGCGGCTGAAAGCAACATGGTGCGATACGCTCTCGAAAAGCGCTACATGCACGCCTGCCGACAGAGCTTCCTGAAGGCGATTGTCGAATGGGAGCACGGCATGGACAAGCGCGACATCACCAGCAACATTAATTTTTTCATGAATGTGCCGGTGACTCCGGAAGGCGGACTGACCTTTGAAGACGGGGTGTCGGCACCGGGGAAGTACGTCGAACTGCGCGCCGAAATGGATGTCCTGGCGCTGATCAGCAATTGCCCGCAACTCAACAATCCTTGCAACGGTTATAACCCGACGCCGATCGAAGTGTTGATCTGGGATGGACAGGATCATTGATGTTCCGCAAGGTTCTGATCGCAAATCGCGGGGCGATTGCGTGCCGCATTATTAGGACCTTGCGGAACATGGGCATCGGTTCCGTAGCCGTGTACTCGGAGGCCGACCGGCATTCCTTGCATGTGCAGCAAGCCGATGAAGCGCTGTTGATCGGGCCGCCGCCGGCCACGCAGAGCTATCTTTCGGTGGGGGCGATTCTCGAGGCGGCACGGAAATCGGGAGCGGAGGCGATCCATCCCGGCTACGGATTTTTGAGCGAAAACGCCGATTTTGCTCAGGTTTGCGCGGATAGCGGGGTGGTGTTCATCGGCCCCACGCCGGAGCAGATGCGCGTGTTCGGACTGAAGCACACGGCGCGGGCGATGGCGGGGGAGTGTGGCGTGCCGCTGCTGCCGGGTACGGGATTGCTGGCGGGGGCGCAGGAAGCGGTGGAATCGGCCGAGCAGATCGGTTATCCGGTGATGCTCAAAAGCACGGCCGGCGGCGGCGGGATCGGCATGCGTTTGTGCCGGACGCCGGAGGAGCTGGCCGAATATTATGAGGCTGTGGAATCGCTGAGCCGGTCGAGTTTCGGCAGCAGCGAGCTTTTCTTGGAGAAATTCGTCGTCTCAGCCCGTCATATCGAGGTGCAGATTTTCGGTGATGGAGCGGGGACGGTCATCGCGCTGGGGGAGCGCGATTGTTCTCCGCAGCGGCGCAATCAGAAGGTGATCGAGGAGACGCCGGCGCCGGGGTTGCGTCAGAGCCTCCGCGAAAAAATGTTCGCGGCGGCGGTGGGGCTGGGGAAAGCGGTGGGGTATCAATCCGCCGGCACGGTCGAGTTCATTTACGACAACAAGACGGAGGATTTCTACTTTCTCGAAGTGAATACGCGGTTGCAGGTGGAGCACGGCGTTACCGAGCAGGTTACCGGGATTGATCTTGTTGAATGGATGGTGCAGCAGGCGGCTGGTGAGTTGCCGGATCTGAGTCAGATACATATTCGGCCGGCGGGCTGTTCTATTCAGGTCCGAGTGTATGCGGAGAACCCTGCCAAGAATTTTCAGCCTAGTTCGGGAAGGCTCTCGCACGTGGAGTGGCCTGCCCAGGCGCGGGTTGAAACGTGGGTGGAGGCGGGGACGGAGGTGACGCCGTTCTACGATCCGATGCTGGCGAAGATCGTAGTGAATGGGGCGGACCGTGCGGCGGCGCTGGCCCATTTGCACAGCGGGTTGAAACGCTGCACCATCGCGGGCATCGAAACGAATCTTTCGTATTTGCGGCAGGTGACGGCTGATCCGGGATTTGAAGCGGGCGGGATCACAACTTCCTTTTTGGAGGCATTCGAGTATCAGCGCAGCGCTATCGATGTGATCGATCCGGGAACGCAGACGACGGTGCAGGATTACCCGGGGCGTTCGGGTTACTGGCATGTGGGCGTGCCGCCGTCGGGTCCCATGGACGCATTGGCGTTTCGCATCGCTAATCGACTGGTGGGAAATTTGGATTCAGTGGCGGGGCTGGAGATCGCGGTCACTGGTCCGACCCTACAGTTCGCGAGCGATGGCGTGATTGCGCTGACGGGTGCCGATTTTGGCGCGCGCCTGGATGGCACGCGCGTTCCGTTGTGGAGATCCATTGAGGTTTCGGCGGGCTCCACGCTCGAGATGACGACGGCGCAGGGGGCGGGGAGCCGCGCGTATCTGGCGATCTCGGGAGGTGTGGATGTGCCCGAGTATCTGGAGAGCCGCAGCACTTTTATCCTGGGCGGTTTTGGAGGACATGCGGGCCGCGTGTTGCGCGCAGGGGACGTGGTTGGAATCACGGAAGATGGGCCGCAATTCTGTTGCACGCGGAAAGCGCCTGCTGAGTTGGTCCCACAGTACTCGAAGGAGTGGGAGATCGGGGTGCTGTACGGTCCTCACGGCGCTCCGGATTTTTTCACTCCGGACGATATCGAGATGTTTTTTTCGACGGCCTGGAAGGTTCATCATCATTCAGATCGTACGGGGATTCGGCTGATCGGCCCCAAACCCACATGGGCGCGGCCGGATGGCGGCGAAGCGGGGCTGCATCCTTCGAACATCCACGATAACGCTTACGCTATCGGCACGGTGGATTTCACGGGCGACATGCCGGTGATTCTCGGGCCGGACGGGCCTAGCTTGGGCGGATTCGTTTGTCCCGCAACCATCGTGCAGGCTGAGCTGTGGAAGATGGGGCAGCTCAAGCCTGGGGATCTGATCCGCTTCCGCGCGATTTCGCGAAGCCAGGCGGCGGCGATGGAAGAGCAGATGGAGGTCGCGATCGCCGATCTGGCGGGTAGTCTGCCGGGGTTGCCGGAGGAGGGCGTGCGGGAAGAAGCGGTGCTGTCGCGGCGCGAGGCGTTGGGAGAAGGCTCGCCTGCCATCGTGTGCCGCGCGGATGGCGACCGGCATTTGTTGATCGAATACGGGCCCAACGTGCTCGATTTGAATTTGCGATCTCGCGTGCATGCTTTAGAAGAGCGTTTGCGCGCGGCGATTCTGCCGGGGATTCTGGACATCACTCCGGGCGTGCGGTCGCTGCAGGTTCACTACGACGGGCGGGTGCTGAGCCGCGACCATTTGCTGGAGGCACTGGACGCTTGCGAGGAGCAGATTCCGGATCTGGACAACTTGGTTCTGCCCTCGCGGATCGTGCATTTGCCGCTGTCCTGGGATGATCCGGCGACACGTCTGGCGATTGCGAAATATATGCAGTCGGTGCGGCCGGACGCGCCTTGGTGTCCTAGCAACATCGAATTTATCCGGCGCATTAACGGGCTGGGTTCTATCGACGATGTGCATCGGATCGTCTTCAACGCCAGCTATCTGACGCTGGGGTTGGGCGATGTTTATTTGGGAGCGCCGGTGGCGACACCGATCGATCCGCGGCACCGGCTGGTGACGACAAAGTACAATCCGGCGCGCACCTGGACGCCTGAAAACGCAGTGGGCATCGGTGGCGCCTATCTGTGCGTGTATGGGATGGAGGGGCCGGGTGGGTACCAATTCGTCGGGCGCACGCTGCAGATGTGGAACACGTTCCACTCGACGGCGGAGTTTCAGCCGGGCACACCGTGGCTCCTGCGCTCCTTCGATCAGATTCGATTTTTCCCGGTAACGGCGGATGAACTGGTGGAAATTCGCGATGCGTTCCCGCATGGCAAGTATTCGCTGAAGATGGAACCTCAGCAATTCCGGCTGAAGGAATATCACGAATTCCTGGCGTCCATCGCCGGCAGCGCGGCGGACTTCAAGCGGCACCAGCAAGAAGCGTTTTTGGCGGAGCGCGAACGCTGGGTGCTGGCTGGAGCCGATCAGTTCGAATCGCCAGAGGCCGAGGAGTTCAGGGTCGAAAGCGAAGCGGCCATGCCGGAGGGGTGCCGGGCAGTGCGGTCTCCTACTACGGCTAGTGTTTGGAAAGTGGCGGTGGAACTGGGCCAGCATGTGATGGCCGGAGAGAAGCTGATCGTGCTCGAAGCGATGAAGATGGAGATTGCGGTGGCGGCTCCTATCGCGGGCGTCATCGAGGTCTTGAACTGCGTCAAAGGCGCGATGGTGTTGGCGGGGCAAAATTTGGTGACGCTGCGGCAGGAGGTGGGGTCGTGAAACTGTCGATCGACACTCTGCGCACGCTCTATCGCGAGGGACAGGCCAAGCCGTCTGAAGTCATCGCGGAAGTTTACGATCGCGTCGGGCGGGAGACGCAGCCCGTGTGGATTTCGTTGATTCCGCGTGAAACCGCGATGGCTCGGGCGCGGGAACTGGAGAGCGCTCCGGCCGCCGCTGGATTGCCGCTTTACGGAATTCCTTTCGCGATCAAAGACAACATAGATCTGGCTGGCGTGCCCACTACGGCGGGGTGCCCGGCTTATGCTTACACGCCGCAACGTAGCGCTGCGGTGGTGGAGAGATTGTTGGCGGCGGGCGCCATCGCGATCGGTAAAACGAATCTAGACCAATTCGCTACGGGGCTGGTGGGGACGCGATCGCCCTATGGGGCGTGCTCCAGCGTGTTCGATGCGCGCTATATCTCTGGCGGATCGAGTTCCGGTTCGGCGGTGGCGGTGGCGAAGGAACTGGTGAGTTTTTCTTTGGGGACGGATACGGCGGGGTCGGGACGCATTCCCGCAGCGTTTAACAATTTAGTTGGGATGAAGCCCTCGCGAGGGTTGCTCAGCGCGGCGGGCGTAGTACCGGCTTGCCGGTCGCTCGATTGCGTTTCGGTTTTTGCTACGAATTGCGCCGATGCGCAAGCGGTATGGCGGGTGGCGAAGGGCTGCGATCCGCGCGATCCTTATTCGCGCGTGCAGGGTCCAGGAGACGGCTCGGCGCCGTGGGCGGGTGGCAGCTTTCGCTTTGGAGTGCCGGCTCCGTACCAGCTTGAGTTCTTCGGCGATCAGGAGTACGCGGGGCTGTTCCAGGTTGCGGTGGAGCGATTGGAGCAGATGGGCGGCACGCGGGTCGAAATCGACTTTTCGATTTTCCGCGCGGTGGCGGAATTGTTGTATGCGGGGCCGTGGGTTGCGGAGCGGCTGGCTGCGATCCGGCCGTTTTTCGAATCGAACGCCGACGACATGAATCCTGTGGTGCGCGGGATTATCGGTGGGGCGCGCAAGTATTCGGCTGTCGATACTTTCGAGGCGGAGTACCGGCTGCGGGCTTTTCGGCGGAACGCGGAGCGCGAGTGGTCGCGGATGGATGTGCTGGTGGTGCCGTCCGCGCCTACGATTTATACGCATGAGGAAATTGCCAGCGATCCAGTGCGGCGCAACAGCAATCTGGGTTACTACACGAACTTCGTCAACCTGCTAGATCAGGCAGCAGTCGCGGCGCCGGGGGGATTCCGTTCCGACGGGCTCCCCTTCGGCATTACTTTTATTGGTCCGGCCTTTACCGACGAAGGGTTGTTGGCGGTTGCAGATCGTTTCCATCGCGCTGGGCCGGCGGTTGCTGTGGGGACATGTCCGCCGGGATGCATCGCGGTCGCAGTGGTCGGCGCTCATCTTTCGGGCCAGCCGCTGAACCGGCAATTGACGGAGCGGCGCGCGCGTTTGTTGAAGACGACGAAAACTTTGCCCTCCTACCGGTTCTATGCGCTCCCGGGGACGCAGCCGCCGAAGCCTGGGCTGGTGCGTGAAGAAGGATATCAAGGGCCAGGCATTGAAGTCGAAGTCTGGGCCGTGCCCGAAAATGAGTTTGGAAGTTTTGTGGCGGGGGTGCCTCCGCCGCTGGGAATCGGCAGCGCCACCCTCGAAGATGGCGAGGTCGTGAAATGTTTTATTTGCGAACCATACGGGCTGCGTGACGCCCTGGAGATCACGCAATTCGGCGGCTGGCGCGCGTTTCTCGCCAGTCAATCGTTGCCGGCGAGTGTATAATCGGAACTAGATTGGCGGTGGCTCCGTTGCCACCCGAATCACCCCCTCGAAGAATCAAACCCGGCCCTGTCGCCACGCGCTCCTAAAAAATCTGGTGGTGACAATGCTGCGTATTCTTTCGATCCTTCTTGCGGTGGCCAGTTTTCTTACGGCCGAGACGCCGGGCGCCAAGCCCAGCTTTACGGTGGGCTGGTCTGTGTACGCGGGCTGGACTCCGTATCACTACCTGATGCAATCCGGCATCATGCGCAAGTGGGCTGACAAATACGGCATCACCATCAAGATCCAACGCTTCGATTACGCCCCTTCGCTGGACGCTTTCGTCGCGAAAAATATCGACGCCTGCACCATGACCAACATGGAGGCGCTCGATATGCCGGCGGCGTCCGGCGTTCCCACCACTGCGATCATCATCGGGGATTATTCGAACGGCAATGACGCGCTGCTGGTGCGCAACGGTCTGCAGATGAAAGACCTGCCAGGGAAGAAGCTGCTGCTGGTGCAGAAGACGGTGTCGGAATATTTGCTTGACCGCGCCATGACCATCAACGGCATGCGGGATCGCATCAAGCAGGTGCGGCTGATCAATACTTCCGATTCCGACATCGCGACGGCGTTCCTGAGCGACACCAGTGCTTCGGCGACGGTGACGTGGAAGCCGCTGGTGTCGCAGATCGTCAAGCAGAAGGGCATTACCTCGTTGTTTAACTCGTCGCAGATTCCCGGCGAGATTCTGGACCTGACGGTGGTGCGGACGGAGATTCTGAATCGGCCCGATGGTTCCGGGCAGCGTTTCGCCAAGGCGCTGGCGGGGGCGTGGTATGAAATGATGGCGCGTATGTCGGCGTCGGGTCCGGAAGCGGACAAAGTCTTGACGGCGGTTGCCGGCGGCTCGCAGGATACGCTCGCGTCGTACAAGGAGCAGCTCAGTACTACCAAGATGTTCTTCACGCCGCAATCGGCGGTGGAATTTGGCGCGTCGGCAAATCTGAAAGAGAAGATGGCGCTGGTGCGGCAGTTTGTTTTCGATCATGGGCTGCTGGGGTCGAATACCAAGAGCGTTGATGAGGTCGCGATCGCTTATCCCGATGGGTCCGTGCAGGGGAAAGCGGATCGGGTACGGTTCCGTTTTGAGCTTTCGTTCATGAAGATGGCGGCGGAAGGGAAACTCTAAAGGCATGTCGGCCGGAGTGTTCGCCATTCATGCCAAGCCCGGACGCCACACCACGCTCGTGCTCTCCTGGTTCCTTTTTGTGGCGGGAGTGAGCCTGTACTTTTACACTTCGGGCGCGCGGCATCGCGAGAATCCGGAAGACCGCGTGACTCCGACCGTCGCGCAGATGGCTGCGGGCATGCGTGACGCGGTGCTGCGTCCCGCCGAGGACGACGAGCCGTTGGCAGAGGGCGCCTCTCTGATGGAGACGATCCGCCACAGCATGTTGTGGAAAGATACTCGCGCGACGGGGCTGCGGTTTATTTACAGTATGGCTCTGCTGTTTCCTGCGGTGCTGGTGGGTTTGCACATGGGGCTGTTCCCGTACGTCGGCGCGTTTTTGCTAAGGTTTGTGCTGTTTTTCGACAAGATTATCGCGCTGTCGCTGCTGCCGATTTTGTTCATCGCCTTTGGGATCGATGAGCTTTCGAAAGTCATGCTGATCGTGATTGGTGTGACGCCTACCATTCTTCTCGACACCTTCAACCTGACGCGCGGCGTACCGGGCGAGCAAGTGGTGAAGGCCTTCACGCTGGGCGCTAGCGATTTCGATGTGGCTTATCGCGTGGTCTTGAAACAGATCTGGCCGCGCGTGTTGAACAGTATTCGTTTGAACCTCAAAGCCATCATGCTGTTCTTGTTCGCGGGCGAGATGATCGCTTCGACCGACGGCCTGGCGTATCGCATCGCGCTACTGCGGCGGCATATGGGGATGGACGTGATCATTCCGTATGTGCTGTGGGTCGCGCTACTGCTGTTTCTGGTCGACTTCAGCATGCGTTGGATCAACCGGAAACTTCATCCCTGGTTTCACGAGGCATGACCGGCATGGCCCTGATTGACATCGCGAACATCCGCGTGGCTTATGGCGATCCGCCCAAGCCCGTGCTGGATGGCATCAATTTGCAATTTGAAGAGGGCGAATTTATTTGTCTGCTGGGGCAGACTGGTTGCGGAAAATCTACACTGTTGCGCCTGCTATTGGGGTCGGAGCAGCCTTGTGGTGGGCGGGTTCTGATTGACGGCCGTGAGCACCATCAGCCCGATCGTACGCGCGGCTATGTTCCGCAGAAGTATTCGCTGTTTCCCGATAAGACGGTTCTCGATAACATCACCTTCGGGGCGGAGTGCAGCGAGTTCGGTCTGTTCCAATGCTTCACGCCGCGCTACTTTCGGCGGCGGCGGGAGTTTCGCGCGCAAGCCATGGACTATCTGCTCCGCATCGGGCTGCGCGAAACGGACGCGGCCAAGTATCCGGATCAATTGTCGGGGGGCATGCAGCAGCGGGTGGCGATCGCACAGGCGCTGCTCACCAGGCCGCGCATTTTGTTGATGGACGAGGCCTTCAGCGCGCTCGATCCGGGGACGCGCAGGGGAATGCAGCGGCTGATCCGCGATTTATGGCAGGAGACGGGAACTACCATTGTGTTCGTCACCCACAATACTCACGAGGCTCTGTTCCTGGGTTCGCGCGTGATTGTGCTGGCGAAGGAGACGCCCGATTCCGGCTCACGCGTGGCAATCGATCTGCACCTTCCCGACGCTTGCGATGAAGATGAGATTCCGAGTCTGGTACGCAGGCTGGAGCGGGTATCGCACAATCTACCGGAAACCGAAGATGCGATTCATGCTGTCCGCTAATTAGCGGCCGCCGGCGGAGGTGTCATCCGAACCCACGGAGCTCGCGACCGGCGCGGGCGGACGCAACTTGTTTAGTGCGAAGGTTTCGAAGTCGAAATGATCGGCCAGCAGGTCCACCGTGCTGAAGCGCGCCTTGGCGATTCCGGCTGGCGCGTGATCATCGGTCTGGGCGAGGATGTGGTAGAACTCGTGCGCCAGCAGGCGCGCCATGGATCTACCGTATAGGTCGTCTTGCTGGGATTGCGATTGGCCAGAAGCCACCGGCGCCAGGAAACGGTTTAAGGCGGTGCAATCCACCCAACTGAAAGGAAGCACCTTGCCGTCGGCCACTGAGCTGGATGCCAGTGGCAACGGGGAGGACAAAGGCGTCGACGCCATGCTCAAAAACTGGGCGGTGCAGACGCCGCGTAATTCAACCATCAGCAAGTGTTCGGCTCCCGCGCTGGAGGGCGGGTCGCTGACGCCGCGCCACACCACTCGGAAACCGGCGGGTTGCATCAGAGAGCCTAATTCGCGGTTCATCGCTGAAAGGACGTCGGGTGTGCTAGATTCCTGGCCTTTGACATACACTTCCAGCGTGGCACCCGTGGGGACAGCGGAGTCCGCCTGGGCGAAAAAAGTGCTCACCGGGAGCAGGCAAAGCGTTGCCAATAGACGCGCGTACATGGCGCAAACCCACTGGCATTATACACATCCAGGTAGCCGGGCGGTAGGGGGCGGAACTGACGGGATTTTGCTGCCTTTTAGCTTGCTGCAATCGCCCATTCGTGTTACTCTTTTTAAAACCCACCTCGACGTGAGTTTTGTTCCTTCCTTGTAGTTTTCCCTGCGGCCTCGCGGTCGCGTCGGCGCTCAGTTAGCGCAACCCGTTTCAGTCCCTTGTCTACGCCTTGGCTGTAATGCAAGTACTGAACCGTTGCCGTACGGGCTCCGCTCCGCCCCAAAACCGATCCAGGTTGGTCATTCGCTCAAATCTCAAACAAGATCAGGAGTCTTGCGCAATGTCCTATTTCACTCGCTCTATCCGGTCCGCCGCCTTATTGGCGCTGCTGACCTACGCCAGTTTATCCGCCGTCTGGGGACAGGCAACCACTTCGCTTCGCGGAATCGTGAGCGACTCGCAAGGTGGCGCCGTCGATTCGGCTAATGCAACTTTACAAAACGATCAGACCGGTTTTAAGCGGAGCGTCATCACGGACGCCACCGGTGCTTACCAGTTTCTGCAAGTCCCGCCGGGGGCTTACACGGTCACCATCGAAAAACCGGGTTTCTCGGTTTCAACCCAGCAAGGTGTGCAGTTGCTGGTGAATACGCCGGCCACGCTGAATGTGGCTCTACAGCTCGCGTCGATCTCATCCAGCGTCAATGTGGAGGCCGAAGTCGTCACGCTCAATACGGTGGATGCGGCGATCGGCAACGCGTTTAATCAGACGCAGGTGCGGGAGTTGCCGCTGCAGACCCGCAACGTAGTTGAATTGCTGAGCCTGCAGCCGGGTGTAACGCAAACCGGCGAAGTGCTGGGCTCGCGGCGCGATCAGAACAACATCACACTCGATGGCGTGGACGCCAATGACAACCAGAATGCCGGCTTGGGCGTTTTGGGCCGTAACAGCAAGCTTTCGCTGCCGGGACTCAACGGGCAGGGTATAGACCGCGCGTCGGGTTTCAATGCGGCGCTTCCCGTGCCGCTCGATTCGGTGCAGGAATTTCGCGTCACGGTCGGAGGCGAAGGCGCCGACCAGGGGCGCAGCTCCGGCGGCCAGGTCACGCTGGTCACCAAGAGCGGAACGAATCGCTTCCACGGCTCGCTCTATGAGTTCAACCGCAACACGATTTTCTCCGCCAATAACTGGTTCAACAACCGGTCCGGCGTGGCGCGGCAACCCTTG
>Ga0207694_10004170_pt1 | contig 11345 bp, 5 predicted proteins | sample KBSC34metaG_FD_184353 | JGI IMG/M metagenome (GOLD analysis project Ga0207694, IMG submission 184353) | Corn rhizosphere microbial communities from Kellogg Biological Station, Michigan, USA - KBS C3-4 metaG (SPAdes) (version 2) | ecosystem: Host-associated > Plants > Roots > Rhizosphere > Soil...
ATGCTTTGGCGTTCTATTCATGGCGAGCCTTTGCGGTCATGCCCAGGTTCTGGAAACGAACCAGATCATGTCCGACGTATATTCGGACACAGTCCGTAATGGCACCACGGTTTGCGCGGTGGGCCCGATTTTGGGTGGTGCCGCCACGGATTTCGCGTCCCTGTCCGTCCAGGCGGTTACGCTGGGAAAAGGACCGACGCTACAACCCGGCAGCAGCGACAAGGTTGAGGAGATGATCATCGTGAAGGAAGGTCGGTTAAGAATCACCATCAATGGCGAGGGAAAGAATGTCGGTCCGGGGAGCGTCGCCGTGGTGATGCCGGGTGATACGCGCAGTTTTTCCAACGCGGCGGATGGTGAGACAACTTATTACGAACTGCGCTATCACTCGAAGAAGCCGCCGGACGCCGAGCGCGGCAAGAAGGCGGGCGGGTCGTTCATCATGGATTGGAACGATGTGAAATATGTGCCGCGCGAGGACGGTGCGGGCGGTACGCGGCAATTTTTCTCCCGCGCCACCACGATGGGCGCGCGCATGGATCTGCACGCCACCCAGTTGGAACCCGGCAAATCCAGCCACGACCCGCATCATCATCGCGCGGAGGAAATGATCATCATGTTGGATGGAGAGGTGGAGGAGTATCTCGGCCCCGCGGAGAAGGGCGGCAAAAGCAAGCAAGCCACCAGTCACGACATTATCTTCCTGAGATCCAACGAATATCACGCCATTCGCAATATCGGAACAAAGCCCGCGTTGTATTTTGCCTTTCAGTTTGAGTGAGGGGTGCCGGGAAGCAAACGCAGAAAAACGCAGATAGGGGGAAACGACGTTGGCCTCCATCTGCGGTTCAACTCATCCGTGCCCGGAAAAATTCCGATTCGCACGGGCGAGACGCCCGTGCCACTAAGACTGAGTGACGTTCGGGATTCTGCCTTGTCCAACTTTATATGAACCACCGTTAGTAAAATTTTTTCCGCTGATGACATTTTTTCCGCACGAATTGTCACAAAAATTTGTTTTTATATTTGACCCCATTGAAAAATTCCGATAACCACCACGGACTGTCTCGTCATGTGCAGAACCAGCACCACCGGGACGGGTTATAACGACAGCCAATGCTGCAATCTAAATCATTTCTTGCGGTGGACTTCGGTGCGGGCAGTCTCAAGCTCGCTGAATTTGAAGTCAATGAGTCCGGTGGATTGCGCTTAAAACAATACGGAATCAAATCCCTCGGGCAGGAAGGCTCCCAGGAAAACACCCGCGAAGCCACCATCCAAAAGGCTCTTCAGGAAGCGATTTCCGAAAAAGGGTTCAAATCCAAGGATTGCAACGTCTGCGCACCCGGGTTTCACGTTTTCTCCAAGTTCGTCAAATTACCGCCGGTCGAACAAAGTAAAGTCACGCAAATCATCCAATACGAGGCGCAGCAAAATGTGCCGTTCCCGCTTTCGGAAGTCGTCTGGGATTACCAAATCCTCGGCCAGGCCGCGGGTGGTGAATTGGAAGTCTTGCTGGTGGCCATCAAGTCAGAAATCGTCGAGGGCCTCTTCCGCGTGGCCGATGGCGCGAGTTTGAAATTGCAGGTGGCGGATGTTTCCCCCGCGGCGCTGTGCAACGCTTTCAAGTTCAATTACGGCGACCTTGAGGATTGCACAATGCTCCTCGATATCGGCGCCAAGACGAGCAATTTGTTATTTTTCGAGAAGGGCAAGGTCTATTCCCGCAGCATCAACCTCGGAGCCAATTCCATCACTCAGGATTTTGCGGCGGAATCGAAGCTTAAATGGGATCAGGCGGAAAAGATCAAGGTTGAAGAGGGTTTCGTGAGCCTGGGCGGCGCCTATGAAGAGCCGGAAAACCCGAATCAGGCGGCCATTTCGAAGATCGCGCGCCAGTTCATGACGCGGCTGCACATCCAGGTGAATCAGACCATGCAGTTTTATCGCGGCCAGCAGGGTGGTTCGCAGCCAGCGCGGTTGTTCCTTTCCGGCGGTGCCTCGATCATGCCCTACACGGCGCAGTTTTTTGCGGAAAAACTCAATGTGCCGGTCGAATATTTCAATCCGTTCCGCAACGTGCAGATTGATCCCGCCGTAAACCTCGAAGAGCTCGCCAAGGTGGCGCATTCGCTCGGGGAAGTGGTCGGGCTTGGCTTGCGTAACCTGGCGCATTGCCCGGTGGAATTGAATTTGATGCCCGAGAGCACGCGCAAGTGGCGCGCTTTCAACGAGAAAAAGCCTTATATCATCGCCACTTTGTTCACCGTGGTGGCGGTCGTGGCCGTGCTGGGGTTGTTGTTCGCGCAGTTGAACAGTGTGACCGCGGGGAAATTGACAGATATCCAGGGGCCGCTGGCGACTGCTACGGACAAAGATCAGAAATTCACCAAGGCTTTTGGCGATTTAAAGACTGAGACCAATCGACTCGGACAGCTCGAGACGCTGATCTCAGATCGGTATTATTGGACGGATACGCTGCCGCAAATTCGCGCAGCCATCATGAAGGTGGAGTTAAGCACTTCGAACAAATGGAACTCAGCCTCAGGCATTTGGATTGAGCAGTTCGTAACTCCGGCCGCTCCGGACGCGCCGCCCACAGATTACGCGTCAATGGGAGGCGGTATGAACATCGCCTCGGCGATGGAAACCACAATTGAGCAAAAATACGGTATCCCGCTTCCGGCGGGTACCGATCCCAACACGCCCACGGCGACTCCGGTTGTTGATAAGGTTTTTTTGGTTTGCCGCGCGGTGAAAGGTCCGAGCGAGACGTCCAATTCCGAGTTGATGTATGCGGTGTTTGACGCGCTCAAGGCCAGCCCCGTTGTGGATCCAAAAACCACTCAGCTTGGCGAACGACTGCTAACGGATGACTCACCTTATACATTCACTTTTGCAATTAAAGTTGCACTCGCAAAACCGCTGACGCTCAAGTAACCGATATGCCCTGGGTCAAACGAAATTTATACTTTGTCGTCAGCTGCGTTATCGCGGTGGTGTTGCTGGGCGCTGCCGGATGGTATTGCTGGACTTCCCGCGCAGCCTACAATGAAAACACGGAAAAATTGTCGGCCGCTTACAGTCAGTTAAAAGATTTGGCGCAGAAGCCGCTGGGGCCCGGCAACGACACGGTTGACAATATCAAGACGGCCAAGGAACAGACGGTTCAGGCGAAGCAGCGCGTCGCTGAGTTGGAGAAATTTTTCGTTCCCGTCAAAGGCATCCCGGACACAAACAAAATTGATCCGCGGGCACTGGCGTTCGCCGTGCGGGAAACGGTGACCCAATTGCGCGCAGCCGCACAGGCCAAGAGCGTGACACTCCCGGTATCGACGCCGGAATTTGCCTTTTCGTTCTCTCTCCAGATGGGAAAGACCACGTATGACCCGAATGCCACCGAGATGCTTGCCAAGCAATTGGGCGAGGTGAAGACGATTTGTGACACGCTCTTTGGCGCGCGCATCCTTTCGCTGGATTCCATCTTGCGCGAGCGCACCTCCGATGATGGAAATCAGCAGGGACAAGTTGTGATGGGGGCCGACTATGCTGATTCGCTATCCATGACCAATAACAACATGGTTGTGACGCCCTATCAGGTGACGTTTCAATGTTTCACACCTCAGTTGGGCAGTGTTCTCGCCGGGTTTGCCAATCAATCGCACACGATTGTGGTTAAGACGTTAAACATCCAGCCGGCGGACCTGACGGGGGGCGGGGCGGGGCAAGCATACGGGAATTATGGAGGAGGGTACCAAAATTACATGCGCGCCGGAGGCGCAGCTGTCATTCAGGAACCGACCCCGCAAGCGCCACAACGCGGCGGCGCGTTGCCGACCATTATCGACGAGAAAAAACTCAAAGTCATCATGCTGCTGGATTTCATTAAGATCACACCAGCGCAGGGCAGCTAATGCAATTCATCAAGAAAAACTACGAAAAGGTCATCCTCGGGGTGGTGGTGCTCGCCACGCTCGTGCTTGTGGCCTCTCTGCCGTTCATGGTTTCGAGTGAAAAAAAGAAGCTCGATGATCAGGTAGGCACTGTGATCCATCCCCAGGTGCATCCGTTGCAACCGCTGGATTTGAGCAAGGAAGACGATTTCATCAGCCGCGCGCATAACGCCATTTCGGTGAACCTCGACAAGCCGCATAAAATGTTCAATCCGGTCCGCTGGCAATTGAAGAACAATGCGCCATACCGCAATCCGGCGGGTGAGGAGTTGGATAAGCTGGTGGTCACAAAGATTTCTCCGCTGTATGAGACTTACTCGCTCACCGGCGTGTCGGTTTCGGAAGGGCTGCCGACGCATTACGGCATTGGCATCAAGCATGAAGGCGCCGCCACGGTCCAGGGCCGCAATGTAAAAACCACCTACGTCTCGATGAACCAGACCACGAATAATTTCACCGTGGTTGCGGCCGAGGGGCCGGAAGATAATCCGAACACCGTGACGCTGGAACTGACCGACACGGGAAAACGTGTGGTCATCAGCAAAGACAGACCCTTTCAACGTCCTGAGGCCTACACCGCGGATTTGTTATATCCGCCGGACAACAAGTCTTTCCCCAACCGTCGCAAGACGGACACCTCGACCATTTGCTTCGCCAATGAATGCTATAAAATCGTAGACATTACTGAACGCGAAGTTGTATTGTTGCAACTTTCCAATCAGAAGCAGTGGACCAAAGAATTTAATCCGACCAATTCGACTACCTCAGCGACTTCTCCCTTAACGCAACCGAACCCACAATGAAAGCAGTCATCAAGTCATTCGTTCTCGTACTCGCGTCCGGCTCCTTAGCCGTCGCGCAAAATGCCGCGCCGGCCACACCGCTGGATCAAGCTGGAAACGAGGCGGTCCATCGTCAGTACGATCGAACCCAGTCTCGCGAAAAACTCAAGCAAGCTCAAGACGCGGAGCAGCGAAAGGATTTGCAACTGGCGGCGAAGCTTTATGATGACGCGTGGACGTTGGCATTCAACGTTGGCCCCCTCGCCGACACCGAACGCCAGGTAGCCGCTGCGGGTGTCGCTTCGGTTCGCATGCAATTGGCGCACGACGCCACGCGCCGCAACGATTACATCGAAACCAAACGCCAGTTGGACGACGTGTTGCGCGTCGATCCCAGCAACCAGATGGCGCTGCAATTAAGCTCCATCAACAACGCAGATCTGGAACGCACCCGCGGCACGACCCCGAGCGCTAACGTGCTGGAACGCGCAAAGCAGATTCATGAAGAGAATGTTGCCACCTCACAATTGATTCAGGATGGGAAAGTGCTTTTCCAGTTGGGCAGAACGACGGAGGCGGAAGTGAAATTCCAGACCGCATTGGATCGCGATCCGAACAACCAAAGCGCGCTGTATTATCTCAGCCTTGCTAAACAGGCGGCCAACCGCCAGGTGGTGGATGCCCGTAATGTGACCTCCGTGAAGCGCATGCTCGATGTGGAAAAAGGCTGGGCGGACAACGACGACCGCTTGAAACTACCGGTGCCGAATCCTTACGCTGCTACCAACACGATTTACACGAGCTCCCAGCGTCAGAAAATTTATGAAAAGCTGAACAGCATCGTGTTTGACAAAGTCTCGTATCCGAACCTGCAGCTCAGCGAAGTGCTTCGCAATTTGACCGACCAGACGATCCACCGCGACATCGACCAGATCGGGATCAATTTCATCTTGAACAAAACCAAACCACCGGCAGCGGGAACTACGACTCCCGTGGCTGGATTTGGTGGAGCCTTTAATAACCCTGCCGCCGCGGCTCAGCCGCAGTTTGATCCCACGACCGGCTTGCCGATTGCAAACGGTGGTGCGGCTGGCGCCAATTCCGAAGACGTTGATTTGGCTTCTGTCGTGATTTCCATCGATTCTCTTCGCAATGTGCGCTTGTTGGACGTGCTCGAAGCTGTGACCAAATCGGCGGATCATCCGATCAGCTACTCGATCGTCGATTACGGCATCGAATTCACTTTGAAAGGCCCGGACCAGGCGACGTTGCATACGCGCACCTTCAAGGTGGACCCGAATACCTTCTACATGGGCTTGCAGAACGTCAGCAGCATCAGCTTCGGTGCGGCGGCCTCAGGTGGCGGCGGTGGTGGCGGTGGCGGCGGCGGCGGCGGCCAGGGCGGTGGCGGTGTGACCACGGTTCCGCGTGTCGATCCGACCGGCCAGGGCAATCAAGGCGGTGGCGGTGGTAACCGAGGCGGTGGCGGTGGTGGCCAAGCGCAGCAAGTCGCCCTCGCACCCGGTCTCGCAGGTAACCAAGGCGCTGCGGCTCAAAACGGTGGCGGCAGCGGTCGTGGTTTGCGCTATGTGACGGCTTTGGAACCCACGACTGAAATTCAGTTGGCGGTGGTCTCCTTCTTCCAGGCCGTCGGTGTCAATCTCGCAGCTCCCAAGAGCGTGTTCTTCAACGATCGCCAGGGAACGCTGACGGTGCGCGCCACGGACGAAGATCTTGAATTGATCGAACAAGCGGTCAATACGCTGAACATTGCTCCGCCGGAAGTCACCATCAAGGTCCGGTTCGTGGAAGTGAACCAGAACGACAACAAGCAACTCGGTTTCGATTGGTATCTGGGCAATTTCTTGATGAACAACAAAGGCATCGCCGCTTCCGGCGGTTCCCAGCCTTCCTTCCAAGGCAGGCCCAGCTCGGCGAATCCCGAAGGCACGTTCCCCGGCAGCGTGCTGGGTGGCACCGCCCTTGCCCCGACTCCCGGCGACGGCGTGCTGACCAGCGGCCTCCGCAACAGCACGGAGAAAAGTGCTCCGGCGATTGCGTCGATCACCGGCATCCTGACGGATCCGCAATTCCGCGTGGTGTTGCACGCGCTGGAACAGCGCGATGGCGCCGACTTGTTGAATGAAGGCGAAGTGACCACGATGAGCGGTCGCCAGGCGAATTTCTCAGTCATCGACGTCGTCACCATCGTCACCGGCGCTCCTGCCGGTGCGACGGGCGGTAACACAACCCCGGCGGGCGGTCTCGGCGGCACGGTTGTGCAAAATCAAGCGACGGCGATCAACTACACCTTGGACACTGAACCTTACGGCACGACCCTCGACGTGGTGCCTTACGTTTGCGCAGACGGCTACACGATCCAAATGACGTTGATTCCTTCGATCACAGAATTCGTCGGCTATGATGACCCGGGTAACTTCGTTCCCACGGTCCAGAGCGGCAACGGTGGCATTCCGATCACCGGCCAATTGCCGTTGCCCCGCAGCCGCGTTCGCCAGGTGGTGACGAGCTGCACGGTGTGGGATGGCCAGACCATTGTGCTCGGCGGTTTGATCACCGAAAACGTGCAGCGCCAAAAAGACAAGGTGCCGGTGCTCGGTGACCTGCCCTTGATGGGCCGCCTGTTCCGCACGGAACTCAACATCACTCAGCGTAAAAACCTGATTGTGTTTGTGACCCCGACGATTATCGATCCTTCAGGCAATCGCAAGACCCTGGACGAAGATATGCCGTTTACCCGCGCCCAATTGCAGATGCAATCGGCAAGGTAAAAAATGCGGGTCGACCATTGAATCATTAGCATCGAATAAGCTCAAAACAGGCACAAATATTCGTCAAAAAATGGAAATCCATCCAACAAAGAATGGACAAATATTTTTAGGCCTGATAAAAGCATACAAACGAATTATGTCATTTTCGCTCAGTGCTCGGAAGTTGGTGGCTTGCTGGTGTTCAATGGTCGCAATCCCGGTCGCAGTTTTCAGCCAGAATTCCTTCGTGCCAACCGGGGGAGAAACCTCCCTCACCGGAAAACTTCCGGCGGATCAGGTCCATCCCGCGGTTAATTTCACCACCAACGGCGGCTATGTCGCGTGGGAAGATTACATGATGGATGGCAAAGGCCTCGGCATCGGAGCGATGCGATTGAAGGCTGACCTGAGCGGCACAGGTGTTCCGTTCCGCGTCGATTCCGTCACTTCCGGCGACCAGGAAGCCGCGCAGGTTTCCATGCTGAATGATGGCGGTGCGGCATTTGCCTGGCAGGGCGGCTCCCGCGGTCATCAGCACATTTTCGTGCGCTTTCTTTCCTCGAGCAATTCCTGGATCACCGGCGACGTCATGGTCAACTCGGTATCCAATAAATTTCAAACCACCCCGGTGATCACCACGTTGCTCAATGGCAACGTGGCCGTGGCCTATGTCAGCATGGATCAAGCGGCCCCCGGCAGCATGGCGGATGTCTACGTCCAGGTGTTCGCGCCGGATGGCAGCCGCGTTGGAGGTGAGACCCAGGTCAATCAATTTACCGCCAACAACCAGCGCACCCCGGCCATTACGGCGCTGGCCGATGGCAAGTTCGCGGTCGCCTGGATTTCTGAGCAGCAACGCTGGACCGACGCCAGCAACGGCGTGCCGAGCGTGGATGTTTTGGCGCGTGTTTTTGACGGAACCGGCAACCCGATTGGTAATGAATTTCTCGTGAATCTGAGCAGCAGCGTTTGCGCCGCGCCGGATTTGGCGTCCTCGCCGGACGGCGGTTTTCTCGCCACCTGGATGGAAAAAGATCTCGCGGTAAGAAACAACGGCTGGGATATCTTTGCGCGCCGGTTCACGGGCGGGTGGGTGGGGGGCAATGAAACCCGCGTCAACACTCAGTTGTATGGCGATCAATATTCTCCCAAAATCCGCCGCTCCGGTTCCACCTATCTGACTATTTGGACGAGCCTTGGCCAGGACGGTTCGCGCGAAGGCGTCTTCGGTCGTTATCTGAATGACGACGCCTCCGTCAGCGGCAGTGAATTCCCGGTTAATACCACCACCTTCGGTTCACAGATGCACCAAGTGCTTGGCACCGACGCAGCAGGTCGTTTTCTCGCCGTCTGGACAGGCTTCGACCCCGGTCCCACGGGTTTCAATCTTTACGGTCAGCAATACAAGGATCCGGCCGTCGCCATGACGGGCTTAGACAATCCGGCATTCAACATGGATCCCAACACAAATCCGAACAGCGTCTATCCGACGCCGGTGCCGACGCCGGTGGTGCTTCCGCCTTTCAACAACAACCCCAATCCTCTGCCGCAACAAGGTGGCGTGACCAATACGCTCGCCGATGTCCGCGGCACCTACGCGGGCTTGGTTTACGACCCGAATAATGTGACCGCAGGAAACTCCGGCTACGTCGTGATAACGGTTTCCTCCGGCAAGACTCTGGGCAGCTTCAGCGCCAAATTGCAATTGGGCGCCAAGAAGATTTCATTTGCGGGAGTATTTGACGCGTCTGGCAACTTCGCCGGCAACCCCGGTGGCATGGCGGTCAATCTTAGCGTCGACCTGCAAGGTGGCGACCGCATCACCGGTACGATTTCGAGTGGAAACTGGACGGCCTCGCTCCTGGCCAATCGCCTCGTGTTCAGCAAAGCCCATCCGACCTCGTTTGCGGGCTCATACACGATGGTGGTCCAGCCGACGGACGGCACCATGGGCAATGGCATCGGCACGGTCACTGTGGACAGCCTTGGCAATGTGAAATGGACGCTGACGCTGGCGGACGGCACGAAACTCGGCCAATCCACAACCCTCTCAAAAGATGGTTCCTGGCCGCTCTATTCGCAGCCTTACAAGAATGGTGGACTGGCGATTGGCTGGATGGGATTCGGCGCCAATCCGAACGACGGTTTCAATGGCCAATTCGTCTGGAGCAAGCCAAGCGGCCCGGGTGTTTACTCCGGTGGCCTGACGAACAGTTTGAAAGTAATCGGCTCGCCATTCAAAGCTCCGCCGGTTGCCTTCCACGCCTTCGGTGATTCGAAGATTGTGTTGAGTGGCGGCGGTTTGTCTTCACCCATCACCAACTCGGTGACGTGGGGATCGAACAACAAGATCTCCACTTCCTCGTTGAAACTGAGTCTCAGCCCCTCGAGCGGTTTGTTCCAAGGCACAGCAACGGTCGGGGCGGGCAAAGCCGGAACTGTGTCTTTCCAGGGTGTGTTGTTTGAGAAGGATAACGTAGGCTTCGGGTTTTTCCTCGGCTCGGATCAGAGCGGCACAGTGACATTTACTCCGAACAATTGATAGAATGAATTTTTGTATGCTGCGTTCTGTAAAAAATATCTTCTGGATGCTGGCCCTGTTGACCGGCGCCCAGTCCGCATTTGGTTTCGCCCTCATCGGCCCGCCTTTGACCACCGGCACCCCGGACGCTTTTCAAGTCCAGTTGATCGGATACGATCTTAACAACTCGGAGAATGGAACTCCCAAATTGATCGGTCAGGAATATCGCCGGAATACTCCCGTACTCTATTGGGCATACGACCAATTTTTCTGGCAATATTTCAGCACAAACGGCGTGATCGCCATTCAGCAGGCGTTCGATATGTATAACAGCGTGGGAAAAGTTTCCCAGCTGGACCCCAACGATTATCCGGAAGATTCCCGCCGAGTGAACTACCAGGCGCAGGCATTGAGTCTATATGATTTGAAGTCGTATCTTGCTGGATTGCTCAGCAATGAAGTTGGCCTCTTTGAACCCACCCGCTGGGTTTGGGGCTTGACCGAACGCGTTCAACTGCAGCCGCCCAATCCGCCTTGCCCGTTGAACATGGAATACTTTGTCGTACAGCGAAATTACAGCCTCGGTCCGGTGGGCACGGATTCTTACCCGACCACTTCTTATGTGAACGGGGTTCTTTACAGCTATTTTATCGACGACACCTGCCAAGGCAATGCTCCGGCCGATGCGGTTGAGTTTCCTGTGGATCCGCTTAGCCAGCCGTATTCAGCCGTCGCCGATTTCTTCGGCGCCACGTACCAGGGACTTTTGCCGGGAACGTTCTATACATCGCTGACACGGGATGATGTCTCCGGATTGAAGTACATTTACGCGACGAATAATTTTAATCTCGAACCCGCGGGTGACCGGGTGACCGAATATGTCACCAATGACGCGCCACAAATTGTTACCACGCAAGACCTCAATGCGCTCGCTACGGCGGCACCGGTGAGCAGCGCCGCCACTTTGCAGGCGCAATTTCCCGGATTGCAGGTGCTTTCCACATCCAATTATTTCGGTCTCCAGATCACCACGAACATCACGGAGATCCTTGTGAATTCACCATTGGATCCGGCTGGTGCCCCCCCAAGCCACCCGATTATTTCAACAAACTTTACCACGAACGTGGTGCAATTCTTCTCGCACACGTTTGGTAACATTATTACGAATACCTATGCCACGCGTGGAATTGTGGGAACGGTAACGCAAACTATCACTAATTCACCGTTCGCTCCCGCAGGGGCTCCGCCCACCACCAACACGGCGGTGAAGTTCACAACGCAAAAAGGTGTGTTTGGAGATTTCTTTATCCTGCCGACC
>Ga0207694_10004179_pt1 | contig 11329 bp, 9 predicted proteins | sample KBSC34metaG_FD_184353 | JGI IMG/M metagenome (GOLD analysis project Ga0207694, IMG submission 184353) | Corn rhizosphere microbial communities from Kellogg Biological Station, Michigan, USA - KBS C3-4 metaG (SPAdes) (version 2) | ecosystem: Host-associated > Plants > Roots > Rhizosphere > Soil...
ACTGGCGGCGCGGCCAACTTTCTCACGGTGCGGCTGAGGGGGGATACGTTGAATCCGGATGGGATCGGGGCGGTGGTGTATACGTACAGTCCGGGTGTCTGCCAGGTGGTGGAGGAATATCCTGTCAGGGGTTATTTATCGTCGGTGGACAGCCGGCTGCATGTGGGATTGGGGGCTGTTGTGCCGGACTCTGTGAAGGTGGTGTGGCCGGATGGGAGGCGGCAGGTGATAAGGGCGCCGGGGGCGAATAAGGTTTTGGAGTTAAGATATGTTGATGCTTTGGCAGGGACTGATGCTGTGACCGGCCAGGCGGCTGCGGCCGGGCAGGTTGGGCGACAACCTTATTTTAGCGAAGCGGCGGCGGCGTTGAATACGGTGTTCCTGCATCGCGAGACTTTTTTTTACGACTATGCCTTTCAGCCGTTGATACAGCAGAAATATTCACAGGAAGGGCCTTTTATGAGCGTAGGGGATGTGAATGGGGATGGGCGTGAAGACGTTTTTATCGGTGGGGCGTTCCGGCAGTCGGGTAAACTTTTTCTTCAGGAGGGTGACGGCAGTTTTCGTGGGGCAGATCTGACGGTGGGGACCAAGAATGAGGAGGACCTGGGGAATCTGCTGTTCGATGTGGATGGGGATGGGGATCTGGACCTGCTGGTTGCGGGGGGGAGTACTGAATTCGAGAGTAATTCATGGTTTTGCCGGCCACGGCTGTATTTGAACGATGGGAAGGGGAATTTCAAGATGGACAGCACGGCATTCCCATCGCAGGTGATCACGCCGGGTAAGGCTGTTGCGGTGGCGGATATGGATGGGGATGGAGATATGGATGTCTTTGTAGGCGGAAGGGTTTCGCTGGGTGTTTTTCCCGAGCCGCCCCGGAGCTTTTTGCTGCGTAATGACCATGGAAAGTTTCAGGATGTGACGGAGACGGTATGTCCTGCGCTGAAGAACCCGGGGCTGATCAATGCGGCTTTTTTTGCCGATGTGGATGGGGATAAGAAGCCCGACCTGATACTGGCGGGGGACTGGATGCCTATCCGGGTGTTCCGGAACAATGGATCGACGATGACGGAGATCACGGCGTCCTGCGGTCTGAAGAATCTGCCCGGCTTTTGGAGAAGCATTGCGTTGGCAGATGTCAACGATGATGGGTATGTGGATATCGTCGCCGGGAATCTTGGGTCGAACAATCCCTTTCATATCAGCACGGAGCGGCCTGCGGAGCTGGTGGCCAAGGATTTTGACGGGAATGGAATTGTGGAACCGCTGTTTTGTTATTACATAAAGGACGAGGAGGGGGGATATCAGCTGCTGCCCGGCATTTCCAGGGACCTTTGGGCTACACAGATGCCAAGCATCAAAAAGGTATATGACAAGAACGAGCTGTATGCGAAGGCGAAGATGGATGATATTTTTACCAAGGAGATGATGGATGGGGCTACGATCCTGGACTGCCGGGAAGTGCGCAGCGGCTGGTTCGAGAATGATCACAAAGGAAGATTTATCTTTCATCCTTTTCCGTCGCTGGCTCAGATTGCGCCGGTGAATGCCATTGTCTGTATGGATGTCGACGGGGATGGGAATATGGATATCATAGCAGGCGGCAATGAATACCAGGCGGCGGTGACGACGGGACGGTATGATGCTTCCTATGGGGTCCTGCTAAAGGGGGATGGCCGTGGCGGGTTTACTGCTGTCGGTGCGGGGAAGAGTGGGCTGATCCTGGACGGGGATGTAAAAGATCTCAAGTTGGTGCATACACCGGAGGGGCGGGTTTTGATGGTGGCGGTGAATGACGCGCCTATGGAGGCATGGCGGATGAGAGGGAAGTGATATTTCTCCCCTTGTAGCGGTGCCCAACTGCTTTGCCGAGGCGGGTGGCTGGAAAAATAGCAATTTTCAATAGCTGATATTCCGCCTGAACCGGCATCTTTGTGATCGTCCGGCCGGCCTTCGGCCTGGTCCAACATAAAAAGCAATCAGGATGATTACAAAACTTACGCATGTGTGCGTGTATGTGCTCAACCAGGAGAGCGCATACGACTTTTACGTGAACAAACTTGGGTTCAAGGTGCATACGGATGCGCCAATGGGGCCAGGCAACCGCTGGCTGACAGAACTTCGTCAGAGCTGCTTCGACACGCTCTTCCTCGTTCGTAACCTTCGCTATGCTCGGTTACTCCATCTGAGCAGCCCGAGCTGGAGATCACTTTATTTCTCATTACAGAGGGAGGGTTGTTTGATGCGGAAACGGTGAAGACGATGAAGGCGCTTGTCCGGAGGGGTACTTTCGGTCCGGCGGTGATGACCTGTAATGATCTGTTAGCTACGTATGAGGAGATGAAGAGCAAGGGTGTGGAGTTCAAGAAGCCGCCGACCAGGGAGTTCTATGGTTTTGAAGCGTTGTTCGTGGATGATTCGGGTAACTGGTTCTCTCTTTCACAGCTCAATCCTTAGATCATGAAGACTGTATTTGATGAGAGTTTTCGCGAGGAGCTGATCTTTCGGATCGGCCAGCTTTCGGCGGGTGACAGGGCGTTGTGGGGGAAGATGGATGTCAGGCAGATGGTGCGGCATTTAGTTCTTTCACAGGAATGGATCCTCCAGGGCAGGCGGTTGAGGCGCGTATTAGTGGGCCGGCTGTTTGGTAGAATGATCCTTAAAAAAATGTTGAAGGAAGAGTTGTTGCGAAGGAACAGTCCTTCCCTGGCGGAGCTGATAGTTAGCGACGCGAATATTGACCTGTCGCGGGAGAAAAAGGTACTGGCGGGGCTGGTGCAGGGATTTGGGGCGTATGCGTATCCTGCCGGTGGGTTTGTTCATCCTTTTTTTGGGAAGATGACCAGGGAGCAGATCGGGTATTTTGTTTACAAGCACCTGGATCATCATTTACGGCAGTTTGGGAGATAGACATTGACCCGGCCAGGAGAGAGACATTGACCCGGCCAGGTGAGGAGGTATGGCAGGAATGCTGAAAAAGGCTATCTTGTCGGCATGAAGATAATTGTCTCCCGTTTTTGGGGTGCTCTGATATTGTTGTTCACTGTCCGATCTCTCACTGTCCATGCGCAAACTGCCGGCGGTATACAATGGGGAACGAAGACCCTGGTGCGTAATGTCGTTCCGGACAGCAATGGCAGGTATGGTTCCCAGTATGCACGTATGCTCCAGCTGAAAGACGGAAGCTGGCTTATGGGATATACCATCTCCAGCGGTAAAAGATATGACAAGGATCAGCCTTATGGGCCTGCCTCCACGGGTGGGCTGAAGCTGGAGATCTCGGCGAGTGCTGACAGGGGTAGGACATGGACTGTCCTTTCTTCTATTTCAGATCCCGGCCGTGACCTGGACAATGCGCAGCTCATCGAGGCTCCTGATGGAGCCATTTTACTGTCCTGCCGTAGCGTACGCTGGCAGGAGTCCTATATACTCAGGGTGTATAGGAGCGGAGACAAGGGGCTGCATTGGGAAAAGTGGAGCGTTATCGACTCGACAGCAGGCGCTCCGGGCGCGCTGGGACATCCGGACAAAGGGATCTACGAACCTCATTTTTATTATCTCTCCGACGGCAGGCTGGCGGTGCAATATGCCAATGAAAAGCATGTTGTGGAAAATCCTTCTTACTCACAAATCATCTCAGAAAAGATATCTTCGAACCAGGGGCATACATGGGGACCTGAGATCTGGGTGGCCTATGAGCCGGGGCATCCTGCCTCGCGGCCTGGAATGCCTGTCTGGACAAGGATGGTGAATGGTCAATACATTTCGGTATATGAGATCTGCGGTCCGGAGAAATGTAATGTATATTATAAGATCAGTTCTGACGGCGTTGAATGGCCGGTGGGATTGGGGACGCCCATTCCGGACCAACTGGGTGGGCCTTTTGTGCTTGGGCTGACGGATGGAAGGCTGGTGGTAACATCCAACAGCAATCATTTTTCCATCAGCGATGATCTTGGAAAGACCTGGAGAACGGTGGTGAGTCCATGGGAGCAAATGCTGTGGGGGTCTTTATATCAGGCGGGCGGGGGGCGGATCATTTCCGTGAATTCGGCGAGGCGACCTGAGGGAGGCAATAATATCCAGCTGGCCGTGGGGGAGATGCCCTGATCCGGTGACGAAGGGGCCGGATTGTTGAGACTGTGGCGAAGTGACCAGACTGTTCAGAGAACAAAAAAACTATCGACATGAGCGCATCGAGATGGACTGTTAGCGAGACACCGGACGCAATGGCCGTACAGGTAGCGGAGAGGCTCAGCCAGTGTCTGGAGGGGGTGAAAGCTCCTTTGGTCTGTCCTGCCTCGGGGACTACGCCTGCTCCTTTGTATCATGAACTGGTGCGGCGTCATAAGTCAGGGGCGATGGACATGGGTGCATGGTATTTTGTGGGGCTGGATGAGTGGGTTGGGCTGAATGGCAGTGATGAAGGTTCCTGCCGGTGGTGGCTGGACAAGGACCTTTTTTATCCGTTGGGTATTAGGGAGGATCATATTTGTTTCTTTGATGGGAGGTCGGGCGATCTGGCGGGACAATGTGCGGCTACGGAGCGCTTCATTACGGAGAGGCGGGGAATGGATGTGGTGATCCTGGGCATCGGGACGAATGGTCATATAGCCATGAATGAGCCGGGTACGGATATGACGGCGAGGTCTCGGGTCGTTACGCTTCATCCAGCGACGCAATCCGTGGGGCAAAAATATTTTACCCGGCAGACGGTGCTGGAGAAAGGGATTACGCTGGGATTGGGCACGATACGGGAGGCGAGGCATATATTTCTGCTGGCTACGGGAGAGCATAAGGCTTCCATTATTCAGCGGGCGCTGGAAGGACCTGTCAGTGCGGATGTGCCGGCAAGCCTGCTGCGGGATCATCCCGGGCTGGAGGTGTGGCTGGATGAGGCGGCGGCGGGGAAACTGGGGCGGGGGTAAGCGGGGGCTGATGTAAACTGGGGCGGATATGAGGACTATGGCTGGAAAGCCTGTCGGTGATAAACAACAACAAATAGGAGAGACATGTCTTATGCAATTGGAATAGACCTGGGAGGCACCCAGATCAAATATGGTCTTGTCGACGACAGGGGCGGGATCGTCGCTGCATCGATGTGCGCTACGGGCTCTCAGCGGGATGGGCGGTCTTCGCGGGTCATGGTGAACCTGAACACGGCCGTTGCGGAGATGCTGGATGTTGCGCGTGTGAAAGGATGTGTGGTGGAAGGCATCGGCGTGGGTGCGCCGGGGATCATCGATGGCGATCTTGTCCTTGCGTGCGGGGGTAATCTGCCGGAGATGGAAGGAGTGGCTTTGGGGCCGAAGATGGCGGAGACATTTGGTATGCGGGTAGTGGTGAACAATGACGCCAACTGTATGGGATTAGCGGAGGCAAGGTGGGGGACGGCGCAGGCGGTGGGTGATGTAGTCTTTTTGACGGTTGGTACGGGTATTGGCGGGGCGTTGATCCTGGATGGAAGATTGTATGGCGGATACCGGAACAGGGGCACGGAGCTGGGGCATATTCATGTGGCGGGAGGGGAGCGGCCTTGTACCTGTGGGGCCGTCGGTTGTTTGGAAGCGCAGGCTTCCGTGACGGCGCTGGTGGAGGATTATAAACACCTGGCGGACCGGGGTTCGATGCAAGACGAAGGAATGGCGGCAGATATGGGGGGCGGGAAGTCTGCGGGTGCGGGTCTGACGGGAGATGAAAGTCTGTCGGGAGATGAAAGTCTGTCGGGAGATGAAAGTCTGTCAATGAGTGGGAGGAACGCTATCGATGGAAAAGAGATTGTGCGGAGATACCTGGCCGGGGAGTCAGCGGCTGTCAGGGCGCTGCAATTGCACTTCGACTATCTGGCTTCGGGTGTGGCAAGCCTGATCAATATTTTTGCACCACAAAAGCTGATCATCGGGGGTGGTATTTCGGAGTCGGGCGATTTCTATATTTCAGAGATACGGGAGAGGGCCATGAAGCTGGCCATGAAGGAGACGTCAGAATATACGGTGATCGAGGCGGCGCGACTGGGGAATAATGCGGGGTTCCTGGGTGCGGCGGCGCTGGTGTTTTGATTGGTGAAACCTGTATTTGATCGGATCGAACTTGTATTTTGAACGGCTGAAACCTGTATTTTCGCCTAATGAGAATAACCGGAATTGTATTTTTCATCGTCGCCGGCTCGCTGACCGCCGTCAGTCCCATCAGGGCGCAGAAAGTGATCCCTTTATACTATCCTGACAGCATCCCCAATTCCATTCCGCATCCCAACGAGGAGCAACGGACTACGGACGAAAAAGGGGTTGTGCTGGTGAGCAAGATATCCCGTCCGACGCTGACCATTTTTCTTCCGCCGGGGGTGCGGTCGAACTCCCCCCATGTGCGGGGAAACACACCGGCCGTAGTGATATGTCCTGGCGGCTCATACTGGGTCAATGCCGTGAACATAGAAGGGTACGATGAGGCGAAGGTATTGAACAGCTGGGGAGTCGCTGCATTTGTGCTTACCTATCGCATACCGGACAGCGCTTATTGCATACATCCTGAGATCGCTCCTTTGCAGGATGCACAGCAGGCCATACTTCAGGTGCGGCGTCATGCATCCGAGTGGCATATCGATCCTCACCGGGTGGGTATCATGGGTTTTTCGGCCGGTGGTCATCTGGCATCGACGGCAGGTACGCATTTTGACAAGGTGCTGGTGCCGGACCCGGATAATATCAGCGTGCGACCGGACTGGATGATCCTGGGCTATCCTGTTATCAGTGCTGACCCGAGGATAATGCACCGGGGGTCATTTGAGAAGCTGCTGGGAAAGAATGCCCCAGACAGCTTGTTGCGATACTTTTCCAATGAAACCCGGGTCACGGACAGCACACCTCCTGCCTTTCTCGTGCATGCACAGGACGATGACGGCGTATCACCGGAAAACAGTATTCTTTTTTACCGGGCATTGACGGCCCATCATATACCTGCGGAGCTGCACCTTTATGAGAAAGGCGGTCATGGATTTGGACTGCACGTCGCCACGAAAGGAGAACAATGGATGGACCGGTGCAGGCATTGGATGCAGCTGAATGGATGGATAAACTAAGCCACAAATGCTGCGTTCTGGCGCTCCATCTCTTTCATGGCGCTGTTACGCCAGCTCTCTTCCACGGAGCCTGACATAGGGTCGGGAAAAATATCGTCTACTTCCTTTTCCACTCCATCAAAGACGCCCTGTGCGATGATCTGTGGCGCCGATTTGGGTATATCGAAACCTTTGGTCATATCGGTGTCGGTCGGTCCGGTGAGGACGGCATGGACCTTCACGCCCTGTCCGGCGAGGAAGGCGCGCAAGGATTGTGTCAGGGAGAATGCTGCTGCCTTGGAGATAGAATAAGATGCAATGGGAGGCAGGGGCGCCAGGGCTGCCACGGAAAGATTGTTGACAATGGCCCCCTGTGAACGGATCAGCGCGGGAAGGAAGGCGCGGCTGAGGGCGTAGGTGCCAAAGAGATTGACGGCGAGGTGTCTGTCGATCATGGAACGATCGCTGAGGTCATCGTAATAGGCGATCCCGGCATTGTTGATAAGGATATCGAGCGATGTGACCTCGCCGGCCGCCTGCCCGATCTGTTCAGGATCTGTGACGTCCAGCATCAGGGGAACGACACGCGGGTCGGGATGGGTGAATGTCCTGCGTGTGCCTGCATATACTTTTTTAACGCCCCGTTTCAGGGCTTCTTCCACCAGGGCGCGACCGATGCCGCGGCTGGCGCCTGTGATAAGGATAATCTTGTCTGAGATGTTCATGGTATTTTTTTTAATTGTCCTGTAAAGCTACCGTCCTTAATTGTATCTGAAGGGGTGTAAAGTAGACTTTATAGCGGGCGGATTTAGACGTGTATTTTTCTTATATTTATGTCATGAAGCATCTTACCATCGTGGTTCCGGATGGACCGAACAATATAAGCAGCATCACAGGCTCTTTTGAGATATTGACAAGGGCCAATGACTATTGGAAGGCCAGCGGGAGAGCGCCGTTGTACAAGATAGAAGTGGCGGGTGTTTCCAATACCAATGAATTTGAAGACGGGCTGTTCACGGTGAGGCCGCATCTGCGTATTTCCAATATCGACAAGACGGATATTATCATTATACCATCGCTGAACCACAACTATCAAAAGGCCATGAAGGGGAACAAGGAGCTGGCGGACTGGATCGCGTGGCAGTATAAGAATGGGGCGGAGGTCGCCAGCGTCTGTACGGGAGCATTTTTGCTGGCATCAGCGGGGTTGCTGGAAGGTAGGACCTGTTCCACCCATTGGAGCGTGGCGGATAATTTCAGGAGCATGTTCCCTAACGTGAACCTGCAGACGGACAAGCTGATCACGGATGAGAACGGCATCTATACAAATGGGGGCGCTTATTCCTTTCTGAACCTGATGATCTATCTCATCGAAAAGAAATACGACCGGCAAACGGCCATCTATTGCTCCAAGGTATTTCAGATAGAAATGGACCGGTATAGTCAGTCGGAGTTTATCATATTCAAGGGGCAGAAGCAGCATGGGGATGAGATGGTGATGGAGGCGCAGACCTATATTGAAAGCATGCTGCATGAGAAGATATCGGTGGAACAGCTGTCTTCCAGGTTTGCCATCGGAAGGCGGAATTTCGACAGGAGATTTATCAAGGCGACGGGGAATACGCCGCTGGAATACCTGCAGCGGGTGAAGATCGAGAGCGCCAAAAGAGCATTCGAGACCAGCCGTAAGACGATCAATGAAGTGATGTATGAGGTGGGCTACTCGGATGTAAAGGCGTTCCGGGAGGTGTTCCGGAAGATCACGGGGATGTCGCCGCTGGAGTATAGAAATAAGTACAATAAAGAGGTGGTGAGATAAGGTTTAGGGGAGATGTTTTTGAAGCAATCCCTCGTTAAAGGTATCTGCTTCTTCGGCCGGTGTGGGTTGCCCCTGGCCTGTCGTAATGAGGTCTTGAAGGCTGTCCTTTATAAAGTGCGTCCAGGCTTCGTTGCACACTTCGTAGCATTCATAATGAGGTACGAGGCCCTGGTGGGTGAAGCGCAGTTCCGTCTGCGGCCTGACTTAGCGATCTCGAAAATCATTTTTGTATCAATCCACTCGCTTTTGTCCGTTGTGAAGTTGAAGTAGTTGTCCAGGACGTGCCAGACCACTTTTTGTTCGGGGACGAGCTCGATGACCTTGATCCGGCAAGCGTGGACGTCTTTGTAATGATAATTGTATATGCTGTTGAGCTGATCAGTGACGCCTTCTATGCTTTGGGACCACCATGCGCGCGGGTTGTTGATGGCGGTGAATACTTCCTCCGGAGTCTGGTCTACCAGGAAGGTGGCGGAAAAATCCTTCTCTTTCATATTTTACTATTTTGGGTGAATGGTGTTTTTTCTGAGACCAAAGCTACTCAGCGTCTATAACTTTTCCGGGGTGTGAATCAGACTTTATGACGGGGCGAATTGGACAGGGGAATAGCTATTTTAGATGGTCCTTCATCCATTGCTTTCCAAGGTGGGCGGCGATGCGCAGGTAAGCTTCGGATGCGGCCCCGTTGCCCCAGTCATAGATCGTAAATTCGCCGATGCCGATGCCTTCCTTTCCGGTGGCGCCTTCATGACCATAATTCTCCATCATAAAACCATAATCCTCTTTGCCGAAGAAGGTCCATTTTTTCTCCCACTGCTGTTTGGTCCTTGGGTTCTCGGGGGAATACATCATGACAAAGGACGCTTTCAGCGCTGCCAGGCCACGCTGGGTGTACTCCGGCTGGCCGAGCTCTTTTCCATATTGCAGGATCAGCTCTGCAAAGAGGCTTTGCCTGGAATCATTCCATTCCCCGTCCGCATTCATAACACCAAATCCTCCCAGCACGTTGACATACATATAAGGGGGCTGCCAGCTGGCCTGGTACATCAACATTTCGTCAAGCGCGCGTCTTCCCAGGCGCAGGTATTGGGTGTCACGGGTGATTTTGAAGGACTCATAGAGCGCCTGCGCCGTCCAGTACATGGAGAGAGTGTTTTGCTTGTACATATCGTTGCGGGCGACTTTTTTGCCGACCAGTGTATCCGATCCGTAGCGGCTGCAGGACCAGTAGGTTTCGAAATCCTCCCATCTGCCCTGAAAGATGATGTGGTCGATGACGGCCTGCATCGCCTTTAAAGCCGCCGTCTTATAGCGGGAGTCACCGGAGATCTCGTATAATTTCAGCAGGAAGGTCACTGACATGGAGGTTTCGGGCGAGCTGTCCAACCAGGGCAATGGCTTTCTCGTATCCAGGTCCAGCCATGCGGGGAAGAACCCGTCCGCTCGCTGTATCCCAAGCAGCGCATTGGCGTAGCGTTTGGCATATTGCAGCAAGCGGTTGTCTTTCTCCAGCTCCTGGTACCATTCCAGCATCTGGTAAGCTGTGCAGCTCATATCCAGGATATGAAAGGGCGAGCGTCTTATATCGTCGGTGAGGGGATTGCGGTTGGAATTGCCAAAGTAATAATTCTTCCATCCTGTGGACCGGTGAAGGAGCTTACCATTCTTATTTACCGTCGTCATAGGCGTGGCGATCACCGCGTAAAAAAAACCGTCCTTTTGAGGGAAGGCGAGGGCCAGCTCTTTTGTCTGCCGCGCATAGTCCAGCAGCGTGCTATCCTTTTTTTCGCGGGCATAGCGGTATAGACCCGAAGCGGATCGCAGGGAATTGAACCAGGCCTGGTTCCAGATGGAACGCATCTCTCTTTCATCGACGTCACCTTTCCAATTGGGGCTTTGGGTAACGTTGACGATAAATGCGGGGGCGCCTACTTTTTTATTTCCCAGCGGAGGCGACTGCCATACGCTGTTCTTCCAGGAGCCGAAGGCCCATTGGTAGGTCTGGCTCACGCAAAGAGGGATGTTCCGGGCGGGGAGGGGTTCGCCTTGGAGGAAAAGGGATTGGCCCCATTGATCCCAGCAAAAGGAAAGCGGTTTTTCCCAGGGATCGAACAGCTGTGCGGCGTCGTCCGATGTGAACAGGTAGAATCCGACCGTCCTCCGGCCGGGAGGGTAGACGGCTCCTGCTTTTCGGTAATACAATACGTGCTCTTTTATATAGGAGCGGCTCAGGCCGAGGGTCAGCCGGTGTGTCCGGGCGTTCATGTCCATGTACCAGCCAGAGTATGGATTGCTGGTGTTGTTCTGCTGCCCGAGCAGATCCAGGTCCGGTACGAGGATGAGCTGCCGGTGGTCCGACTGAACGATCATGGCGGGTGTACGAAAGACATGCTGCGCGATGATATTGCTATCGGTGGGGGTCAGGTGCGGCGCCCAGTGAAAGGTCGGTG
>Ga0207694_10004180_pt1 | contig 11326 bp, 17 predicted proteins | sample KBSC34metaG_FD_184353 | JGI IMG/M metagenome (GOLD analysis project Ga0207694, IMG submission 184353) | Corn rhizosphere microbial communities from Kellogg Biological Station, Michigan, USA - KBS C3-4 metaG (SPAdes) (version 2) | ecosystem: Host-associated > Plants > Roots > Rhizosphere > Soil...
CGCCGAACCGGATGTGGCTGAAGCGCCCCTACGGCCAGCTGGCCAAGTGCGCCGAGGCGCAGGCGTTGCGTATGGCGTTCCCCGAATTCTCCGGCGGCTACACGGCCGAGGAGATGGAGGGTAGGCCGGGCTTCACCGGGCAGACGCTCGAGCACACGGACGAGCCGGAGCCCGACGAGCGCGATGCGCTGAACGACGCGATCCCCATGACGAAGCAGGTCCCGCTGAACCGGGCCGCCGCAGCTGCCACTCCCCGCGCCCCCAGGGTTGCGGAGAAGACCGAGGCGCCCCAGCGCACCGAGGAGGCCTGGCGCGTCTGGGTCGACAAGCTGCGCCAGGCGTGCGCCGTGCTCTACTCGCGGCAAGAGGTCGTGGAGATCGGCGAGCGGGCCTCGGTGACCGACGCGATCGCCACCGGCCCCGGCTGGGTCCGCGCCGAGGTCAGCAAGATCCTGGCCGAGAACTACGCCCGCTTCCCGGACGAGCCGGAGGCCGAGGAGTTGCCCGACCTCGAGATTGTCGGCGCCGACAAGCTCGCGGGATGATGTGTTACGCGAGCCGCACCGGGACACTGCGAAATCTGGCTGCACTCCGTGCCGCTGGGTGGGGCCTGCTTGTGTCTCGTGCCGGCGAGTGGCGCACCGAGGGCTTCGACCGCTACGGCTTGGACAACGGCGCGTGGAGTGACTTCCAGAACAGCCGGCCGTTTGACGAGGACGCTTTCGAGCGGCTGATCGACAAACTCGGCTCCCGAGCTGACTGGATCGTGCTCCCCGATATCGTGGCTGGCGGCCTTCCTTCCCTGGAGTTGAGCATGCGATGGAGCAACCGTTGCCTTTCAGCCTGCCAGAGGGCGCTGATTGCGGTGCAGGACGGGATGCAAGAGTCCGACCTGGACCCGCTCGTCGGACGAAGTGTCGGAGTGTTCCTCGGCGGCAGCACCGAATGGAAATTGGCCACCATGGGCCAGTGGGGTTCGTTCTGTGCGCGCCGCGAGGTCTACTACCATGTGGCGCGTGTGAATACCGAGCGGCGGATATGGATGGCGGCTGCTGCCGGCGCTGACAGCATCGACGGGTCGAGCGCCACCCGCTACGCGGTCACGCTGCCGATGCTGAATCGGGCCGCCGGTCAGGCTGATCTGTTTGCGGGGTGTGGCACATGACGGTGATCGGTATCTGGCTGCTTGGATGGTCTCCGCTGCTTTTGTTCGGCGCCTATCTGGCGGCTGAACTCTTCTGGCAGAAGCGATGATTGACGCGGTCACGGAGCGGCGTGCCATGCGGACGGGATGCCCCCGGATGATAGCCCCCATGACACGTCCCGTTGGATGACCTACGACCAGCTAGGCGCCGCGCGATCCATCTCCAGAGCGTCCGCCATCCGGCTGGTGCGCCGGCGCAAATGGCAGCGCCAGACCGACAACCAGGGACGTGTCACCGTGCTTGTCCCGGCCGAGGCGGAGGCGCCGGCAGACACGCTGGCGGACGTGTCCCGGTCGCTGGCCAGCATCGAGGCGCTGGTGGGGGAGAGGATGGCGGATATGTCCCGGCAGCTTGAGGAGGCCAGGGCGGAGGCGTCCTCCCTGCGCGAGGCTGCAGCCGTTCGCCGAGCCCGGTCGCTGTGGGCGTGGCTCCTGGACGCATGGAGAGGCAGTTAGGCCGGGCGACCGTTGGGGGGGGGTTTGGGATCAAAGGGTCCGCCGGCCGGCTCGTGACTTCCGGCAGCTATTCCCAGCGAAGTAGCGGCTCGTCGTCGCCGCACGCGCGTGCGTCCGGACACTCCAACTGGTATTCACTCACGCACCCGGCAGGCGACATGCGTGCGGCGGATCATGGAGGATAGGGGGGAGAACTCTCGACCGTCGAGTTAAAAGGCCGCCGCTCTGCCGATGCCGCGCGGCCTGGGGCGTATCGACTAAGGCGTGATAACTGTTCATTATCACGCGTAGTGGAATTAGTTGGCGCATAGTCAGTATGCACCGAATGATGTAGCCATCCGTCGCCAGATGCGATACATTGTCGTTATGCCCAAGACCAGCAGCATAGCCATTCGCATGGAGCCAGAGATTCGGGAGGCGCTGAAACGCGCCGCTGAGGCCGACCAACGCAGCCTTTCCTCCATGGTGGACAAGGTGCTGGCCGACTGGGCCAAGGCCCACGGCTGGCTGAAGGAGACGAAGCCCTAACCCCAAGGCGGACCCGCCGTGTGCTCGTAACACAGCGACGGGTCCTAACCACCAACCGAGAAGGACCCTCGATCATGGCTACCAAGACCCTAATCGCTGCCGCCGTGGCAGCGCTATCCCTGTCAGCCGCCGCGTCGGCTGAGTTGCGCGATACCTACATCTGGCACAACGACGGCCGCTTCCAGGTCAAACAGATGGCCGATGGAGATGGAGCGCAGGGGTGCATGCTCATGCGCGGCGCCGGCACCGGCAGGGCGTTCTTCGTCTCCTACTACCAAGGAAACGCGAACACGACGCACTTTGGCCTCACGCTGATTGACACCACCACGGCATGGACATCTGGCAAGATGCAGATCGCGATCGGCGGGCGCTCCTGGAGTGCAAACGCTTCGGTCTCAGCCGCTTACCCGAGCCAGCTGCACGTCGACTATGACACGAGCCAGCATCAGCAGTGGAAATCGCTGTTCAATGCGATGGCGGCCGGCATGACCATGACACTGAGCAGCGCCGGCGACGCCTCCGGGCGGGGCGGGTTCGCCTACACGGTGTCGCTCGACGGGTCGGCGGTGGCGCTGGGGAAGATGGCGTCATGCGTGAGTAGCGTCGAGGGAGGCACGGTCACACCGCGCGGCCCCGCGCGACCCTACAGCGCCCCAGAAGTCCGTCGCGAGATCATCCTGTAGTATGTTGACCAGGCAGAGCTAGGGTAGCTCCCGAACACCCGGCATCCGACCGGGCCGCTCTGCCACCACCCCATCGGACGGCCGCGGAGGGCCACATGAGCGATATACCCAGCGATTACCGAGACCGGCTTGACCTGCGCGAGCAGCTGACCCGCATCGACAAAGCCATCGATGAGGCGGGGAAGTTACGGGCCGAGGCGAGGAAATTCGACCGGCCCCCGCTGTTGACCATCCTTGGAATGATCCTGGTGGCAGTCGTCATCCGCTTGCCTGAGCTCGCAGGCGCATTCTGGTGTCATCCATGACCGAGGAGATTGTAAGCAAGCGCCATCCTTCATACGGCAAGTTATTGCCATTTGTTAACCAGATGGCGCAGCACCAAGGAGCCGACTGTGTGGAGTGGCCTTACTCCAAAACCCGGGGATATGGCCAAATCGAATTAAACGGAAGACATTTCAGGGCACATCGGCTCATCTGCGAGCGCGCGCACGGCCCGTGTCCAACGGGCAAACATCATGCGGCGCACTCATGCGGCAACAAGGTATGCGTCAATCCTAGCCATCTGAGATGGGCGACTCGGAAAGAAAACGAGGCGGACAAGATCGCTCACGGCCGGGTCCCGAGATGGGAGAAAAACGGCCATGCGAAACTGACGAGTGCGGATGTCCTATATATTCGACGACAAGTGGGTCGAAAACAGAAAGACCTAGCGACTGAGTTCCGCGTGTCGGAAGCGACAATCAGCATGATACGCAACCAGAGGATTTGGAAGGGAGCCGCACCATGACCGCCATCGGCCGCTTCTGGATCGGAGGGTGAGATGGAGTATCTGATAGGTATGGCGGTGGCCGCTGCGGTCATCGTTGGCGTCATCATGGGCAACCTATTTGCCTGCACGTTTGCCACGCTGGCTACGCTGCCAATGATCGGCTACGGCCTGATGTTCTTGAACGGCGATGCAAACTTCGGCATCCCGCTGCTGATCGGAGCCGCCGTGCTGCTATGCATCATCTGGGGGCCGAGGATCGCCAAGGAGCGCCAGGATGCGCGCTTCAACGGCTAGGGCGGGATATTGAACGGGTTGGGCGGCGGCGGCGGTGCCGGCACGCCCTTTGCCAACACATCGAGGGCCTTGGCATAGCGCTGGCGAGCCAGGGCCGTCTGCACGCTCCTCGCCAGCCCGCCGGCGGCGTCGGTCAGCGGGGCGGTAGCGAAGGCCCCGACCGGGCCTAGCGCGCCGACAGAGGCAGCAGCAACGGCCGGTGGCATCAGCCGGCTACCAGCCGCCCGCATCGCGTTGCCCACGAACCCTCGGTTGGCTGCCGCCTCGACTGCCGCCACCTCCTCATCAGACCATCCCCTGACCTTCTTCTCGTTCGTGACGAAGTTACGGACCTGCGTCTGGAATGACGAGGTTGGGTCCTGGGTCCGCAATGCGCGCTCCTGCATGCGGGTAAAGTCATCCATCTTCCTGGCCTGCGACCACGCCTTGCGAGCATCCGCCAGTCCCGTCAGACCATCCTGGCCACCCACGATATCGCCGGGATCTGGGTTGGTTATCTGATCGCGGAAGTTTCGTTGTGCCTCCTGCATTTGCCGGCCGGTGTCTGATATCCCGGTGGGGCCGTATTCGTCGGTAATAAGCTGCGTCATGGTCTTGTCGATCGCATGCGCGTTCTTCAGCGTCATGGGCTGATCCCTGAACGGCTCCAGCCTGTCCTGGAATGCTGATAGCGCCGTAGGGCCGCGGGCTGCCGTCTCGATGCCCGGCTCTGGGCCGACTGACTGCAGGTTATCGAGAAACTTGTTGGTGAAGCTGGGTTTCTGTGCGCCGGCAGCTTCGGCCGCTTGATTGAAGGCGTCGTAATGCGCCTTGGCGACAGCGCCAGCCAGATCTGGCGTATTCGCCAGCGGCTGGACTGGATTAACCCGCGGGCCGCCGATGCCGGTTGGCGACACCGCCGGCAGATCCTCGGGAAGATTGAGCAGCCCGCGCTCACGTTGCCGCTTGGCGGCGTCCAGCAGCGCATCGCCCGTCACCCCGCCGGCGTAAGTCGGGCCAGGCGCTTCAAGCCGCGGCCGGGAAGCTAGCACCGGAGTAAATGGCCGCGCGGCCTCCGGGACAACCTGCTGGAGCATAGCGAGGTCGCGCTGTAATGGACCGGGCGCGCCGGCATACTTGAGCAGCTGGTGGGCGCCTTCGGCCACGCCCGCCCCTAGTGCTGAGACGCCGCCGATGCCGTAGCCAATGCCCGTCGCTGCTGGATTGATGACGTTCCGCCCAAGCCAGCCGAATGTGTCGTTGGTCGCCTGCTGTGCCGGTCGGTCAGGACAGACATATTGCCGGGGATCGGTGCCCTTTGATGGCGCGTTGACGAAGGCATCATGCATTGCCTCGTTGATGCTGACCGATGCCGGCGACGGTGGCTGATCCGTCCATTCGGTGCCGTCGGCCAGGCTGCGCCAGGAGGTGGTCATGACCGGTTTGCGGCTTACCGGTATCGAGGCCCTTTCCGGGTCGGTATCGCTAGTCGACGTTGTGCTGGCGGGGGCCGAGCCACGACCCAGCGGGATGGAGAAAGTCTCTGGGTCCAGATCATCTGCCATGGCTAGTCCCTCGGCACCTGTGGCTGGTCTGCTGGCATGCCGGGCCAGACTGTGAGATCGCCCCTGGCGTTCCGGTATAGCGTGCCGGCCGGCACGTTCTTGGTGAACCAGTCACGCTTCTCGGTATTTGAAGCGCCGGCCGGGATCTGCGGCACGATGTCCGGCAGTTGTTTGCGCGCCGCGACCAGCGCCTGGCCGTAGCTCATGCCCTTCCCGCCGTCCCAAAGCTCATCGACCGAATCCGCAAACCGGATCTTGCGAAGTTGGGCCGAGCGTAGATAGGCAGTGATGGCCTCGCGGGTCTCCGGCCGCTGCAGCACGCTGGGCGACATGCCTTGCAGGAACGACAAGTCGCGATCCGATAGCGCCCCCATGCTGACGCCCTTGCGCAGCCCGATGACCGTCTGATTGATCGCCGCCTCATAAGCCTGTTGCGCACCCCAGTGGGCGATCTGATCGGCGGACCCGATGTTCTTCTGCAGCAGCCATTGCCGCAGCGGCATTCCGCCCCAGTTGAGCGAGTCGAGCGGCGTCGCTGCCCCGGCGGCCTTCGACAGATTATCGAGCAGCCCAAGGTTATCGACGTTCTCCTGTGCCGCGCTGCGCTCATCGGTCAGTTTCTTGCGGGTATCTAGGACGAAGCTGTTCTCGCTCGCGGCTGAAGCGGTCTTGCGGGCCTGCTCCGCTTCCACATTCTTGAGATCGATCTGGTTCTGCCGGTTCTTGTCGTTCTCCGCGGCGGTCTGCTGGCGCTGCATCTCCGCGTCGTAGAGCTGCCGCTGGGTATCCGTTGCGGCCTGCTGCGCCTTCTGCCGTAGCTCGGCCGACTTGGCCGTGGCTGCCGCCTGGGCATCGGTGACGGCCTTGGCGGCGGTGTTGTAGTCGGCCAGCGACTTGTTGACGTCACCACCGCGGCCGGCACGAGCCAGCGATAGTTGCTGCGCGGCGGTATCCCGTGCGCTGGTCAGCGCGTCGAGGTTCGGTGGCTCCACCGCATAGCTGGCCGGGTCGACGGCGACCGGATGCGCCTTCTGGAAGTCCTCGAATGTCTGCTGTGCCGGGGCGGCCGGGACCGCTGGCGGCGGTGTGGCAGGCGTCGGCGTGTTGGCGATCTGCTGCGGCGTCACGACTGGCGAGGCCGGCCCAATTGGCGGCAGCGGTCGTGGCCCCACCAGATCGGCTGCGGGCGCTGCTGGGGCGGTCTTGCCGGCTCCTGGCCCCGCTACGTCAGTGCCGCCCGTGCGGGCCGCTACGCCCTTCCCTGGCGCGGAGGCGGCCCATGGGGCGACGCCATACTTATCTAGCAGCGCGCCTGCCACCGTCCGTTGCACATCGCGCGGCGCGTCCATGGCCCGCGGATATTTCGAGACATCCACCCCGGCGAGCTTCGCGCCGTCCTGCCAGGTGCTGTCGAGGATCTGCCAATAGCCGGATGCTGTGCTGGTTCCTGCGGAGTTCGGAACGTTCTGGTTGGCGCTTTCCCGCAGCGCGATAGCGTCCAGCGCCTTCTCGCGAGGCATGCCAGCAACCGGATCGGCCGCAGCCGCAGTGCTGATCGAGGTGTTGGGCTTGCCGCCGCCGCCGACCAGCGGGTTGGGGATCTGCGCGTTCTGCCCGGCGATCAGCAGTGGCAACGCCTCCTTGGCCGCGGCGATGCGGTTCTGGAACGCCTGCTGCGCCAGCTGCTGCGATGCGCCCCGCCCGACATAGGCGCGGTTTTCGCTCTCCTGCTGCGCCTGCTGCGCGCCACCAAGCCCCGCGGCGAGGACGCTCCCAAAATCTTTTGGTGCGTAGCTTTTCCCGCTGGCAGCCAGCATGTCGATGCCAAATCGCAGCAGCGCGTGGCGCCCGGCCGACGCCTGCTCATCCGGCGACAGTCCGAGCAGCCCAGTCTGACCACCCGACAGCGCCGTCCCCACATCCGACAGGAAGCCGCCTATGCCATGCGTTGCGGGGCCGCCCTCGGTCGGCACCGGCACCTGCGTCGGTGGTTGTAGCGCCGCGATCGCGCGCTGAAGCGCCTCTGCGTCGATCGGTGCCGGGGCGGTGGTGCTATCTTCTGCCATCTAAAGCCCCAGCAATCCGCCGCCGGGGCGGGTTGGTGTTGGCACTGCGCCTTGGTGGGCAGCGGCGTTCAGCGCGTTGGCCTTCGCCATCAGCAGCTGCAGCAACGTGCCGAGGCCGCCAGCCTGCCCGTGCGCGCCCTGGGCCTGCGACGGGTTGCCGAGTTGCTGTGGCCGACCCGCAGAGTCTGTGGCGGTCTTCCCAGCGCCCGTCAGCCCGCTGCCGATATCCTTCAGCCCGCCGGCCCACTGCTTCGCGTTCAGCCCGAATAAGCCCCCGCCGCCCGTCCCGCTTGGATCAGCCATCATGCTGTTGAATGAGTCCGTGATCGAAGTCTCATCCGGCGTTGCTGGCGTGATGGTAAACGCATAGCCGTTGTTAAAGCCGGTATCGCCTTCAGCCATGGGATTCCCCTAGCATCGCCTGCAGGCCGCCGAGGGCCGCAATCTCGTTGGCGAACGTGGTCATCGGCCGCTGCAGCTCGCGCAACACCAGCTGCATCCGGGCCCGATAGTCGGCGTATAGGTCGGGGTGATACGCCTGGAGGTAGGAGGCCCGTCGCTCGCCAAGCCACCCAGAGCAACGGGCGCACTCGAATGAGTTCACCGAGTGCTCATACGGTCTAGGCAACTCCACCCCCTCGCTCCGCAGGTAGGCGAACACGTCATCATGCGACCACGACTGCAGGGGCAGCCAGAGTTGCACGCCCTCCTGCCATTCGCCGGAAGCAACCGGCAGGCGGTTCATGTCAGCCGACTTGCTTCCACGGATTAGCAGGGTGCATTCGTTAGCCTTCACCCACTGCCACAGCGGCAGCATCAAGTTACTCCAACAGCACGAATACCTCGGCACCAGCACGGTGCCGGCCTCCCCCATCTGCCGACCGATAGGGTGCTGGCTGTAGGGAACGAGGTCCGACGGCAGACCGTTGTCGTCGATCCACTGCCCAACGTTGGTCTGGATGCGGACGAAGTGCGGCGCGAACGCCTCGACCCGCGCCACGCTCTCGCGCATTTCCGGCAGCAGATCGCCCGTATCGACGTGAACTACGTTGATTCGGTCAAGATGATCGCGTAATAGATAGACGCACGCCGTCGAATCTTTCCCCCCACTATACGCCAGGCAGATGCGGCCCTCGTGTCTGTCCAGGATGCTGAGATCAAGCATGGGCAGACCCGCCAATACCGTAGAGCGCTTCTGGTCGAAGGTAAGAACCAGCCAACCAAACGAATGCTGGCCGTGGCCACAGTGTCGCACGCTGAACGGTTACGGGATCGTCCGATGGCAGAGACAAAACCAGCTTGCCCACCGCTTGGCATATCAGCTGCATCACGGCATCGAGTTGCCGAGAAACCCCAAGTTGACCAAAAGCTCCGTGCTTGTGCTGCACACCTGCGACAACCGACTTTGTTGCAATCCTGCTCATCTGTGGCTCGGGACTTACCGAGAGAACAACAGGGATTGTCTCTCTAAGGGACGCGCCAATACCGCGCGCGGAGAAAATAGCGGCTCCAGCAAACACCCGGAGCGCAAACCACGCGGCACCCAGCACTTCCGATCCAAGTTGACCGATGATCAAGCCAGGGCAATTCGCGCCAGAGCAGATGCCGGCGAGAGACTGACGCATATTGCGCGCGACTTCGGCATTAACTCCGGCACCGTGTGGCACATCCGGGAGCGGATTACGTGGAAGCATATCTAGACCATAACCGCTATTGACGCTCCGATACCGGCAGCTGTTCCGAGACCCCCGACCACTTGTCCGGCAGTATTTGAGGTTGCTTGCTGCTGCGGCGCGTAGCTTTGTGTAGTTGTAGGATACGGCGTCCCTGTTAAAGCTGACAAGAGTATATCAAGATTCTGTATTGGCCAGTTGCTTGCTTCTTGCCAAGTCCCTGCTTGCGTGTCTAGTTGTGCCTGTCCTTGTTGTTGTTGAGCAGCGCCAACCGTCTGTAGCAACCCAGCCTCTTTTGCGGCTTCTCCTGCCTGGGCCGTAGCTAGCTGTGGCATCTGCTGCAAAGCAGTTAGGCCGGTTCCTAAATTTAATTTAGATAGGTCGAAGCTCTGCCCTGCCGCGGTGTTGTATTGGTTGTTGAGCAGCTGGCTGACCAGCGAGCCCTCGGCCTGCGCTTCCTGGCCTTGTGCCACGCCCTCGGTGACGCCCTGCCGCGAGCCACCATACGCGCCGACATCATTGGCGTTCTTGCCGATCTGCTGCAGGTTGGTGGCCAACCCCTGGCGCATCTGGGCCACGGCCGGATCGATGACCGCCTGTGTGTATGGGTTCAGCAGCGCCTGGGTCTGGCTGTTGAGTTGCCCCGTGGTGATCGGTGCCGCCTGGCCTGCGAGCCCCTGATACCCCTGCATGGCGGTGTTGAAGGCGCCGGTCGTGCTGCCCTGCAGATCGCGGATCTGCTGATAGGCCTGCGTCTGGTCGGCGGTGACGGGGCTGACCTGCTCATAGGGGTTGGTTTCGACCGGTCGGTTGGCGAGCGTCGTGGCCATGCCCACGGCCTGCTGCGCCGGCGCCTGTATCCAAGGCGGCAGCGAAGTCTGGCTCATGCTGTAACCTGGCGCGCCACCGCCTCCGCCGCCCTTACCGCCCATAGCTAGATGCTCCTGTCAGCGGCTTCCAGAAGTTTGGATGCCACGGCCTCCAGCCTGTCGGTGCTGCTACTCTGCCCCATCCCTTGCGGCCGCAGGCTGTTGCCACGGAGCACCCCTGCTCGATAGCCCATGGGTTGACTTGATGCTCGAGCGCCAGGCAATCGCGCAGGCATCCAGAAATCAGCCAGTAGTGGATCGCTTTCAGCCTCGGGAACTCGTGGATCTCGGAGACTATGCAGCCATCGGAAAATTCCCATAGCTGCGCCTTCCCTGCCGCAACCATCCCAGCGACGTCCTCGACGGTATGCGTAGCGCCGCCGTATTCCAGCGCCCGCTCTAATCGCCGCCGCTTCTCGCTGTCGGACAGCATCACCAGATGCGCCCGCCGCCGAACAACAGAACCACCACCAGCAGGAGAACGATGATGCCGATGAGCCCGATGCCGCCGCCGCCGTAGTAGCCGCCCCGGTAGCCGTAGTAGCCGCCGCCCAGGCCACCGAACAGGATCACGATCAGAAGGATTATCAGTATCAGGCTCATCACCATTGCCCCGATGCATCTTGGCCCTGGCCGCCAGAGCCGCCGCCACTAGTCCCGCCGCCCTCGCCGCCGCCGTAGCCACCGCCAGGGCCGCCCCATCCACCGCCGCGTATCCGGCGCATCAACTCGTCTTGGGCGTCCTGCGGGTCGACGCCTGGCGTGGTGATGGTGCCCTGCGCCAGCTGTGCGAGGTGGTCCTGGACCATGCGTGGATCAGACCACAGCGGGAAGCCGGCGGAGCCTGCCAGGCCCTGCATCGCCGGATCTTTGCCGTAGGCGTTCTGGTTCATCTGTGAGGCCCAGGCATCGGTGGCAGCGCGTGGGGTTTGATACGGCGGTGCGGCTGGCGCCTGCGGCTGTGCGGCTGCTGCAGCCCGCTGTGCGGCGAATGGATCGGTCGGCAGAAGTTGGGTCGCCCCACCAAGCAAGCCCTGCACAGGCGGCTGCTGGATGGCGTTAGGCTGCTGCTGCGCCTGATCGAGCAGCCCGAGCAGCCCGGAGATTGATCCGCTCATCGTGGCACCTGTGCAGTGACCAAGGCGCCGGCGCTGTCCACCGACACATTCCAGGTGCTGCCGTCGGGCGCAATCAGCATCACCGCGCTGTATGTCGGAATGGACGTGAGGTCCGCCTTAGA
>Ga0207694_10004187_pt1 | contig 11314 bp, 11 predicted proteins | sample KBSC34metaG_FD_184353 | JGI IMG/M metagenome (GOLD analysis project Ga0207694, IMG submission 184353) | Corn rhizosphere microbial communities from Kellogg Biological Station, Michigan, USA - KBS C3-4 metaG (SPAdes) (version 2) | ecosystem: Host-associated > Plants > Roots > Rhizosphere > Soil...
TTCGCGCAAATCATTCGAATAGGGTCTTGCCATCTCTGCCGGCCTCCAGCCCCAGCCAGCAGGTTGAATCAGAAACAACGCCCCTTGGGAATCCCCAACCGATTCAATCAATCAGAAATCGAGTCTAAAGCCGGCTTCCTCAGTCCAAGGGCTCCGCGCCGGTCGCATCGAGCAGCGGCGCGATTTTGGCGCGCATTTCGGCATATTCCGCGTCCGCCTCGCTTTCGGCAACGATGCCGCCGCCCGCGCGCGCGGTAACCGAAGTGCTGTCGGCGAGCATCGATCGGATGATGATCGAGCTGTCCAGCGCGCCGTCGGTACCGATGCGGAAGGCGGTGCCGAACATCGCGCCGCGCCTGCCATCCTCCAGTTCGTCGATGATTTCGCAGGCGCGCTTCTTGGGTGCGCCGGTGATCGATCCGCCGGGCACGACCACCTCGAGCAGGTCGATCGCGTCGCTTCCGGTCTTCAGCCGCGCCTCCACCACCGACACCAGATGCCAGACCGAAGCGAAGCGCTCGATCTGCGCAAGCTGCGGCACCCGCACCGATCCGGGCATCGAGACCGTCGCCAGATCGTTGCGGAGCAGATCGCAGATCATCAGATTTTCGGACCAGTCCTTGCCCGAAGCGGCCAGCGCGCTCGCAGCGCTGCGGTCCTGCCCCGGATCGGCAAAGCGGGGCGCGGTGCCCTTGATCGGCCGCGTCTGGATCAGCCCGTCGGGCGCCAGCGACACGAAGCGTTCAGGCGATGCGCTGAGCAATGTGCGTCCGGCCCCCAGATCCAGAAAGGCTCCGAAGGGATTGGGAGAGAGAGCGCGCAGTCGCAAATAGGCTGCGGCGGGATCGAAGCCCGCCGGCCGCGCAGCCACGAAACGCGCGCTGAGGTTCGCCTGATAGATGTCGCCCGCGGCGAGATAGCCGGCGATGCGATCGAGCCGGGCGCGATAGGCAGTGGCGTCGAAGCCTTGTCGCCATGCCAGCGGCACGGTCTCGGTGCGGGGGAGAGCGGCCTGCGCCATCTGCCGCCAGCGCGCAAAGCGCTGCGCGGCGGGCGCGTCCGGCCGATCAGCGACCAGCGCAAAGGCCCGCCCGGCGCAATGATCGAAGCCGACCACGAAATCATAGCTGCGCGCGGCGAGGCCCGGCGCCGTGTCGCGCTCGTGCCGGCTGCGCACGCCCAGCCGCTCCCGCCCGGCATCATAGCTCAGCATGCCGACGATGCCTCCGGTGAAAGGCAGCGGGCCAACGGGCCGGGTCGGCAGCGTTGCCTTGAACATACGGAGCCGCTCGAACAGCTCGGGATCGGCAGCGTCCTCAACGATCAGTTCGCCTACGGGATCGACGCAAAGATAGGAGCAGCCGCCGCGCGGATCGCCGACCGCCGCGCTATCCAGAAACGCAATTCCCGGCGCGTCGGCGAGCGCTGAAAACAACTCGGCCGGATCGCACGGTTCGATCTCCTGCACCCAAAGGCCCGCGACTTCGGCCGCAGGGCCAAGCGCCGTCATCAGCGGAAGGCGCGGCCTGCCGCTGGCGGCATCGGTGCTGTGCGGCGTGGCGATCAACATGTCGGCTAATGCGTCCTCAACAGGCCCGCCTTTAGCCATCTCGCCCGCTGCGCGCGAGTCGGCCGATGACCCTCGGAATGGAACGCGCCGATGGAAGGTCCGCCTTGGAATAGGCCAAGCTCAATGCCGGAAGTGCCGCATCCCCGTGAACAGCATGGCGAGGCCGGCTTCATCGGCGGCGGCGATCACCTCATCGTCGCGAATCGAGCCGCCGGGCTGAATCACGGCCGTGGCGCCGGCTTCGACTGCGGTCAGCAGGCCGTCCGCGAACGGAAAGAAGGCATCCGAGGCGACCGCCGACCCCATCGTGCGCGGCTCCGGCCAGCCGGCCTTTTCGGCTGCATCCTTGGCCTTCCAGGCGGCAATGCGCGAGGATTCGACCCGGTTCATCTGGCCCGCGCCGATCCCTGCGGTCGCGCCGTCCTTGGCATAGACGATCGCGTTGGATTTAACATGCTTGCACACCGTCCAGGCAAACAGGCAATCATTGAGCTCGCGCTCGGTGGGCTGGCGCTTGCTGACGACCTTGAGCATGTCGCGGGTGACGCGGCCATTATCGCGATCCTGCACCAGCGCGCCGCCGGCGATGATCTTGGTCATCAGGCCGGAACGCGACGGATCGGGCAATGCGCCGGTCAACAGCAACCGGAGATTCTTCTTGCGCGCGAAGACGGCGCGGGCGGTCTCGTCGGCATCGGGCGCGGCGACGACCTCGGTAAAGATCTCCGCAATCGCCGCGGCGGTCGCGCCGTCGAGCGGGCGATTGCAGGCGATGATGCCGCCGAACGCCGAAACCGTGTCGCAGGCAAACGCCGCCTGGTACGCTTCCAGCAACGTGTCCGCCGTCGCGACGCCGCAGGGGTTGGCATGCTTGACGATCACGACCGTCGGCGGCCCGTCGCGAAATTCGCTAACCAGTTCGAGCGCGGCGTCGGCGTCATTATAATTATTGTAGCTGAGTTCCTTGCCCTGCACCTGCTCGGCCTGGGCGATGCCGCGCGCGGCCGGCCCGATGGGAACGTAGAGCGCCGCACGCTGATGCGGGTTCTCGCCATAGCGCAGCATCGACACCAGCCGGGTCGGCACCGAACGGACCGGCGGAAAATCCTCGCCCTGATCGAACTTGCTGAACCAGTTGGCGATCATGCCATCATAGGCGGCGGTGGCGGCAAATGCCTTGGCCGCCATCTTCTTGCGGAAAATGAGGCTGGTGCTCCCGTCCTGCCCCTCCAGCTCGGCGATCAACCCCGCATAATCGGCGGGATCGGTGACGATCGTCACATAAGCGTGGTTCTTGGCGGCGGAGCGCACCATCGACGGGCCGCCAATATCGATATTCTCGATGACCTCGTCGCGGCTCGCGCCCTTGGCGACGGTCTGCGCGAACGGGTAAAGATTGACAATCACGAGATCGATCGCGCCGATCGCATGCTCCGCCATCGCCCTGGCATGTTCGGGATCGTCGCGCACGGCGAGGAGGCCGCCATGCACCTTGGGATGGAGCGTCTTCACCCGCCCGTCCATCATCTCGGGAAAGCCGGTCAGATCGCTGACGTCGCGCACGTCAAGCCCGGCATCGCGCAGCGCCTTGGCGGTGCCGCCGGTCGAGACCAGTTCGACGCCATGGCGGGCGAGCGCCTGCCCCAGTTCAACCAATCCGCTCTTGTCCGACACGGACAGCAGCGCCCGCGCGATCTTCACCTGATCCATGATCGCCCCTTGTTCTAGCTTGCGCGGCGGAAAATCCACGAGACGCTGGTCCCGCCCGCGGGCGCCTCCGTAGCGATAACGAGCTGGTGCGTCGAGCGTGGCCAGCCGCCTGGATCGACCCACAGACTCTCGTCCACCGAAAGCGTGCCGCCCTTGCAGCGGAACTGCCAGAGCGGACCGCCATCGATGCGGAGCAGCGCACCCAGCCCGTCAGCGGTCTGCGTCACCTCCACCTCCGGCGAGAGATGGAAGCGCACCGCGACTGGCTGCGTGCTGCGCAAACGCACGCGGCGGCCGACCGGCAGCAGCAGATCCTCGCCCGCAAGCTCGCGGCCATTGGCGGAAAGCTGGAGCTGGCGCTTGTGGAGGAAGCCGAAGCGCCGGACATAGCCGTCATGGCTCACCTCGAGCCGGCTGCCCGCGTCGGTCTCCGAACGGTCGCACGCGACTTCATAGACGCCGCGCCCCATGCTTCCGTCGGGATAGGTGGCGGTCGAGTTGGTGTCGGCGATCACCAGAGCGGAATGCGCGGCGGTGGCGCGCAGCGCATCGGCAAGCCCCGCCGGAAAATCGGCCGATCCACCGCCGGGGCCGCCGCAATTGACCACCAGGCGATGCTCGCCATCCGAAAATTCGAAGGCGAGCGTGGAGGCGCAGGCGCCGTTGGCGAGCCGCTGCACCGGGGGCGGAGCCGCATCGACGATCACGCGGATCAGCCCGCCGGTCATGCGCTGATAGCCCCAGTCGGACGCTTGCCGCAGCGGCCGCGCACGCACTCCCGAAGCGCGCACCGCAGCCTCGATCCGCGACGCGTCGATCGGCGCGATCCCCTGCCAGCTCGAAAGCCCGCCATCGCCATGGGTGATGCCCAGCAGCGCGGGCACCGCCCGTTGCAGCGCGCTTGCGACCGCAGCCGGCGGATCGACGCGTCGCATCGCATAGACCCCCATCAGCTGGGAAAGCCCTTCGACCAGCTCGAGCAGCGACAGCGGCGACCGATCGAGCATGCCGCCATCCGCCGACATCGCCCCTTCGAGAGCGCGGACCAGCCCGTCCTCGCCATGCAGGCGACGCCCCTCGCCGCCTGGAATGAGCAGGCCCGCGGCGATCACGCCGGTCCACGCGATCACCCGCTGCAGGCCGCGCACCGCCTTGTCCGCGCCGCGATCGAGGTGGCGCGCTTGCCGCGCGAGCCCGTTGAGCACCGCCGAGCGATAGACCAGGTTGCGCGAGGAGAGGATGACCGGCGCATAGGCCGCCCAGAACAGAATGCGGCGCGCGCAGAGATCCGGCCGCCATACCGCCTGCGACACCTTGCCGCCGTGCACCGCCAGCCAGTGCGCGGCGACGCGTTCGGCGATGCCGGTCGCTTGCGCACGATCGATCGCGGCGAGATCGCGCAGCCACGCAAAGCCGTGGAGATGATCGAACAGCCCGGCCGATACCGAAAGGTTGGCGAAATCAAGCTCGGTCAGCTCGATCGATTCGCCGCGATGCTCGATGCGACCTTCGAGAAACGCTTCGCCGCTGCGTTGCGTGCCGGGGATCGGATCGACCGGCACCCCAAGCAGCTTGAGCGGATAGCGCCCGCGCAACCGCAGGCTGTGCAGCGGCGTGCGCCACGCAAGGCGGTGGAAATGCTGCGCGAGCCGCTCGCTCAGCGACATGCCGCGATCATTTTCGACGCGGATCAGCATGCGGCCGGGCTCGACGCCGTCAGCGGTATCGATCGAGCCCGGCGCGTTCATGAGCCCCTCAGCGCGGCGATATTGGTGGCATAAGCCGAGGGGCCGCCCCTGAAACTTGCGGTGCCGGCCACCAGCGCATTGGCGCCCGCCTCGATCACCTGCCGCGCGGTGGTGGCGTCGATGCCGCCATCCACCTCGAGATCGATCGGCTTGCCCAGCTTATCGATCGACTTACGGATCGCCTCGATCTTGCGAAGCTGGCTCGTGATGAAGCTCTGCCCGCCAAAGCCGGGATTGACGCTCATCACCAGCACGAGATCCACCTCTTCCAGCACATAATCGAGCATCTTGGCCGGAGTCGCCGGGTTGAGCGAGACGCCGGCTTTCTTGCCCAATGCCTTGATACGCTGAAGCGTGCGATGGAGATGCGGGCCGGCTTCGGCATGGACCGTAATGTGATCCGCACCGGCGTTGGCGAAATCATCGAGGAACGGATCGACCGGCGCGATCATCAGATGGACGTCGAGCGGCTTTTGCGTATGCGGGCGCAACGCCTTCACCACGCCCGGCCCGATGGTGAGGTTCGGCACGAAATGGCCATCCATCACATCGACGTGGATCCAATCCGCCCCGGCGGAATCGATCGCGCGAATCTCCTCGCCCAATTTGGCGAAATCCGCCGACAGGATCGATGGCGCAATAAGAACTGGTCCCGGCATCCCGACTCAGCAGTTAAAGAGAGGTGTTAAGAGGTTCAACCCACGGAGGGTGCCTGTTCGTCTTTCCTGTGGAACATTGCAACGAAGAAACCGTCCGCGCCGCCCGCATCCGCCAGGGTGGCGGGGGTGATACGCATGCGGCCGTCGGGCTGGACACCGGGCAGGGCGCCGGGCGCGGCAGCGGGCGCGAAGTCGGCATGGGCGGAGGCGAACCAGTCGGCAACCTGCTCGCCTTCCTCCTTCTCCAGCGAGCAGACCGCATAGACGAGCAGGCCGCCGGGCTTCACCGCCTGCGCCGCCCGCGCGAGGATCGCCCGCTGCTGTCCGGCGAGGCCGGCGATCGCCTTGGGCCGGACGCGATGCAGCACATCCGGATGACGCCGAAAAATGCCGGTGGCCGAGCAAGGCGCATCGACCAGCACCGCATCGAACTTCGCGTCAGGCGCATAGAGGAGCGCATCGGCGATGACGGTCCGCGCGGAAAGCTTCGTTCGCGCCAGATTCACCGCGAGCCGCTTCATCCGCGCTTCGGACAGATCGACCGCGGTCACATTCCAGCCCGCTGCGGCGAGCTGCATCGTCTTGCCTCCCGGCGCGGCGCATAGATCGAGCACGCCCCTGCCCTCGCCGGCGCCGAGCAGGCGGGCGGGCAGCGACGCGGCGATATCCTGCACCCACCAGCGGCCCTCGGTATAGCCGGGCAGCTCGGGCACCGCTGCGCCGGCGGGCAGGCGGACATGGCCGGGCAGCAGGCTGATGCCGTCGAGCCGTTCGGCCCATTCCGCCGTCGCGCCAATATCGACCAGGCTCAGATCGAGCGGGGGCGGAGCCGCCAGCATATGCTGCGCCGCCCCGACCGCTTTTTCTCCCCATGCTGCGCGCCAGCGCTCCGCGACCGCTGGCGGAAGCGTTGGGATTTCGGGGAGCCTCGCGCCGCCGCGCATCAGCGATCCGAACACGCCGTGCACCAGCTTGCGCGGGCCGCCATCCACCAGCGGCAATATGGTGGCGATCGCGGCATGGCCCGGCGTCTCGAGGATCAGCGCCTGCGCGAGCGCGATGCGCAGCACGGTACGCGCCTTGGCGTCGTGCGGCAGCGCCTTGCGCGTGGCGCTATCGATCAGTGCGTCGAGATCGGGAAGCCAACGCAGCACGGCAGCCGCGATCGCATGGGTCAGACCGCGATCGTCGGCCCGCTCCAGCCCGCTTGCTGCCGAAGCCAAGGCCCCTTCCAGGGGAAGGCCGCGCCGCAGTACGGCATCGAGCAGCTTGAGCGCGGCGCGCCTTGTGGCAACGCCGGGAGGATCTTGAGGTGACATATCGGTCACTTAGACGCGATTGCCACGATCGCGAAAACCGATATTTTTCGACGTGCGCGCTAAGCGTCAGTCGCGCCCCAGCGGATCGAGCGCGCTGGCGCGGCGACGAGAGACCGGCACCGACGCGGCCGGCGATACGAACGGCGCAATTCCAGTACCGCCAGCAAGTGCCTGCAACGCAGCGATGCGATTGGCCGTGTCGGGATGGGTCGAGAACATATTGTCGCGCCCCATGCCGCGCAGCGCGGGCACGATATAAAGCTGGGCGGCGGCGGGATTGGCCTCCGCGACGGGGTTGGGAATGCGCGCCGCGCCCTGCTCCAGCTTGGCGAGCGCCGAGGCGAGCGAAAGCGGCTTGCCCGAAATCTCCGCGCCAGCACGATCCGCGCCATATTCGCGCTGCCGGCTGATCGCCATCTGCACGATCATCGCCGCGAACGGCGCGATCACGACAGCGGCGAGCGTCGCCAGCCCGTTCTGCCGATTGCCCTGATGGCCGAAGAACATGCCGAAATTGGCGAGCATCGCGATCGCGCCCGCGATCGTGGCGGTCATCGTCATGATCAGCGTGTCGCGGTTGCGGACATGGCCAAGCTCATGCGCCATCACGCCGGCAATCTCGTCGCGGGTCAGCATGCCGAGCAGCCCGGTGGTCGCGGCGACGGCGGCGTGCTCGGGATCGCGCCCGGTCGCAAAGGCGTTGGGATGCGGGCTGTCGATCACATAGACGCGCGGCATCGGCAGCCCGGCGCGGGTGGCGAGATTGCGGACGAGGCCGACGAACTCGGGGCAGCTGCGCGCGTCGACTTCGCGCGCGTCATGCATGCGCAGCACGATCTTGTCGGCGTTCCAGAAGGTGAAGAGGTTCATACCCGCCGCGAAGACCAGGGCGACCAGCGCGCCGCCCGAACCGCCGAGACCATAGCCCAGGCCCATGAACAACGCGGTCATCGCCGCGAGCAGCATGACCGTCTTGAAACCGTTCATCTTGCCTTTCGACCTCCAGGCGCCAATGTGGGAAGCATCGACCCGTTGTTCAATCGGAATTGCCCATGACCACGCGAAAACCCGGCGAACGCCCGCCGCATGTGAAGCCGCCCGCGCACCTCTCCAAAAGCCCTCCCGTGCCCGCGCCGGAGCCGCCGCGCGCCGACCCCGAACATGGCGGCCGCGACGGCCTCGATCCCACCCGCTATGGCGACTGGGAGATCAAGGGCATCGCCATCGATTTTTGAGTTTGGCAGGTCGCAGCCCAGTTGGATAAATGGAACTATGCGGCACATCGCATATTTCACGCTTCTCTTGCTCTCCGCCTGTAGCGCTGCACATCCGACAGACGCGGAACTAGCTAAAAAGTTTTCCGAGAATGAAGTTCGCTTCGAAACGCTGAAGGCATTCGCGATATCCGATTTGGCGCGTGGCGTTTCAAGGATAGAAGCAGGTGACATTCCCAAATTCTTAAGCGGACAGCATAAGATTGCTTACAAGAATGGTTTCAATGATTTAGGCATCGAGCAGATCGTATCGTTCCGCGACAGCACGAGCGGCGAAACCTCCGTCGAGTTTATCATTAGCCGAGCCGGCATTGCGACTAGCGGCTCGATGAAAGCTATCGAATGGACCACCGGCAGCCCTCATCCTGTCGTTAGCTCACTTGATCGCCCATATGATGAAAAGGGTTACGTCACGGATACCTGGTTCAACGCGTACCGCCGCATTGGCAAAGGGTGGTACCTTCATCTCTCGTCCGATTGACCACGTGCTCTTCCCATTCCACAGCCGCGCGTGCTACAATGCACTAACTGTGTAACACATGGAGCTGCCGGCATGGGCGAAGCCACTTTCACCTTCCGGGTCGATCAAGCCCTCAAAAGCGCCTTTGCCGATGCTGCCAAGGCGCATGACCGCACCGGCGCGCAGCTTATCCGGGATTTCATGCGCGATTATGTGGCCGGCGAGAGAGCTTCGGCCGAGCATGACGCCTGGTTCAGACGCCAGGTCCAAATCGGACTGGATTCGGCGAATGCGGGTCGGTTGATTCCGGGGGAGGAGGTAGAAGCCGAAGCAAAGAAATGGCGCGAGGAGACGCGCGCTAGGCTGACCAGCAAGACGTGAAGCTCACATGGACGCTTGAGGCGCACGAGGATCGGAAACAAATAAGGACGCATATCGCCAAGGAAAATCCTGCGGCTGCCCTAACGCTGGATGAGCTATTCACGCAGAAGGCCCGCAATCTGCTCGATCACCCCGCGATGGGCCGTCCCGGCCGATGGCCAGGCACGCGAGAGCTGGTGGTCCATCGCAACTATCTGCTGGTCTACGATGTGGCGGATGAACAAGTGCGTATCCTCCGCCTGCTGCACGCCCGCCGCCGATGGCCGCCGATCGCCGACCAAACGGAAAGCCCCCGTGAATGAGCAGATTCCACTGATTGCAAAGAGGCAAAGTCCACACAATGGCGTCATTCACCTCAGGCAAGTTCGATACACTCGAATGGATCGTCCGCAGGTAGGATCTATAGCCTCCCGGTCAAAGCGCATGCCGAGTTTTTCCATGATCCTTCCTGAGGCGCGGTTTTCGGTTTGGTGAATACCAACGATTTCAGGAAGCCCAAGCGTTTGGAATCCAAAGTCGAGCGCCGCCTGTGCGGCTTCGCTCGCATAGCCATTGCCCCAAATCTGCCGTGCAAATCGCCAGCCGATTTCGACGGCAGGCATGACCGCCGGTAGAAAACTCGGCACGGTCAGGCCTGTAAACCCAAGAAATCTTCCATCTTCGAGCCGTTCGACCGCGAACAAGCCGAAGCCTTTTTCATGCCACTCGCGTTCGTAAGCGTGGATTGACGTTTGGGCTTGGGCATAAGATCGGGTCGCACCCGAGCCAATGTAGCGCATGACCTCCGGGTCGCTGCACATCGCGGCGAACGGCTCTACATCAACGTCGCGCCATCGACGCAGAAGCAGGCGTTTAGTATTGAGTGAGACTTGGCTCATCTCTGCGGATATGTAGGGAGAGGCCTTAACCGTCCACCAGCTATTTAGTAATACGCTCCTTCCACCCCCGGCCCGCAGGTTGTGCCAATTTGCACCCCCATATCAGGAAACGATCCAAACTCCGCCGCCGAGAACGTTGTCTTACCGCCGAAAAGCGGACATCTTCCGCACGCCGGGAGTGGCACTGTCCCACGCAAAATAATGGGAGGGTTATAACATGCGTGCAATTCTATCATTTGCCGCCGTGGCTATGGTCGCGATGTCTCCACTTGCGGCGCAAGGAACGAGTCCGGTTCTTCTCGGACCCGGAGAGGTTCTAGCGCAGGTTGCTGGAATTGGGCAGGTGCTTAACCGGCCGGAAATCGCGCGCTTCCGTCTAATTGTTACGGGGCGAGCCGAGACCGCCGCTGCCGCCCGTGCCGCTTGCGACGCGGCGTTGCGCGACCTTCTAATTAAGCTGCAAAAAATCGGCGTGCCAGATGATGCAATCACTAAGTTGCCTGGGGCCTCCCAGTTCGGCTTCATCGGCAATGAAGCCTATTCCGCAGACGACGAACCCAATCCGGACGGTGCCGCGGCGCTCCTAGCTATGGCCCGACAACGCAAGATTGCGACGGCTGGCGTCCAGATCGAACTGACCGACATGTCCCGCCTTGCCGCTGTGCGTCAGTTGCTGCTGGAGAGGGAGGACGTAGCCGCTCAGCCGCCAATCCTCTCGCTTCGTAACGATGCCGCCGCGCGACGGGAGGCTGCAGCCAAGGCCATCGCCAAAGCCAAAGAGGAGGCGGATGCCTATTCCAGTGCGCTTGGACTACGCGTAGCCCGCATAGTGCGCGTGTTTGATCCAACCGCTACGACTGAACAACCGCAGCTTTGGTCGCAGATGATCACACTGATGAACAGCGGCACCGGCAATGAAGTCGTTACGGACGCGCGCGTCGGCATGGAGGTGGTGCTGGCACCCCGTTGAGTGAGGTTAATAAGACGGCTTTAACCGGAGCATTTCCCAAAGCTGGTTGCCAGCACCACCCCGAATTCGGTCGCCAGCGCAGGCTGGCATCCATGTCTCTCGCCTCTCAAGATGAGTTCAAATTCGGAGAGACATGCGTTCCAGCCTGCGCTGGAGCGACGTGCTTCCTGGTTATCCCGGTGAGGCAAGCGCCGTCAGGAAATAGTCGATCGAAAGATTGTCGCCCAATGAGAAGCCACGCATCGGCGAGAAGCTGAGGCCGCGGCGGTCGATCACGGTCAGGCCGTTCGCCGCCAGCATGGTCTCGAGTTCGCCGGGGGTGATGAAGCGGTTCCAGTCGTGCAG
>Ga0207694_10004196_pt1 | contig 11298 bp, 9 predicted proteins | sample KBSC34metaG_FD_184353 | JGI IMG/M metagenome (GOLD analysis project Ga0207694, IMG submission 184353) | Corn rhizosphere microbial communities from Kellogg Biological Station, Michigan, USA - KBS C3-4 metaG (SPAdes) (version 2) | ecosystem: Host-associated > Plants > Roots > Rhizosphere > Soil...
GCGACAAGGCATTCAAGACCAGTGGCTGCGCGCGGTGGGCGAAGGTCGGCTGATCATGGTGCTCAGAAAGTCGCCCACATCCGACCCGCCGCTCACCTGAAGTAGTGCGAATCCGGCCCCGCATCCGTGAAAAGGAGGCGGGGCCATGCGCAGCCCGCACGGCCCCTCCTAGGCAACGCTGTCGAGCCGCGTCCGCGCAGCCAGCTCAGGCGTACCTCACGTGTCAGGAGTCTTCCTCGGCCTCCACGATCACCGTCCGCACGCCGCCGATGACGATCTCCCCTTCTTCCTGACCGGGTTCCGGGGTGGGATTGGGTTGGGGCGACGGCTCCGGTTCGGGTTCCGGCGGTTCTGGCGGTTCTGGGGGTTCAGGCGGCACCGTCACCGTCACTTCTGGAGGTTCCGGCGCCTCCTCCGGATGCCATTCCGACGGCTCCACGACCTCCGGGGGCTCCGGCTGCTCCGGCTCGGGCTCCGTACCCGGGGTCTCGGGTTCGAGCTCGACTCGAGGGGCGTCGGTGGCCAGGGAATACGCCCCCCGCTTGAACGTCCCGTCCGGGAGTGTCTCGGTGCAGGTGAGCTCGACCTGGTACGAACCAGGCGTCACCTCCCACTCGAACTGCCCGGTGGCACCGTCGGCCACAACGATCTGCCGCGGCGGAACCTCGACCTGATCCTCGACGACCAAGACTCGCATGCGGACGTCGCCGGGCGGTTGTGGACCGGCTGAGATGGACAGCCGCAGCGTGATTCGCGGACTGCCCAAGACGGTCACACTTTGAGTGGTGATCGAATCGTGGAAGGAATACGTCCTGGTGCCAGTCACATCGTTGAAGCCGCCCGACATGCCGCCTCCTCCCAGAGTTGGTCCCCTCCTGGAGGAACTACCCGTCGTAACGGCCCACACGCCAACACGCCTGGCGGGATAGCCCGAATAGCTGAGTGGCAGCCGGGGACGGAATCCGCCGCCAACCATCTGCCAGTGGCGGCGCAGCAATGGTCCAGCTGACTGCGAAGACGGTGGCTGACTTCCGGGCGACATCCGCTACTCGCCTGGCAGAACCCGTAACTGAAGGGCCCGGCGGCGCGGCCATCGCCGCGCCGCCGGGCCCGAGGGCCAGGGCCTCAGTCCCGCATCAGGTGTTGTTCGCCAGGGCCAGCAGCCGCGAGCTGTCGCCGTTGAACCGATCCCGGTCCACCGCACCCGAGATGCCGCTCACCGACCCCGAGCTCGTGTACTGCCATATCGTCGCGAAGGGGAACCCGCCGGGGATCGTCGGGTTGGCCGCGGTCGTCCAGTCCGCCACGAACAGCGGGCTGCGGGTGGACATGCCGCTCCAGCTGCCGGTGCACGAGTTCCACCAGCTCGGGCTGGTGTAGATGACGATGTCGCGCGTGGTCTTCGCCTTGTACTCGTTGTAGAAGTCGAGGATCCAGTTGCGCATCGAAGTCGTCGACAGGCCGTAGCACCCGCCCTCGAGGTCCAGCATGCCCGGCAGGGTCAGGTTGTCGGCCGACCAGGCGCCGCCGTGGGTCGCGAAGAAGGCCGCCTGCGTGGCGCCGCTGGAGGAGCCCGGCTGCGCGAAGTGGTACGCACCCCGGATGACCTTGGCGTTGTAGGCGTGCAGGTAGTTCGCGCTGAACATCGGGTCCGTGTACGTGGTGCCCTCGGTCGCCTTGATGTAGGCGAAGGAGATCCCCGCCGCCTTCACCGACGACCAGTTGATCGTCCCCTGATAGTGCGAGACGTCGATGCCGGCCGGACCCCAGGACGCGTTGGGCGTCAGGGTCGCGGCCGTGACCTGCCGGGTGTCCGGCGTGAACTGCTTGGCGTCCTGCACGTAGCCGACGCCCATGTACCCGTCGCCGAGCGGGATGGTGCTGCCCGCGGGCAGGGCCCGGGACGCGGCGGTCGCGGGCCCGGCCGCCGCGAGGGCGAGGCCGGCGGCCAGGGCGCCGGCCGTCAGCAACCGCGCGTGCCCGGCCATGATCTTGCGGATTCGGGATGACAAAGCTCTTCTCCTGCACTTGTGGGGTGTGGGGAGCGTGGGGTGGAGCCCGGGCCGGACAAAATCAGGCCTCTGACTCATGAGGTATTGAAGGCAGAAGCCATGGCTGCGTCAAGGCCTGGACAAGGATCTGGCGCGTGTAGCAGGTGGCCTCTGGTGAAGTCCTTAGGGGTGTAAGGCAGGGCTCGTTGCACTCGCGCCGCTGGAGAGAAACGGAGTGGGCTGGCGCGTAGTACGTCCGCGATCATTGGCGCTATGAATACGCTGGGCTGGGACGATCTGGTCGGCTTCCTGCGGCGGGCGCAGATCCGCCGCCTGCTCTGGCAGGGCATCTGGGACGGCGACGCGCGTCAGCGGCAGTTTCACACGATGACCAGCCCGGTGTTTTTGGACACCGACATCGGCATGCTGAAGATCGCGACAATCATCAACGACTCGTTCTTGTCCTTCGAGCTCGTCAAAGAGCCGACGTGGGAGTTGTTCGAGGAAGCCGGGGAGATGGACAACGCCGGCCTGATCGATCTGAGCTACGAATACTTCGGCGACAGGACCACGGTGCAGTGCCACGAACTGCACTGCGCGTACTACAACCAACCTGAGCCGCCGTCAGACTTCGGGCAGGTGGCGTTGGCGAGTATCGCGGTCGACGGCGGGGAACTCCTGACCTTCAATCCGTGGAACTTCTCCGGCCTGCGCGTCCAGGCCGGCATTCATGTCGAGTCGGCGCTGGCCAAGAACGACTACCTCGCCCGCCGAACCGACGTCCGGATCTGGACGCGCTGACTCCCGCCGTCCGGGCTGCGAGTGCACCGGCCCATGCCGTAATTCCTTTTGAGCGTGATTCATCAGCTCGGTACGGTCGCGGCCATGGTGATACCGATCGTCTTCGATATGGAGACCGCTGATCCGGACGACGTTTTCACGCTTTGCGTGCTGGCGACCCATCCGTGGGCGAGGCTTGTGGCCGTGACGGTCATGCCCGGCACGGATGAGCAGGTGGGCATCGTCAAACATCTCCTCGATCGTCTTGGAGTGACGGTGCCGGTCGGCGCCTATCAGCCCGGGAGCGACGTGAAGCCGGTATCAGGCTTCCATCGGAGATGGCTCGGGAAGGTGCCGCCTCGAGAACCGGACGCGCGGGCCTGGGAAGTGCTTCGCGATGCGCTGGCCGACAAAGACACAACGCTCCTCACCGGGGCACCGCTGAAGAATCCCGGAGCGTTGCTGGAGGAGATACCCAATATCCGTATCGCCCGCTGGGTGGCCCAGGGCGGCTTCGCAGGCGACTCCGTCGTGCCGCCGGAACACCGTCTTGCCAAATTCGCGGGGCGCGAGACCTGCGGCACATTCAACTTCAACGGCGCTCCGGAGGCGGCACTGAGGCTCCTGGCCTCTCCCCACATCGGCAGGAGAATTCTCGTCTCGAAAAACGTCTGCCACGGCATCGTCTATGACGCCGCGATGCACGCCGAGATGAGGGCTCGAGCACTCACGCCCGGAATGCGACTCGTACGCCACGGCATGGAGGTCTATCTGGCCAAACGCAGGAGCGGTAAGGCCTTCCACGACCCGCTCGCGGCGGCTGTCGCACTCGACGAGTCCGTATGTACTTTCCGCGAAGTGGAGGTCTATCGCGAGCGAGGCGCATGGGGCGCCCGTCCCGCCGGCGGCACGGCGACGACGATCTCCGTTTCCGTGGATCGCACGAGGTTCCTCGATGTCCTGACCGCCACTGAGTGAACTCGACCCGGCGTCGACACAAGGGTGCTGAGCCCTCCGGTCACCTGAATGCCGACTGCGCACGCATGAGCGAGTGGCGGCCCGGCGATCGCCGCGAGACGGTGGAGAAGACCTTCACTCGGATCCATTTCGGATCGTGTGCGTCGATGTGGCGCCGCCGCTGGAGCGTCCGGTGCCTTGCCGACGCGACGGAAGGAACGTGACGGGACCATGGCGGGAACAGCACGTTGCCCCATCTGCGGGGTCGTAGCACCCCAGGACGCGGCATTCTGCCCGGAGTGCGGCGGGAGGATCAGACCGGTCGCGACCGGGCCGCCAAGGCAGTCCGTGGCCGCCGAGCTGCCGGGCGGGGCCTCGGGCTACGCCGCTTCCCCTCCCCTCCCGTCACCTGGGCCCGCCGCGGATCGGATGTACCAGGCTCGCGCGGCGAAGAACGGTTTCTTCGCCAGCCTCTTCGACTGGGGCTTCACGTCTTTCGTCGCGCCGAAGCTCATCAAGATCGGCTACATCGCCAGCGCGATCTATCTCGGGCTGGCCTGGCTGCTCTTCGTGCTCGGGGCCTTCAAGGAGAATGGGGGGCTCGGCCTGCTGGTGCTGACATTCGGCGGTTTGGTGACGCTGTTCGCGCTGATGATGACGCGCCTGTTCTTCGAGTTCCTGATGGTGGTCTTCCGCGCCGCTGTCGATGTCCACGACACCATGAAGCGACGTGACATCGGCTGAGGCGCCCACCCGCCGAGCTCCGATTTCGGGCGGTGAAGGAGTGTCGCCATGGCACGCTGTTCCAACGGCCACGAGGCCGCACCGGGTACTGCCGGCAAGAAGTTCTGCACCGTCTGCGGCGCCCCGATGATGGTCATGTGCCCGAACGGGCACGAGGTGGAGGCCGCGGCCCACTGCACCGTGTGCGGTGCGCCGCTGGGGGCCGACGCCCCCGAGCCCGTCGAGCCGCCCCCGCCGGAAACCCCGGAGCCGGACGCTTCCCGGCGGTCCTGGCTCGTGGTCGCTGCCGCCGCGGCGCTGGTCTTGCTCATCGGCGCCGGCGCGTACTTCGGCGTGACGCAGCTGACCGGCTCGAACACGAGCCATGCGACGCCACTCGCGCAGCCCTCGACGACCACGGCCACGACCACCACTACGACCACGACGAGCACCACCACGGCGCCAGGGTCTCCCGCCCCACCGGCTGTGCCGCAACCCACAACGACGACAGTGGTCCAGCCACCCCCGTCCGCAGCAACCCCCAGCGCGGTCGTCGAGCAGTACTTCGCAGACATCAATGCCGGTGACTACGCCGGTGCCTGGGCAATCGGCGGCAAGAACATCCAGGGCGGGAGCTTCAGCTCGTTCGTGCAGGGGTTCGCGACCACGGCCTCCGACTCGGTGACCATCGTCTCCACGAACGGCGACACGGTCCAGATGCAGCTCGACGCACTACAGACGGACGGCACACACAAGTATTTCGCCGGCACGTACACCGTTCGGGACGGCGTCCTCGTCGCGGCCGACGTCCGGCGGACCGGCTGACGCGATATCCGTGGAGCACTCGCGGAAGGTGCGTAGACGCGCATCGAAACGACTATTCGGTACACGCGGCCACGCCGACATCAGCAGTCTGCGAAGCCAGGCCACCGCCGCTTGATCCGGGATAGGCTCGGCGATAATCCTGGAGTACCAGCATCACCAGCGTTCGCTCGGGTGGGGGCCATAGTGGGACGAACGAGTCCGTCGGATCCGGCACGGTTGGTGTTCGTCCATGGCATCGGGCCGGCACGGGACGTGGAGAAGACCCGGATCGAGTGGATCGAGGCCCTGGCGCGGGGCGCCGCACGCGCCGGGCATCGGCAGCTGGCCGCCCGGCTCGGTGACGGCTCGGAGGTCGAGACCGTGTTCGCCTACTACGGCGACCTCTTCACCGATCCCGGCGCACAGGGCGGTGGCGCGGAGCCGGACGACGAGGAAGCGGCCTTCCTTCACGCCTACCTCCTGGAAGTCGTCGACCAGCGCCTGGCCGAGGTGGACCCCGCCGACCCCGAGGCCGAGCAGTGGCGCCGGGCTCGTGAAGAGCTCGCCGGGGCCGGTGTCGCGCAGGGGCCCGGCTTCGCCGCCCGACAGGTCCTGAACGTCGCCGGAGCCATCATGTCCTTCGGCCCGCTGAGCCGGCCCGGTCAGTGGGCCGGCCGTAAACTCCTGGTCCGGGATCTGTCCCAGGTCGGGCGCTACCTGCGCCGGCGCGAGCCCGACGCCGACGGCCGCACCCTGGACGCGCGGATCAGGGCCCGCATCCAGACCGCGATCGGCGACCGTCCGGCCGTGGTGATCGCCCACTCGCTGGGCAGCGTGGTCGGTGTGGAGAGCCTGCACGACTCCGGTCCCACGCCCCCGATCCCGTTGCTCGTCACCGTCGGCTCGCCGCTGGCGATGCGCACCGTCGTGTGGCCGCACGTGCAACCTAGACCGCCGCGCACCCCTGACCGGGTGGCCCGGTGGCTGAACTTCTGGGACCGCGACGACGTCATCGCCGCCCGGCCGCGGCTGGAGGACTTCTTCGGGGCCAACGCCGCCGGCGTCGTTCCGGTCACCGACCGCGTGGACTCGGACGGGCTCTGGACGCACTCCGCGACCAAGTACCTGGAGCAGCCCGCGGTCGCCGGTCCCGTCGCCGAGGCCCTGGCCGGGCCGGCCACCGGATGACCGGCGCGCGCCACCTGCTGGTGGTCGCATCGCAGTGCACGTCCATGGGGGTGTTGCCGGACCTGGACGCCGTCGCCGGCGAGTTGCACGACGTCTTGCGCGACGGCGGGCTCGGCGGCTGCCAGCCCGGGCTGCCCAGCGGTCAGGCGCTGGTCCTGCTTACTACCGAGCAGACCGACACCGACGTCCACGCGGTGGTGGGCGAGGCGATCGAGCACGCCCGCGCCTGCCGCGCGACGCTGGTCCTGGCGCTGATCGGGCACGGCTTCATCGCGGGCGACGACCCCACCCTGTACTTCATGACCCCCGGCTCCGAGGAGGAGGTCCGGCACACGGCGGTCAACGTCAACGAGCTGCTGATCGAGGCCTGCGACCGGCCGGGGGTCGCCGGCGTCATCGGCATCATCGACACCTGCAACGCCGCCGCCGCGACGGTGAACCTGGCCAAGGTGACCACCGGCATCCAGGGCGGCCGCACGGCGCTGAGCCTCATCATGGCCTCGGCGGTCGGCCAGTCGGCGCGCGACCTGAAGCTGAGCCGGGAGCTGACCGCGCTGGTACGGGCCGGCAGCGAGAAGGCCACGCCCGCGGTGTTCGCCGAGGACCTCGACACGCCGCTGCGATCCCGGCTCGGTGGCCAGGCTCTGGCCGTGAACAGCTACAACGGGCGCGACGGTGGCCGGGAGGCGCTCTGGGTCGCGGCCAACCCGCGGTATGCGGCCGATCAGGAGTGGAGCACGGTGAGCCCCGCCAGCACGGCGCGGCTGGCCGTGCTGATCAAAGCCGTGAACGACGGCGCGGAGCTCCCGGAACAGTGGGATGAGACAGCATTGCGCGGTCTGAAGACCAGGATGGCCGAACGGGGCTCCGCCTCGCCGGCCGGCTGGGACCTGACCGCCGAGGCGCCCAGAGTCCAGCTGATCCAGCTCACTGACGCCCTGCTGGTCGCCACCCGCACAGCGGCGTTCCTGCGGTCGTGGCTCAGCGCGTCCCTGACCACGCACCGGCTGCGCAGCGCCGTGGCGCAGCTTCGGCCGGGCCCCGGCGGCAGCTTGTTCGGCGTCCCGGGTTCGGCGTTCCACCGGGTGGAGCACGTGGTCGAGCGCATCGCCGTGAACCATCCCCACGCCCAGGGCGGCTGCCGCCCCTGGATCTGCCGATTCGTCGTCGCCCTCGCGCAGGACGCCGGTCGGTCCCTGGACGCACCGGAGCTGCTCGGCTGGGCGCAGAGCATCGACGCGGTGGTCCAGTTCAACAACGCGGTCGAGAAGGCCCGTGACGACGTCCTGGAGCGCCGGCTTCGGCTGATCGTCAGCCTGCACGCCTCGCCGGCCGGGGACTGGCCGCCTACGCTGGACGCCTGGCTGCTGGACGGCACGGAGCTGATCGGCCACGCCGTCTTCCGGAACCGCGCCGTCCCGGACCGCGCCGGGACCGACGAGGCGCTGGCCGAGGCCGTCGACTGGGCCGAGGAAGTCGCCGCGGACCAGGCCCGGGGCGCGCAGCTGCAACGGCTGGAGATCGCCGCGCCGACCTCGCTGCTGCTGCAGTGGCGCCCCGAGGAGGGCGTCAACGACCGCCGCCTCGGCAGCGACTACGACGTCGTCCTGCGCTGGAGCAAGCGCCTGAACCCGCCGGCCGACCGCAGCTGGCAGCGCGTCGAGCGCCGGGCCCGTATCTGCTGGAAGCGGATCTCCGCCCCCGAGGCCACAGCCCCGGTCGACTGGTTGTCCCGCCGCGAGATCAACGACGCCGACGAGTTGTACGACCAGCTGCGCAACGACCGCTACTCCCAGGCGGTCGGCCTGGACCACCCGCCCGGCCCGGGCCCGATGCCGGCTGCGGACCTGCTGGACCTGTTCCTCACCTTCTCGCCGGTCGTGTTGTGGCCCAACGCCCAGGACGGCTTTCCGAGCCACTGCCAGGACGCCTTCAACGACTTCTGGCACACCCTGCCGACGGGGTTCACCGACGCCTACCGCAAGCAGTGGCGCAAGGACCCCGACGCCGGCCCCGCGGAGATCGTGGCCAGGTTGCGTGCGGTGTGGGACGACGTGGAATGGCTGGACTTCTGCGCCACGAACCGGCGCCTGGCATCCACCCGACAAGGGAGCGCGCAGTGAGCGAGACCGCCTGGAACGACTTCTACCGGGGCGACGGGGTCCGGCGCGCGCCGCGTCTGCCCGATCCGCCGCCGTGGCGCACCTTCCCGCGCCGGCCGATGAGCACGACGTTCCAGCCGCCGCCGGGGCTGCGCGACGCGGTGAACGCCGCGCTGTGGCTGCGGCGGCCGTTGTTGGTCACGGGGTTGCCGGGGTCGGGGAAGTCGACGCTGATCGAGCAGGTGACGGCCGAACTGGACTTCGGACCGGTGCTGCGGTGGCACGTGACGTCGCGGAGCACGCTGACGGACGCGCTGTATCAGTACGACGCTTTGGGGCGTATTTACGCGCAACGGTTGGATGCCGCGCGGATGGCCGCCGCCCCTGACGACACCGGCACCGGCACCGACACCGAGACCGGCACCGACGCCGACACTGACCCCGACCCCGACGCCCCGCGCCGCGCCGCGAAGCCCGCGGACGACATCGCGCCCTTCCTCCGGCTCGGTCCGCTGGGCTCGGCGTTGCTGCCGTCGGACCGGCCCCGGGCGCTGCTGATCGATGAGATCGACAAGAGCGACCTGGATCTGCCCAGCGATCTGCTGGACGTGCTGGAGCGCGGTGAGTTCGAGATCCCCGAGCTGGTCCGCCACGAACAGGACGAGGTCCGGATCCGGCTGCACCGCAGCGACGAGACGGCGACCGTGGTCAAGGGCCAGATCGCCTGCACGCAGTTCCCCTTCATCGTCATGACGAGCAACGGCGAGCAGGACTTCCCGGCGCCGTTCCTGCGGCGCTGCGTCCGCTACACGATGGAGCGGCCCACCGCCAACACGCTTCGCGCCCTGGTCGGAGCACACCTGAGTATCGACATCCCGGAGGCCGGGCCGATGGCGGAGGTGGTGCAGGGCTTCGCCGACCGGATCGCGGCCGGCGAGAGCTTGGCGTTCGACCAGCTGCTCAACACGGTCTTCCTGCTGTCGCGGGAGGACGCGCCGCAGGGTCCTGCTCGCACGGCGTTGATCGATCTGCTGCTGAGTGAGCTTTCGCGTGCCTAGTTGGAGCCACGGCGGTGCCCCACGGAGCGTGGAGTCGCGGCAGGAGCGCCTGCTCAGGGCGGTCCACGCCGTGACGGTGCTCGCTCCGGAGCTCGACGACGTCGCCATCGCCGAGGTGCTGTGGCTGGCGGCGGTGCGGGAGGGGTCGTCGTCCGCGGAAAGGGAGGAATCAGAGAGCGATCTTTCGGCGCCGGCTACCAACTCGCGGGACAGCTCGGCGCACCATGCGGGGCCGGATGCGCCGCCGGAGCCCTCACCGTCCGAGGAACCGGTGAGCGCCCCGACGCCGAACCCGTCCGGAGCCGCGGCGGCGACTCGGGAGGTCTACGAGAACATCGCCGGCTCCTCGCGGGGAGCGGCGATGTCAGGGCACTCATTCGCGACCCCGCGTGGCAGCGCCCTGCCGCGGTCGCTGGAGTTGGGGCGCGCGCTGCGGCCGTTCAAGCGGGCGTGGGCTCCGGGTCCGCGGCGGGTCCTGGACATCGATGCGACGGCCCGGGACTACGCGCGGAGCGGGGAGTTGCTGCCGACGCTTCGGGCCCGGCCCGAGCGCTTCCTGGACCTGGCGTTGGTGGTCGACCGGTCGCCGTCGATGGCGGTGTGGCAGGAGGTCGCCGAGGAGTTCGCGACGGTGCTGAACCGCCTCGGGGCGTTCAAGCGGGTCCGGACGTGGGACCTGATGATGGACGACGACGGGCAGCCTTTGCTGCGGACCAAGAACTCTGCTCGGGCCGACGCGCACACCTCGCCGCCGACCGGGCCGCGCAGCCAGGTCATCGTTCTGTCGGATTGCTCGGCCGACGGATGGTACCGGCCGGCGGTCTGGCGGCGGCTGCACGAATGGGGCGCCGCTTCCCCGACGACGCTGGTCAACCCGCTTCCCTCACGGCTTTGGCGGCTGACGGGATTGGATCTGCCGGCGGTGCGCGTCACCAACCCCGGCGCGGCCGCGGTTCGCAACACGCGGCTGGATTATCGGCGGCCTTGGCACCTGCGCTTCGGCGAGGACGCCGAGGTGCCCTTGACGCCGCTGCCGGTGACGATGCTGACGCCGTACGGGCTGGAGAGTTGGGCCCGGGTGCTGATGTCGGCCGGGGCCGTCGGCGGGACCGACTTCGTGGGCTGCGATGCGGTGTTGGTGCCTCGGCAGGGCCGGTTCGAGGACTTCCCGGACGAGCACGGGGACGAGTTCGGATACGAGGACGGGGACCGGGACCGCGACCGGATCGTGGGCGGCGGCGGGCCGTTGTCCGGTGCGGAACTGATCGACGGCTTCCTGGCGAGCGCTTCGACATTGGCCGCGCGGCTGGCGGTTATGTGCGCGCCGTATACGAGCATGACGATGCCGCTGTTGCATCTGGTGCGCCAAACGATGGTTCCGGAGGCGACGCTGGAGGAGGTCGCCGAGGTGGTGGTGAGCGGGCTGTTCAGCACGTCGGGCACGTCCGACGGCTCCCCGGTGCTGCGTCCACGGCCGGGGGTGCAGGCCGGGCTGGAGGAGCTGCTCGGGGCCGACGACACGTGGCGGATGTATGAGGCGCTCACGCAGTACATCGCCGCGCACGCCGGTTCGCTGTCGGCGCTTTCGGCAGCGATCACCGACCCGGGCGGGAGCGTGGGCTTGTCGGCCGAGCTGCGGCCCTTCGCCGCGGCGACGGTGGACACGTTGCGGGTGCTCGGGGCGCTGCCGCCGTC
>Ga0207694_10004197_pt1 | contig 11293 bp, 8 predicted proteins | sample KBSC34metaG_FD_184353 | JGI IMG/M metagenome (GOLD analysis project Ga0207694, IMG submission 184353) | Corn rhizosphere microbial communities from Kellogg Biological Station, Michigan, USA - KBS C3-4 metaG (SPAdes) (version 2) | ecosystem: Host-associated > Plants > Roots > Rhizosphere > Soil...
GACATCAACCGGATGAAGGGGTAACAATCCGGTGGCGATAAAATTCATCGTTTTCCTGCCGCTGCTGGCTGCGATCATTGCCGGGTTCGGCAACCGCATGATCGGGAATTTCGCGGCGAAGCTCGTGACGACCGGCGCGCTGTTCATCTCCTGCGCGCTGAGTTGGCCAATCTTCGCGATGTTTCTGAGTGGCGCGCTGGAGCCGGGCGTGGTGCCGGTGCTCAGTTTCATCCATTCGGGCGACCTTCATGTCGATTGGGCGCTCCGCGTCGATACGCTGACTGCGGTGATGCTGGTGGTCGTGACGAGCGTGTCGTCTCTCGTCCATCTTTATAGCTGGGGCTATATGGCTGAGGACGACAGCCAGCCGCGCTTCTTCGCCTATCTCTCGCTCTTCACCTTCGCGATGCTGATGCTGGTGACGGCCGACAGCCTTGTGCAGATGTTCTTCGGCTGGGAGGGTGTCGGCCTTGCCTCCTATCTGCTGATCGGCTTCTGGTACCAGAAGCCGAGCGCCAACGCCGCCGCGATCAAGGCATTCGTCGTCAATCGCGTCGGCGATTTCGGTTTCTCGCTTGGGATTTTCGGCACCTTCCTGGTGTTCGGCACGGTTTCGATCCCGGCGATCCTGGCAGCGGCGCCCGGCATGGCGGGATCGACGATTGGTTTCCTCGGCATGCGGGTCGATACGATGACGCTGCTTTGCCTGCTGCTGTTCGTGGGTGCCTGCGGCAAATCGGCGCAGCTCGGGCTGCACACCTGGTTGCCCGACGCGATGGAAGGCCCGACCCCGGTCTCGGCTTTGATCCACGCTGCGACGATGGTCACCGCCGGCGTGTTCATGGTGTGCCGTCTCTCGCCGATGTTCGAGACGAGCGCGACGGCGATGCATGTCGTCACCTATGTCGGCGCGGCGACCGCCTTCTTCGCCGCGACGGTGGGCACGACCCAGACCGATATCAAACGCGTCATCGCCTATTCGACCTGCTCACAGCTCGGCTATATGTTCTTCGCGGCCGGCGTCGGCGCCTATGGCGCGGCGATGTTCCACCTGTTCACGCACGCTTTCTTCAAGGCGCTGCTGTTCCTTGGCGCGGGCTCGGTGATCCACGCGATGCACCATGAGCAAGACATGCGCTATTATGGGGGCCTTTGGCGAAAGATTCCTTGGACCTTCGGGGTAATGACCGCAGGCACGCTGGCGATCACGGGCGTCGGCATCGCGGGCGTGTTCGGGTTCGCGGGCTTCTATTCCAAGGATGCGATCATCGAGGCGGCGTTCGCCAACGGCGGCGATGCTGGCCAGATCGCCTTCGCGGTCGGCGTGTTTGCGGCGCTGCTGACGAGCTTCTACAGCTGGCGGCTGGTGTTCCTCACCTTTTTCGGGACGCCGCGCTGGGCCGGCAGCGAACATATCCAGCATGCCGTCCATGATCAGCATGGCGATCCGGATCATGCGGAAGTCTCGGAAGAGGGCGCGGGATCCGATCCGCACGATGCGCATGCGCACGGCCACGCGCATCATGGTCCGGTCACGGGCACGGCGGGATATCATCCGCACGAAAGCCCGCTCGTGATGCTCATCCCGCTACTTGCGCTGAGCATCGGCGCCATTTTCGCAGGCTACTTCTTCCATGACTATTTCATCGGCGCCGAAACCGGCGGTGAATTCTGGAAGGGCAGCATCGCGTTCAACGAGCATCTGATGCACGCGATGCACGGCGTGCCGCTGTGGGTCCGCTATTCAGCGACGGTGGCGATGTTGACGGGACTGCTGATCGCTTGGTGGGCCTATATCAAGGACACCACCGTCCCCGCGCGTTTCGCCGCGCAGTTCAGCCATCTCTATGACTTCCTGCTCCACAAATGGTATTTCGATGAACTCTATGACCTGATCTTCGTGAAGCCGGCATTTGCCATCGGCCGTTTTCTCTGGAAGCGGGGTGACGAGGGCACGATCGATCGCTTTGGCCCGGACGGCGTGGCTGTAGTGGTGGCCGGTACCGGCGTGGCGGCGCGCAAGCTTCAGTCAGGCTATCTCTATACCTATGCGCTGGTGATGCTGCTCGGCCTCGCGGCGGCGGCAAGCTGGGTGATGGTGCGATAAGAACATGAACCAGCTCGGCTTTCCCATTCTCACCCTTCTGATTGCGCTGCCGCTGCTGACCGGCGTGCTTTGCCTGTTCACCAGCGCATCGACCGCACGCTGGCTCGCGCTCGGCGCGACCGTGGCCGATTTCCTGCTCGGGATCCTGCTCTGGACCAGCTACGACGTTGGCGGCGCGCAATGGCAGTTCGTTGAAAGCGTCCCGCTGTTCGGCCGCTTCGCATGGGCGCTCGGTATCGACGGCATCGCGCTGATGCTGATCGAGCTTTCGGTTTTCCTGATGCCGATCTGCATCCTGGCAAGCTGGGATTCGATCGAGAAGCGCGTGCCCGAATATATGGCCGCGTTCCTGCTGATGGAATCGCTGATGATCGGCGTGTTCGCGGCGCAGGACCTGTTTCTCTTCTACCTTTTCTTCGAGGCTGGACTGATCCCGATGTATCTGATCATCGGCATCTGGGGCGGCGCGAACCGGATCTACGCGAGCTATAAATTCTTCCTCTACACCCTGCTCGGATCGGTGCTGATGCTGATCGCGATGCTGTGGATGGCGCGCCAGGCGGGGACGACCGATATCCCGACGCTGATGGCCTATGATTTCCCGGTTCAGGCGCAGACCTGGCTGTTCCTTGCCTTCTTCGCGAGCTTCGCGGTCAAGATGCCGATGTGGCCGGTGCATACCTGGCTGCCGGACGCGCATGTGCAGGCGCCGACCGCCGGCTCCGTGATCCTCGCAGGCGTGCTGCTCAAAATGGGCGGCTATGGTTTCATCCGCTTCTCGCTGCCGATGTTCCCGGAGGCGTCGTCGACGCTCGTCTGGCTCGTCTTCGGCCTGTCGATGGTGGCGGTGGTCTACACCTCGCTGGTCGCGCTGGTGCAGAACGATATGAAGAAGCTGATCGCCTACAGCTCGGTGGCGCACATGGCGTTCGTGACAATCGGTCTGTTCGCCTTCAACCGTCAGGGGATCGAAGGTGGGTTGATGGTGATGCTGGCGCATGGTCTGGTCTCCGGCGCGCTCTTCCTCTGCGTGGGCGTGGTCTATGATCGCATGCATACGCGCGAGATCGATCGCTATGGCGGGCTTTCGAACAACATGCCCAAATATGCGCTCCTCTTCATGTTCTTCACCATGGCGTCGGTCGGGCTTCCCGGCACGGCCAATTTCGTGGGAGAATTCCTGTCGTTGGTCGGTGCCTATGGCGCGAACAGTTGGGTCGCCGCGGTTGCCACCACGGGCATCATATTGGGCGCTGCGTACATGCTCTATCTTTATCGCCGCATTGCGTTTGGCGAGGCGCGCACCACCGAAGCCGCGAAGATGCTCGATCTCCGCCCACGCGAGATCCTATGCCTTGTGCCGATCGCGCTGGCGACCTTGTGGATGGGCGTCTATCCCGAGAGCTTCCTCGCTCCGATGCGTGCGGATGTCGGCACGCTGCTGGCTCGCGTCGAACGCGCCCGGCCTCAAAGCGACGCGCAACTCGCAATGGGCAAGGCGCCCGCGTTGCCGGCAGCTGCGGCGCATGGGGAGGCGCATTGATGATGAGCGGCTCACTTCTGCTGACGCTTCCCGAGGTCATCCTTTCCGTCGGCGCGCTCCTGCTGCTGATGATCGCAGCCTTCGCCGGCGATCGGGCTACCCAGCTGATCAGCGCGCTGGCAGTATTGCTGCTCGCAGCTGCCGGTGTTTCGTTGTTTGGCCCGGCGGGCAGCGGCGGATCGGCATTTGGCGGCCTCTATGTCGCGGACAGTTTCGCTGCGTTCGCCAAATTGCTGATCTATGGCGCGGCGATCGTTTCGATCATTCTGGCGCACGGCTATTTCGAACGAGCCGGCGCCCTCAGGGCGGAATATCCGATCCTGCTCCTGCTCTCCTCGGTCGGCATGGGCATGATGGTCTCGGCCACTGATCTGCTGACGCTGTATGTCGGCCTCGAGCTGCAGAGCCTTTCGGCCTATGTGCTGGCCAGCTTCATGCGCCGCGATCTGCGCTCCGCCGAGGCAGGGCTCAAATATTTCGTGCTGGGGGCACTGGCGAGCGGCATTCTGCTCTACGGCATTTCGCTGCTTTACGGCTTCACCGGCACCACGCTGTTTTCGGGCGTTGCGAGCGCGGCCAGCGACGGGCTCTCCACTGGTGAGCTGTTCGGCGTGGTTTTCGTCCTGGCGGGCCTCGCCTTCAAGATTTCGGCGGTGCCGTTTCACATGTGGACGCCCGATGTCTACGAGGGCGCACCGACGCCGGTCACGGCGTTCTTCGCCTCGGCGCCGAAGGTCGCGGCGATGGGTTTGCTGGTGCGCGTCGCCATTGATGCGATGGGGCCAGCGGGAACCAGCTGGCAACAGATTGTGATCTTCTCCGCGCTTGCTTCCACGATCCTGGGGGGCGTCGCGGCGATCGGACAAAGCAACATGAAGCGGCTGCTTGCCTATAGCTCGATCAACAATGTCGGCTTCGCGCTCTTCGGTCTCGCGGCGGGGAGCGCCGATGGCGTGGCCGCGACGATGACCTATATGGCGGTTTATATCGTGATGACGCTCGGCAGCTTCCTCTGCGTGCTCCAGATGCGCGATGCTGCGGGCAATCAGGTGGAGACGATTGCGAGTCTTTCGGGCCTTTCCCGCACGCGCCCCGGATTGGCGGCTGCCTTCGCCATCTTCATGTTCAGCCTCGCGGGTATTCCGCCGCTCTTCGGTTTCTGGCCGAAATTTTTGGTGTTCGACGCGCTCGTTGCCGTGGGCTTGTGGCCGCTCGCGATGATCGGCATCGCGACCTCGGTGATTGGAGCCTATTATTATCTCAAGATCGTCAAGACGATGTATTTCGACGAGCCAGAAGCCGCTTACGCGCCGATGGAGAGCAAGGTCGAAGGTGGCCTAATCGCGCTGTCGGCCCTTGCGGTTTCGCCTCTGGGCTATCTCGCCATTCCGTTTCTCGCGGCGACCAGCATGGCTGCGGCGAAGGCGCTGTTCTGATCGATTATATCATGCTGAAACAGGTTCAGCATGCTGCGAGGTTGCACAATTCCGCCTGAGTTCATCACTGTCGCGCAGACCGGCTCCACCAATGACGACGTACTGGGGCTGGCACGCGCCGGAACGCCCGAGGGCGTTTGGCTGCGGGCGGAAAGCCAGAGCGGCGGCAAGGGCCGCAGCGGACGCACGTGGATATCTCCGCCGGGCAATCTCTACGCCAGCACTCTGGTCCGCCTCCAATCCGCTGACCCGCCCGCGCCCAGCCTCGCGCTCGTTGCGGCGGTTGCGCTGCACGAAACGGTTTCGGCCTATGCGCCTTCGGTAGAGCTGATGTTGAAATGGCCCAACGACCTGCTGAGCAACGGCGCCAAGCTTGCCGGCATTTTATTGGAACGCGAACAGCAAGTAGTGGTGGTCGGTATCGGCCTCAACCTTGCACATTACCCCGAGGCGGTGGACAGGCCAGCGACCAGCCTGGCCGCGCGCGGCGCCGGGAGTCTCGCCCCGCAAGCGGTGCTGGTGGATCTCGCGGATTGCTTCAAGCGCTGGCTGCAGCGTTGGCGCGGCGAAGGATTGGGTCCGGTGCGGGCCCGCTGGCTTGAAAAGGCTCACCCGATCGGGACCGCGCTTTCGGTCAGGTCCGGAGAGAGGGTCGCCGAGGGCCTGTTCGATGGCCTCGATTCTATGGGTGCGCTTCGCCTTCGTCATCCCGACGGCGCCATCGAGGTGATTCCGGCCGGCGACGTTTTCCTGCTATAGAGGCTGCCATGTTGCTCGCGATCGATGCCGGAAATACGAATATCGTCTTCGCTCTCGTCAAGGACGGCGAGATCAGGGCGCGCTGGCGAATCGCGACGGACCCCAGGCGGACGGCCGATGAATATGCCGTCTGGTTGCGCCAACTGCTCGAACTTGAAAGTTTTGGCATGGCCGATGTCAGCGACGTCATCATTTCCACGGTGGTACCGCGCGCGCTCCATAATCTCGAGGTGCTCGCCAGTAAATATTTTGGGTCGGAGGCGATCGTCGCCGGGCGCGGAGCGGCAAGCTGGGGAATTACGCTCGACGTCGAAGAGCCGGGATCGGTCGGCTCGGATCGCGTACTTAATGCGATTGCGGCGCATTCGCTGCACGAAGGCGACTTGATCGTGATCGACTTCGGCACGGCCACGACCTTCGACGTGGTCGATTATACCGGCGCCTATAAGGGCGGCATCATCACCCCCGGGATCAATCTTTCGCTCGACGCATTGGTCAGCGCCGCAGCAATGCTGCCGAGGATCGCGATCGATGCGCCGGAAAGCCGCCGCGTCATCGGGCGCACCACCGAGGATCAGATGCTGATCGGCGTCTTCTGGGGCTATGTCGCCATGATCGAGGGGTTGGTCCAGCGGATCAAGGCCGAGGTGGGAAGGCCCGTCAAGGTTGTCGCGACTGGCGGACTGGCTGTCCTCTTCGACGATCATACCGATTTGTTCGACGCGATCGACGGCGATTTGACCATAAGCGGGCTATGGCTGCTCTACACGCGGACCAAGGCATGAATGTAACCGAGCTTTTGTCAGCTTCGGCAAACGGCGGGGATGCCGAAGCAGGATCGGAGCACATGGCGTTGTACGGTGTCAGGTCTCGATCTCTTTCGGGCCTAGCGGAGTTTAGAGAAGTCAGATGACGCCGGGTAACGAATTGATCTTCCTGGCCCTTGGCGGGTCGGGCGAGATTGGCATGAACGTCAATCTTTACGGCACCCAGGGAAAATGGGTGATGGTCGATCTCGGCCTCACCTTCGGCGGTACCGATTATCCCGGGATTGATCTGGTGCTCCCCGACCTCTCCTTCATAGAGGAACGCCGTGACGATCTTCTCGGCATCGTGCTGACCCACGGCCATGAGGATCATATCGGCGCGATCCCCTATCTTGCCGCCGATCTCGGGGTTCCACTTTACGCAACGCCGTTCACCGCCGCGCTGATCCGCGGCAAACTCGAGGACGAAGGCATCGCCAAAAGCGTCAAGCTCAACGTGGTGGATAATGAGGGCCGGTTCGGGCTCGGCCCCTTCACCTTCCAATATGTGCCGCTGGCGCACTCGATTCCCGAAGGCAATGCGCTGCTGATCGAAACGCCTTATGGCCGCATATTCCACACCGGCGATTGGAAGCTGGACGAGGAGCCTCTGCTCGGCGTCCCAAGCACGCCTGAGGAGCTGACCGCGATCGGCGACGCCGGCGTGCTGGCGCTGGTGTGCGATTCGACCAATGTGTTCAACAATGAATATTCGGGGTCGGAAGCTGGGGTTCGTGATGGACTTGATCAGGTCATCAAGGACGCTGAGGGGAGGGTGGTCGTCACCACCTTCGCGTCGAACGCGGCGCGGCTGCAGACCTTGGGCCGCGTGGCGCAGGATTGCGGGCGGAAGCTGTGCGTCGCGGGGCGTTCGATCGAGCGAATCGTTAAGGCAGCGAAAAGCGTTGGCTACCTCACCGATTTCCCGGAAACGATCGATTTCGAAACTGCGATGCGGATGCCGCGCAGCCAGGTGATGATCCTCGCCACCGGCGGACAGGGCGAAAATCGCGCGGCGCTCTCGCGCATTGCTTTCGATACGCACCCGATCAAGCTGGTCGAGGGCGACATGGTGCTATTCTCGTCGCGCCAGATTCCGGGCAACGAAGTGGCGATCGGGCGGATCCAGAATGCGCTGGCGAGCAAAGGCGTGTTGATGGTGACCGATCGGCAGGCCGATATCCATGTTTCTGGCCATCCCGGACGGCCCGAGCTAGCCGAAATGTACCGGTGGATCAGGCCGCAGATTCTCCTGCCCGTGCATGGCGAAATGCGGCACATGGCGGAACAGGCGCGATTTGGCCTGAGCCACCAGATCCCGCGTGCGATCGTTCAGGGCAATGGCACCGCGGTCAGGCTCGCGCCCGACGGCCCGCGAATGATGGGTCATGAGGCGACGGGGCGGCTCGTGCTTGACGGCGACGTCATTCTTCCTGCCGACGGGGCGACGATGAACGAACGGCGGCGGATCGCGCATAATGGCTTCATCGCGGTCACGGTTGCCGTCGATAGTCGGGGGCTATTGCAAGGCGCGCCTGCAATCCAGATCCAGGGTGTGCCGGTCGAGGAGGACCGCGAGGATTTCCTCGCCGAGGCGCGTGACGTGGCCGTTGAAGCTGCAACGTCTCAGCGGGACCCGGCTCACAGGAATGAAGCGATACGCTTGGCGGTAAGACGGGCTGCGATGAAGTGGACGGGGAAGAAGCCCATCGTCAACGTCGCCATCATGGGAGTTTAGGTCATGCGCTGGACGTCGATGTCCGCCATCTATTTTCTCTTCTGGGCGTTCAGCTTCTTTCTGGTGCTGCCATTCAGATTACGTTCGAGCAACGCGGAAGATCTTTACGTGGCCGGCCAGGCAGAAAGCGCGCCCCCGCATTTCAGCTTCGGCCGCACCATTCGCTGGGCGGCCTTGGTGGCGGCCGTGCTGTTCGGTCTGTTCTACGCCAATTATGTGAACAGGTGGATCCTGCCGGACATGATTGACCTGTTCACCCCATCGGCCGCGAAAAGTTCAAGCTAGCTTGAACCCTTCTTTGTTCATCGCGAAGGTGAGCTGGCTATTTTCTTCGTCGCTCAGGCTTGCCTGCAGCGCGGGGAAGATCGTGTCCTCTTCCTCGCGAATGTGCTTTTCGAGCGCCGAACGAAATTCGCGCAGCTTGGGCAGCCAAGCTGGGCTGTTCTTCGGCAATATTGTCAGCTCGTAGAGGAACTGCTTCACATAGCCGTGGTCATGGTTGAGGTGATCGGCTTCCTCGCGCTCATCATGATCGCGCAGCGCGGGGTAGATCGCATTTTCTTCCTCAAAGGCGTGCTTCGAAAGCGCGTGCTTGAGCTGCATCAGCAGCATCGCCCGCTTGGTGGTTTGCGAATCCTTGGTGGCTTCGAGCTTGTCGAAGATGCCGAACGCCATCTTATGTTCGGTCTTGAGCACTTCGAACCAGTCGCCGGAAAGAGCGGAAACGCCCTGAACCACGGCTTTCCTGCCGACGCTTGCGACAAGACCGGCCAACACTCCAGCGGCTGCGATGCCAAGCATCGCACCCTGGCTCAAACCCCCCGAGCGGTTTCCATTGTTGCTGCTGCTCTTGTTGTCGTTGCCGTTGGAGCGCGCGCGCGTGGCTCTGCTGCCGCTGCTGCGCTTGCCTGAGGTTTCGGATGCGGTGGTCGTGGCCATGGTGAAGACTCCTCGTCTCTTGCTTGGCCATCAAACCCCTGGTGAATGGGGGAGTTCCGCCGATTGCGATAAAGCTTCGCGCAGCTCGGCAAGCCATGCGTCGGGTACCGCGTCCGAAGGCATGCGCCAGTCGCCGCGCGGCGAGAGGCTGCCGCCAGGCGACACTTTGGGGCCATTGGGAATGGCGGAACGTTTATATTGGCTGGCGAAGAACCGGCCTAGGAAGGCCTCCAGCCATTTGACGATCGTCGCCATGTCGTAAGCGGTTTTGCGGGCTTCTGGGAAGCGGGCGGGCCATTCCCCCTTTGTGGCGTCGTGCCAGGCGTGCCAGGCCAGCCACGCGATCTTCGATGGCGGCAGCCCTCGCCGGAGCATGTGGAACAGAAAAAAGTCATGCAGCGCATAGGGGCCGATATGTCCCTCCGTGCTCTGCACGGCTCCGGCCGCGTCGGCGGGAATAAGCTCGGGAGAAATTTCGCGCTCGACAATCTCGGCGAGGATTGCACTCGTCTTCTTATCGAACTGACCGCTGTCGATGGTCCAGCGGATCAGATATTGGATCAGCGTTTTCGGGACGCCGCTGTTGACCGCATAATGGCTCATCTGGTCGCCGACGCCATAAGTGCACCAGCCCAGCGCCAGCTCGGATAAATCACCCGTGCCGATGACGAAGCCGCCATGCTGGTTGGCGAGGCGGAAGAGATAATCGGTGCGCAGGCCCGCCTGCACATTCTCGAACGTGATGTCGTAGACCGCCTCGCCCTTCGCAAACGGGTGGCCCATGTCGCCAAGCATCTGTTGTGCGGCTGGCCGGATATCGATCTCCGCCGCTTGAATTCCCATCGCTTGCATCAGGGCCCAGGCATCGGATTTGGTCGCGTCGCTCGTGGCGAAGCCCGGCATGGTATAGCCCAGGATGGTCGAGCGCGGCAGGCCGAGCAGGTCGCACGTCTTGGCGGCGACGATGAGCGCATGGGTCGAATCGAGGCCACCGGAAATGCCGATGATGAGATGCTTGCCCCTGGTCGCCTGAAAGCGGCGGGCAAGACCATCGACCTGGATGTTAAACGCCTCGTAGCAATCCTGCGCCAGCCGCTCGGGGCGGTTGGGCACATAAGGAAAGCGGCGCTGGCGACGCTTGAGCCCGACATCGCCCGTCTGAAGCGGGTGATCGAAGATGATGCGGCGAAACCGGCTTTCGGGATGGCCGGCGGCGGCGGCTGCGTCGTTGAAGGTCCCCACCCGCATGCGCTCGAGCCGCAGTCGCTGAACGTCAACGTCGGCGACCACCTGCTGGGGCTCGCGGCAAAATCGGGTGGAGGCGGCAAGTTCTTCGCCCATCTCGTTGATGACGCTCTGACCGTCCCATGCCATGTCGGTCGTGCTTTCGCCGGCGCCTGCGGCCGAATAAATGTAGGCGGCGGCGCATCGCATCGCCTGGGATGCGCATAGCGTCGCCCGGTCGTCAGCCTTCGCGATGATGATGTTGGAAGCCGAGAGGTTGCAAAGAATCAGCGCGCCCGCCAGGGCGCCGGTGCTTGAAGGTGGCGTCGGCGCCCAGAAATCTTCGCAGATTTCGACATGGAAGATGAAATCCGGCAGCGTTTCAGCGGCGAAGATGAGGTCTGGTCCGAAGGGGACGGTCTGCCCGGCAAGCGCAATGTCAAGGCCGTAAAGCCCGGCCCCCGAAGCAAACCAGCGCTTCTCATAATATTCGCGATAGTTGGGCAGGAAGCTCTTCGGCACCACGCCCAGAATTTTGCCGCGCGCGATCGCCACGGCGCAGTTGTAGAGCCTGCCATTGCGGCAGATCGGCGCGCCGACGAGGAGTACCGGACGAAGGCTTTCGCTTGCTTCCAAAATCCGGAGCAAGCCCGTTTCCACCGCGCCCAACAAGGCGTCCTGAGCAAGGAGATCGTCGATTGCATAGGCGGAGAGGCAGAGCTCGGGAAGCACGAGCAGATC
>Ga0207694_10004198_pt1 | contig 11291 bp, 21 predicted proteins | sample KBSC34metaG_FD_184353 | JGI IMG/M metagenome (GOLD analysis project Ga0207694, IMG submission 184353) | Corn rhizosphere microbial communities from Kellogg Biological Station, Michigan, USA - KBS C3-4 metaG (SPAdes) (version 2) | ecosystem: Host-associated > Plants > Roots > Rhizosphere > Soil...
GAACAACTGGGTCTTGATTCTGCGAACTGCGCACGGCATACAGGTCATGCCGCTTACTGGGCACCCGTCGCCGAAGGCACAGGGTTGGTTGTCGATGGCGTCCAGCTCAGCCAGGACAGGGCGGAGGCTGGCCAGCGTGATGCTGGCCTGTCGCCAGACGTAGACGGAGTAGACGGGGTCGTTGCTGGGCACCACCACCGCCTTGTTCACCGGCGGCTCGGTCACGTCTCGGCCCTTGCTGACAGCACGCCGTACGCCTGCAGCAGGTCGGGTGGAGTCTGCTCCATCAGCGTGGCGATGTGTTCGTACTCGGCGACGACAACCTTCCAGTCGTTCTCACCGACATCGGGGTAGTCATCCCACGACTCGGCTGCGTAGTCGACCGAGGCGAGCAGGACCTTGCTGATCAGCTCCCGAGCGATGATTCCGTGCGCCTCCTCCGGGCTCACCGGAGACCTGCCAACACGATGAGCGGCAGCTTCGTCATCTGCTCGTAGTGACGCTGCCTCTCGATCTGATCAGCCAGCTCTTCGTCGGCTAGCTCTTGCACAACTTTGCCGAGATGTGCCAGATCGACGTAACAAATCTCTACGCCTGGCCCGGGGTCTTGAGTTACGTGAATCTTGCGGCACCGAAGCTTGACCTCTGGTCTCCAGCGGAGGCTATAGCTCCCGTCACCACGGCTTCTCGCGTCAATGGCGACCGTCACCGGTGTGCCGAATGGCTGGTCGTACGACCAGGTGTGCGACAGCCAATGGGTAAACACCAAAGGACCGTCAGACGCTAGCCAAAACTGGGGGCGGATGCGTGCTCCCACCAGAGCGTCAGTGGTGGTGTCACGCCCAACCATCTTCACCTCGCGAAAGTCGTCGTGCCCGTCGCGGACTCGACCAAACGGCTCGAAGTTCTCCAGGTTGAGCAGCGTGTCGAGCTGTCTAAAGACGGACAGGGTGACCTGGCGGTTCCCAACCTGCAGGGTCCGCACCTCTGCGGTCAGTAGCTTGACCTGAGCCGTGCCGCCTGGTGCGCTCACCGATGGCCTCGCAGCAGTTCGCGGTAGCCACTGCAGCCGTTCGGTCTGGACTCGAACCAGGTGTGGCCGGTGCCGGCACACAGCGAGCACTCGGCATCGTCGTCACTGGGTCTGGCTGCTCCGATCACGGCTCGGTAGTAGTGCATACCGTTGCCGCCGCAGCATGGGCAGACCGGCTTGTCCTGGGTGGGGATGGTTGTCACACTTGCTCCTTCATTGTTTAGGCCGGGACATGAAAGTGCCCGGCGAGGACGCACCCCCGCCGGGCACCGCTTCTGGTTGCGAGAGGCGGTGCGTCGCCTTGCTCTGCGGACTCATTTAGGTCTGACCTTTACAGGTCTAGGGCAGAGTCATCCCCATCTATCTCTATTATACCACGAAACCAATGGTAAGTCAAGTGAGGCGATGGTGTCGACCTCACCTCCACGGTCCTTGGATTACGCCGGCCGGGACCTTGGAAGTACGCGATGTCTCCTCGATCGAGTCCGCCCATTGCATCCCCTTGCGTAGCAGCGGGTAGTCGCCGGTCGGCACATGCCTGCCGGTAACCCTGAGGGTGCCGCTGTCTGCTCCGTGCTTGGCATCGAGGAACATCAGGGTGTGAGCGGTGGCGGTCAGCCCCCGTGAACCCATGAAGCCACGACTCACCCACGACCCCTCCTCTGACTTGGTGCTGTGGTGCACACAGACCAACGCGATGTCGAGGTCCATCGCTAGGTGAGCCCACTGTGACAGCACCGAGGTTGATGCCAGGTACTGGTCCTTCCTGCCGTCACCCTCGTAGTCAGGCTCGATCTTGCTCAAGGTGTCAACCACCACCAGCCGAGGTAGTTCACCCGCCTCGATCCGCTCCGCGTGCCAGCCGCGAATCATCTGACGAGCACGCTCACCGGTGGCACTCTCGCCGTCTTCGCCTTCACGCAACGCCTCGTTCAGCGCGATGGACTGATCCAGTGACGTGACGTTGTAGAACTCCTTCGCCTGCTTGAACCTGTCGACCAGGTCACGCATCCCCTCGTTGTCCAGACCGAGGTGGAGCACCGCACCCTGCTCGACGTGAAAGCGCTTCAGCCACGGTGACCCGGACGCGACGGACAGTGACATGCCGACGGCGAGCACGCTCTTGCCGATCTTGGAGCTACCCGACAACAGGCACATGCCGGTCGGCAGCACCTCTTTGATCACCCACTGCCGCTCCGGGAAGACGGTGGTCATCGCCTGTCGGAAGCTCCACGTCGTCGGCACCGTCACGTCCAACCTGGTCTGCTTCAGGTGCGCGATCCCGTAGCCCTTCGCGACATGGTCGTAGAGGTCAGCCTTGGCATCGGTGACTGCCACCTTCCAGACCTTGGTCGGGATGCCAGCCTCGGCCAGCGACGCCTGCACCTTCATGGCGTGATCGCGACCAGGGGTGTCATTGTCCATCACGATGTTCACGCAGCTGGCTCCGATCAGCCAGCGGTTGTAGTCTGCGCGCCACTTGCCTGCGCCTAGTGGTGCGGTTGTCGCCACCATGCCGAGACTCAGTCCAGCATGGACAGCCTTCTCGCCCTCAACCAACCAGATCTGTTCGTGATTACGGCAGGCTTCGAGCACCTTGTCCAGCCGGTACAGGCAGTAGAAAAAGTTCTTCCCTAGTCCTGGCTCCGGGCTGTCTGGCTTTCTCTGCGCGAACCGCTTCCCGGTTGGCGTCTGCCACCTCTCCGCGATGAACCATGGCTGTCCGTCGGCGTTCACGTAGGTCCACTCCGCCACCTTCACGCCTCGGTCGTTCGCGATCGGTTCGTCAAACAGGTCTGGGTAGTCCAGCCCGATCGCGATCAGCACGTCCTGGATGTGGCATCCGGACTGGCAGTTGATGAGCACCTTGCCGTCGTGCTCACCGATTGACAAGGATGGGTTGCGGTCACCGTGTCCTTGGCCGTGACCGGGCACGGGACAGGACGCGATCCATCCCGAGGTGATCTTGCGGCGGTGCTGGAGCTGTGCTAGGACGCGGTCGATGGCGCGATCAACTGACATTGGCTGCTCTGCTCTCTCAGTTCGGGGGACGATCAGGCCCGACTCTGCTCCCTGCTGGTCGGACACGCCAGTAGGGAGGTCGGTCGATTCGAGTGGGGTCAGAGTGACAGGGCTGACAATGTCTGCCGCTACCTGTACTTGGTCTACAGACTTAAGTACTAAAGAAACAAGCTTTTCTTTTTGTGGTGTCACTGGTGACACTTTGGACACCGATGACACTTTGGATTCTTGACACCTTGGACCGACGAACCACTCGCTCGCAGCCCTGAAGCCACAGGTGTTGGAGCGCTTCTCGGTGAGCAGGTAGCCGTTGTCGATCAGCCAGCGCGAGACCTTCTTCACGGTCGACAGTGAGAGCCCGGTCTCGTTGGCGATGGTCGGGTGTGTTACGTCGTGGTGGTTCTGCCGGACGTGCTGAAGGCGCGTGCTGAGCACGCGGTGCTGAGTAGGGGTGAGAGATGGATCACGGGAGATGCTGACGAAGATCCCGTCCCACCAGTAGCTGAGGGCAGGGTCGTCAGATACCATCGGTCACGCGAACTCCTTTCTTGGTCTGGGTCTTTGGATCTAGGTCCTGTTGGTGGCGCGCGACTCCTCCAAGTCGACTTACTAAGGCCCTCGGTTGCTGAGCCGGGGGCCTTTGCACATCCTGCCTCACCTCCACCGCGATGGACAGTGGGGCAGGGGCTTCTCTTCAGCGGCCCTGTGTGCCGATCTGAGAGCCGTTCACTCCATCCCCCTGTGCCTGCCTGGTCAGGGTGTCTGCGAGCCTCTCAGCCAGCCCAGGGAACTCGTTGAGGTACTTCGTGCACTGCTCCAGGGCCAGCTGTTCGGGAGTGGGGCGCGGTGTCCACTCGATCCCGACGCCGGCGAGCAGTCGCTGATAGGTGCGATTGAATTCCTCGCGATGCCGCTCACGCAGTTCGGTCTGCGCCTGCCCGTAGCAACGCGACATCAACCTGTCCCGCTCGGTCGCATCCATCTCGGTCTCGGTCTCGGTCATGCTCTCTCCTTCGGTTCGTTGAGGTGGGGTCTAAAGAGAAAAGGCCCCGGCCTGTGTGGCCGGGGCCTTCGTTTCCCTCTATTCTACCGAACCTAGAGAGTTGTGTCCAGTCTAGAAAGGTGGCTGGACACCCTGCGGATCACCTTGATACGCCTGCTGAACAGGTGCTTGACCGCGTAATCCCTCCGGTCTTGAGCCGGAGCGTTGAGCAGATCCGTGAGGGATCTGCCTGAACTGGAGACTGGCACCGACTGAGTCAGCCGTCATCGCGATCTTGCTGCGCTTCTGGCTGGTGTCTCGGTCGGTCCATTCCTCGGTCTTGAGTCTTCCTGTCACCAGGATCAGGTCTCCCTTGACGACAGACTCACAGACGTTCTCCGCCAGCTTGTCGAAGCAGGTCACGTCGATCCACAAGGAGTCGGAATCCTCCCACTCCCCAGTCATGTCGTTCTTGCGGCGGTCGGAGGCGACGACCCGAAGCCGGGCCACCGCCTTGCCGGCCTGGCTGAACCTGAGCTCTGGCTCCTGGGCAAGCCTGCCGTCGACCGCGATTCTCGGGAGTGCCATCAGTCCACCTCCGGCACGAACCTGAGATACAGCGAGCAACGGCGCGGCGTACCTCGCTGGTTGTTCCGAGTCCGCACCTCGAATCCACCCTTGGTCCTGCCCGCCCGATGCACTGGTGTCAACGCCCGTACCTCACCCTGTCTGATGCTGTTCGCCAGCGATGTCGGTCCTAGTTCGAAGACCCGCATCCACTGGTTCGGCCTGGATACCAGCTGAGCCGCGATGTCTACCCAGTCGTAGCCACTCCGAGTCCCCACTGGCGGAGCTTCCCAGACGGGCTGCTCGACCATCGTCATGCCCCCTCCTTGCTGTGTGTTGGCAAAGCAGGGGCACCATTGCCCCCTTCCAACTCAGCATAGTCAACCAGTGCCTTCAACCACGGCACAGCCAGGTCAGCCTTGAGTACCTTGGCAGCCAACCCCCGGAGAATGGCGTCAGCTACCTCCTCCCACGGCGTCACTCTTCCTCGTCCTCATCTGTGTCGTCGACTCCCTTCGGAGGCTTCACCGACTCACCGCTGGATAGCTCGGGTGACTGCGACCAGCCCGAACCAGGGCCACCGTCGCCGTCGTTGCTGCTGCCTGAGGCCAGCGCATTCTCCAGCCCCTTGCCCAGCCCGCCGGTCAGGTTGGTCAGGATCTCCGGGTTCTTGTCGATGGTGTCCATCACCCGGCTGACCACGTCGACCACCTTCTCCAGCTTGACCTTGAGCATGGCCTGCACCCGGACGTTGTCGATCTCCAGCTCGACCTTGTCGATGCTCACGTCAGCCCCGACGTGCAACTCCAGCAGGTCCAGCACCTTGGCATGCAGCTCGACGTGTGCCCGCAGGTTGTCCACGTTCAAGCCGATGTGGTCCACTCCCAGGTTGGGCACGGCCAGCAGTACGTCCGGGTCCTGATTGGACCCGAGCCAGTCCTGTGCCGTCGCGTTCAGCAGTGGTGCGAGGGTGGCCGTGGTGTCCGGGTGATCCGATGAGTCCTGGATCTCCTTCCAAGTCTCGATCGCGTCCTCTGTCTTGACCCGCTGCTCTCCCTCTTCGGTGTCGTTCTCACTCACTCGACTCGCCCCGCTTGCGTGGTGGCTTCGGCTTGCTCGGACGACGAGGCCCCGGTTCCTCCCACTCGGGCTCAGATGCAGCATTACCTGGATCGTCAGACTCCTCATCCAGGTTGACATCGCTGTCATCTGCATCGTCGGTGTCCTCGTTTAGTTCAGGCCTAACATCGTCACCATTGTCGTCCTGAGTCTCATCCTCGGTCGGCTCCTCGTCGTCGTCCTCCTCGTCGGCCTGGTCTTCGGACTGGTCCTGCATCATCACGTAGCGACCGAAGTGCTTGACATCCAACCGAGCACGCCGACCAACCGTGCGCCAGCGGTTACCCCACCACTCGAAGAAGCCCTTCGGTCGGTACTCGAGGGTGTAGACCATCAGCGTGGCATTGTCCCCGATCGGGGTGAAGCTGATCGCTCCGTCGATGGTGCCCTTGTGTGCCTCGGTGGTCCACCGGATCCGGCTGTTCTCCACGTCCTCCTCGACCGTGGCCTTCCAGCTCCGTCGGTTGAGGAAGATCTTGGCTGTCCACTGGTGGGTCTGCTTACCCTCCTCGTCCTCGCTGACCTTGACCGACTCCGGTCCCTTCATGAACTCGGGGAACTTGGAGTACTCGGTCCAGTTCTCGTACGCCTGAGCCACCGGCACACCGATGAACAGCTGTTCGTAGATGTTGGTCGGCCGCTTCGCTGAGCCGCCCCTCTTGAACAGTCCCTTCAGTGCACCCTTGATGCCGCCGAAGATCTTCGACTTGCCCTCTGAGGTCGCCTCCCCTACACCCTGTAGGGCACCGCCCTTGACCTGGTCGGACTTGTCAGGCTCGTCGTCTTCCTTATCCTTGGACCCCATTCGTCCGGCAACGTTGCCTGCCTGAGCCACCGCGAAACCTGCGAACGCCTTGCCCAGTTCAGCCGTCGCCGGATTGGAGATAAGAGACTTCATGAACCCACGGTCAGCCATTCTCCGACCCTCCCTGGTCCTGCTCGCCCTGCTCACCCTCGCCTTCGTTGTCGTCGGCGTGGTCGGTGCTGTCATCTCCGCTGTCCTCGGCGGGCTGATCAGTCTGTTCGTCATCGCCGCCGGCTGAGTCCTCCTCCTTCGGCTCTTCCTTGTCAGCCCTTGGCTTGCGCTTCGGCTTCAGCTTGGAGGCCACCCCCTTCACCGTGTCACCCACTCCCTTGGTGGTGTCCTTCACGGTGTCGGTCGTGGTCTCGGTGACATCCTCGGCAGTGCTGGAGATGGTGCCGGTCAGCTTCTCGGTCCGGTCGGTCAGGCTCTTGGTCAGTCCGGACATCCGCGAGGTGGCCTGAGCCATCGCCAGATCGGTCAGTGCCTGGCGCAACGGGCCGGAGACCTGACCCACCAGGCCCTGCACGGCGTCACCCTTGACCACACCCTTGGCCATCTCGATGGCCTGTGGTCCACCGGTGTTGCCGGTTGCCCACATGTACATCCGCAGTGCCGCCCCACCCTTCTTCGTCCTGCCCAGGACGTAACCAAGAGCCACTGCACTAGCAAGCTTGCGTTGGTCGTTCATCATTGCCCCTCTTTGGTTGTCTGTGTCTTCGCTATAGCCAGTCGAACCTGGCTCAGTCACAACTGCACCGTGCGGGTGAACATCGTCAGCTCGTCGAGCTTCTCCTCGATGTCGTTGAGCTTGCTCAGCACTGGGTCGTTCCAGGTCAGCGGGATGTCCTCGACACTCTCGCCACTCATCAACACCGGGACGGTCATCCCGATCTGCTCCATGAAGGAGCGGATGTCATCGGCGTGGGCACCCAGCTCTGCTCCGTACTCGATCAGCCTTGCGCTGAGTCTTCGCTCTCGTTCCATCAGTTGCTTGACCACCGGCTCTGCCTGAGCGGCGTAGCCACCCATCCCACTGTTGTCAAGGAAGTCATTGACGATGTCCTTGATGCTGTCAGCCACTAGCTTTCTCCCTTTGTCTTGTCATACCTACCCTTGCTGTACCTACCCGAACATTGTTTAGGCCGGATCTAAAGGATCAGCGCCCCTCTCCTTGGCATCTCTGGGTTGAGGTCGAACTGCTCAGCGAACATGGCCACCGCCAACGGCAGCGCGACTCCCTCCGAAGGCGGGACCCACGCCTTGCGGGTACCAACCCTCACCGCGAAGCCGACCTTGCTGCTCAGCCAGATCGCTAGTGGGCAGCACGCCGCGTCGGCGACACTGCCTTGGATCCCCTCGCTGATCAGGTAGTTGGTGATCCCACTCACCGTGGAGGGCAATGACCTGAGTGCCTTCTGCAGCCGCTCATCCGTTGAGCTCTGGGTGTTCACCGCTTCCGCCCCCGCTTGATCGGGATGACGGTGCCGGCGGTGTCCCGCTCGAACTTCATCCCGAGGATCAGCTCACGGCCCAGTCGTCCCGAGCCCTTGACGTAGTAGCCATCGGGTGCGAAGTAGCTGGTCGCCACCTTGCGTAGTGCCGTGTGCCCATGCGATGAGCTGATCTGATAGGCATCGCTGCGTCGCATACCACACCGGGTGCACTCCAGCCTCCGCTCGGCGAACACCGTCTGTCCGCCCCTCGCTCGGCGCTCGGTCTCCCGCTTCGAGTCGACGACGATGAAGCCCGGTCCTTCCTCCTGCCAGGCGTGAAGAAGTGAGCGGCACTGCAGGTAGGTGTCCGGCACGTCGGCGATTGCTGCCAGGAAGTCGTCCTCTTCACTCATCAGCACACCGACACAGACACGTTGCCGGCGTAGCCGCTGGTCTGCAGATCGAACGGCACCCCGGGGCTCCAGTAGCTCTCGATGTCGGCGTCGTTGACCACGCTCTCGGCGTCGTCCATGCTCCGTGCTTCGACGGTGACCGTCGTGGTGTAGGTGACCTCAACGTCCACCTCGAACTCACGCAGCCGGCCGGGCAGACCCAGCTCCTCCATGATGTCGTCGTAGACAGAGCACCAGTCATGCTTCTCAGCAGCTGCCTCACCGACATCGCTGACCCGCTGCTTGAATTCCTCCAGCTCTCGGTACCAGTTGTCAGCCCGCTTGTCTGCTTCGCTGACCCGCTCCGCCATGTAGTCCGCACGCTGAAGCGCAGCAGTCAGCTCCTCCCTCAGCTTGTTCATCTCCTCCACCGCATCCCTCGCTACGGCGATCGGATCCTCCTCGGCAATGGCTGCCCCGTTGATGACGCCAGTCGTCATGCTCTTCCCCTTCAGTAGGTCCCACCGGAATGTGGGCGCGCGCCAAGCCAGACTCGAACTGGCTTTGTTCCCCGTGGCGCTGAGGCGAGTGCCTCGTTTAGGTCAGACCTAACCAGACATTGGACATGGTTGTCTTCCTACGTCTATTCTACCATACATAGCCTACCTTTGTCAACCCTTGTCAGGTCAGGTAGAGGATGCAGATGCCGAGCACTAGGCCGAGAGCGATGCCACTGAGCACGACCCAGTAGGCATCGGCCAGGTCACGCTGACGATCCGGTTTCATTGACCCCCCTCAAGCAGAACAACCCCGAGGCTCGACTCTCTCAAGGAGAGGAGCACTCGGGGTTGCAGGGACAGTCTTCAATCGCGACAGGCGTGGGCAGGTCGCCGACCGTCCCTTCCGTGCCAAGGAAAGAGCCGCCCCTTGGAGGGCGAGAAACCTGGCACGCTGGTCTGGTTACTTTCCGAAGGCTCTATCGAAGCATGCCTCGTGGGTTCCGTTCATCAGCTGCTCTCGATCGCCCGGCGACATGTCCGGCAGCAACTCTTGGATGGAGCCAGGCAGAAAGCCGCTGCGCCAGGCATAGATTCGCTGAGCCTGATCCGGCTCAACCACCAGCTCCGATCGTCGTTGACACAGTGGACAGATGCCGGTCTCGAAGACGATCACCGGACTGCCGACACGGTGACATCCTCGGCCGGCACCACGGTGAACTGGCCGTTGAACAGGGCAGCAACGTAGCTCTGCCCTCGGTCGTTGACCCACATCGAGCAGCCGCCCAGTGGGTCGGCGTAGCCGTAGGTCTGGTGGTGCAGGACCGAGCCGAGCACGTCGTCGTCCGACACTGGCACACACCAGACAGCCTCTCGTTCCAGTGCTCGGCCGGTCTCGACGTACATGTCGATCGCTCGGTCAGCAGTATCGGTGTCGGGGTAGATGCCGAGCACGTCAGGTCTGACGCCGTCACCACTGAAGGTGTCAGGTCTCAGCACGATTACCACATAGTTGGTGGACATGGTTTCCTTTCCGGTGGGGATGGGCCCACCCCGGCGGGACCGGGGTGGGCAGTCTTTCAATACCCGTTGACTGTGGACCAAGCGGCGAAGCCGATGGCAATGATGGTCAGGATGGAGAGGATGGCGATGATCGCCATCGCCACGCGGGTCTGGAGCAGAGTTGCCTCTAGCATCCTGACTCGATCGCGCAGCTCGGCGACCTCACCCTCAGCTACCGGATCACTCACTCCATACCTGCCGCAAGGTCTCGATGCCGACCGCGTCGTAGAACGTGGTCCGGACGAACCTCGGGTTAGTACGCATGAAGTAGTCGGCCAGTGACAGCGTGATGCTGCGCACCCTGAGTCGCTCGGCCTCGGTCGTTGAGATGGCCAGCTCGCCGGCCAAGAGTGCAGCGATGGTCTCGTAGTCCTTCTTGCTCGTCATCGGAGCACCTTGACCACGTTGTTCTCGCTGTTCACCAGGACCACGGCGTACCAACGATGCGGCTCCGGGTAGTGCGGGCCCTCGACGCTGACCTGACCATTGGCTGGCACTGTCAGCGGGAACATCCCACCAGGCTGAAAGACAGACACCGCCTGTCCATCCTTCACCGCTTCACGCAGTGCTTTCTTCGTCTTGTAGTTGGGCGAAACGTATGCCATCTCTTTCTCCTCGGTTGCGGTCCGTTTAGGCCGGACCTTGATGGGTGGACTGACCAGTCCAAGCCCTGGTGAGAGGGGTGTCGGTCTCTCACCAGGACGTGCATGGGTCAGGCCTTCAGTGCGCGAGCCAGCAGCTTGACGAGGAGAGCAGTGCGCTCGGCAGCTGTCATCCCCTTGAACAACATCCATTCCACCCAAGCCTGAGCTTCGGCAGTGGTCATGACCGTGTCGTAGACCACGAAGTCGTCGCTCATATCCTCACCGTGATCCACAGCGAGAGGTCGACGATGTGGATGTGGCCGCACGCTACGCAGCGGGTCCGGTTCCGTTGATGGATGACCCTGTCGTGAGCGCAGTTCCGGGATCCGGTCATCATGGCTGCGGTCTTAGATGCTTGAGACCTTGACAGTCCGGTCATCAAGACCAGGCGTCTCTTGCCTTGACTGGCAACGACAGCCCAGTCATCATCACCCTGGGCTGCTGAGTATCTGGTCTTCACTATCCGAGCAGTCTTCGGACGCTCCATCGTGTCGGGCATGGTTGTGCTCTCTCTCTTGGGTTCCCACGAACCCGGGTTACGTAAGGGGTGAAGCGACCCCGCCCACGGGGAGATGTGGGCGGGGTCAGACTGTGGTTACTTCACGTGAGCGTGCATCGGTCAGGCTCAGATGAAACTGGTGTTCGAGGTGTACTGCCAACGGTTGTGGGTCAGCTCGCTCTCAACGACGTACGCGCAGTTGTCCACGAGGGACACCGACAGACTCTTGACTGAGG
>Ga0207694_10004202_pt1 | contig 11283 bp, 11 predicted proteins | sample KBSC34metaG_FD_184353 | JGI IMG/M metagenome (GOLD analysis project Ga0207694, IMG submission 184353) | Corn rhizosphere microbial communities from Kellogg Biological Station, Michigan, USA - KBS C3-4 metaG (SPAdes) (version 2) | ecosystem: Host-associated > Plants > Roots > Rhizosphere > Soil...
CAAGGGTCACCGGTCGCATCGCGCAGGCGCGCGCGGTTGCGGATGCTGACGACCAGCTGGGCGACCTGGAAGCCGATGCCGATCATGATCAGCACCGCCCCGATGCCGGAGACGTGAAGCCAGGGGTCCCACTGCGCATTGTCGGTATGCTGCAGCCGCCGGGTCATGCCCATCAGCCCCAGCGCATAGAGCGGCATGAAGGTGACGTAGAAGCCGACGAACCAGCACCAGAAGGCGATCTTGCCCAGCCGCTCGTCCAGAGAGAAGCCAAAGGCCTTGGGGAACCAATAGGTGTAGCCGGCAAAGGCGCCGAACAGCACGCCGGGGATCACCATGTTGTGGAAATGGGCGATCAGGAAGACGCTGTTATGCAGCTGGAAATCGGCCGGCGGCACCGCCAGCAGCACGCCGGTCATGCCGCCGATCACGAAGGTGACCATGAAGGCGATGGCCCACAGCACCGGCACGGTGAAGCGCACCCGCCCGCCATAGAGGGTGAAGAGCCAGTTGAAGACCTTCACCCCCGTGGGCACCGCGATGATCATCGTCGCGACGCCGAATACCGCGTTGACGTCGGCCCCCGCCCCCATGGTGAAGAAATGGTGCAGCCAGACCAGGAAGGAGAGGATGCAGATCGCCATCGTCGCCGTGACCATCGAGCGATAGCCGAACAGCGCCTTGCCGGAGAAGGTGGCGATCACCTCCGAATAGACCCCGAAGGCGGGCAGGACGAGGATATAGACCTCCGGATGGCCCCACACCCAGATGAGGTTGATATACATCATCGGGTTGCCGCCGGCCTCGTTGGTGAAGAAGTGGAAGCCGAGATAGCGGTCCAGCAGCAGCATCGCCAAGGTCGCGGTCAGCACCGGGAAGGCGGCGACGATCAGCAGGCTGGAGGCCAGCGCCGTCCAGCAGAAGACCGGCATGCGCATCAGGTTCATCCCCGGCGCCCGCATCTTGAGGATGGTCGTCACCATATTGACCCCGGCCAGCAAGGTGCCGACGCCGGATATCTGCAGCGACCACAGGTAATAGTCGACGCCGACCCCGGGTGAGAATTTGAGCTCCGACAGCGGCGGATAGGCGAGCCAGCCGGTGCGCGCGAACTCCCCCACCACCAGCGACATGTTGGTCAGGAGCACGCCCGAGGCGGTGAGCCACAGGCTGACCGAATTCAGGGTCGGAAAGGCCACGTCGCGAATGCCCAGCTGCAGCGGCACGACGAAATTCATCAGCCCGACCATGAAGGTCATGGCGACGAAGAAGATCATGATCGTGCCGTGGGCGCTGAAGATCTGGTCGTAATGCTCGGGCGGCAGATAGCCCATGGCGCCGTCGGTGGCGATCGATTGCTGGGAGCGCATCATGATCGCGTCGGAAAAGCCGCGGATCAGCATCAACAGCGCCAGTGCGCAATACATGACGCCGATCCGCTTATGGTCGACGCTGGTGATCCAGTCGCGCCAGAGATAGGGCCAATAGCCCTTGACCGTGACCCAGCCGAGCACGGCCAGTATGACCAGCACCAGGACACCGGAGACGATGAGCGGGATCGGCTCATCGAAGGGAATGGCGGACCAGTCGAGCTTGCCCAGCATCACGAACCTCCGCCTCTGGGCGAAACCGTGGCGTTGGGCGCGCTCTGTTGCCCCTCCGCGCCACCGGTCTTTATGTCGAGGATCTTTTCGAACAGGCCCGGCTCGACCCCGCGATAAACGGCGGGCTGCACGGCCTTGCTGTTCTGCGTCAGGGCGGCATAGTCCAGCACCGGCCCCTGGGCCTTGGCCTCATCGACCCATTTGCCGAAGTCGGCCTCCGCCACGGCCTCGACATCGAAGCGCATGTCGGAGAAGCCGTCGCCGCTGAACTGGGCCGAGATTCCGCGATAGGTGCCTGGCCTGTCGGCCTGCAGGTTCAGCTGAGTCCGCATGCCGGCCATCGTGTAGATCTGGCTGCCCAGCTCGGGCACGAAGAAGCTGTTCATCACGGTGGCCGAGGTCAGCTGGAAATGCACCGGCCGGCCCGCCGGCACCACCAGCCGGTTCACCGCCGCAATGCCCTGGTCGGGATAGATGAACAGCCATTTCCAATCGAGCGAGACGACCTGGACCTCGAGCGGTTTGCCCTCGGCGAGCGGCTTGGCGGGGTCGAGATCGTGGGAGCTGACCCAGCCGACGCCCCCTAAGAACAGCACCACCAGGGCCGGGATCGCCCAGACGATGACTTCGAGCCGTCCGGAATAGGCCCAGTCGGGCCGGTAGGTCGCCTTGGCGTTGCCGGCGCGGAACCACCAGGCGACGGCGAGGGTCGCCAGGATCACCGGCACGACGACGGCCAGCATGATGGCGGTGGAATCGATCAGTATCAGCCGCTCGGATTGAGCGACGGGGCCTTGAGGGTTCAGCACACCCGAACTGGTTAGGCCTGACAGCATGAGTGACATCCGCGTTGTTGCTGATTCACACATACGGGCTGGGATGGTTCCCTACCTGCGCGCCGGCGACGCAGGCCGGCAGATGCGGGGCTGGAACAATCGCCCGATAACGCTATTTCATTGCAGTTCGGCCGATCGTGTCTTGACTGATACGATCATCCGAACATTACTGATTTTTCTTTGTGAAATCCATTTACTTTTAAGGGGAGAACCATGTCGCAGATGAAAAGCCGTCGTGAACTGGGCCTGCTGGCAACCGGCGGAGCCATCGCCGCCGCCCTGGTCGTAACCACGAAGTCGGCCTCGGCCGAACCCCAGCCCGCCATGGTCCGCGCCCGCGAAGCCCTTGCCGGCGCTCTTGAGGCGCTGCATTCGGCCAGCTCGGACAAGGGCGGCCACAAGCTGAAGGCCATCCATCTGATCGAGGGTGCGATCGCCGAAGTCGATGCCGGCATCCGGTACGACAACCATCATTGATTGAGTTGCGTGCGATCCGGCTGCGTAAGGCGGCCGGATCGCCGAAACTAGACCCCGCCCAGCATCGGATCTTCCAGCCGATGCAACCGCGCCGCCGCAAGCTGGCCGAAACTGTGGATCAGGGTCTTGCGCCGGGGCGTCGCCAGCTTTTCGACCGGCGACGGGCGTATGATGGCCGCGCCGAAGGAATCGGCGACGATCAGGCCGCAATGGTCCGGGATCAGCCCTTGCGGGAAATCCTCGCCCACCGCGAAATAGAACGTATCGCAATATGCGCGGTATTCCGGCCATTTGAGGTCGGTCCTGAAATCGACGATCGAGCTTTTGACCTCGACGATGACGATCTCCCCGCCGTCGGTCACACCGAAGATATCGGCACGCCGCCCGTTGGCGAGCGGAAACTCCGTGATCGACGCATAACGCTGGCCCCATAGCAGCCGGCGCACGCCCCGGCACAGCCGTTGGGCGGTCCGCTCCTCGAGGCAGATATCCTGGGCAATGGCCTCAGACATGGAACCGAGCCGGATAAGGAGAAGAATAGAATAGGAACATACAAGCCCGGTGCCTCCACGACAAGCTAGGCAGGAACCGGATATGCCGCGGGCGGTTTGGAAATCGTCGCAGGCGGCCGAAGGCAAGGCGAAGGGGAGCAGGACGATGGCCGAAACCGCGAAACCCGGCGCCGCGGCGGAGAAGGCCCTGGCGAAGGTCACGCTGACCCACCCCGAGCGGGTGCTGGATCCGGACTCTGGCATGACCAAGCAGGGGCTGGCGGACTATCTGGCGCTGGTCGCAGAGCGGATGATGCCGCACATCGCCAACCGACCGATCAGCTTCGTCCGCTGCCCGGGCGGCACGGCCAAGGCCTGCTTCTATCAGAAGCATATCGAGAAGAACCTGCCGGCAGGCATCGGCAGCGTGACGATCAGCGAAAAGGAAGGCACCGGAGAATACCTCACTATCGACAATGAGGAGGGCCTGATCGGCCTGGCCCAGATGGGCGTACTGGAGATCCATCCCTGGGGCAGCCGTTCCGACGATGTCGAGAAGCCGGACCGGCTGATCTTCGATTTCGACCCCGCGCCGGACGTGCCGTTCGCCGGGGTGGTCGAGGCCGCGCTGGAGATACGGCAGAGGCTGGACCCGCTCGGCCTCGAAAGCTTCCTCAAGACCACCGGCGGCAAGGGGCTGCATGTCGTGGCCCCGATCGGGCGCCAGCACGAATGGCCGCTGGTCAAGGAATTCGCCCGCGCCGTCGCCACCGCCATGGCGGCTGACGGCGACCGCTATGTCACGGTGATGACCAAGGCCAAGCGCACCGGCAAGATCTTCATCGACTTCTTCCGCAACGACCGCGGCGCGACCGCCGTCGCCCCCTACTCCACCCGCGCCCGGCCCGGCGCCCCGGTTGCCACGCCACTGGACTGGCGCGAAGCGACACCGGCGCTGGACCCGCGGCAGTTCACCATCGAGACCATTCCCAGGCGCCTGGCCCAGTTGCCGGACGATCCCTGGGACGCGATGCTGAAATCGCAACAATCCATCGGCAAGGCGGCGCTGAAAGCGATGAAACTCGGCTGAACCGCAGGGGCGGCGTAACGCCCACGTGTATCCGGCGTTGACCCATCGGACGAACGACCGGAATGTTGGACCTCAAGGCAGCCTCCATCGCTGCGAACCGCTTCGGCTTCGGCGCCAGGCCGGGCGAGCTGGACGCCATCGCGAAAGACCCGCGGGGGTGGCTCACGCGGCAGCTTGCCGGCGAGGCGCCCCAGGCCGCGGATGCGCCGATCTGGCCGGCGCAGCTCGCCGGCTTCCTGCAGGCGCAGCGCGAGAAGAAGGCGGATATCGACGCCGCCAAGATGATGCGCAAGGCATTGCAGCAGGAATTCCGCGGCGCCGCGGCCAAGCGCACGATCGATGCCGCCAACAGCGCGACGCCGTTCCGCGAGCGGCTGGTGCAGTTCTGGTCGAACCATTTCACCGTTTCGATCCAGCGCGCGGTCGTGGTTCCGGCCGCGATCGGTTTCGAGAACGAGGCCATCCGCCCCAACATATTGGGGAATTTCCGCGACCTGCTGAAAGCCGTGGCCGCCCATCCGGCGATGCTGCTCTATCTCGACAATGCCGGTTCGGTCGGCCCCAACTCCGCCGGCGGGCTGAAAAACAAGCGCGGCCTGAACGAGAATCTCGCCCGCGAGATGATGGAGCTGCATACGGTCGGCGTCGATGGCGGCTATAGCCAGACCGACGTTACCGAACTGGCCAGGATCCTGACCGGCTGGTCCATCGCCGGCGAACATGAGCCCGGCCCAGGCCGGTTCCGCTATCGCCCCATGGTGCATGAACCCGGCAGCAAGACGGTGATGGGCAAGACATATCCCGAAGCCGGGCGGGACGAAGCGGTCGCCGTGATGAACGATCTGGCCGCACGGCCGGCAACCGCCTGCCATATCGCCACCAAGCTGGCCCGCCATTTCATCGCCGACGATCCGCCCAAGCCGGCGGTCGACGCGCTGGCACGGACCTATCTGGAGACCGACGGCGACCTGCATGCCGTGTCGCTGACCCTGATCGGCCTGCCGCAGATCTGGGCCGAACCGTTGCCCAAGGTGAAGACCCCGAACGATCTGGTCATCTCGGCATGCCGCAGCCTGGGCATCGCCGACGTCCAGGCCGGCGAGATGCTGCTGATGGGGCTGAGGCAGATGGACCAGGCGCCGTTTGCTGCCCCCTCTCCCGCCGGCTGGCCCGACACGGCCGACAGCTGGATCTCGCCCGAGGCGATGATGACGCGGGTGGAATGGGCGATGGCCGTTGGCCAAAAGCTGGGTTCGCAAGCCGACGCGCGCGACGTCGCCAAGGCAACGATCCAGCCGGTGGCGAGCCAGACCACACTGTTCCATATCGACCATGCCCCAAGCGCCGCCGAGGCGCTGGCCCTGCTGATCGCCAGCCCCGAGTTCCAGCGCAGGTGACGACCATGCCTTTCGACAACATCATCCTGCCGCGCCGCGCCTTCTTAAGCGGCGTCGGCGCCGCAGCCCTGGCGGCGGGACTGCCGCGTGCCGTGCTGGCCGACGCGCCGACCGACAAGCGTTTCATCCTCATCATCCTGCGCGGCGCGATGGACGGGCTGAACGTGGTGCCGCCCTATGGCGACAAGGATTATGCCGCGTTGCGGGGCCAGATCGCCCTCGCCAAGCCGGGCGAGACCGACGGGGCGTTCGATCTCGACGGCTTCTTCGGGCTGCATCCGGCGCTGGCCGAGATCGCGCCCTGGTACAAGGAGGGGGCGCTGCTGCCGATCCAGGCCGTCGCCTCACCCTATCGCGACCGCTCGCATTTCGACGGGCAAGACCTGCTGGAGAACGGCACGCTGAGCCCGCGCAATACCGACAGCGGCTGGCTGAACCGGGCGCTGACGGCCCTAGGCAACAGAAATGGGGGGGCGAGCGACCGCCGCATCGGGCTGGCGGTCGGTCAGGCGATCCCGCTGGTGCTGCGCGGCCCGACCCAGGTCGCATCCTGGGCGCCGACGCATATGCCGGAGGCGAACGACAGTTTCCTGACCCTGGTGCAGGCCGTCTATCAGGGCGACCAGCGCCTGTCGGCGGCGCTGGCCGACGGCATCCGCGCTACCGCGGCGGCCGACCAGGCGATCGGAACCGGCAACGCGCGGATGGCGAATGCCGGCATGGCCGAACCGGACGACGCCAGGCCCGATCCCTACAAGGCGCAGCGGGCGCTGGCCGATGCGGCGGGCAAGATGCTGGCCGACCCCAACGGCCCGCGCATCGCCGCCTTCGACGCCCAGGGCTGGGATACGCATGCCGCGCAGGGCGGCGCCAAGGGCAGGCTGGCCAATGCGCTCGGCGGCCTGCAGGCCAGCCTGGTGTCGCTGCGCGGGGCGCTGGGCCCGGCCTGGAAGGATACGGTGGTGATGATGGCGACCGAATTCGGCCGCACCGCCCATATCAACGGCACCAACGGCACCGACCACGGCACCGGCACGGTGACCCTGCTGGCCGGCGGCGCCGTCGCCGGCGGCAAGGTGCTGGGACAGTGGCCCGGCTTGGGCGAGGGCCAACTCTACCAGTCGCGCGACCTGATGCCGACGACGGATCTGCGTTCGGTGATGAAAACGGTGCTCTACGAGCATCTGCGCCTGCCGGCCGATAAACTCGACAGCTTCGTTTTCCCGAACAGCGGCGACGCGCGGGTGATGAAGGGGATCGTGGCTTAAGATCCCGTAGGATGGGTAGAGCGTAGCGAAACCCATCATCCGGTGCGGTGAACGATGGGTTTCGCTACGCTCTACCCATCCTACTTTTTCAGATACGCGCCCAACCCGGCCAGCGCATTCTCCAGCACCCGGCCCAGGAAGGCCTCGAACGGCTCGTCCTTGGCCAGGAACAGCAGGCCCGGCAGCGGGTCGCAGGCCAGTATCCAGCGCACCCGCGTGCCGCCGGGGATTTCATCGAATTCGGTGATCTCGATCTGGGCCTTGGACAAAGGCTCGGTCACGCGGTCGATGATATAGCCCCAGCGCTTGGGCTCCTCCCACACCACCATCGTCTCGTCGTGCAGCGCCCCGGCGACGGAGGAGCGGCGGATGGTGCCGACGCCCCACGGCTGCGGTCCCTCATAGGTCACCCACTCGACATAGGGGAACCAATGCTGCCAGGTCGCGGCGTCGGTGAACACGTCCCACACCGCCTGGCGGGGGGCGGCGATATCCCGCTCCACCACCCATCGGGCCGGCGCCGTATCGGCGTAGTCCGGCCCTACCTTGCGGCATTCATGCCATACCGGCTCAGCCATTTCAGGCCGCGGCCTTGTTCCTGAAGTGCGGGATCAGATGCTTGCCGATATTGCGGATCGTTTCCATCGTCACCTCGTGCGGGATGGCGCCCATCTGCAGCATGAACAGGATCTCGTCGGCGCCGGCATCGACCAGGCGCTGCACATAGCGGATGGCCTGGTCGACCGTACCGTAGGCATCCTCCTCGATGTGATAGTTGCTGGTCGTCGCGTCGATGATCGGAATCTTCTCCTGGCCGAGATAGGCCACCAGCTCCGCCTCAGACTTCTTGATCTCGGCGATCTGCGCATCGGCGTCCAGATCGTCGACGGAGGGCTTGTCGCCCCCGGCATACCAATAACGGATGGATTCGCCGAAGAAGCGCTGCCCCCGCACGCCGATGCGCCGCGCCCTCTCGCGATCGTCGAGAATGACCGCCGGGCAGAGCGCCGCCAGATGCTGGGTCGGGCGGAATCCGACCTGATCCTCGGCCTTACGATTGGCCCAGGACTCGCGATAGATCGCGTTCTTGCGGGCGATCTCGTCAGGGCCGGAGAAGCCCAGCACCAGCGCGCCCAGGCCGCGCGACCCCGCCGTCACGATCGAATCGTCGCGGGTGCAGGCCAGGTACATCGGCGGATGCGGATCCTGGAAGGGCTTCGGATGGATCGGGCGCGGGGGAATGTCGATCAGGCCGTGATGCTCGATCTCGTCCTGCATCCACATCTTCGGGATCAGATACATCGACTCGTCGACCTGTGGCGTCACCTGGTCCATCGGCGTGCCGAAGGCCCCGGTCTCCTGCTTGGTACCGCCCTTGCCGACGCCGAAATGGAGCCGCCCGCGCGACAGGATGTCGAGGGTGGCGACCCGCTCAGCCACCTTGATCGGGTGGTTCATGTTGAAGGGCAGGCAGACGACGCCGTGGCCGACATGGATCTTGGTCGTGCGGCCGGCGATGAAGGCGAGGAAGCTTTCCGGCGCCGACAGATGGGCATACTGGGTCAGGCAGTGGTGCTCGACCGACCAGATGCAGTCGAAGCCCATCTCCTCCGCCAGGACGCACTGGTCAACCATGTCCTGGAAGACCTGCGCCTCGTTCGCGCGCGAGGTGTCTATCATCTGCGCTTCATAAATAATCGAAAACTTCACCCTATCCTCCCCAGCCTTGTTTTCCCCAGTTAAGTCATTTTCCCAGCTTCATGGAAAGCTGAATGTTCATTCACGCGGCTTTCCCGCCAGGGTGCCGCCGTCCACCACATAGTCGCCGCCGGTGCAGAAGGATGACTGGTCCGATGCCAGGAACAGCACCATCCGCGCCACTTCCTCGGCATTGGCCATGCGGGCCAGCGGGTACTTGCCGTACATCTTGTCGTAATCCGCGTCGGTCCAGCCGGGCCGTTCGATCATCTTGGTCTTGGTCGGCCCCGGCACTACCGTGTTGACCCGGATATTGTGCTGACCGAGCTCGATCGCCGCGCATTTGGAGAGGCCCCGTATGCCGAACTTCGACGCGGCATAGGCGGTGAAGCCGCCGCGCCCCTCCATCCCCTGGACCGATGAGAAATTGACGATCGCGCCGCCGCCTGCCCGCTTCAGCGCCTCCGCCCCGTATTTGAGGCCGAGGAAGGTACCGACAAGGTTGGTGTCGACCACTTTGCGGAAGTTCTCCAGGGTCATCTGATCCAGGGTTGCCACGCGGTTGATCGCTGCGTTGTTGACCAGGATCGAGATCGGGCCGAGGCGGCCCTCCGCCTGTTCCAGGGCGGCGACCCACCCCTCCTCGCTGGTGACATCGAGGGGCACGAAGACGGCCGCATCCGGCCGCAGCGCGTTCAGCGCAGCGACGGTCTCAGCCGCCTCCTCGGCCCGCCGATCGGCGATAGCGATCCTGGCACCCTCGCCCACCATCAGCTGGGCGCTGGCGGCGCCGATGCCACGCGCGCCGCCGGTGATGAAGGCCGCCTTGCCCTCCAGCAGCATCGCGCTCACCGCGTGATGATGCGGTTGCCTTCGACGAAGGCATTCCGCTGCTTGCTGCCCTCGCCCATGATGTTGAGCTGGTAGGTGTAGCCCTGTTCCATGCGGTAGTTCGTGTGCATCTCGAACACGTCGAGATGGTTGAGCGCCGCCTTGGCGAACTTCACCGCCGCCGCCGGCTTCTTGGCGATCATCTGGGCCAGCTCGCGTGCCTTGGGCATCAGCTCGTCCGGCTCGACCAGATAGGCGACGGAGCCCCAGGCATGGAGCTCGGCAGCCGTCGCCGGCTTGCAGGTGATCGACATCTCCCTGAGCTTCATCGGCGAGACCAGCTTTGCGAGGTGCGAGGCGCACCCCAGCGCGCCGTTATCGACCTCGGGCAGGCCAAAGCGCGCCTTGGTTGAGGCGACGATCATGTCGCACGAGCCGACCAGCCCGACGCCCAGCCCCATGCAGAAATCGTTGACCGCGGCGATGACCGGGATCGGCGTCTGATAGATGGTGTTGAAGGCGTGGTAGCAGGCCTCGCCCGAGCTGGTCATCAGCTTCCACTCGTCGCCGGCCGCCTTGTTGGCCTGCATCTCCTTGATGTCGATGCCGGCATTGAAGCCCTTGCCTTCGGCCGTCAGGATGATCGCGCGCAGCGCCTCGTTACCCGACAGCTCCTTGAAGATGTCGTGGATGCGCCAGGTATCGCCCACCGTGATCGCGTTCACCGGCGGGTTGTTCATCACAACCTCGGCGATGTTGTCGGTAATCGTGCAGGTAACGGTCATCTTATTGTCTCCCAGGTGGGGTGTGCTTGAGCGGTGACAGGTAATAGCGGGCGATGTCAGCCTCGATAAAGTAGGCGACGCGGCTGGGCCATTTGCGGCGCGGAAACGGGGTACCGATATATTTCTGCGATATCTCGTCCATGATCCTGAGGTCGCCGTCGTCCCGCGCCTCGACCACGCGGCCGCGGATCAGCAGCTGCTCGTACGGATTGTCGAAATCGGTGATCGAGAGCGCCACGCGCGGGTCGCGGTCGATGTTCTGTCCCTTGATCGACCGGTGATCGGTGCAGACGATGATCCGGTCGCCGTCGCGCCCGACCCAGACCGGCTCGGCCTTGGGAAAACCGTCCTCCATCAAGGTGGTCAGGTGCGCGATGTTGGGCGCGTCGATGAGACGTTTCGCATCGTCCGATAAAGCCTTGCTCATGGCCGAACTCCGAAAAGCCACCCAAAAGTCTCGTCATGCCCGGGCTTGACCCGGGCATCCACGTCATAGACCGCCCTGCGGAACCGCGTGGATGGCCGGGTCAAGCCCGGCCATGACGGTGAAGAAGATGTCAATTCCACTAGCATGCCCAGCACCTCACGCTCTGCGGCAGGAGACCGACAGGGCCTCGCCGGTCATGTAGCTGGAATAGTCGGAGGCCAGGAAGACGACGGTATTGCCGATCTCCCACGGCTCGGCCGAGCGGCCGAAGGCCTCGTTGGTGCGGATCAGGTTCTGGAGATGCGCAGGGTCGGAGACCTTCTCCAGATAGGGGTGCAGCGCAAGGCTCGGCACCACGGCATTAATGCGGATATTATCGAGC
>Ga0207694_10004205_pt1 | contig 11276 bp, 6 predicted proteins | sample KBSC34metaG_FD_184353 | JGI IMG/M metagenome (GOLD analysis project Ga0207694, IMG submission 184353) | Corn rhizosphere microbial communities from Kellogg Biological Station, Michigan, USA - KBS C3-4 metaG (SPAdes) (version 2) | ecosystem: Host-associated > Plants > Roots > Rhizosphere > Soil...
TCGGCGGCATGGGGCCGCAGATCCAGTGGCTGCAGAGTTACGTCACCGGCGACAAGGTGTACTGCGTCTACATCGCGCCGAACGAAGCGATGGTGCGAGAACACGCGCGCCAGGGCGGTTTCCCGGCAAATCGCGTGTCCGAAGTAAAGAGCATCATCGATCCGACCACGGCCGAATGATCCCGGCAACGAAGATTCGCTAGCGACTGGCCGTGGCGGCGCCTTGCGCCGTCACGCGCCACACCCGGCCGCCGACGTCGTCGGCCACCAGCAGCGCGCCTTGTTTGTCGACCGCCACGCCGACCGGTCGGCCGTGCGCATAGCCCTGCGCATCGCGGAAGCCGCCGAGAATCTCCTCCGGCTCGCCGGTCGGCTTGCCGTGTTCGAACTTGACGAACACCACGCGATAACCGGCCGGCTGCGAGCGGTTCCACGAACCATGCTGTCCGACGAAAGCACCGCCACGGTAGCGCTCCGGCAAAGCCTTGGCCGTATAGAAGGCTAACCCGAGCGAGGCGGTGTGTGCGCCGAGCGCGTAATCGGGCTTGCGCGCGCTGGCCACCAGCTGCGGCTTTTGCGGTTGCACGCGCGGATCGAGGTTGGCCCCGTAGTAGCTGTAGGGAAAGCCGAAGAAGTCGCCTTCGTGCACCGAAGTCATGTAGTCGGGCACCAGATCGTCGCCGAGCAAGTCACGCTCGTTGACCGAGGTCCACAGCGCACCGCTTTGCGGTTCGTAGGCAAGGCCGACCGGATTGCGCAGACCTGACGCGTACACGCGCGTCTTGCCGCTGGCCGGATCGATTTCGAGAATGGCCGCGCGATTGGTTTCCTTGTCGATGCCGTTCTCGCCGGCGTTGCTGTTCGAGCCGACGCTGACATACAGATGTTTGCCGTCGCGGCTGGCGAGCAGATTCTTGGTCCAGTGATGATTGAGCGTGCCGCCGGGAAGATCGGCGACTTTTACCGCTGCACCGGCGGCCTTCATGTCGCCTTCGTGATACGCCACCTTGACCAGCGAGTCGGTGTTGGCGATGTACAGCGTGTCACCGAGGAGCGCCATGCCGTACGGCGAATTCAGATCCTCCACGAAAATCGTTTTCGTTTCCGCCACGCCGTCGCCATCCTTGTCGCGCAGCAGCGTCAGGCGGTTCGCGCTGCCATGCCCTGAGCCCGCCTTGTATTGCTCGTGTTTGTTGATCTTGCCCTTGATGCCCTTGTAATCGTCGGGCTTGCTCGGCGTATCGGTCTCGGCGACCAACACGTCGCCGTTTGGCAGCACCAGCAGGTTGCGCGGATGCGCCAGCTCCTGCGCGAAGGCGTTCACCTGCAGCCCGTGCGCGGCGCTGGGTTTTTCCTCGCCCTTCCACGGCTGCGTCGGCGCAATCTTCATGGTCGGCAGCTTCTGCACATCCGGTGCAGGCAACTTCGGTTCCGGTCCGTAACCGGCGCTCTCGGGAAGCTTGGCGTCGCTCGCGGCGAATGCGAGCGCGGCGCTCAGGACGGCAATTGCTGGTTGCATGATGTTCTCCTTCCGTGGCGAATGTGCATTTGTATACCCCGCACCATTAATCCAGCATGAGCATCGAAGGCAGCGCTGGCCGAAACCGTCTGCCGCGCGCGCCAACACATGAGCCCGCCATGCCGCAGCCAAGCGCCCACGATGGCGCAAAACGTCCGTTTCCATCGTTTTACGGAAGTGTCGAAAGCGCCGCTCCCACGCGCAAACGATGCGGCAACCCGTTCGCCGAATCACAAGGCAGCGCCCCGCGGAAACTGTGACCGTCAGCAGTACAGCTCGCCAAAACCCCTGCCATGCTCGACCGGCAGGGGCGCCGAAAATCAGGGGCCGTCCGGCGTCGTGCCATGCCGGGATTTGCGGAAGGGGAGTTCCGCAACCTTGGGAGGTAAGTCATGCATCACTCGCTCACTTATCCGTGGAGCCGGCGTCTTGCGCCCGCGATTTTGCTGACCACGGCAGCCACCGCATCCGTTCAAGCGGACAGCGGCAATCAGGTCACCCTGCCGGATGCTTCCGGTCTGGTGCGCACGTACACGACGCAACCGAGTCTCGACACCAGCGGCGCTTTCTTCCAGAGCCTCGGCAGCAACGGCAGATCCTGCAACACCTGCCATCGCGCCGAGGACGCCTGGTCGATCACGCCCGCTCACCTGCAAGCGCGCTTCCTGACCACCGCCGGCACCGACCCGGCGTTCCGCAGCAACGATGGTGCAAACTCGCCGCATGCCGATGTCAGCAATTTCGGCGCGCGCCTGCGTGCCTACAGCATGCTGCTCAACAAGGCGGTGATCCGCGTCGGTATCGGCGTGCCGGCAACCGCCGAATTCACCCTGGCAAATGTCGACGATCCGTACGGCTACGCCAGCGCGCAGGAACTGTCGCTGTTCCGTCGTCCGCTGCCGTCGACGAACCTGCGCTTCCTCACCGGCGTGATGTGGGACGGCCGCGAAACGCATGCCCCGTTCAAGCTGCCGATGGATGTCGGCGCGAATCACGACGACCTGGTCGCCAGTTTCTCGCATCAGGCAATCGATGCGACGCTCGGTCACGCGCAGGCGGCGGCCGCGCCGACAGCAGCACAGGTGCAGCAGATCGTCGACTTCGAACTCGGCCTGCACACCGCGCAGGTTTACGACTTCGGCGCCGGCTACCTCAACGAGAACGACGCGCTCGGCGGACCGCGCATGCTCGCCAACCAGTACTTCCACATCGGCGTCAACGATGTGCTGGGCGCGGATCCCTCGGGCAGTGCATTCTCGTCGAAGTCGATCACGCTGTTCGATGGCTGGGCCGACCAGTACGGGCCTACTTCGCTATCAGCGCGGGCATCGATTGCGCGCGGGCAGAAGCTGTTCAACACGAAGACGATCGCGATCAGCGGCGTCGGCGGATTGAACGACGCGCTCGGCATGCCGGTGATCAGCGGCACCTGCACGACCTGCCACGATTCGCCGAACGTCGGCAACCACTCGGTGGCGTTGCCGATCGACATCGGCCTGACGGATGCGTCGCGGCGCACGCCGGACATGCCTTTGTATACTTTGCGCAATAACGCCAACGGGGCGACGCGACAGACCACCGATCCCGGCCTGGCGCTGATCACCGGCAAGTGGGCCGACGTCGGCAAGTTCAAGGGTGCGATCTTGCGCGGCCTGGCGGCGCGACCGCCGTATTTCCACAACGGCATCGCGGCCTCGCTGGGTGAGGCGGTGGATTTCTACGACACACGCTTCAACATCGGACTGACGAAACGGGAGAAAGCAGATCTGGTGGCGTTCCTCGGAGCGCTGTAGTTCCTGCCGGCTGGCGGCGGAGAAGCCCGCAGGGGCCTCTCTGCTGCCTCGACAAATCGAATGCGCGCACGTTGGACAAGCGCGTGGCGCAACGTGCTGGCTTTCGGCGTTCTAAGCCAGTGATGCATCGACGAGGAGAACACAAATGAACCAGCACCCAACAAATCCCAATGATGACCCAGCGGACCCCTTCGCCAATGCCAACGACCCGACGTTGCGCATGGTCTGGCCGCCGCGCGCCACCAGGCAAGAATCCCCCGCTGCAGAACTGCCTCACCCGACCGGGATGCCCGTGCCGGGGTCGAAGGATAAGGAAAACGGCGCCTGACCGGGGTGACCGTGCGCCGCGGCGGCTGCGAGACGCTTACATCACGTTGGGTTCGCTGAACGCCTCGGGTTCGCCGGCAAACGCCTCGATCGGCACGCAGGCGCAGAACACGTTCTTGTCGCCGTAGACGTTGTCGACGCGCGCCACCGGCGGCCAGTACTTCTGCTGGCGCAAAACAGCGAGTGGAAAAACTGCGAGCTCGCGCGGATAAGCGTGCCTCCACTCGCTGGCGCTGGCCATGGTGGCGGTGTGCGGCGCGTGCTTGAGCGGATTGTCGTCGCGGTCGAGCTTGCCCTCTTCGATCGCGCGAATCTCGCCGCGGATCTGGATCATCGCGTCGATGAAACGGTCCAGCTCATGCTGCGACTCCGACTCGGTCGGCTCGACCATCAAGGTGCCCGCCACCGGGAACGACAGCGTCGGCGCGTGGAAGCCGAAATCGATCAGGCGCTTGGCGACATCCTCGGCGGAAATGCCGGTCGCGTCCTTGAGCGGACGCAGGTCGAGAATGCATTCGTGCGCGACCAGACCGTTGCGGCCGGTGTAGAGAGTGGGATAGTGCGGCGCGAGCCGTTTCGCCAGGTAGTTCGCATTGAGCATCGCCACCTGCGTGGCCTTGCGCAAACCGAGCTGACCCATCAGCGTGATGTACATCCACGAGATCGGCAGGATCGAGGCGCTGCCGAAGCTTGCCGCGCTGACCATGCCGACCGCGCCGTCCGCGCCAAACGTCCTGGGAAGATACGGGGCGAGGTGCGCTTTCACCGCGCACGGACCCACGCCCGGACCGCCGCCGCCGTGCGGAATGCAGAACGTCTTGTGCAAGTTCAGATGCGAAACGTCCGAGCCCCACTTGCCTGGCTTGGCCAGGCCGACCAGCGCATTCATGTTGGCGCCGTCGGTGTACACCTGGCCGCCGTGCTGATGCACGATCTTGCAGATCTCGACGACGTCCTCCTCGAACACGCCATGCGTGGACGGATAGGTCATCATGATCGCGGCCAGGCGATCGCTGTATTTTTCGGCGGCGCGCCTGATGTCGGCCACGTCGACATTGCCGTTACCGTCGCACTTGGTCACGACCACGCTCATGCCGCACATCTGCGCCGACGCCGGATTGGTGCCGTGCGCGGATTCGGGAATCAGGCAGATGTCGCGATGCGCGTCGCCGCGCGCCACATGATAGGCACGGATCGCCAGCAAGCCGGCATATTCGCCCTGCGCGCCGGAATTCGGTTGCAGACTGACGGCGTCGTAACCAGTGATCTCGACCAGCATCGCCTCGAGCGAACCGATCAGTTCACGGTAGCCGAGCGTCTGCTCCGCCGGTGCCAGCGGATGGATCTGGCCGAACTCCGGCCAGGTCACCGGGATCATCTCGGCGGTGGCGTTGAGCTTCATCGTGCAGGAGCCGAGCGGGATCATGGTGCGATCCATGGCCAGATCCTTGTCGGCCAACGCGCGCATGTAGCGCAGCAACTCGTGCTCGCTGTGATGCGTGTTGAACACCGCATGCGTCAGGAACTTCGAGGTACGCCGGCGCGCCGCAGGCAACGCGTCGGGCGTGGCGGCATCGAGTGCGTCGATATCGTTTGCACTCGCTCCGAACAGCGCGGCGATTGCTGCGACGTCCTCACGCGTGGTCGTTTCATCGAGACTGATGCTCAAGCTCGTTGCATCGATCGCGCGCAGATTGATGCGCGCGGCGCTGGCCTTGGCGTGCAGCGCTGCCGCATCGACACCTGTGATGTGCAGCGTATCGAAGAACTCCGCGCCGACTGCGACGCTGGCCTTGCGCAGCACGCCGCCAAGAATCGCCGCAAGGCGATGCGTGCGGCGCGCGATGCGTACGAGGCCTTCCGGCCCGTGATACACCGCGTACATCGACGCCATCACCGCCAGCAGCACCTGCGCGGTGCAGATGTTCGAAGTGGCCTTCTCGCGGCGGATGTGCTGTTCGCGTGTCTGCAGCGTCAGGCGATACGCCTTCTTGCCTTCCGCATCGATCGACACGCCGATCAGGCGGCCCGGCATCGAACGCTTGAACGCGTCGCGGCAGGCCATGAACGCCGCATGCGGTCCGCCGAAACCGAACGGCACGCCAAAGCGCTGCGAGTTGCCGACCACGATGTCGGCGCCCCACTCGCCCGGCGGTGTGAGCAGCGTCAGTGCGAGCAGGTCGCTCGCCACCGCGACGAGGCCGTTGCGCGCATGCACCGCATCGGCAATGGCGCGGTAGTCGCCGACATGGCCGAACGTATCGGGATACTGCAGCAGCACGCCGAACGCATCGGTGCCCGCTGCGGCAGCGTCATCACCGACGACGAGTTCGATGCCGAGCGGCTCGGCGCGCGTGCGCAGCACTTCGAGCGTTTGCGGATGCACGCCCTTCGAAACATGGAACACATTCGACTTGGATTTCGCCGAGCGCTTGGCCAGCGTCATCGCCTCGGCGGCCGCGGTGGCTTCGTCGAGCAGCGAGGCGTTCGCGATTTCCATGCCGGTGAGATCGGCACACATGGTCTGGAAATTGATGAGCGCTTCCATGCGGCCCTGCGAGATCTCCGCCTGATACGGCGTGTAAGCCGTGTACCACGCGGGGTTCTCGAGGATGTTGCGCAGGATGACGTTCGGCGTGTGCGTGCCGTAGTAGCCCTGGCCGATCCACGACTTGAACACTTGGTTCTTGTCCGCAATCAAGCGAATCTTTGCAATCGCCTCGACTTCGGTGATCGGCGCCTGCAACGCCAGGGGTCCCGGCGACTTGAGCGACGCGGGCACGATCGCGTCGGTCATCGCGTCGAGCGATGCGTGGCCGACAGTGCGCAGCATGTGCGCGATCTCGGCATCGTTCGGGCCGATGTGGCGTTCGAGAAAGGCGTCGTGCTGCTCGAGCTGACGCAGGGAAACGGAGGTGTTCTGGCTCATGGCAAAGGGATCCGCTCAATGCACGTGCGATGCCGCACGCGGGCGCCCCTCTGTCCTTTTGCCTGAGAGTTTGGAAGCGTCACCGCAGCAGCGGCGCTTCGTGCCCCTTCGGCGCCGGCGCCGCCCTCATTCGGGTGACCGGTCTCTCCAGAGTGTCCGTGCGCGGTGGTGCAGGGCCTGAGCGATTACGGGCGTTTGCGCCTTCGGCAGCGGCATGGTGCCGCTTCTCCCACCGTGAACCGTGGACCGTGCAATTATAGCCTGCGCAGCGCCAAGATGGCGCAATTCCGCGCATTCCCCGCTACATCCGCGCCAACGCCTCGCGGGCCTGCAGCGTGGCCGTGTGCTGCGCGCCATAGACACCTTCGAACATCGCGATGGCGTCGCGCTGCGCGGCAAGCGCCTCGTCGCGGCGGCGCAGCGTCAGCAGCGCGCTGGCGCGCGCCTCCAGCGCCTGGGCCAGTTCGTCGCTGCGTTCGCCGAGCTGTGCCTTGAGCGCCAGCGCCGCGGCATCGGCTTCGCCCAGCGCGATCTCGCCTTGTCCGGCTTCGGCCAGCGACTGCGCGCGATTGGCGCGCACCGTCAGGCACATCTTGTGTCCCCGCTGCTTTAGCGACGTGCAGTCTTTCCAGGCCGCCTCTATTGCGCTCTGTGCGGCACGGCGGTCGCCGCTCCGGCGCAACCCCTGCCACAGCCGCCGCTGGATCATCTGCGCTTCCTCGCCGGCGTTGCCGGCCTGTTCGAGCAGATGCAGCGCCTCGCGCAAGCGCGCCTCGCCTTCTTTCGCCTGTCCCTTGCGCATCAGCATGTAGCCGGATTCGCCGAGCGCGGCCACCGCCCAGGGATGCGCGGCCGGAAACCTGGCGCGCGCGATTGCCAGGCGACGCTCGACCAGGCGTTGCTCGCCGTCGATATCGCCGCGCTGGTAGGCCGTTGTCTCGAGGGTCCACAGCGGCGGAATGACATTCGCCGAATCCTTGCCGAAGCTGCGCTCGGCAAGAGCGAGCGCTTCGATCGCCAGCGTCTCGGCTTCCACGTACTCGCCCAGCGAGACCTGTGCGCTGGCGACGTTGCTGAGCGCCGCGACCAGCGCTTCGGGCGGCACCTTGGCCTCGCGCTGGATGTCGAGCACGCGACGCATCAAGCGCACGCCTCCGCGCAAGTCGCCTTCGTGATGCAACACCTTCGCCAACGCCGACAGCGCGTTGGCGTATTCGCTGGGGCGCTCGCGCGCGTACGGCTCGAGTATCGCCACGGCGCGTTGCAGGTACGGCTTGCCTTGCAGTACGTTGCCGCGATAGTCGGCCAGCACGCCGAGATTGACCAGCGTTTCGGCCACCGCCGGATCGTTTGCGGCATGCGTGCGTTCGGCCAGCACCAGGGCGCGCTCGAACAATTCCTGGGCTTTCGGAAAATTCCCTTTGGTCGTGGTGATCTCGCCGAAGTCGTCGAGCAGATCGCCCTGCAGCGCCGGATCGTCGGCCAGCTCGGTATCGACGCGCTTGAGCGCATCGTCGAACGCCTGTGCCAGCGTCGTGGCGCCGCCCTCGGTGTGGCGCAGCGGATCTTCCTGCGCAAACACGGAGATCAGGAAGTCGCGCACGCGTCGCGAACGCTGCGCATTTTCGCGCGCGGAGGCCGCCTCGGCATCGGCGCGGCGTGCCTGCTGCTGCGCCAGATGCGCCTGCCACAGCGACACGCCGAGCGCGGCGACCAGCGCAAGCAGCGAGATCGCGAATGTCGCCACGCCGCCGCGATGCCGGCGCACGAATTTTGCCATGCGATAGCCCGCCGTATCCGGCCGCGCTGCGATCGTCCGGCCGGCGAGCCAGCGCCGCAGATCCTCGGCGAATGCGGCCGCGGTGGCGTAACGCCGCTGCGGCTCGCGCTGCAGTGCGGTCAGCACGATCGTGTCGAGGTCGCCCGCCAGCTCGCGCGCAACGCGGCTCGCGTCGAGCTTGCCGAAGTTGGCGGTGTGCGCGTGCGCGGATTGACGCAGGACCTGACTCGGACGCGACGTGGTTTCCAGCGCGAGTTCGCGCATCAGCGCTTCAGTCGACCCGGCATTGCGCAGATGCGGCAGGCTGCCGGTGAACAACTCGAACGCGACCGCGCCGAGCGAGTACACGTCCGTGGCGGTGCCCACGGCTTCGCCGAGAATCTGCTCGGGCGCGGCGTACGCCGGCGACATCGCACGCGTGCCGGTGGCCGTGGCGTGCGCGTCACTCGAATCGTCGAGCAGCTTGGCAATGCCGAAATCCAGCACGCGCGGTTGCCCGTTCGCGTCGACGAGTATATTCGACGGCTTCAGGTCGCGATGCACGACCAGGCGCGAATGCGCGTAGGCCACGGCGTCGCACACCGAGGCGAGCAAAGTCACGCGCTCGCGCAGACCGAGCGCGCGCGCGTGCGCAAACTCCGTCAGCGTGCTGCCCTCGACAAACTCCATGGCGAAGTACGGACGGCCGTCGGCGTTGACCCCGCCATCGAGAAAGCGCGCCACATGCGGATGGCTCAACTGCGCCAGGATGCGTCGCTCCTGCACGAAGCGGCGCAGCACCTCATCGGAATCCATGCCGCGCTTGAGCAGTTTCAGCGCCACCTGCTGATCGAAGCCGGGTTCGCTGCGCTGCGCCAGATACACCTCGCCCATGCCGCCGCGACCGAGCAGGCGCACGATGCGGTAGGCGCCAACGTTTGTGTCGGGCGGCAGCGCCGGCTGCGTCGCGCCGGTGCCGAGACCGGCGACGACGGTCGGCGCGATCGCCATCACGCCGCGGTCGAGCACGCCGCTGGCGCGTGCGTCTTCGGCCAGCAGCGTGCGCACCTCCGCGGTCAGCGCTGCGTCTTCGCGTGCCATATCCTGCAGGCGCTGTTCACGCGCGACCGTGTCGAGTTCCAGCAATTCATCCAGCAGCGACGACAGCCGCGCCCAGCGCTCAGGCGACCAGTTCATCGAGACCTCCTTCGCCGAGCTGGTGATGCAGGAAAGCGCGCGCCTTGCGCCAGTCGCGTTTGAGGGTGCGTTCGGAACGGCCGCACAAGGCGGCAATTTCCTCGAGCTCAAGGCCGCCGAAAAAGCGCATCTCGACCAGTTGCACCAGTTGCGGGTCAAGATCGGCGAGACGCGCCAACGCATGATCCAGCGCAAGCAAGTCGTCGTCGCGCGCGAGCGCGGACGGCGCGACGTCATCGAGTTCGATCACGGCAACGCCGGCGCCGCGTTTGTCGGCAGCGCGCCGGCGCGCGTGATCGATGCTCAGCTGGCGCATCGCGCGTGCGGCGACCGCGAAGAAATGCTGGCGGTCGCCTACCGCCAGCGACTGCGGGCGCGCCAGCCTGAAATACGCCTCATGCACGAGCGACGTGGTGCCGCCGGCGCCACGCAATTGCTGCGCGGCGAGCGTGTGCAGGTCCGCGTAGACCGCCTCGAACAGGCGATCGCTCGCGCCCTTGTCGCCGGCGCGAGCGCGGCAGATCAGCTCGGTGACCTCGGCCATCGTTCGCGCTCCGCTGCGACAGACCGCCACGCTGCCACAGCGCGCGCGCCGTGGCAATGAACATGGCTGCGGGGAAACCGCGTTCGCAACGCTGCGCCATGCCGGGTATTCACTCGAAGCCGTTGCGGAATATGCCATCGCCGGGACCCGCAATCGGCATGGCGCCTGCGCTGTCGCTGGCTTCCGATTCGATGGCGTTAGCCGAATAACTGGTGATCCGGTAACGGCGCTGCTTGCCGGCCGGCGCGCCGAGATCGATGAAGGCGCCGCTGAAGCTGCTGCCGAGATGCTTCCAGGCGCCGCCCTCGTCCTGCACCCAGATGCGATAGCCCTTGACGCGCGCATCGTTGCTGCGATCCCAGCTCAGCAGCACGAAACCACCGGCTGGCGTCGGCGCGGCGCGCAGATTCTGCGGTTGCGGCATGCCGCCCAGCTGGAGATAGCGTTCGTTGTTGCCGCCGTCGATGTCCATCACCGGCGAGGTGGTGCGATCGAGCGTTGCGTACAGACGGTGCGTCTGGTCGGCGGCGAAGCCGGCCGCAGGCGTGAAGGTGATCGAAATGACCTTGCTTTCGCCGCTGGCCAGGGCCGGAATGCCGCGCGCCGTGATCGTCTCACCGGCCTGCCCCGGACCATCCCAATCCAGGCGCAGCAACCATGCGCCACCGGTGGCCGGATACGGCGCGCCAAGATTGCGCATGCGCACATCCACCGTCATGGCCTGCCCGGCCGTCGCGCCCGTCGCGGTGGTGCTGACATCCTCGATCGCGAAATCGACGCCGCGCATGACGCCGTGCACGGCCACTTCGTCGCTGATCGGCACGGCGGCGGCAAGTGCGTGCGTCGGCAGCGTACCGGCATCGGCGTAGCGCTGCTGCTGTTGCGTGCTGACCGCCGCAACCGTGCTGCTCAGCACCACGAGCTGGCCAAGATCCGGATCGATGGCCGCGCGCGGCGCGAGATGTCCAGCACCATCGCTGGAAATCGCGACCGGCCGCGCCACGCCCTGATTCAAGGTAAACGTCGCCTGCATCAACTCACCCGTGTGCAACGCAACACCGATCGGATCGGATGGCTGGTGACTGATGCCGGCCAGGTCGGCGCCGTAGCCGACGCCGCGAAACACCACCGTCGGCGCACCGGTATCGTCCAGCAGCAGGCGAGGCTGCTCGGCATAGATGGCGCGGCCGTGCGGGTCGTCGAGGTCGC
>Ga0207694_10004206_pt1 | contig 11275 bp, 10 predicted proteins | sample KBSC34metaG_FD_184353 | JGI IMG/M metagenome (GOLD analysis project Ga0207694, IMG submission 184353) | Corn rhizosphere microbial communities from Kellogg Biological Station, Michigan, USA - KBS C3-4 metaG (SPAdes) (version 2) | ecosystem: Host-associated > Plants > Roots > Rhizosphere > Soil...
TCGCGCCGGATGTGGCGCGGACTTTGGCCTAGTCGGGGGCTTAGTTAAGATTGGCGCGGTTTCGGTTTCCAGAGTCCCAGGGGCGCGCCGGTGGGGTCGACGATGATGCTCAGCCAGCCCATGTCCATGACCTCGGTCACATCGCGCATGACTTTGGCTCCCAGGGACTTGGCTTTGGCGGTGGAGGCGGCGATATCGTCCACTTGGACGTAGGCCAGCCAGGACGAGGGGGCGCCGGGAATCATCTGCGCCATCATTCCACCGCCGGGTCCGGCGCCGGGGGCGATAGAGGTATAGGTCATCCCGGGCATCTGCATATCTTCGAGTTTCCAGTCGAATAGGCTGGTGTAAAAGGTTTTGGATTTGTTGACATCGGTGGAGTTCAGCTCCAGGTGTACGAAGGGGTTTGGCATGGTTTGTTCCTTTCTAGGATGTAGACGATTGGGGGCGGGTGAAATCGACAAATAAATTGCAAAGGATCGCGTGGGGGCTAGTTGCCTGGTGCGCCATATTTCTGGTGGTGCTGGCGGGGAGGCCTTCGTTCACGAATGCGTCGCTGCCGGTGCGGGGGGTGGCGGACCCGGTGGTGGCGCTGCAGATGGCTCGGGACGCGGATGAGGTGGAGGCGGTGCTGGGCGAGGCGCCTAGCGCGGACCGCGAAGTGATGCGGGTGAAACAATACGTCGATTTCGGATTGATCGCGGGGTATCTAGGGCTGGGCGTTATGATCGGTCTGGCGCTGAGACGCCGCATCGGATTGCTGCTGGCGGGTTTGACGGTGATTGCTGCGATCTTGGATGTGCGTGAAAACCTGGGCACGCTGCGGGTGGTGAATCTTGGTTTGAGCCAGGTGGATTCGGCCGTGCTGGGTGCGCTGCGATTTACCAGCGTCACTAAGTGGGCTGTGCTGTCTGCGGCGATTACGGTGCTCGCTGGTGTGACCGGCGGGCGGAAGCACTGGTATTTGCGCGCTGCTGCGGCGCTCAGTCTGGCGGGGGCGGCGCTGACGGTGGTGGGGCTATTTCATAACTCGATACTGGTGTGGGGCGGGCTCCTGATGTTTCTCGGGCTGCTATTGACGGCTGCTACGCTAAGAGTGATTACGCATGAATCCGCTTCTTGAAATTTCCTTTCGAGTTCCTTTTGACCAGATCCAGGCGTCCCAGGTGGAACCGGCTATTGACGAGTTGCTGGCCGATGCCAACCGGCGACTGGGGGAGACAATTGCCAGTCCGCAGCCGCTGCATGCGCTCGATACCATGACGGAGCGCCTGGAATACGCGATGAATGTGGTGCGGCATCTGGAGAGCGTTTCGACTACGCCCGAGTTGCGCGCGGCGTTCAACGCGGTGCAACCCAAAGTGAGCGCGTTTTATTCTGGCCTGACGCTCAACGAAGATTTGTGGAACGCGATCAAGCGTTACGCGGCTACCGCTGAGGGGAAGGCGCTGAGCGGCGCTATGAAGCGGTATCAGACCAAGACTATCGATTCGTTCCGGCGGCAGGGGGCGGACTTGCCTCCGGCCGGGAAGGCGCGGTTGAAGGAGATCGACGTTGCGCTTACGGAGGCGACCACTAAATTTTCTGAAAACGTATTGGATTCGACGAACGCTTATGAGTTGGTATTGACGGACGAGAGTAAGCTTGCGGGGCTGCCGCCGGCGGCGGTCGCAGCGGCGCGGGCTTCGGCGGAGTCCAAGGGGAAAGCCGGCTGGCGTTTCACGCTGCATGGGCCGAGTTATCTGGCGCTGATGACTTATCTGGATGACGGTGCGACTCGTGAGCAGGTTTGGCGGGCTTACAACTTGCGCGGCGCTGAGGCACCGTACGACAATCGCGGGCTGCTCAAGAAGATCCTGGATTTGCGGCGCGAGAAGGCGCTGCTGCTGGGCTTCCACGATTTTGCGGATCTGGTGTTGGACGACCGCATGGCGCACACTGGCGACACGGCGCAGAAGTTTTTGGACGATCTGCGAGTGCGCACTGAGCCGCGCTTCAAGGAAGAGAATGCGGCGCTCGAAGCCTTCGCGGGGAAAGCGCTGGAACCGTGGGATGTGGGCTATTGGGGAGAGAAGCAGCGCGCTGCGCTTTACGACTTCGATGAAGAAGCGCTACGTCCGTACTTTTCTCTGCAGAACGTGGTGGCGGGGATGTTCGAAATCTTTGGGCGCATTTTCGGGATTCGCGTGGAGCCGGAAACGGGCGTTCCGGTGTGGGACGCGGAGGTAAAGTGCTACGCGATTCGCGACGCGGCTACGAACGCGAATCTGGGTTCGTTCTACGCAGACTGGTATCCGCGGGAAAACAAACGCGGCGGGGCTTGGATGGATTCGTTGATCACGGGCAATCCGAGCGAACAACGTCTACACCTGGGACTGATCTGCGGTAATTTGACGCCTCCCGTCGATGGCAAGCCGGCGCTGCTTACGCATCGCGAGGCGGAAACTATTTTCCATGAGTTCGGGCATCTGCTGCATCATCTGCTGAGCCGGGTTGAGGTGCGTAGCTTGGCGGGAACCAGCGTGCCGTGGGATTTCGTCGAGCTGCCTTCGCAGATTATGGAGAACTGGTGTTGGGAGCGCGAGTCGCTGGATCTGTTCGCGCGGCACTGGCAGACTGGCGAGCGGCTGCCCGAAGAGCTGTTTCAAAAGATGAAGCGTGCTAAAACTTTCCGCGGGGCGAATATGCAGATGCGGCAGTTAGGATTCGGGATCGTCGATCTGGCGCTGCACCGTGGGTGGGACGGACACACCGACGTCGTAAAATTCGCACGCGGCGTTCTGGTGCCGTTCGCGGCGGCGCCGTTGCCGGAAGACTACGCGATGATCACCGGCTTCACGCACTTGTTTTCGAATCCAGTGGGATATGGGGCGGGCTACTACTCTTACAAGTGGGCTGAGGTGCTGGACGCGGATGCGTTCACGCGTTTTCGCAAAGAGGGCGTTTTCAGTGCTGCGGTGGGGGGAGAGTTTCGGGATAAGATTTTGGCGCGGGGAGATAGTGAGGACCCGGCGGTGCTGTACCGGTCGTTCATGGGGCGGGACCCGGACCCGAATGCGTTGCTAGAGCGTAACGGGCTGCTTTGACGTCCGCCTGCTGCGCGCGCGGTTCGGTGCTAGCGGCTGTGTGGGCGGAACTGCCTAGTGCATCTGCGGGATCACGAACAGCGAGAAGTGGGCTAGCATGCGGCCCATGAAGCTGTCGCGCTCGGAGAGGTTGATCCAGGAGACGCGCTGCTCGTCGTCGTCATCGGCGAAGAAGCCGACCCCGCCGCGCTTCAGGCGGGCATCGTTCCAGGAACTGATGGCCTGTCCGTTCAAGTAAGTGACGAAATGATCGTCCTGCACGGATACGCGTACGCGGTAATTCTCGCCGCGCTGCAGGGTGACCGGCAAGGGAAGCTGGACGCGGTCGAACTCATGGCCGTTCAGCATCGCGAAGTGCACTAATCCCGCGTTGGGCTGTTGACCGGGCTTGGCGATGACGATCTTCGCGGCGTAGTAATTCGCCGCGTTGGTCGCGCGGAAGGCCCAGCTCATACTGCGCTTCTCGATCTGGCCCTGGAATTCCATCTGATAGTTTTCAAGCTTGGTGGTACGGCTCCAGATCCGAAGGCTGCCAGGCGTTACCAGCGTGGGAGTGGAGGGGATTTTCCAATCGCGCGGGTCGCCGACATGCGTGGTGTTCGCGGCTGCCCGCAGAGTAGAGGTAGTCCAATCCGCTATGCCGACGCGGAAGTCCTGGTGGAGCGTAATGGGAGCGCTGTCGCGGACCAATTCGCCGATGGAAACAGCGGCGCGTTCGATCAAACCTTGGCGCTTTCCCGGATCGGCCGGGCCGGAGGGAAAAGAACTGGCGCGAGAACCGGAATTCCCGGGAAGCATCAGCATGGCGACCAGCAGTGCTCCCAGGGTAAGGAACGCGAAGATCGAAGCAGTCTGGCTGGAACTATTTCCGCGGTGCTTCTTGCGAGTTTTGGCGACCGACCAGATTTCCTGATCTTCTTCCTCTTCGCGCAGAGCATTGGCGGAGGACAGACGTGCTTCTTTGCGATGTTCGGCCGAACAATATTGCCGGTCGACCGTTGACCGTAACCACCCGATCTGCTTGCCGCATAAAAAGCACAGCATATATATTTAGATGAGCTAGCTGACAGCCCCGATTTTAACAGTCACGTCTCCGAATGACACCGGTCTAAGTGAAGAAACGCTAGGGTCCTGCCACCTCCTTACCCGCGAGTCTAAGATGAACTACTTAGTTTAGGCCCTACTTCCGTGATATGAGGTACGGCCGGAACTCGCACCATCAGGCAACTATTCGTCATATGACGGCATTGACTTTAGGGGTATGACTAACGATCGAAGGATAAGCGGTAGCCCACGCCGGGTTCGGTTTGCAGGTAGCGGGGGCGGGCGGGATCCTGCTCGAGTTTGCGGCGGAGTTGGGCGACGTAGACGCGCAGGTATTGCGATTGTTCGGTGTGTTGGGGGCCCCAGACTTCGTTCAGCAATTGGCGCTGGGTGACGACGCGCCCGGCGTGTTTGATGAGGACTTGGAGCAGTTTGTATTCGTTGGGGGTCAGGTGGACCTCCTGGCCGCCGACGATGATCTGGCGTTTTTCGAAATCGGCTTCGACGTTGCCGAAGCGGATCACGGGGTCGGTTCCGTCCGGGGCGAGGGGGGCGGCGCGGCGGAGGGCGGCGCGGATGCGGGCCAGCAGTTCACCGACGGCGAAGGGTTTGGCTACGTAATCGTCGGCGCCGAGGTCGAGTGCGGCGATTTTGTCTTTTTCCTGGCCGCGGGCGGAGAGCACGACGATGGGCATTTGGCTCCACGAGCGGATTTCGCGGATGACGTCGAGGCCGTCGCGGTCGGGGAGGCCGAGGTCGAGCAGCACCAGATCGGGCTGGCGGGCGGCGGCCTGCGCGCTGCCTTCGGCGGCGGTGACGGCTTCGTGGAACTGGTAGTCCTCGGCGGCGAGGGTGGCGCGGAGGAAGCGGCGGATTTGCGGGTCGTCTTCGATCACCAGGACCAAGGGCTTCATAGGCGGGCGTCCACCTTCATAAGCGCATCCAGGGGAAGGCGGATGCGAAAGATGGCGCCGCCGCCGGGGCGGTGCAGGGCCTCGATGCTGCCGCGGTGGGCTACCACGATGGCCCGGCAGATGGCGAGACCTAATCCGGCGCCGCGCACGCCTTCCGATTTTCCGCGGTAGAATTTTTCGAACAGACGCTTTTCTTCTCCGGCGGCGAATCCGGGGCCGCGATCGCGAACCTCCAGTTGCACGGCTCCTGCAACGGCTTCAGCGGCGATTTCAATGGCACTTCCGGGGGGGCTGTATTTGGTGGCGTTTTCGATCAGGTTGCCTAGCACTTGACCCAGTAGAACATCATCCACCTTGACTAGGGGCAGGTCTTCGGGGAGCGACACCGATGTCTCGCGTCCGGCTAGTTGGGGCTCCAGGCGTTGGAGAGCGGCGCCTACAATTTCCTCCAGCGGATACAGATCGACGCGCAGCTCGACGCCTGATTCGAGGCGGGTCATGTCCAGCAGATTGCCTACCAGGCGGCTTAGGCGCAAGGCTTCTTCGGAAATGCTGTCGAGGAGTTCGTCGCGCACGGCGGGGGGGAGTTTATCGCTTTGCGAGCGCAGGGTAGTGGCGGCTCCGGTGATGGAGGCGAGCGGGGTGCGCAGATCGTGTGACACCGCGCTCAGGAGCGAACTGCGCATTTCTTCGGTTTCCATTTGCATGCGCGCGTCGTCAGCGGCGTTCTGGCTCAGGGTGCGCTCGATGGCGAGGGCGGTTTGATTCGCAAAGAGGTCGAGGAGATGCTGTTGATCCGCTTTGAGAGTCTCGCCGTGAGGGCCAGGGAGAATCGCCATCACGCCTACGATCCGGCTCACTCCCTTCAGCGGCACGTAAGTGGCGGCGGCGGCGGGGAAGCGCTCCATTCCTTTGCCGGCTTTGCGGCCGTGATCGAAAACGGCTTGTGCGATTTCCTCTTCGGCTGTCGAAATCAGCAACTGATTGGAGGTGCGTTTGCGAAACGAGATGCGGCCGTCCTCGGGGAGAAAGATGGTCACGTGCGATCCAAAAACTTGTTCGGCTACTTCGGCGGCGGCTAAGGCGGCGTCGAACACGCGGGTCTGTGCGGCGAGGCGGCGGGAGAGGCGGTAAAGCGCCTTGGTTCGCGATTCGCGATCGACGGCGCTGGCTGCTTGCGCGCGAATTCTCGAAGTCTGCGCGCTGATCACCAAGGCCACGGCGAGCATGCCGGCGAAGGTGATCAGGTATTCGTACTCGGAGACTTGGAAGGTCAAGTAAGGAGGCACGCAGAAAAAATCGAAGGCGGCGACGCTGAGGAAGGAGGCCATCACGGAGGCACTTCGGCTACAGCGCGTGGCTACTGCGACTACGCCTAGCAGGTAAACCATCGCCAGGTTGGTGGCGGCCAGGTAGGGGCGCAGAAGCAGGGCTACGAGGGTGGCGAGGGCGACGATGGCGACGGCGAGTGCGTACTCGCGCCAGGATGCTGAAACGGCGCGGGGCTGGGGTTCGGCTTCCGCGAGTTCGACCGCGGTTTCGTCGGTCGGGGTGGGTTCGGCGTGGCTGGCCACGTATTCCATTATGACGGGGCTATAAATGGAGGATGGAGCGTAAACCCGCGTCGACGGCGTGTTGCACGCGTGGAGGCAGCGTGCCGGCTTGCTCAATTAGGAAGCTGCGATCCAGCGTGAGGATTTGGGAAACATTCACGACCGAGTCGCGTGGAAGGCCCGAGGAATCGGCCGGCAAGAGGACGTTGCCGGGAGCGAGGGCCAGTTCGACATTGCCGGTGACCACGGCTACGAGCACTGTCTGGATACGGCTGCGGTTGAACGAATTGGCCTGGATCACCAAGACTGGACGACGGTATCCCGGCTCCGAGCGCCGCGGCTGGGGGAGATCGGCCCACCAGATCTCGCCGCGCTGCAGAGCGCCGGCCACGTTACCAGGATTCCTTCTGGATGGACTTGACTTGAGCGCGATGCAAGGCCGGGTCTAGCTTCGCCGGACGACGGCCGTACACTTCATTCAAACGTTCTGTGACCGCGTTGGCTTGCTGGCGTTCCAAGAATTCCGTGAGCGCCGTTGCGTACAACTTGCTCCGCGAAACCCGCAGGCGGCGTGCCGCTGCTTCTGCTGTGCGGAACAGATCGTCGGGAACGGATATCGCCGTTTTCATACCTAAGTATAAACATAGTTATACCCGACGGGCTGTTAGTCTTCGCTTGACAGGGGAGCGGCAATTTCAACCTCACCCTCGTGGCGGTGGACGGCGCTTTCCACTTGCTTGAGAATTCGCAGGCGTTCGCTGCTTTGCAGTTCTTCTTCCAGGCGCTGCAGGGCTACGCCTACTACGTCGCGGTGGTGGAGTTTCGAGCCTACGCCTTCCTGTTCCGTCAGACGCAACCAGATGTTATGTAGCAGGTCGACGTCTTCGGGCCATAGGCGGGGCGGATGCGGGCCGAGGTTCACGTACGTCGAAGGGCGGTCGGTCTGCGTGATTTCTAGCGAAAACGGATGGCGGGGAGGGGGCTGCTGTTCCCAGGCGAGTCCAATGCGGTGGGCGAGTTCATCGGATATCATGCGCGGGGAGACGCCGACTACTAGCTTCGATGCGCGCAGGCTGGTGGCGGTTTGGACTAGCGCGTCGAAGGGATCTACAGCGGGTACAACCAGCAGTTCCACGCTCTTCCCTTGCTTTTCCGCCATTGTGACAACGTGGGAGAACAGCTCCTGTTCATAGCCCGCGAAGAGCTGATCGTCGCGTAGTTCGTACTCGCCGGCGCCTGTCGAAAGCTGGCGCACGGTCATCACCACGATGTCGTGGCGCCGGAGGTTGGTTTTCTCCAGCGCTCTCTGTAAATGGTGCATGCGATGGTAATCGCGCACCGCTACCAGCACGCAGCCCGGTCGGGCGCGCAGGGTCGCCGCGGAGACTTGGGATTGGTGGTCCAGGTTAAACTTTTCGAGGTCGCTGCGATGTTCCAGTTTTTTGCGGGCATTGATGCGCTCGGAAATCATGAACAGCGTGTAGAGAACGATGGTGAAGGAAACGCCGTATACGGTTGCGATTTTTTTCGAAAAGAGATTCGCGATGGCTACCAGGAAGAGTACCGACGTGGTCAGACCCAGGCCGATGGGTATTTCTTTTCCAGCGAGCTGGATGTTCCAGCCCATCTTGTATTCCTGGTCGTGGCGCTGGTAGCGGAGGACCAGGACACCGAGGGCTTTTAGCGCGAAGCTCCAGACGACGCCGAAGGCGTAGGCTTCGCCCAAGAGAAAGACATCGCCGCGGCTGGCCAGAATCGTCAGGATCTGGAGAATCGCCATGGTGTTCAGGATGCGGTAGGTGGTTCCGAAGCGCTTGTGGGGCTTGCGGAACCAGTCGAGCAATACGCCGTCTTCGGCCACGCGGTTTAGTACACCGTTGACGCCGATCAAAGATGTGTTCACTGCGCCGGCAAGAATTAGGACGCCTACGATCACGATAAAGACGTGGAAACCTAGCTTGAGGATTTCGGGGCCCGCGAAGTTCATCACCAGGCCGCCGATCATGTTGTCGTAGTACGTGCTGCGGGTGGCATCCGGGATGATCATCACGGCTAGCAGCGAAATGATGCCGGTGCACACCACCGCGTAGGTGCACACGATGTTGGCGGTGATGCGGAGGTTTTTCAGCTTGGGGTAGGCGACTTCGCGGTAGACCTGCGCCAGGGTTTCGAAACCGCTCATGGCTAGCAGCGAGTGGCCTATGGAGACCATGATTACTACGAAGGAGATTTTGGCGAAGTAGGTTCCGCCTAGCCAACCTAGGGATTCGTTGGTGAGGTGCAGGTTCGACGGTGTCGGGAACGGGGGCAGCTTGGCGCCGCCGCGCATGATCAGCGTGATGGGGGCCCAGATCAGGATGATCACCACCATCACCGTGGTGATCTGCATAATGCGCAGGGCTTTGTGGCTGGACTCCGGAACACCTTTGGTGTTGCTGTACCAGAAGTAGACGGTGACAGCGACGCTGAAAAAGACCGCGAAAGTATTGGGATCGGTGCGCCAGGTTTGATGCAAAGTCTCCGCCATGTCGTTGAGCAGGCGGCCGAGATATTGGCCGGCGCTCACGGCGCTGATGGGGCCGGTCAAGACATAATCCACCACCAACGAGGAAACCGAGAGCTTGGCGACGGTGGGTCCGATGCTGTCCTTGACCACGATGTAGACGCCGCCGCGCACGAACATGCCGCAGCTTTCCATGTAGACCGAGCGCACCGCGTAGCTAAAGAGCATGACGCCGAGCACCATCCACGGAGCTGGCTTACCGATGGCTTGCTCGGTGATGCCGCCGATGTAAAACATAGTGGAAGCCAGATCGTTGAGCACGACGGCGGCGGCTTGCCAGAAGGTGATGAAGGTCAAGGCGACGGTGGTGGCCACCACTACTTTCGTGGTGGTCGTCGAGGGAGTGGTTGGAATACTAGTCTGCATGGGTGAGTATCACGTGATGTCCGTCGCGCCGCAGGATGGCGGCGAGTTTTTGCTCGGGAGTCGGCCACCAGCGTTTGCGGCCGCCGATGACTACTACTGAATCCGGCTTGAGCACGCGACGGATGGTCTCGGTAAGATCTCTGCACAGGTACATTTGAATGTTGGTTTCTACCGGCTGCTCTCCGGCCAAGGCGAGGAGTTGTTGTTCGGCGAATGGCACGGAGACGGGCGGCGCTTTTAGTTCCAGCGGATAAGGAATCACTTGGGGGACGTGAACTGTAACGCGCGCGCCGAGGCCGCGGGCCAGTCGGCTGGCGGCGTGCAATGTTTCGGCGGCGCCGGGAAGCCGCGTGTAGACCACGTTGACTTCGAGCTCTGGGCTGAGAACCTCCGGGGCGGAGACGGGCGCGGAAACGCGAACTGCTAGCTTCACGATTTCAGCGTAAGAAGCGGCGCATCAAAGCCGCATTAAGATCTGGGCCGGGAGTATAAAGATAGTGTAAAAATCGCGGCCCCTGCTAAAATCGAAGCTCACGCCGGATTTCAAGCATGTTCAAAAAAGTATTAGTGGCCAATCGGGGGGAGATCGCCGTGCGCATCGTGCGCGCGCTGCGCGAGGCGGGTATCGCCAGCGTGGCGGTTTATGCGGACGCCGATCGCGCTTCGCTGGCGGTGCAGATGGCGGATGAGGCCGCTCATCTGGGAGCCTCGGCGGCATCGGAAAGCTATCTGCGTATCGACAAGATCATCGACGCGGCGCAGCGGCATGGCGCCGATGCGGTTCATCCGGGGTACGGATTCCTCAGCGAGAACGCGGAGTTCGCCGAGGCGTGCGAGGTAGCGGGGATGGTGTTCATCGGACCTCCGGCGTCTGCGGTCCGGCAGATGGGTTCGAAGACGGGTGCGCGCAAACTGGCGATCGCAGCGGGGGCGCCGGTCGTGCCGGGCACGGAAGCGGCCGTTGATAGTTTGAAAGACGCTAAAAAAATTGCGGGCGCGCTGGGCTATCCCGTATTGCTCAAAGCTTCGGCCGGCGGGGGCGGCAAAGGAATGCGGCGCGTGGATCGCGAAGGCGATCTGGAAGCGGCCATCCGCGATGCTTCCAGCGAAGCCGAACGTGCGTTTCACAACGGAGAGGTATATCTGGAAAAGCTGGTGCTGGAGCCGCGCCATATTGAGATTCAAGTGCTGGGGGACCGGCACGGCCACATGATTCATTTGGGCGAGCGCGAGTGTTCCATTCAGCGTAGGCATCAGAAGGTGATTGAGGAGTGTCCGTCTCCGCTCATGACGGAATCTCCGGAATTGCGGGAACGCATGGGAGAAGCAGCGCTGCGGATCGCACGTGCTGCGAACTATCACAATGCCGGAACGATTGAATTTTTAGTGGATCGTGACGGCAAGTTTTACTTTCTGGAGATGAACACGCGGTTGCAGGTGGAGCATCCGGTTACGGAGCTCGTGACGGGTTTGGACTTGGTGCAATGGCAACTGCGCATCGCGGCCGGGGAGCGGCTGACGGTGCGGCAGGAGGACGTGCGTTGGTCTGGGTCCGCCATCGAGTGCCGGATTTACGCGGAGGATCCGGACCATCAATTTCTGCCTTCGCCGGGACGGATCACGCGACTGCAGGAGCCGGCGGGTCCGGGCGTGCGGCTCGACTCGGGGATCTATGAGGGCTGGGATGTGCCTGTGGAGTACGATCCGCTGCTGGCGAAGCTGGCGGTGTGGGGTCCATCGCGCGAGGCG
>Ga0207694_10004207_pt1 | contig 11274 bp, 11 predicted proteins | sample KBSC34metaG_FD_184353 | JGI IMG/M metagenome (GOLD analysis project Ga0207694, IMG submission 184353) | Corn rhizosphere microbial communities from Kellogg Biological Station, Michigan, USA - KBS C3-4 metaG (SPAdes) (version 2) | ecosystem: Host-associated > Plants > Roots > Rhizosphere > Soil...
CGGCTGGCGTTACGGCGTTTTGACCTTGGAGCGCGTCAAAAACGGTTGTCGGACTCACACCCAGGTTCGCCAGCCGGGCATAAGAGAAGTCCACGAAAATGCGTTCGGGCCGCTCGCCCTGGATGTTGACCTTCTTGACACCCGGGACGTGCAGAAGGCGCTGTCGTAGCGTCTCGGCCTCGCGCGTGAGCTCTCGGGGTGGCATGCCGTGGGCCTCGAGGGCGTATACAGCGAAGATGACATCTGAGTACTCGTCGTTGACAAACGGGCCGAGCACACCGGTCGGAAGCTTGGACGCCTCATCTCCGAGCTTCTTGCGCGCCTGATAGAATTCCTCCGCAACCGCGGGCGGCGGAGTCTTGTCGCTCAGCGTGATCATCATCACCGCGATGCCAGGGCGCGTGAAGCTTTCTACTCGATCGTACCAACGCAACTCCTGCATTCGCTTCTCGAGCGGCTCGGCGACGAGGTCCTGCATCTCCTGGGCTGTGGCTCCGGGCCACACGGCGGTAACCGTCAGGGTCTTGATCAGGAATGAAGGATCCTCGGCTCGACCGAGGCGCAGGAACGCATACGCGCCCGAGAGGATGATGGCGGCGATCAGAAAGAGGGTGATCGATCGCTCGCGGACGGCAAGCGCAGACAAGTTGAACTGGCTCATGTGCTTTACTCTCGCGCGACGCGCGTTTCGACCACCCGGATGTGCTGTCCTTCGCGTAGGAAATGCCCACCGACGGCAATGATCGGGTCCGCTATATGAATGGCGCCGCTCACGATGGCCCGCTCACCGTCCAATCGAAGGAGAGTGACGGATCGGTACGATACGGTTGAGGATGAGCGGTCGAGCAACCAGACACCGGGGCCTCGACCCTCGTCATCAATCGCCCCAAGTGGAACTGACAAAGCGCCCACGTGCTCCGACTCGTCCAGGTAGACTGTTATAGTCGCGCCGAGCGGGGCTTTCGCCGCTGCTCCATCCAACACATAGCGAGCCTCGAACGTGCGGGTCAGCGGATCTGCGGCGTCGGATAGCTGCCGCAGGCGCGCCGGGTATCGCGTGGCGGATTGAGTGTCAGCTCCAAAGAGGATGGCGTGAGCGGTCGAACCGAGCGCAGGACGCAATGTCTCAGGCAGATTGATGGCCGCCTCACGCGCTCCTGCTCGTGCCACTCGAACAACGATCTGACCCGCGGACACAAATTGTCCCGGCTCCGCAAGGGTTTCCACAACAGTGCCGTCAGCATCCGCTTCGAGTGTTGAGTATGTACCTTGGTCCTGCGCGACTTTGAGCTGCGCTTCGGCGGCCGACAACAGGGCGCGAGCGCTGTCCGCCGCGGCCTTGACCTGATCGTAGGACGATTGGGATACCGCTCCCGACGACACGAGGCCACTGTAGCGTGCTTCCTCTGCGGCAGCCTGCAGAGAGCGGGCGCGAGCCGCATCCACATTACCGACCTGGGTCGTGACGGCGTGCGTGTAGTCTGTGCGGTCCAAACGCAGGAGGGGCTGACCCTGATGCACCGCCTGACCACTATCCACGAGACGCTCAATGACTTTGCCCGAAACGCGAAAACCCAGATTGCTTTGGACGCGAGCGGATACAACCCCTGTGAATGCTCGTCCGCCGGCCTCGGCGGGTTGCACTACTGCGACTTGCACGAGCTGAGGGACGGTTCTCGGGTCCTGCGCGGAATGTGACGGCGAGCAGCCCGAGAGAATCATGGTCACCGCGCAGACAGCACCGGCGAGGGTGGTGGTTCTAACTCCAAGCATTGGTGTGCTCCCAAAAGATTGAGTGGCCGTTCGCATGCGATGTCACCATCCGCCGCCCAGCGCTCGGAATGTACCCACCGCGGATCTGGCGGAATCGGCACGCGTTTGCGCGAGCTCGTCCTGGGCGGCGAGCAATTGGCGGTCGGCATCGAGAACATCGGTCAGTGCGATCACGCCGCCTTCGTAGGCGTCTTGCGAGGCATCGCGCGCTCGCTTCAATGCCGCGACTTCGGTGATCAGCTCTTGGTTGTGCGCCTCGAGTTGCACCAGAGCGGTGAAGGCATTCTCGATCTCCTCGGCTGCGCGCAGCACCGCTTGTTGGTAGCGGGCGAGCGCTTCGGCCTTGGCCCCCCTGGCCTCGGCTACTTCGGCACTCACTTTGCCGAAATCAAACACTCGCCAGCGCAGTCCCGCGATCGCCTGCGGCTGGAACGTCGCGGCTTTAAACAGATCGCCCGGCACCGAGCTCTCGTACCCGAGCACACCCGCCAGGGAAATCTTCGGATAGTAGTCGGCAACCGCCTGGCCGATCCGGGCATTCGACGCCGCCAGGCGCCGCTCAGCGGCGATGACATCCGGGCGGCGGCGCAGCACCTCGAGCGGCTCGTCATTTGCGGAAATGCCCGGCACGGATGGAATGTCGCGAGGCGCCCGCAGCTCCGGGGCGGAAGTCCCCGGCTGCACGCCCAACAGGACGTCCAGGCGGTTCATTTGCGCCTCCAGGTCGATTCGCAGTGGTTGTAGTGACGCACGAGCCTGTGACAACAGCGCTTCGGCTTGCGCGACCTCGCGCACCGCGGCCAGTCCACGACTGAATCTCAGGCGGACGAGCTCCAGAAGGTGCTCATCGGTGATGACCTGCTGCTCGGCGACGGTGATGCGCGCCTGATCTCCCCGGATGCGCAAGTAAGCGTCCGCGGCATCCGCAGTCACTGAAATCCGTGTGCCTACCTGCTGAGCGATGGCGGCGTCCGCTTCCGCCGAGGCGGCCTCTCTCCCGCGGCGCAGACCACCGAACAGATCCAACTCCCAGCTCGCGCCCAGGCCTGCATCGTAGAGCGATTGATCGCGGCTGAATCCAGGCACGTGGCTGGCGATCTGGCCGACCGGGCTCTCCAGGGACTGGTGGGTCCGTGCAGCCTGACCATTGACATTGATGGTTGGCAGGAGCTGCGCGCCGGCTTCGCGGGCGGCTGCCCGAGCTCGTTGGACGCGCGCCAGTGCCGCCGCCAGATCGAGGTTCTGACCACGCGCCTGCCGCACGATCCGCGAGAGCATCGGGTCGTTGAAGCCATCCCACCAGGTCTCGAGCGCGGGTGCAGGGGCGCTCGTCGGACGAGCCTGCACCGGGGCAGCGTTGTGGAAGTTCTCGAGTGTCGTGGCAGGCTTTCGATAAGACGGGCCAACAGCGCAACCTGACACGCACAACTGCAGGAGGAGGCTGACCGATGTGAGAGCGGCCAGGCGCGGCACAACCGCCGCTCCATCCGGGACAAACCTCATGGGATCCCCTCCATGTCCTGGGATTCATAACGCATGTATATACATGTGTACTGCCGAAAATTTATGGGCCCAGATCCGCCGGTGTGTTGTCGACTCATGACGGGTTTCAACTCGCACAGAGCGTGCTGGCGGCGAGGTACGAGGCGTTCTTCAGGGCCTCCGCTTCCGCTCGTCCCAGCCGCTTCTCGAAGGCTTCCTGCGCGGCCTCCCACCGAGGTGTCAGCTGTCTCACCAGCGATTGCCCCTGGGCGCTGAGAGCCCAGCGGCGCTGCCGGCGGTCGAGGCCGATGGTATCGCTTGCAAGCCCGGCCTTCTTGATCAGCGCCAGCGTCCGCGTGGCCGTCGTCTGGTCAATACCCAAAGCCTCCGCCAGCTCCGTTGTGCTCAGGTTGGGCGCCGAGTCGAGAAGCTGCAAGGCCGTGTACTGCGTCGCATGGAGGCCGCTGTCGGCGAGCATGTGCTCGTAAAGCACGGTGATCGCCCGGGCGGCCTGCCGAACCGTCGCACAGTAACAGGGAAGGGGCTGTAATTTCATGTACCGCATTGTGCATGTATATGCATGTTACTGTCAAGTGCGACCGGGAGGATGCTCCTGATTCCACGCAGCGTGTTGGCTCATTGCGATTTTTTCAGCTGCGCACAACCGGCGCCCTGCGCTCCTTCCCGGTTGTCCAGGTAGCACAATCTCATCTCGGTTGCCGACTGGATCTCCAGGCTGGCGCGGCCTCCGGCGTCCACGCAATTCCACGCCGCCTGGCTAATCTGTGCGCAGACGAAAGTGTGTTTGAATTCGCCCGCGTTCCAGGTGCCCACCACGAGGCCTTTTTTCTGAGTCGCGACATCGAGTTGCAAGGTGGCCTCTATGAACCGCGGCGCCCGGAGCTTCTTGTTTTCCTCGCCTTGCCAGCCAAATGGGCCGGGCTGCAGCGGGATTTCGACCTGGACCCCGTTGAATGTTCCAACCCATTTGCCGGTCAGGTCTGTTTCGGCACGCGCAGGGATACTCGAGACCACCGACAAGAGCACACCCAGTAACACGGAGTTGTTGTTTCTCACGTTGACATCCTCGCTTGAACCCAAGAGCCATGTGCCGGGAGTATGGACAAACTGGCGCTACAGGTCCAGACGATTCCATGTTTATTGTTTGTGTTGTTATAACACATGTGTATGCATGAATTATGGTGCGTCCATGGCCCATGCCAACAGAGCCCGGCTTCCCCTCGTGTCGTGCCTCTACCGGCAGGGCAGCGATTGGGGCACGAGGCGGGCATGTCAGGGGGAGGGGGAACAGCTCTCGATTACGATGGACCATGGGTGGGCTTGACATCCCATGTATATACATGTAGGGTATGCCCCACGATGACTCAAATGGCACTACAAGCACTGCCTTGCTATTGCGCGACGCTGCGCCAGGCCGCCCGGGCGGCCACGGCCCTCTACGAGGAGGCACTGGGGGATAGCGGGGTTCCGCTGACTCAGTTCACGGCGTTGCAGGTGATGGTCAGGGCCCCGAATCTCACGACCACCGAGCTGGCGGAGGTGATCGGCATCGACCAGACGACGGCGACGCGGACACTCGCTCATATCAAGAAGGCGGGTTTGGCAAGGACTCGCTCGGGCGAGGACGGGCGCGAGCGGCGCTGGATTCTGAGCGCGGAGGGCGAGCGCACCGTGCGCAAGCTCACGACGAAGTGGGAAAAGGCCCAAGCCGCCTTCGAGGCGCGCCTGGGCACCGCCGAGGCTGCCGCGTTGAAGCAGTCGGCGTACCTTGCAGCGCGAAAGTTGGCTTCAAAATGATGATTTCGTTTCTTTGTCCAAATGCATGTATATACATGCACAATATTTGATCCTAAGCACAAACTTCGAAAGTCAGGAGAAAGATCATGAACACACTGTCAATCAACACTCGCAATTGGCTTCTGGTACCGGCGTTTGCCGCATTGGCTGCCTATGCGCAGGCCTCCCAAGCCGCCGACAGCTTCGCTGATGCACAAAGTCAGGTGCGCGCGGTCCTGGAAGGCAGGACTTCCTCCATCGGCTCCAGTCGGCCGGCACCCACCATCGGCACCTCGCGCGTTGCGGACGTTCAGGAGCTCGCGCAGAAGACCCTGCTGGGTACCCTCAACTCGAATAGCGGTGCACGAGTGACCGACGGGCCACTTGCGACTGCCAGCGCGAAGTTGACGGGGGACGTTCAAAAACAGACTCAGCAGATCGTTCTGGGCCGCGCTGCCTCATGAGCAGGGTGGTTCAAATCCCGCGCAGCGAGTTTCGCGTGCGCGGGACCCCGGGGGAGTGCGCAATCAGCGGAGTTCTGCCGACATGACGACCGTAACGATCGCTCTGATCTCTCTGGCATGCCTCGCTGCGCCGGTGCTGGTTTCTTACGTAGTTGAAGCGTTCCGACGCCGCCCGACAGTTCCCGCCACAGCTCCCTGGGGCCCCGATGTCACAATCGATTACGTGAATATCGGTGGCCTCCGCGTGAGATACCTGAAGACGGGTCGCGGGCCCAACCTGGTGTTGCTCCACACGCTGCGGACGCAGCTCGATATCTTCCGGAAAATCATTCCCAGGCTGGCCGAGCAATTCACGGTCTATGCCTACGACTATCCCGGCCACGGCTGGTCCGATATTCCCGCTGCCGGGTATGCACCGGAGGATTTCTACAAATGGACCGAGGCATTCCTGGAGACGGTTGATATCAAGGAGGCTCGAGTGGTCGGCGTCTCCATCGGCGGTACGATCGCGCTCGTTCTCGCCGCGCGGCAGAATCCGCGGGTCGCGCGCGTGATTGCGATCAATCCATATGACTATCCGCCCGCTGGTGGGATTCGCAGCAGCTCACTGATGGCGCGGCTCATTCTGGGACCCGCCGGAGTACCGATACTGGGCGCAACACTGATGCGGCTGCGGAACAGATTCGTCTCCGACACGATTATGGCTGGCGGGGTTGCCTCCGCCGACGCGTTGCCGCCGGAGCTCCGAGCGGAGCTCTACGAAGTGGGCGAGCGCCGCGGCCACTACCAGGGATTTCTGAGCCTGCTCTCTCACGAGCGGCGCTGGGCGGAGGCGCGAAACCTTTACCCGCGGATCAAGGTTCCAACCCTCCTCATCTATGGCGAGCAGGACTGGGCGCCGGTCGCACAGCGCGAACGAACTGGCGGGCTGATTCCCGGCGTCACGGTGAGGACCGTCGGGCATGGCGGTCATTTCCTCACACTGGATCGGCCCACGGAGGTGACCGACCTCATTGTTGGATTCCCGGCGCGCCGGTAGGGCGGCAAGCCGGACTTGGTCCGTGCAACCGCGGTAGTTAAGATGGGGCCCAACTCATGCGCTACATGTTTCTGATGTATTCGCAGGAGACGGTGGAGGGACCGTCTCCTGAAGAGGTGGACTATCTGATCCGCACTCACAGCGCGCTCATCGAAGAGATGCGGCGGAAGGGCGTGCTCGTCGGGTTCGAAGGTCTGAAAGGCAGCCATACCGCAACCACCGTACGGCCGGACGGGATGGGAGTGCAGTTCATCGTGACCGATGGACCGTTTGCTGAGACAAAAGAGCGCCTCGCCGGCTACTACATTCTCGACTGCCGCGATCTCGACGAAGCGATCGAATGGGCGAAGCGTATACCCACTTCGTGCAAAGGCCGCAGCGGCAGCATAGAAATACGGCCGGTTGCCGATCTGCCCGAGCCAGCCACCTGAGCTGACAGACGTCCACGGGGAATCATGCGCTGCCATGCCATGACGGAAGCCGTGTTCCGTGAGGAGCGAGCCCGAATCCTCGCAGCCCTGGTGCGAGTTTCGGGGTCGATCGATCTTGCGGAAGACGCGCTTCAAGAGGCGTTCACCGCGGCGACCTCGACGTGGACCGACTCGAATCTCCCCAACAATCCCGCAGCCTGGATCACAGCCGCCGCCCAACGAAAACTGATTGATTTCGCCCGGCGCGCCCGCACGCGCAAGAGCACTCAGGAGGCTCTGGCTCGCGAGCCATCCTTTGATGCGGCTGATGACGATGAGGTACCTATAGACCTGTATCCGGATGACCGGCTGCGACTGATCTTCACTTGCTGTCATCCCGCGATTGCACCCGAGGCACAAATCGCTCTCACCTTGCACACTCTGGGCGGCCTGACGACAGGTGAGATCGCGCGCGCATTCCTGGTACCCGAATCGACCCTCGCACAGCGGCTCGTGCGAGCAAAAGCAAAGATCCGCGAAGCCGGCATTCCGTATCAGGTCCCGTCCCCCGAGCTCCTGCCGGAGCGCCTGCGATCGGTGCTCGCGGTCATTTACCTGATATTCAACGAGGGCTACGCGGCCACCTCGGGCGAGTCGCTGGTGCGGACTGATCTGGCCACCGAGGCAATTCGCCTCGCCCGGCTGATACGAGAGTTGATGCCGCAACCTGAGGTGCTCGGGCTACTCGCTCTGCTTCTCCTTCAAGACTCGCGGCGCGCGGCCCGCGTCGACGCGGAGGGCCGCCTCATCCCGCTGGAGCAACAGAATCGCTCTGACTGGGATCATTCGCAGATTGCCGCGGGCATCGGGCTGTTGGAAGTTGCCTTGGAGCAGCGGACGAGCGGACCCTACCAGGTCCAGGCAGCCATAGCGGCACTCCACGCGCAGGCCGCAACGGCCGATGCGACCGATTGGAAACAGATTGCCGCCCTGTACGGGCAGCTCGTCAGGATGATCCCCACGCCCGTTGTCGCGCTGAACCACGCTGTGGCGGTCTCGATGGCCCACGGGCCAACAAAGGGGCTCGTGCTCATCGAACAATTGGGCTGCGCAGCGGGGATCGATCGGTATCAGCCCTACCATGCCGCGCGAGCCGACCTCCTGAACCGTTTGGGGAGGAGAGCGGAAGCGGCCAGGGCTTATGAGCAGGCCTTGGCCCTGACAACGAACGGGGTCGAGGCCGAGCATCTGTCTCGACAGCTGAAATCTTTAGCGCAAAATTCGTAGCCCCACTGTCGATTGCCCGCTGCGGCTGCGTCGTAGTCCACGGAAGGCCGCGAATTGGGTTCCGGCCAGTAATCGCACAGGAGATCGCCTCATGACATCGGTGCTGTGGCTTCGAATCTCATCGATGATTGCGCTGCTGTTCGCGGCGGGTCACACCCTGGGTGGGTTCAAATATTGGTCGCCGATGGGGGAAAACCCCGTACTGAAGTCGATGCGGGACATCCACTTCGACACCCTGGGTGTGAGTCGGAGTTATCTCGATTTCTACATGGGATTCGGATACTCGCTGACGGTCGCGCAGGTAATGCAGGGCGTCCTTTTGTGGCAAATCGCCACATTAGCCCGCAACGGTGTACCGCACCTTCGGCCCATGATCGCCGTAATCGCGGTTGCCAATCTGGCTGGCGCGATCATTGCCTGGCGATTCATCCTGCCGATACCTGCCATCTTTGCGTTGGTACTGTTGGCGTCTCTCACTGCGGCGTATGCCTCCGGAAAGTAACGCTCGCCGGATTCGTTCGAACCGAATCAGAGCCACTCTCCCGCGCTGGGCGATCTTCTGCGCGTTTGACCAACATCAGGTAGCGGTAGGGCGCGAGCAGCCAGACTGATCGTGGCTGCCTCGAGCGGGCGGCGCCACATCGAGCGTAAGATTATCGATCTGGTAGTCCCGAACTCCACCAGGCCACTCGAAAGATTGGGATTCCGTGCCCCGGCGGCGTACAATGTTGGAATTGCCCTCTATGATTTGCGAAGCGTCGAGGAGCCCGGATGAACACGCGCGACTCCTGTCCCATATCCGGCTCCATGGTTATCCATCCCGCATGCGCATGCGACTTTTCCCGGTGTGGTGCATCGAGCGCCTGCGCTCGTGAATAAGCCGTCACGATGCGCGTTGTTGCTCGGACTGATTCCATTTGGCGCAATGTGCTTTTCAGTGCCACTCTGGGACCATGTTGATCCCACGATTGTCAGCCTTCCCTTCAATCTGTTCTGGCTCACCTCTTGGATCGTACTTACACCGGTGTGCCTATGGGCGGCCTACCGGATTGAGACCGCCCGGAACAGACCGGGCGGCCAAGGCAAAATGCTGTGAGCGCTGCCGTTATTTCGGTTTCGATCACACTTGGCATCGTCGCCCTGGGTGCAACGGTCGGCTTTCTCGCGGGAGTCCGTCGCAAGATGGACTTGGAACAGTGGACCGTGGGCGGCCGCGGCTTTGGTGCGGTTCTGATGTTCCTACTGATGGCCGGCGAAGTGTACACAACGTTTGCCTTTCTCGGCGCCAGCGGCTGGGCGTATTCTCGCGGTGGACCGGCGCTCTACGTACTTGCCTATCTAACGCTGTCCTATGTGGTCTCGTTCTTCATCTTGCCGGCCGTCTGGGAAGTGGGCCGTAAGTATGGGATGCAGACGCAGTCTGATTTTTTCCTTCGGCGCTACGGCAATCACTATCTGGCGGGATTCGTGTGCATTGTTGGCATTGCCGCGTTCGTTCCCTACCTGCAACTCCAGCTCACCGGTATTGGGATCATCGTATCGATCGCGAGCTTCGACGGCATCAGCCGCACATGGGCCATGGCGGTCGCGGTTATTCTGCTCATAGCCTTTGTCTTCGCCAGCGGCATCCGAGCGGTGGCCTGGATAGCAGTCCTCAAGGACGCCCTGATGCTCATTGTTGCAGTGGCCATCGGCATCGGCGTGCCGCTGATCCACTTTGGTGGTATCGGCCCCATGTTTACCGCCCTGGCCCACGAACGGCCCGGTCACCTGACAATGCCTGGCGCCACTGCGAATCTCGGTCATTCGTGGTTCATCTCGACTGTATTGCTGACGTCCCTGGGCAACTACATGTGGCCACACAATTTTGGGGCGGCCTTCACGGCGAAAAGCGCGGATACGTTACGACGCAACGCGGTGGTGATGCCATTGTACAGCCTCACGCTGGTGTTGATCTTCATTGGCGGCTTTGCTTCCATGCTGGTCGTTCCCGGCCTCGCCAATGGCGATCTCGCAATGCTGACAGCGGTTCGTCAGACTTTCCCGCCGTGGTTTGTCGGCGTGATCGGCGGCGCCGGCGCACTGACCGCTATCGTGCCGGCCGCCATTTTCATCCTCAGTGCCGCCACGCTTTTCTCCAAAAACTTCTATCGGCCTGTGTTCGCGCCGCAAATGACGGATGATCAGGTCGCAAGTCTCGCCCGCGCAGCGGTGGTGATACTCGGTCTCATCAGCCTGGTGCTCGCCATCTATAGTTCATCCACCCTGGTCTCCCTGCTGTTGACAGGCTATGCAGGTATCACCCAATTTTTTCCGGGCGTGGTCTTGGGCCTCTTCTGGCGACGCGTCACCACGTCCGCGGTTTTCGTGGGACTGGTCTGTGGAGTCGCGGTCGCGGCGTTCCTGATGCTGAGTCATCGGGATCCGCTGTTCGGTTTGAGTGCTGGCTTTTTGGCCCTGTGTCTAAACTTTCTGTTGGTAGTATTCGGAAGCCTGCTCACGCCAGCGCGGATTGCGGATACTCCGAATCGATCTGAAGCCTTGGAACCGTGGGCTGGAGGCACCGTTCACGGGCGCTGCCTTCACGCGCGTGACGTTTCACCGCGCAATGCATTTTTCGCAGATATGTTAGCACCAAACAAACATTAAACCTGAACGAGGCACGGGATTGTAACTTCAGGATTGACGTCCTCGTCGTAGTTCACGTGCTCGACGCCAAAACCAAACAGGCGGAGAAAATCGCTCTTGTATCCAGCAAAGTCGCTGAGCTCATGCAGGTTGTCAGTGCTGATGTGAGGCCACAACTCCCGCACGCGCGTTTGCACGTCTTCCTCGAGTTCCTTTTCATCCGCGCGCAATCGACCTTCCCCATCCAGTCGAGGTGATGCACCGTAGAGGCTTTCGCTGTAAAGCCTGTAAACCTGCTCGATGCATCCTTCATGAGTTCCCTTATTCTTCATTACCTTGAATAACAGCGACAGGTACAATGGCATTGTTGGAATAGCGGAACTGGCCTGGGTGA
>Ga0207694_10004208_pt1 | contig 11273 bp, 9 predicted proteins | sample KBSC34metaG_FD_184353 | JGI IMG/M metagenome (GOLD analysis project Ga0207694, IMG submission 184353) | Corn rhizosphere microbial communities from Kellogg Biological Station, Michigan, USA - KBS C3-4 metaG (SPAdes) (version 2) | ecosystem: Host-associated > Plants > Roots > Rhizosphere > Soil...
TTCTCTCTCATAATGCCGGGGTCGCGGGTTCGAGTCCCGCCCCTGCTATTGGTGAGCCAATCACTTGACTGTGAGTGGCTCATTTCTCTTCAGATATCGGCTAAGTACCAGTGTTGGGTGTCGACAGGTAATTTTGGATGTCACCGATGCGCTGCTGTTTACCGCAATTCCGCTGCTTTCGCACATGCTGACCGAGAGTTTGTTGCCGACGCTCGGAAATCCACGTTGCCGAGCCCTTGATTGATTCATCGATCTCACCGTCCCGCAATGGTAATGTCGTACCCGAGCCCATCGCGCGCCGAAGATCCTTTCTAAGCGGGTTTGTTCTTTCAAGACTGTATCCGAACAGTAGACCAACGTCGCCAATCACTCTCCAGCCGGCGCCGAGCGCGGCACCTCCGATGAGCTTCTCATTGGACGAAAACCGAACCGAGTCGAAACAAGGTCGTCGGTGCAATTTTGGAGAAGCCTTTGGGCGTATAATCTCGGAATCGAACTACGGAACGTTCTCGACGTGATACCGGTGCTATATCGCGCTGCCGCGAACGCTGGTGATACGCGAGACGTCGCTCACCGGCAGCTGACTTGTACGAGTACGACATTTACCGCGACGTCGCCCTGCCCGTTTACAATAAAGCGCGTCTGGAACGTCTCCTCGAGATTCTCCGTGCTGCCTTTGGAGATGAACCGCACGTGCAAGACCATGGTCTCGGACGTCGGGAATGTCGATTTCGTGTGCAGCTCGTCGCTGAACTCCTGACGCGCCACGTACTGCGTGCCGCTGATATCTCCGACGCCAGTGATATTGAACATTCCGTGCAGCGCGACGTTGAACCCGCCCGCACCATCCTCCGTCACTGCGGTCTGCGTCGAAATCCAACCAGTAAGATCGATGAAGTCGTCAGTGCAGGGATCGTAAATGTCCTCCGAAAAGGGCACCTGTCCCGTTTTCGACAGCATGAGCGCGTTCGGGCGGACAGAACTGGGCGCCAAGGGGTCTGCGCTATCGCTGCACGCGAGAAGAAGCAGTGCGCCAGACGCAAGTAAAGCGAGCCGTCTCATGAAAGCCTCCAGGTGTAGTTGTGCTCCGTCACCACAGTGCGTGGATTCGTGAAAGCGAGTCGCAGTCTCGGTGGTCGACCGATGCGATGCGGCGATCATTGTGTCATCTCCAATCGTGTCGAGCCATGGAGCGAGGATCCCTTGCGCTTGAACCGCGCGTGCGTAATGTGGGCCGCTCGAATTAGAAAGGGATTAGATCGCCCTTAGTCCTTGCGTATGCTGCGACTCAAGATGCTCGGTGGACTGTCTATGCAGTCCGACAAAGCAAACGAGTCAGTAGTTAGGGGACGGCGCCCTCTCGCATTGCTGGCGCTGCTTGCCGGCGGAGGCTCGAACGGGGTGAGCCGAGAGAGAGTGCTTGCCTACCTCTGGCCGGAACGCGACGAAGCACACGCCCGCAATACCCTCAACCAATTGCTGTTTGCTCTTCGTCGAGACACGGGACAGGTTGAGGCTGTGCTTGGGCGCACCGAATTGCGCCTCAATTGCGAGATCATTTCGAGTGATCTCGACGAGTTCGCGCGTGCGATCACGCGGAGCGAGCTCGAGCTTGCGGCAGCGCTCTACGGCGGTCCGTTCCTGGACGGATTCTTTCTCTCCGGCGCCGCCGAGTTCGAGCATTGGGTCGCAGATTTTCGACACCGCCTCTCGGATCAGCACTTCACCGTACTCGAGCACCTCGCGGAGGAGTCAGGGCGCAACAACGACGCCGCAGGTGCACTCCGGTGGTCCCGCGAGCTGGTCCACTCAGATCCCGCCAGCGCCCGAGCGACCATAGCGTACATGGAGGCCCTTGCCGGAATGGGCGATATCGGGGGGGCACTTCGACACGCGCGCGTGCACGGGACGTTGCTACGCGAAGAGTTCGAACTGCCGCTGGATCCGGCGGTTCGATCTCTCGTTCAGAGGCTTTGGAAATCGTGCGACGAGCAGTCGGTACCGACCGAGATTGGAGCCGGTGATCCTCCGCTGGCGATTTCGGCAGCCAGAGCTCGGGATGCAATTGTCCAACCGTCCGCTGATCGATCGGATATCGAATCAAAATTACGAGAATGCACTTCGCGCAATTCGCCGCCGTCCGTATGACTGGCTCCAAGTCATCGCTATATCTCAGCACAATTCTTCCTTATGAGATGAGCTCGCGGCCCTTGCGGGCGCGCCGCGCGCGCGAGGCGAAGCAACTATGTCAAAATCGCTGCGGAGACATCGCCAAGCGAGCTACGTCCACTGCTACGTCGAGGATGCGCTCAACAAGCGACTTCGATTCGAGGCAGAATGGGTCGAGTCCCGCCCCTCCTACTTGTGAGCCAATCACTTCACTGTGGTTGGCTCATGCCGTTTGACCGCTCCCCACGCACCTCTAGTCGATCAATCCGCTCGCCTCGTCGAACGCTCGCCGATATCCCAGAAAATAGTTGTCGAACGCCCACTGCCGTTCCGGATCGGACCCCGCGAACAGCGTGCGAAAGCGCGACATGTCGAGTCGAGCCAGCGCCTGCTCGTAGCTGAGTCCTTCCGTCACCGCCGCATTCGCCTGCGCCATCATGCTGTCGATCGCCTCTTGCTCCAGGCGAACATAGTCCCACGAATGCAGTACGGCGCCGTGCCCCGGTACGATCGTCCTGACGCCCGGAAGGTGCTCGAGCGCCGTGAGCGAGTTGCTCCACTGTCTGAACACGGTGTTTTCCGTGCCGTACGGCACCGGGCGAACGACGAGGTCTCCCGTGATCACGACCCCGTCGTCGGGAACGATCACGACGAGATCGCCCGGCGTGTGTCCGGGGTACTTCCGGATGATGACGGTTCTGTCGCCCAGATCGATCGTTCGCTCGGACTCGACGGTTTCCGTGGGAGGCACGTAGCGCTCCGTCTTGTAGTCGGGCAGCTCGCGAGTGAGGTAAGCCACCATGCGACGGGAGCGATCGAGGTCGAACTGCGACGCGGGCTTTCCCTGCGGATCGAGCCGCCTCGCGATCCGGCGGCTGACGCGTGCGATGGCGGAGTCGACAAAATCGCCGGCATACTGGCGCATGAACGGCGGCATTCTTCGACCACCGATGCGACTCGTGTACTCGCTCGCGAGGATCGACACGTCCGGGAACGCATCGACGACCGTCGCCGTTCCGCGCGTGTGGTCGGTGTGCCAGTGTGTCAGCACGAGGTATTTCACCGGCAGGGAAGTCCGGCGGCGCAGCCACGCCAGGTGCTCCCGCGTGAGCCGCGGACTCGGCGCATCGACGAGCAGCACCGCGCGCGAGCCGATTATGATCGTCGCGTTGCCATCGACCAGGTTCTCCGTCGCATTGAAAGATGGAAATACGAAGACGCCGTGCGCCACCTCTTCGGGCAGGATCTCCTGAAGAGGCTCGCGTCGGCTCGGGAGCACTCCGGTGCCAGCGAGTGCGAGGGTGAGTGCGAAACAGGCGCGTAAGCGGATCGGCAACATGCTGATCTCAGAACGCGGGAATGACGCCTCTACAACGCCGCGAGCAGCTTCTCGAAACGTGGCTCGTTGCGAAGCGCGCTCAGATCGGGATCATGCACGAGCCACTCCTTGAGCCCGAAGCCGAAGCGCACAGACTTTTCCAGACACGCAAGAGCCTGCTCGGTCTCACCAAGCTTCGCGTAGAGGCACGCAATGTTGTACAGCATCGCGGAATCCTCCGGATCCGACGCGAGTGCGCGATTCGCGATTCCCATCGCTTGCGCGCGCTGCCCGGGGTCTTCGCTTTGAGCCATCAGGCTCCCGCCGAGCGACAGAGCGCGCGGATCATCCGGATTGAGATCCAGATGGCGCACGAGAAGCGCGATCGCGCCCTGCGCCATCGCCGCCGACTCGGCGTCGCGACCGAGCGCCTTCAGCGCCTGCGAATGGAAGCAGGGTGCCTGATAGTCCTCGGGCCTGATCCGGCTCGCTTGCTGGAACTCCGCCGCCGCCTCTTCATTTCGCCCCTGCTGCAGCAGAGTGCCCGCGAAGCTGTAGTGCGCCTCGAACAGGTTCCGACTCAATCGAATCGCCTGGCGAAACTCGATCTCGGACTCCGCATACTGCTTCGCGTACGCGAGCGCGACACCTCGTGACACGTGCGCCTCGGCCAGCTCCGGATCGAGTTTGAGCGCCTGCAGACTCGCCGAAATCGCGCGCTCGAGATTCGTGGCACTCGCGTCCCAATAGGTGTACATGAACGAGCAGCAGTCGGCGATGCCTGCGTACGCCCGCGCGAAGGTGGGATCGATCTCGATGGCGCGCTCGAACATGCGGCGTGCGTACTCGACACCTTTTCTGCGCCACTGCTGGAAGTACTGTCGCCCGCGGAGATAGTAGTCGTAGGCCTCGACGCTCTCAGTGGACGATTTTTCCAGTGCTCCTTTTTCATCCTCGGTGAGAACGACCCGAAGCGCCTTCACGATGTTCTCCGCAATCTCGTCCTGGATGGCGAAAACATCCTCCAGGTCGCGGTCGTATCGCTCCGACCAGAGGTGATGTCCGCCCGCGACGCTGATCAGCTGCGCGGTAATGCGCAGGCGATTGCCGGATTTGCGGATGCTTCCCTCGAGAACGGTTCCGACATTGAGCTGCGCGCCGACCTTCCGGATGTCCTGATTCTGCCCCTTGAAGGCGAACGCGGACGAACGAGAGATGACGCGCAGCGCGTGAATTTTCGTGAGCGCGCTGATGATCTCGTCGGCGATGCCTTCGCAGAAGTAATCCTGGTCCTTCTGCGGGCTCATGTCCGCGAACGGCAGCACGGCGATGGACTTCTGCGGTGCAACCTTCGGTGTCGCAAGCGGGGTTGCGTGCGGCGTCACCACCTTCGGCGATCCGAGCGCCTGCGCCACCTGCGCGCCGGTTGCGAACCTGTCGCGCGGCTCCTTCGCGAGCGCTCTGGTGACGACCGCGTCGAGCTCCAGCGTGATATGCGCGTGCGTCGCTCTGGCCGACGGAACGGGATCGGTGAATCGCTTCAGGATGAGCGCCTGCACGGTGGAACCAGCAAATGGCGCGGAGCCCGTGAGCATCTCATAGAGCACGCATCCGAGACTGTAGATGTCGCTTCGGCCGTCGGGCTCCATCTCGCCCGATGCCTGCTCGGGACTCATGTACGCAGGGGTGCCTACGGCCATCCCCACCTGCGTGAGACTCTCACCACCCGCGGCACTGACGGCCTTTGCGATCCCGAAGTCAGTGACGATCGCTTCGCCCTCGTGGAGCATGACGTTCTCGGGCTTGATGTCCCGGTGAACGACACCCTGCCGGTGAGCATAGTCGATGGCAGCGGCAATGTCCCGGGCGATGCTCACCGCTTCTTCCACGGAGAGCGCTGTGTCCATACTCAGGCGATCGCGCAGCGATTGCCCCTCGACGAAAGGCATGACGTAGTACAGCAGCGAATCCGCCTGGCCCGAATCGTAGAGCGGTACGATATGGGAATGCTGGAGCCGCGCAGCGATCTGAATCTCTCTCAGGAAGCGGTCGGATCCCAACGTCGCGGCGAGCTCGGGATGGAGCACCTTGAGCGCCACCTGTCGCCCGTGCTTGATATCCTCCGCCAAGTAGACGGTCGCCATACCGCCGCGCCCGATTTCGCGGTCGACGGTGTAGCGATCCGAAAGCGTGGCTCTCAGGCGATCTCGAACCTCCGTCAACGAGGGATCCGTGGGACGGAACTGGCGCGGTGCATGTCTCGTGACATTGACTTCTCCGGTTGCTATGAAGTTCCTCCTCGGAGGCTGCCTGTCAAGGCGCGCGTGCGCACGTTCAGCCAGCGCCAGGGACCCATTGACAGCAGACACGTTTCATAACGTTTCAGTCCGTTCCCAGTGATACCGAGGGCACCCCCAACTCGCCGCGCGACTCCAGACGCGCGAGCAGCAGGTGGTAGTAGAGCATCCCTTGTTGGGGCCGAAGCGCATCGACGATGGCGGCGACGTCAAGTGACGCACCGCTGCCGACGAGAGCGAGGTTTCGTGCAACGCTCGTGTCGCGGAGCGGAAATACGTCAAGTCGTCCGAGCCCGCGAAGCAGGACCACCGCCGCCGTCCACGGACCGATTCCCTTGATGCGCTGCAGCGTCGCCGAGGCGTCAGCGCTCGATTGTTCCTCGAGCATCGCCTCATCGAGCGAACGCGCCGCGAGTGCCTCGCCAACGCGTCTGAGCGTCGCGAGCTTGCCGGCGCTGAAGCCAACCGTGCGCAACGAGGTCTCGTTCGCGCTCAACACGTGCTCGACGCCCGGAAACGTGTAGAGCAGCACGCCCTTGCGCTCGATCGGACGCCCGAACGCAACGATCAAACGCCGGGTGATGGCACTCGCCGCCTGGAGGCTCACCTGCTGGAATGCGATCGTGTTGACGAACGTCTCCCAGAGCGTGGGATAGCGCGGCGGCTTCACGCCGTGCATGCGACTGGCCAACGGTCCGAGCCACTTCATCCGCGCGGCAGCGAGATCAAAATGCGCGAGATCGCGATCCACCCCGAGCATTCGTCGCACGAGCGCGAGCGCGCGTGCGTGATCGCTCGTTACGCCGTCGATCGACACCCGCAGAATATCGGCGCGATGCTGGACCACCTGCACGATCACAGGCCCGCTCGCACCCGCGAGTGCGCGCATGTAGTGTCCATCGGGTGTGAGCACATCCACGACATTGGTCGAGAGGCGCCGCAGCGCGCTCACCGTCAGATCGAGCCGGTACGGCGTGACGACTCGCAGCTCGTGCACGGACAATGTCCGCGACGAAGCGGAGTCCGCCGGCGTGTGAGGATGGCCCTGCGATTGCGTCATGGACCCACGCACCGATAACAAACGGGAAGGTCATGACGAGGCGACGGTTCGAGCGCGGTGATCACGTGAGTTGGAACTCGGAAGCTGGCCGCGTTAGCGGACGAATAGTCCGCGTGGTCACCTCCGAGATTCAGTTCAAGGGCTATACGGTGCACGCCAGCACCGACGAACCCCAATACGAGATCAAGAGTGACAAGACCGACCACATCGCAATGCACAAAGGCTCGGCTCTCCGCAAACTTTCCGATTGATGGCGACGGCGCCGGCATCATCGCACGGTGTACGTCGGCAGCCAGAGCGCGAAGGTCGAGCCGTGTCCGACCTCGCTCGCAACAGAGATGTGTCCGCCGAGTCCCTCGGCGAGCAGCTTGCTGATCGCCAGCCCGAGTCCTGCACCCGCGCTGGCGCTTGAACGCAGCCGACTGAATTCCTCGAAAATGTATTCACGCTTGTCCGCGGGCACACCGATGCCTGTGTCCGCAACCTCGAACACGGCCCAGCTGCGACCTTCGTCGGGACAGCCAAGTGACCGGTACATCGCGCGCAGGGTGATCGAGCCCTGTTCAGTGTACTTGATCGCGTTCGACAGCAGATTGGCGGCGATCTGTCGCACCCGCGTCTGATCCGTCTCGACGATCGGATCGGCTCCCTCGTGCTCAATGGAGAGTGACAGTCCACGCGCTTGCGCCGCCGCGTGGTATTCCTCCCAGAACGTCTGCGCGACCGTTCTTAAATTCACCGGTTCCAACGCAAATGCGAGGTTTCCTGTCTCCGCACGAGACAGCTCGTGCAGATCATCGATCAAGGCCAGTGCGCGATGCAAGTTCCGGCGCGCACGATCGACACTCACCTGTTGCGAAGTGGACAGCTCGCCGTACACGCCCATGCTCAACAGCTCCGCGAAGCCATCGGCCGCGCCGATCGGGTTTTTTACGTCGTGGCTGAAGCCGCGCATCAGTCGCGACCGGCTCTGGTTCAGCTTCTCAAGGGACCGTCGCTGAGCGTGCGCGTCCTCGAGTAGCCGAACCCTGACGTAGGCGAGCGCGGCAAGATGGCCGAAGATCCGCGCGCGTTCCACATCGTCGACGTGAAAGGGATCAGCCGCGGAGCTCACGATGAACAGGGCGCCGATCGCTGTTTCGTCGTCTCCCAGTGGTACGACGATCGCGGACGCTTCACCTTCGAGCATCGCGTCACTCTCGCAGAACTCCGACGTATTTCTCGGGCCCGAGAGGAGCATAGCTTCGCCGCGAGTAGTGGCCACTCCCGTGTACGAGCCGGTGAGCGGGCACGTGGTGCCGACCGACGGAACGCCGTGCCCAGCCACCGCACGTACGACAACGTTCGGCGATGCGCCGGATCCGCGCTCGATCTCCTGCAGGAAAGCGCCTTGTGCCGCGAGGGCGGAGAGCGCGGCGTGCGCGATTCGCTTCCTTACGTCGTCGACGGTCTCTGCGCCGGCGAGCGCCTCCGCCGCCTCTCGAAGTGCAGATTCCTCCGACACCCGATCGCGAAGCGTCTCGGTGAGTCGTCGCTCGCGCAGCGTGAGCACTGCCACGCCACTCACGGCCACCAGCGCTACGAGCACCAGGGCGGCGTTGGAGACGATACTCAGGTGCTCGAGTGAACGCAGGCGGCCGTCACGCGCAACTCCCTCAGCGGCCAGCTCCAACGACAGATTTCCGATCGTGCGCATGCTCGAATCAGCCGCAGACTCTTCGGATTCGGGCGTGGCGGCCAATCGGGTGCGGAAGTCGCCGCTCCTGATCGACGCATCGTTGCGTTGGTGCCACGCGCCGATTTGCGTCTGGAGAGAGCGAGTGTGACTCGCGAATGTCGTGTCGAAGCGCGAGGCCAGGCGCTCGAGGGCGACGAGTCTGCGCTCATCGTCGGCCGCGACCGCACGGTAGCTCGAGAGCCACGCGGGGTTGCCCCAAAGTGCGTAGCTCTGAAGATACGAAACCTCCTTCGAGACATTGGTTTGTAATTGCTCGATCAGCAGGCGGGCTGGCGCGAGCACCTGGTTGGTTTCGCGCAGCAGCTTCGTGATGCGCCAGGTCTGACGCGCCGGAATTGCCAGCGAGCCAAGCAGCGCCACGACGACGAGGGACAGCGGGAGCGCACCCCAGATGGAACGAGTGAAGCTGTCGCGCGCCGTTCCAGCGCGAGTGCTGGCGCTCTCCGCACTCACTCCGCGCTTCTCACGTGTGCATCCTGCCGTGATTGCCGATCCCGAACGCACTCATTCGAAACGCGGAACCAGCATCTATGTCGGGACTTTTCATTCTTTCTCGTTCGCTGCCGGGTGCGCCGTGGGAGTACGAATTGGCACGTGAACGATGAGCGGGTTATCCGGCTTTCGCATCCACACGAACGCGACCTTCGGCGACAATCCGTGCAATCCGCGGGAAGCCATCACGCGCGAGTTGCGGTACCGCGCGCCAGCCCAGCGTCCCCGGCTTGCCGACCCAATAGTCGAACGGCTCCGTTCCCGGCCCGCTCGCCGTTCCCACGATGATCCGGCCGACCATTCCCGCGGCCTCGTGCGGTGCGCAGAAGTAGTCGTAGACTCCCGGTACGCTGAGTGTCAGCTCGAAATGGCTTCCTGGATTCACGAGATAGCCTGAATCCCAGGGCGCGGCGTTCGCCGGGATGCGCAGGGAGTGACGGTCGTTCTTCGGATGGTACGCAGTGGTGGTGTGAACGTTTTCCTTTACCACCCAACGGATCGTCGTTCCAGGTGCGACGAGAATTCCAACGGGATCGAACCAGACTCGGGTCCCCGCCTGATCGCTCTGCATCGCGATCTCCTCCACCTTCGCACCCGCGCTCGTCGTACGCCACCAGGGAGGCAGTGCGAGAGCGGGGAGTATCGTGCCCATCGTCCGTATGAATTCTCGTCGCGTCGTCATCGAACGACGATATCAGTGAGCTGGCGGCGTGGCCGCCACCGTCGGTGACTTCGCGGCGTCGCTGACCTGCAGCCGAATCCACATTCCTGCAGTCGCGTGCCCAGGCACGCCGCACACGATGAAATAATCGCCGGCCGGAGCAGCGGTGAAGCGCATGGTGTCCTTCCCGAGTGGCGGCAGCCCTTCACTCAGCCGGACCGTGAACGCGCGAGGTATCGCCGCGTTGGACGGCACCGCTTGCAAAGGAAGGGAAGCTGCAACCACGATTGCGCTGTGCGGTAACATTCCATCCTTGTTGACGAAGTCGATCTCGACGGTCCACCCTGTCGGGATCGTCAACGTCAGTCCGCCGTCGGTATAGCCGTTGAAGTTGAGCGCGCCATTCGAGCCGGTGAGCCCAGCAATCAACTCGAACCGTGCCGTCTTCGCGGTGGCGTTCGCCGACAGCCAGTGAGGATCCACTGGTTGTTGTTGTCCCTTTGCGAGAGCGGGCACGACCATGGCGACAGCCGCCACAAGCGCGACAAGCCGATTCATCGTCCCGTCCACGGCTTCGGCAGCCCGAAGATCATGACCGCGTCGCCGAGTGGGTACCCGAGCTGAAAGTTGCCGCCGCATGCAACTGCGACGAACTGCTCTCCGCCCAGCTCGAAACTCATTGGTGCAGAGTTGCATCCCGCGCCCGCATGGAATTGCCACAGCAGCTTCCCCGTTCTCACGTCGAACGCGTCGAAGTTGCCGTTGCCTTCACCCGTGAAGACAAGGCCGCCGGCAGTTGCGAGCGATCCACCCATCATCGGTTGATCCATCTTGTTCTGCCACGCGATCTTCCCGGTCTTCAGATCGATGGCCGAGAAGAGCCCGTATTGCGGTTCTCCGGGAGCAGCCACGAATGCCGACCCGAGCCAGAGCCGCCCCTTCTCCCATGGTGCCGGATGCGTCTTGTAATTCATCGGCTGGTGCAACCCGGCGACGAAGGCGTAGGCGAGCTTCGGATCCACCGAGATCGGCGACCACTCGGAGCCGCCGTTGGCGCCGGGCAGCATTCGTGTCCCTTCAGGAGTTGGGAGAGCGAACATGTTTTCCTGCGGCACGAAGTTCTGGCTCTTGCGAACGAGCTTGCCGGTAGCAGCATCCACCACGTAGAGCCAGCCTGTCTTGCCGGCATGCAGTACGACCTTCCTTCCGCTCACGGTCGTGACCACCGATGGCGACGTTGCATCCAGATCCCACACATCGTGCGGTACGGTCTGGTAGTACCACTTCGTCTTTCCTGTCGTCGCATCGATGGCGACCATGGCATCGGTGAAGAGATTGTCTCCGGGGCGGGCAGTGCCATCCAGGTCCGGCGATGGATTTCCTACCGTGACGAAGATCGTATTCGAGGCCTTGTCGTATGCCGGAGTCGTCCAGACGCCGCCGCCGCCGTGCTTCCATGCATCTGGATACTTGGCGCTATCGGCCTTCTCCTTCGCGATGTCGCGATGCAAGTCGGCGTTCTCGGCCCTGGTCGCCCA
>Ga0207694_10004209_pt1 | contig 11267 bp, 8 predicted proteins | sample KBSC34metaG_FD_184353 | JGI IMG/M metagenome (GOLD analysis project Ga0207694, IMG submission 184353) | Corn rhizosphere microbial communities from Kellogg Biological Station, Michigan, USA - KBS C3-4 metaG (SPAdes) (version 2) | ecosystem: Host-associated > Plants > Roots > Rhizosphere > Soil...
ACCGAACGTATCCTTTATTACACCGGCATCACGCACAAGATCGGCGAGGTGCACGAGGGTACGGCGACGATGGACTGGATGGAGCAGGAGCAGGAGCGCGGTATCACCATTACCAGCGCTGCAACCACCTGTTTCTGGGAAAGAAACGGCGTCGATCATCGCATCAACATCATCGACACTCCGGGCCACGTTGACTTCACGATGGAAGTGGAGCGTTCGCTGCGCGTGCTCGACGGCGCTGTCGCAGTGTTTGACGGTGTTGCAGGTGTCGAGCCGCAGTCAGAGACTGTCTGGCGTCAGGCTGACAAGTACGGCGTCCCGCGCATTTGCTTTATCAACAAGCTCGATCGCGCAGGCGCTTCGTTCGACCGTTCATTCGAGTCGATCATTACCCGTCTCGGCGCAAATCCAGTCGCACTTCAGATTCCGATCGGCCTCGAGGATCAGCTCAAAGGCGTCGTTGATCTGATCGCGATGAAGGGCTTGCTCTGGAAAGACGAGAGTAAAGGCGCTGAATACGAAGTCACTGACATTCCGGAAGATCTCAAAGAAGCCGCAGCCGCTGCGCGCGAGAAGCTGATCGAAGCTGTCGCGAGCATCGACGACGACTTGATGCACAAGTATCTCGAAGGCGAAGAGATTTCAGAGACCGAGATTCGCAAGGCTCTGCGCGCGGGAACGATTAGCTTGAAGCTCGTGCCGGTCGTTACCGGTTCGGCGTTCAAGAACAAGGGCGTGCAGACACTGCTCGACGCTGTCGTCGACTATCTACCGTCGCCGCTCGATGTGCCGCCGGTTGAAGGCATAAATCCCAAAACGGACGAGATAGAAGCTCGTCCGGCAGAAGCTTCTGCGCCGTTTGCCGGTCTGGTCTTCAAGATCATGGCGGACAAGCACCTCGGCCAGTTGTCTTTCGTGCGCATTTACAGCGGCACCATCAAGGCTGGTTCGTATGCCTATAACCCGATCAAGGGTAGCAAGGAACGCGTAGGCCGTCTGATGCGGATGCACGCCAACAAGCGCGAAGACATTGAAGATGCGAGCGCAGGCGAGATCATCGCGATCGGCGGTATGAAGCAGGTCACGACCGGCGATACGGTTTGTGATGAGACGAAGCCCATCATCCTCGAGAAGATGGAGTTTCCGGCGCCTGTTATCCGCGTTGCGGTCGAGCCGAAGACGCGTCAGGACCAGGACAAACTCGGCGTGGCGCTGAATCGACTGGCCCAGGAAGATCCGTCGTTCAATGTTTCGACCGATCAGGAAACCGGACAGACGATCATCGCCGGTATGGGCGAGTTGCACCTCGAGATCATCGTCGATCGCATGAAGCGCGAGTTTGGTGTCGAGGCGAACGTCGGTAAGCCGCAGGTTGCTTATCGCGAGACGATCACGCAGCCGGCGCCCGGCAAGGAAGTCTACAAGAAGCAGACTGGCGGCCGTGGTCAGTTTGGACACGTGGAGATCGAGATCGAGCCGGCTCCGGGCGAGGGGTTTGTTTTCGAGAACAAGATCACGGGCGGCGCGATTCCCAAGGAGTACATCCGTCCTGTCGAGAACGGCATTAAAGACGCGATGGAGCGTGGCTTCCTCGCCGGCTATGAGCTGGTGGACATCAAGGTGCGCCTGGTGTTTGGAAGCTATCACGAAGTCGACTCGGATGAGCGCTCGTTCCACATCGCGGGTTCGCTCGCGTTCCAGGACGCAGTGCGAAAGGCGAAGCCGGTTCTGCTCGAGCCCATCATGCGCATTGAAGTCGTCACTCCTGACGACTACATGGGCGCTGTAAACGGCGACCTGATGCGTCGACGTGGGCAGATTGAAAAGACCGAACCTCGACCCGGCGGCGCGCAGGTGATCACGGCGTTCGTGCCGCTTTCCGAGATGTTTGGTTACACGACGGACTTACGCTCGGCGACCCAGGGTCGCGCGACCTCAACCATGCACTTCGAGCGCTATGATCAGGCGCCGAAGAACGTCGCGGAGGAGGTCATTGCGAAGGTCCAGGGGGTTGCAAAATAGCGGCGTAGGAGTTGGCACAGGCCTAAACAGTCTGTGCCTTTTCTTTTAACGTTAGTTGGTAAGAGAAATACACGGGGATAAAAAGATGTCGAAGGAAAAATTTGACCGTTCGAAGCCGCACGTGAACATCGGGACGATTGGGCACGTGGATCACGGGAAGACGACGTTGACGGCAGCGATCACGAAGGTGTTGGCGAAGAATAATCCGAAAGTGCAGTTTGTGGCCTTCGATCAGATCGACAAGGCGCCGGAAGAGAAAGCGCGCGGCATCACGATCGCCACCGCGCACGTGGAGTATGAGACGGCGAATCGTCACTATGCGCACGTGGACTGTCCCGGTCACGCCGACTACGTGAAGAACATGATCACGGGCGCGGCGCAGATGGACGGCGCGATTCTGGTGGTGGCGGCCACGGACGGACCGATGCCGCAGACGCGCGAGCACATCCTTTTGGCGCGGCAGGTAGGCGTGCCGGCGATGGTGGTGTTCATGAACAAGGCGGACGCGGTCGACGATCCGGAGTTGCTGGAACTGGTGGAACTGGAAGTGCGCGAGCTTTTGAGCGCGTACGAGTTTCCGGGCGACGACATTCCGGTGGTGCGTGGCAGCGCGTTGAAGGCTTTGGAAGGCGACCCCGAGTGGGAGAAGACGGTGCTGGAGCTGATGGCGGCGGTGGACAGCTACATTCCGACGCCGGAGCGCGACATCGAGAAGCCGTTTTTGATGCCGGTGGAAGACATCTTCACGATTCAGGGCCGCGGCACGGTGGCCACCGGTCGCGTGGAGCGCGGCAAGGTGAAGGTGAACGAGCAGGTGGAGATCGTCGGTATTCGGCCCACCACCAAGACGGTGGTGACGGGCGTCGAGATGTTCAAGAAGCTGCTCGATGAGGGTGTGGCGGGCGACAACGTCGGTTTGCTGCTGCGCGGAGTTGAGCGCAAGGACATCGAGCGCGGGCAGGTGATTTCGAAGCCCGGTTCGATCACGCCGCACACGAAGTTCAAGGCTGAAGCTTACGTGCTGACGAAGGAAGAAGGTGGACGTCACACGCCGTTCTTTACTGGTTATCGTCCGCAGTTTTACTTCCGCACAACGGACGTGACTGGCGTGGCGCACCTGCCGGAAGGCGTGGAGATGGTGATGCCTGGCGACAACGTGCAGATGTCGATCGAATTGATCGCGCCCATCGCGATGGAGAAGGGGTTGCGATTCGCTATTCGTGAAGGCGGCCGCACGGTCGGCGCCGGTACGGTGTCTGAGGTAATTGAATAGGTCGAATAGGACCTATAGGACGTATATAGAGTTTTTGAGGTTAAGCGATGCCACGCGATAACATTGTGCTTCAGTGTCAGACATGCAAGAGCCGGAATTACGTAACGACCAAGAATAAGAAGACCACGCCGGACCGCCTGGAATTCAGCAAATTCTGTCGCCGTTGCCGCCAGCATACTGATCACAAAGAGACCAAGTGAAGAATACCCGTAGGGGTATAGTGTCAACGGTTAGCACGTCGGTCTCCAAAACCGAAAGTCCGGGTTCGAATCCTGGTACCCCTGCCAACTAGTTTGCGGAGCATCGGCGGCAGACCGAAGAAGTTCAGGAGTTATGGCTGAAACAGATAATCCAGATGCGCCAATAGTCGCGCCGCGAGTGGCGCGCTATGGTGAAGGACCGGAAGGCAAGCCTGCCCGCCGCGAGCGCGCGCATATGGCTTCAAGGCCGCCGAGGTTTTACGAGCGTTGGTTGGGGTTTCTGCACGACGTTCGTTTGGAGATGCGGCGGGTCACATGGCCGGCCATGAAAGAGGTGCAGAACACGACCATTATCACGGTCATCGCGGTTATCTTTTTCGCTGTTTACCTGTTTTTAGTTGATCAGGGCCTTTCGCGGTTGATTATCGGTCTGGATTGGGCGCTTGAGAAGTTAGCAAGGCTTTTGGGGCTCGCCTGAGGAAAGAATTGTGATGCAGCAGTGGTTTATCCTCCATACGTACTCGGGGCACGAGAAAAAGGTGCGCGACAGTCTCAAGGCGCGCATTCGCGACACGGATCTCCAGAACGAGATCACGGAAGTCCTTGTGCCGACCGAAACTGTCGTCGAGATGCGCGGCAACAAGCGCATCGAATCGGCGCGCATGTTTTATCCGGGTTACGTGCTGGTGCAGATCGATTGCGACGAGCGTGGGCATATTCCAGACAACGTGTTTCACATGATCAAGTCGACGCCGAAGGTCACAGGCTTTGTCGGTGGTCACAATCCGACGCCGCTGACGCCCCAGGAAGTCGATCAGATCGTCAATCAACAGGCGGAAGCCGCCGAAAAGCCGAAGCCGAAGTTTTCGTATGCGGCCGGGGAGACGGTGCGTATCAAGTCGGGGCCGTTCCAGAGTTTTACCGGAAAGGTTGAAGAGGTTAATGAAGACAAGTCGACGCTGAAGGTGACGGTGACGATCTTCGGGCGCTCGACGCCGGTTGAGTTGAATTTTTTGGACGTTGAGAAGGTAACGTTCGCTGAGGAAGAATAGGTCATATAGGACGAATAGGTCCTATATTAATTTGACGACCTGCTTGGATTGATATGGCAAAGAAGATTACAGGTTACATAAAGCTACAGGTTCCCGCGGGGAAGGCGAACCCGGCGCCGCCAATCGGCCCGGCGCTCGGCCAGCATGGCGTGAACATCATGGAGTTCTGCAAAGCCTTCAACGCGAAGACCGCGCAGATGGATCCGGATCTCAAAGTGCCGGTCGTGATCACGGTTTATGCGGATCGCTCGTTCACGTTTGAAACCAAGACCCCGCCCGCAGCCGACCTTTTGAAGAAGGCTGCCGGAATCGGCAAGGGATCAGGAAAGCCCAATCGTGAGAAAGTGGGCTCGATCTCGAAGGCGAAGATCGAAGAGATCGCGAAAACGAAGCTGCAGGACCTGAATACGACGAGTTTGGAGTCGGCGATCAGGACGATCGAAGGCACTGCAAGGCAGATGGGCCTCACAGTGGAATAGGTCCCTATAGGACCGATAGGACCCTAACTGGTCCACGGAGAGGGAGGGATTGAGTTTCCCGTTGGCACCTCGGAGTAAAGAATGAAGCAACACGGTAAGAAGTATCGCGCCGCGTTCGAGAAGATCGAACCCGGACGCAAATACAATCTCGACTCAGCAATCGAAAAAATCAAAGAGATCTCTTTTGCGAAGTTCGACGAGACGGTTGAGCTGACAGTCTGGCTTGGCGTCGATCCGAGAAAAGCGGATCAGCTCGTGCGCGGCACGATCGTTCTGCCGCACGGACTCGGCAAGACAAAGACGGTGCTCGTCATCGCGCAGGGCGATAAGCTCAGAGAAGCTGAAGAGGCCGGCGCAGATATCGTCGGCGGTGAAGACATCGTCACCAGGATCAAAGGTGGCTGGACGGATTTTGACGCCGTAATCGCTACTCCCGACATGATGCGGCTCGTGGGCCAGTTGGGTAAGATCCTCGGACCGCGCGGTCTCATGCCCAACCCGAAAACCGGTACGGTCACGCCCGATGTCGTCACGGCGATCAAGGAAACGAAAGCCGGTAAGGTCGAGTATCGCGTCGATAAGACTGGCGTGATTCACGTCGGCGTCGGAAAGGTTTCGTTCGAGTCAGACAAGCTTCGCGACAACACGAAGGCGCTGCTCGACGCAGTGGTCAAAGCGAAGCCCGCGACGGCGAAAGGCAAGTACATCAAGAAAGTGAACCTCGCTTCGACGATGAGTCCGGGTGTTTTGCTGGACGAAGCGTTATATGCGAAGTAAAGGTGAGGAGCTGAAACGATGAAATCAAAAGCACAGAAACAGAAAGATCTCGACGCTCTCACCGAGCAGTTCAAGAACGCCAAGGCCGCGATGGTCGTAGGCTTTCAGAAGATGACGGTTGCGAAAGACCAGGAGCTGCGCAACCAGCTTCGCGAAGCAGGCGTTTCTTACGAAGTGGTGAAGAACACGCTCGCGCGCAGGGCTTCTGAGGGAACGGCGCTCGAAGGCGCAGCCGAGCACTTCAAAGGTGTGACGGCCGTGGCGCTCAGCAGCGGCGATCCCGTTGGTTTGTCAAAAGCTATTTCAAAGTTTACTAAGGCCAATCCGGACATTTTTACGTTCAAGGCCGGAGTCGTCGAGGGCAAGGTGGTCGCGCTGAATGACGTCGAAGCGATCGCTACTCTGCCGTCGAAGGAAGAGTTAATTGCGAAGATTATGTTCCTGATCAATTGTCAGGCCCAGCGGTTGGCGACGGTGATTTCGGCCGTACCACGCAACCTGGCAGTAGTTGTCAAACAGGTTAGCGAGCAAAAGACCGCATAAGGATTTTGAGGAGGATAGAAAGGTTATCATGGCAGCAACACGCGAAGACGTTTTGGAATATTTAAAAAATTGCACCCTTCTGGAAGCTTCACAGCTCGTGAAGGACATCGAAGAGACATTTGGCGTTTCCAGCAGCAGCAGCGGCAGTCGCAGCCCCAGTGGCGGCAGCCGGCGGTGGTGGCGAAGCGGCCGCAGCAGCGGAAGAGAAGACTGAGTTTGACGTGATCCTTCAGGCGATCGGTACCAACAAGATCAACGTGATCAAGGTTGTTCGCGAGGTTACTGCGCTCGGATTGAAGGAAGCCAAGGATCTGGTAGAGGCCGCCCCCAAAGCAGTGAAGGAAGCTGTCTCGAAGGAAGAGGCGGAAACGATCAAGCAGAAACTTTCGGACGCGGGCGCGACAGTCGAAGTTAAATAGGTCATATACGACTTATCGGACCGATTCTGTTGGCTTGACACTTGAATTGTTAGTGGCTAAGTTAGGGGAGTATTGAGGCGCTGGCGTTACTCCCAAAAAATTTGACGGAAAGATCCGCCGCTTTTGGCTAACAAGCGGTCAGGGCATTGTACGCTCTGACCGCGCTTTGGCGTCTCTAAATGGGCAATCAATAAAGGAATCTCACATGTCAGCAAATTTGCTTCAAACAATTACAACGGGATTAGGAAGACGTACCAGTCAGGCGCCTGAGCGTGAGGACTTCTCCAAGATCGCCACCGCCGTCAGGATTCCCAATCTAATTGAGATTCAACGCGAGTCCTATAATCGCTTTCTACAGATGGACCTGCTGCCGGAAGAGCGCGAAGCGACCGGCCTCCAGGCTGTCTTTCAGTCAGTGTTTCCAATCTCGGACTTCCGCGGCACCGCCACGCTCGATTTCGTCGAGTACCAGATCGGTAACTGGCAGTGTAAATGCGGACGTCTCGAAGGTCTCAACTATCTCAGGTCAAACTGCAAAAACTGCGGCGCTACCATTAAGGTCAATCCTCTGGCAGCGGGAGATACGCTTTGTCATCGCTGCGGCACGTTCAACTTCGTTCGTCCACAGCTTTGCGAAAACTGCGGCGAGCCTGTCGGTCTGAAACACAAACACGACCAGCAGGAGTGTCAGGAACGCGGCATGAGCTACAGCGTTCCGCTCAAGGTGAAAATCCGGCTCACTGTCTTCGACAAAGATCCGGACACCGAAGTCCTGTCGATCCGCGACATCAAGGAAGAGGAAGTCTTCTTCGGCGAAATTCCGCTGATGACCGACAACGGTACGTTCATTATCAACGGCACCGAGCGCGTCATCGTTTCGCAGCTTCATCGTAGCCCGGGCGTTTTCTTCAAGCGCGGCGCGATTTATGTCGCGAAGATCATTCCGTATCGCGGCTCGTGGGTCGAGTTCGAATACGACCAGAAGAACCTGCTTTACGTGCGTGTCGGTAAGCGCAAGTTTCTCGCGTCGATCTTCCTGCGCGCGCTCGGTCTCTGGTTCAACCGGGAAAACAAACTGAAGGATTCGCGGACGGATTCGCAGCTCGAAGACGGAGTGAAGAACTCCTCGTTCACTGACGAAGACATGATCCGCGCTATCTACATCACTGACGAGATCCATCTTCAGGATGGTCACCTGAAAGTGCAGATTCCCGCCGAGGGTGCGACAAACCTCGTCGGCATGAAGGTGGATCAGGACATCAAGGGCAAAGGCCCGGATCCGATCGTTCGTGGCGGCAAGAAGGTCGCGACCTCCGCGCTCGACGCCCTCCGCAAAGCCGGCATCACCGAAGTTGAAGTCGACTCTTCGCAGCTCGAAGCCGCGTTTGCGGTCGCCGACATCATCAACACTGAAAGCGGCGAGATCATTCTCGAAGCCAACAACGAGATCACGCCCGCGAAACTCCAGGAGATCATCGAAGCCGGTATCACCAGCTTCAGTGTGTTCTTTCCGGAAAGAGACGACGTTGGACCGGTGCTCTCGCTGACCTTGAAGAAAGACGTCATCACCAAGCCGGTCGACGCGCTGCTCGAGATTTATCGCAAGATGCGTCCGGGCGACCCGCCGACCGTGCAGACTGCGTATCGCCTGCTCGAAGCGATGTTCTTCGATCCGCGGAAGTTTGACTTCTCGCGTGTCGGACGACTGAAGTTCAACATCAAGATGGGCAAGCCGGAGCGCGAGCGTATCGAAGATCCGCTTCTCTCGGCGACCGACTTCTACGAAGTCGTGTCTTACGTCCTGAAGATGCGCAAGAACCCGTCTGAGTACCAGGCGGACGACATCGATCACCTCGGTAATCGCCGCGTGCGCGCGGTCGGTGAGCTGCTGGAAAACCAGTTTCGCATCGGTCTCGAGCGCATGGAGCGCGCCATCAAGGAGAAGATGTCGATCCACCAGGAAATGCAGACGACGATGCCGCGCGATCTCATCAACGCCAAGCCGGTGACGGCGGCGGTGCGTGAGTTCTTCGGCTCGAGCCAGTTGTCGCAGTTCATGGACCAGACGAATCCGCTGTCGGAGATCACGCACAAGCGCCGTCTGTCGGCGCTCGGACCGGGCGGTCTCTCGCGAGAGCGCGCCGGGTTCGAAGTGCGCGACGTACACCCGACGCACTACGGACGTATCTGTCCGATTGAGACTCCTGAAGGTCCGAACATCGGACTCATCTCGAGCCTCTCGTGCTTCGCGCGTATCAACGAGTTTGGGTTCATCGAAGCGCCCTATCGCAAGGTCAGCGATGGACGCGTCGTTGAATACGTGCGCGTCATCAATGGCGGCGACACGAAGCTCAAGCCTGGCGATCACATTCCTGAGGAAGAGGTCGACAAGGCGAACAAGAAACTCGGAGCCGAGGCGCGCAAGGCTGAGTTTGAGCCGTGGCCGTTCTACCTGACCGCGTGGGAAGAAGACAAACACGTCGTCGGACAGGCCAACATCGAGCTCGATGAAAACGGTCACATCGTTAACGATCGTAACGCGGCGCGAAAAGCCGGCGAGTTCATTCTCGCTCTGCGCAAAGACATCGAATACGTCGACGTCTCGCCGAAACAGCTCGTCTCCGTGGCGGCCTCGCTGATCCCGTTCCTCGAGAACGACGACGCGAACCGCGCGCTGATGGGTTCGAACATGCAACGCCAGTCAGTGCCCCTGCTCCGCGCCGAAGCGCCGTATATCGGCACCGGAATGGAGAAGGTGACTGCACGTGACTCCGGCGCTGTCGTGGTCGCAAAGCGCGACGGCGTCGTGGACTACGTCGACTCCGAGCGCATCATCGTCAAAGCCGATCACAACGTTGACGGCACGATCTCGCGCGAGGTGACGGCGGATATCTACACGTTGATCAAGTTCAAGCGTTCGAACCAGAACACTTGTATCAATCAACGCCCGATCGTCCACGTCGGCGAGCGTGTTGCGAAGGGCCAGGTGATTGCCGACGGTCCGTGTACCGACCGCGGTGAGCTGGCGCTGGGACGCAACGTCCTCGTCGCCTTCATGCCGTGGCGCGGTTACAACTTCGAAGACGCGATTCTCGTTTCCGAGCGACTCGTGAAAGAGGACTACTACACCTCGATTCACATCGAAGAGCTCGAAATCGAAGCGCGCGACACGAAGCTTGGACCAGAAGAGATCACGCGCGACATTCCGAACGTCGGTGAGAACATGCTCCGCGATCTCGACGAGAGCGGCATCATTCGCATCGGCGCTCAGGTGAAACCGGGTTCGATCCTCGTCGGTAAAGTGACACCGAAAGGTGAAACGCAACTGACGGCGGAAGAGAAACTGCTGCGCGCGATCTTCGGTGAGAAGGCCGGCGATGTGAAAGACGCTTCGCTTGTCAGCCCGCCGGGAATCGACGGCACTGTCGTCGACGTGCAGGTCTTCACCCGCAAGGGCCAGGAGAAAGATCAGCGTTCACTCGCGATCGAGCAGGACGAAGAAGATCGTCTGCGACGCGACCTTGAAGACGAGATTCGTATCCTGCGCGAGCAGCGCGACGAGCGAATCTACGAGCTGCTCGAAGGCCGCAAGCTTTCGGCGGATCTGACTTCCAACAAGGAAGTCGTAATCGAGAAAAACGTGGCGATCACGCGCGAGATGCTGAAGGCCGTCGAGCCGAAGGCGTTGCGCAAAGTCCAGCTCGCTTCTTCGCGTCTGGACATCGGCGCGGAGATCAAGGAGTACGAAGATCGCACCGAGCGACAGATCAAGATCCTCTCCGACATCTACGAGGAGAAGATCGCGAAACTGCGACAGGGCGACGAGCTTTCACCGGGCGTTATCAAGATGGTGAAAGTGTTCATCGCCATGAAGCGCAAGCTGTCAGTCGGCGACAAGATGGCCGGCCGTCACGGAAACAAGGGCGTCATCGCACGCATCCTTCCGGAAGAGGACATGCCTTACTTGCCCGACGGAACGCCGGTCGAGATCGTTCTCAATCCGCTGGGTGTGCCTTCGCGTATGAACGTGGGCCAGATCCTCGAGACGCACCTCGGCTGGGCCGCGCGCGTGCTCGGAATGCACTTCGCCACGCCGGTATTCGACGGTGCGACTGAAAACGAGATCAAGAAGAAGCTACAGCTTTCCGGTGAACGCGCTCGCGAGCTCGGACTACCCGAAATCGTCAGCGAGTCGGGTAAAGCGGTGCTGTACGACGGTCTGAGTGGTGACCCGTTCGAGCAGAAGGTGACGGTCGGATACATCTACATGTTGAAGCTGTCGCACCTGGTCGACGACAAGATCCACGCTCGCTCGATTGGACCGTACAGCTTGATCACGCAGCAGCCACTCGGCGGTAAGGCGCAGTTTGGTGGTCAGCGATTCGGAGAAATGGAGGTGTGGGCGCTCGAAGCTTACGGCGCGGCGCACATTCTTCAGGAGTTATTGACAGCCAAGTCTGACGACGTGGCCGGACGCTCGAAGATCTACGAGGCGATCGTGA
>Ga0207694_10004212_pt1 | contig 11255 bp, 10 predicted proteins | sample KBSC34metaG_FD_184353 | JGI IMG/M metagenome (GOLD analysis project Ga0207694, IMG submission 184353) | Corn rhizosphere microbial communities from Kellogg Biological Station, Michigan, USA - KBS C3-4 metaG (SPAdes) (version 2) | ecosystem: Host-associated > Plants > Roots > Rhizosphere > Soil...
GCGTCGCATCAGTCTCGGCATGAAGCAGGTGCAGGAGAACCCTTGGCAGACGCTGCATGAACGCTACCAGGTTGGCACGCGCGTTCATGGACGCGTCAGAAATCTGACGGACTTCGGCGCGTTTATCGAGATCGAAGACGGTGTTGACGGCCTCGTGCATGTGTCAGACATTTCCTGGTCGCGTCGCATCAAGCATCCGAGTGAAGTGCTGAAGAAGGGACAGGAGATCGATGCCGTCATCACGAGCATCGACACGGAGAATCGTCGCCTGTCGCTTTCGATCAAAGACCTCGAGCCAAACGCCTGGGAGAAGTTCACGACCGAGCACAAGCCTGGTGACGTGGTTCACGGGAAGGTGGCGCGCTTTGCCAACTTCGGCGCGTTTATCGAACTGGACGACAATCTCGAAGGACTCTGCCACATCTCGGAGCTTTCGGAAGAGCGCGTGGCGAAGCCGGAAGACGTGGTGCAGCTCGGGCAGGAGATGGATTTCAAGATCCTGCGCATCGATCCGGAGACGAAGAAGATCGGTCTGTCAGCGCGCGCAGTCGGCAAGGACGAGCCAATCATCGACACGAAGATCTACTCGTCAGAGGCGGGCGGCGGCATGGCCTCGCTCGGCGAGCTGGCCGACTTCGGCTTGAGTAAACCCGACAACAACGAATAGTCGAAAAATAGAACGAGTCAAAAATAGACAAGTCAGGAAGAGGGGCTTGCCCCCGCCGCTCCCAGGATTCGACGAGCGGGGGCAAGCCCCTCTTTCTGACTTGTTCTATTTCTGACTTGAAAGTCTTGCCCCATCTGTCGCTTTTCTGGTAGTGTACGGATCACGTAACCTCGCCATTATCAAGACGTTATATTTCAAACACTCGAGGTAATGCATGACTAAAGCGGAACTCGTCGAAGACGTAGCTCGAGCGGCTGAGCTTACGAAGAAAGACGCCGAGCGTTTAGTAGAGATCGTATTTGAAAGCATCATTGAAACCCTGAATCAGGGCGAGAAGATTGAGTTGCGCGGCTTCGGGAGTTTTCGCGTGCGAGAGCGGGGGGCGCGGCGCGGTAGAAATCCCAAGACAGGCGATCCCGTGAGCATCCCGGCCAAGCGAGTTCCGTATTTCAAACCCGGCAAAGAACTGAAAGAACTCATCAACGACGATAACGGCTCACATGCATCGGCGGCCAATACTGCCCGCTCGATCAGTGACGACACTCATCGCCCGCCCATCCTTTAAGTTTCATGGAGAGATTGTGGAGCCCCTGGCGCGCCAGGTACATCGCATCAGGTGTTGATGCGCAGAAAGACGTTTGTGTGTTCTGCGCCATCGCGAGCGACCCCGAGCACGATGCGGAAAACTTCGTGCTTCATCGCGCGCAGCATTGTTTTGTGCTGCTGAATCTCTACCCGTACATCACCGGGCACTTGATGATCGTGCCGTACCTGCACACGAGCGAGTTTGACTCCACCGCGAAAGAGATCACGGACGAGATGATGGACCAGACGAAGCGCGCGCAGACTGCTTTGCGCGAGGTCTACAAACCGGCTGGGTTCAACATGGGAATGAATCTCGGTTTGGCTGCTGGCGCCGGCATTGCTGATCACCTGCACATCCATCTGCTACCGCGGTGGAGCGGGGATACGAATTTTATGACGGCGGTTGGCGACACGCGGGTGTTGCCGGAGGATCTGCAAACGACGTACTCCAGGTTAAGACCCAAGTTTGGTCCTTAAAAAGTTTTCACGCGTCTTTGCGTGAACTATCTCTTGCTGACTCTTCGTGGCACGGCTTCGTCTTCAACTTCGCCGCCGCGACTGATGGGGACTTCGGAGGGTTTGCTGTAGGTGATTCCGCGCTCTTCGCTGTCGAGGTTGCCGGCGGGTAGCGGTGGTAGTGGTCCAGTCATCGCCGGCGGGTTATATCCGGGATAGTCGATCCGCGCGTGATAGATGGCCGTCAACGCGCTGATCATCGCCTCGCGTATCGTCGTCAACTCCTGCAACGTCACATCACACTCGTCGAGCTGGCCATCGCTAATGATCGAATCGAAGATCTTTAGCACGATCGCGCGAATGTTTTCCGGATCGGGCCGCGCTAAAGATCTTGCCGCCGCTTCACACGAGTCAGCCAGCATCATGATCGCCGCTTCCTTGAACTGCGGCTTCGGACCGGGATAACGAAAGTCACGTTCGTCGACATTCTCGTTTGGCTTCGCTTGCGCCTGTGCCTTGCGCAGGAAGTAATGAAGCGTGCGAGTGCCGTGGTGTTGCGGAATGAAGTCGGCAATACTTTGCGGCAGACCGATCTCTTTCGCGAGTCGCGAGCCGTAAGTCACGTGGCTCGTGATGATCTTTGCGCTCTGATACGGACGCAGTCGATCGTGCGGGTTGTCGCCCTGCTGGTTCTCGACAAAGTACTCGGGCGCGGCGAGTTTGCCGATGTCGTGATAGAGCGCGCCGATGCGCGCTAACAGTGGGTTCGCGCCGACCGCGCGACACGCATCTTCCGCAAGCTGCCCGACTGCGTGCGAGTGTTGGTTCGTGCCCGGCGCGCGCATCGCGAGCTGGCCGAGCACCGGCAGATCGGCGTTGGAAAGCTCCAGCAGTTTGACGTCAGTCAGTATTCCAAAGAGCGACTCGTTGATCGGCAACCCACCCGCCGTAAACACGGCGGTCAGCAGTCCGCCCGTGATACCCGCGGCAGCGGCCATCAGAATCGTGCGGAGCGTGAGCGGCTGTTCGGAATACGCGATGAGGGCAATAGCCATCACCGCGTTCACACCGCCGACGAGCAGTCCGGCGAGCGTCACTGACTGTCGCTCGCGATAACGACCGATGCCGTAAATCGCTGACGAACACGAAACCATCGCGAAGAGCGCTTTCTGCATTCCCGTTGGCGCCAGCATTCCCGCGAAGAGCGCCGTGATGATTCCGGTGAGAAAGGCGAGCTGTGTGTCGACCAGCATCGCAACGAGCAGCGCGGCGGCGGCGAAAGGTATGGCGAAGTTCCAGATGACCGGATCGTTGAACGGCGCCTGCATCCGCGCCGCCATGCTGTCGCCGAAAGTGAAGCCCACTTTCATGAGCGCAGTCTGGACCAGGATGGCGGAGCCGACGAGAGCAAACGCCTTGTGTTTACTCAAACTCAGGCTGCTGCCGCTTCTGTGCTCGGCAAACTTCCACGCCACCCAGTAGACCGCAATCACCACGAGCAACAATCCGATCAGGTTGTTCCAGGGACGGCCTGAATTGCCCGAGCTTTTGATGGCGTTGATCTGCGCGAGAATACCGGGCGTGACCGTGTCGCCTTCGCGCGCAACCACCTGGTTGCGTTTCAAAGAGATCACGACCGGCTCGACGCTACTGGCCTCAGTTTCACGGGCTGCGGCAGTCGCGGATGGATCGAGGACAACGCTAGGCCGAATCAGCGGCGCCAAAGCAGCATTGAGCGCGTTTTTTTGCACGGCCGACCAATCGGGTAAATTGACGATTCGCTGTTCGAGTGTCCGGCGCGCGGTGGAGAGCGCCTTCATTCCCGTTCGTGGCGCCGGCATGATCACGGGTGAGCTTGAATTGCGAACGTCAATCAGCACGATTTCCCGTTGCAAACGGTCTGCTTCAGCGTCGTCGTAAATGTACCCGGCGCTGCTGTCACGGAGAATCGAAGCGATACGATCGAGATCTGCTTCGTTGAACTTGTGCGCGGCGATCGCCTGTGCAACTGCGGATCCCCCTTCACCGCTCCACACGAGCGACTTGCTTTGGCCTTCTTCTGATTGCACCTTCAGATCGTTCCAGTCTGAGCGAAAGCTTTGTACTGAAGTTTCCGCGCGACTCGAGTCGTAATTGAAAACGGGGCGAGAGGTTTCTCTTGCGATGTTTTTACGTCGTTCAGTTTCGGCCTGATCCACGGCAGTCAGATCGGTTGGAGCTACGATCGAGCGACCGAGAACTTCGCCGAGCTTGTAGCTTTCGTTGAAACTGGAGCCGCGATTGGTGAGGAGTAAAAGAGTGGTCAGGAGAACGAGGGCGCTGCAGGCGATCAGAAAGCGCGTGCGCGGCTTGAACACCAGCAGCGGCCGCATTGCATAAGCGATCAGCTTATCGCGCGCCTGACTGACTGGAGTTTTGAATCGTGGACGAAGTCCCATATGCCTCAAAGAAGCAGAAGTAATCTCTGCGGTCCTCTGCGTATCTCTGCGTTCTCTGCGTAATAAGCTATTTTCAACGCAGAGACCGCAGAGATACGCAGAGGACCGCAGAGAAAATTCAAACTTACGCCGCGGCCAGGTTGCGAGCCAGGACTGCGCCCGCCTTTTCCAATAAAGCATCGAGCGTCGACGGCTTGATCGCGGAGATGACAACCGTCTCGCCGCTATCGAGCTGTCGCGCCTGCCGAACTGCCGCTTCCACCGTCTCTGCGTCGACAAGATCAGCCTTGTTGAGCGCCAGTATCGACGGAATCTCGGCCAGTTTCAGATCCGCGAGGATTCGCTTCACTGACTGAACCTGCTGCACCCAGCGCGGATTCGAAATGTCCACCGCGTGAATCAACAAGGTGCTGTCGCTAATCTCTTCGAGCGTCGCGCGGAAGGCTGACAACAGATCCGGCGGCAGCGCGCGAATGAATCCGACCGTGTCGTTGATTATCACTTCCTGCTCGCGCGGCAAACGCAGTCTGCGTGAAGTCGGATCGAGCGTGGCAAACATGCGCTGCTCGGCGTGCACGTCGCTCTTCGTCAGTGCGTTGAGTAGCGTGGATTTTCCGGCGTTGGTGTAACCGACGATCGAGATGACCGGCAGCCCGTGTCTCGTTCGACCTTTGCGCCGCTCCTGACGCCGCTGTTGCAGCGCTTCAATCTCACGCTCGAGACGGTTGATGCGATCGCGCACGCGACGACGATCGGTTTCGAGCTTTGTTTCACCAGGACCTCGACCGCCGATGCCGCCCGCCAAACGCGAGAACGCCGAATCCTGACCGGCGATCAAACGTGGCAGCAGGTATTTCAACTGCGCCAGCTCGACCTGGATCTTTCCTTCTTTCGATTGTGCGCGCTGGGCGAAGATGTCGAGTATCAACTGCGATCGATCGATGACCTTGAGATCAGTTGCTTCCGACAACGATCGCACTTGCGCCGGTGACAGCTCACTGTCGAACACGAGCATGTCAGCGCCGAGCTGTAGCGCACGAATGATCAGCTCGTCGAGCTTGCCACGACCGAGCACTGTGCGCGGATCGACTGCCTGCCGGCGTTGAATGATGCGATCCTGGACCACGACGCCAGCGGACGTTGCGAGCTCGGCGAGTTCCGCCATCGACTCTTCAGCGTCAGCAAGTGAACCGGTCGCGACGCCGACGAGGATCGTACGGTCGCGTACTTCCGCGCGACGCGCGGTGCGACGGTTGCGCGCCATCTCTTCTTCTAGCGAGTTGATCAGCTCCCGAAAGTCGTGATCGAGCTGCGATGGGATCTTCGGTTCGAGAAAAGCGTAGAGATCGGGCGTGGCGGCGTTGTCGAGATCGCCTGCGTGCAAAGGTAACAAGTGCGCGGCGCGGACGAGACCGGGCAATCCTGACTCGGCGTCGACGTCGATTGCCGCCATCAGATCGAGACGCAGGAGCGCAAGGTCGGTTAAGTCGTCCTGCGTGAGCGGCTCGCCGCGCAGGTGCGTGTGTACGCAACGCAGGCCGCGAAATCTTCCCGAAGCGACGCGAACGCGTTTGAAGTCGGGCAGCTCGATGCGACGGTTGTCGCCCACCATCACGTATTGAATGTGGCCCTGGCGGTCGATTAGTGCGCCGATTTGCCGTCGTGTTTCGTGGGACAATTCGCCAAGCTGGCGCGCAAACTCAGGTGTGACGATTTGATCGGGAGGTATGCGCCGAGTGTACAGCTTTTCGATGCGCCGCAGTTGATTTGCTTTGAGCCCTAGAGTGTTGCCTAGAACGGTTGTAATAGCCTTTTCCTTCCTATGCGGGGGCGAATTATACCATACGAAGCCATCCACAGATTACGCAGATTGTTTAGCGAAATCCGTGTAATCTGTGGATGATGTTATGATGAACAACTTTTATGGGTAGCGCAGGGAAAATTGTGGCTGTCGATCCGCCGTATGCGATTGCGGGCGGCGAGATCTTGATTGATTGCGCGGGCTTTGACACACGCGAGCCGTCGAAGTGTGCCGTGCTCATTGGTGATACGCCGGCGCAGATTGTCGCGCTTGGGCCGCGGCGCGTCCTCGCGATCGTGCCCGAGACGAAGGGCGGACGGGCGCCGGTCACGTTGTGGAGCGGTGACGAGGCGAGCGAGCCTGCGTACATCACAGTCGCGCGAAAACTCGCGGGCGATCTTCATCCCGTCTCGAATCCCGCGTTTGATCCCGACGACGGCGCGCTCTTTGTCACGCGCTCGGGCTCGCGCGGTGAAGAGTTGCCGGTGACTCTGTTTCGCATTGATATCAGCGGCGACGTTTCCGAGTATTCAGGCGACATCGCAAATCCGACCGGCATCGCGTTTGGTCCTGACGGTCAGATGTTTGTGACCAGCAGGCTCGAAGGAACTGTTTACAAGATCACTCCGTTTAAAGAGGCAGTTTCGTTTTCGCGCAATCTCGGTGTGGCCACGGGCATCGCGTTCAATAGCGACGGCTTGATGCACATCGGCGATCGCACGGGAACGATCTTCAAAGTTAACGGTATCGGTGAAGAGCGCGCGTGGACGCAACTCGAGCCGTCGGTTTCAGCATTTCACCTGGCGTTTGGTCCTGACGATTCGCTGTACGTCGCTGGACCAACAGTCACGAGCTTCGATTCGATCTGGCGCATCAATCCTGACGGCGATATCGATCAGTTTTATAAAGGTCTCGGGCGGCCTCAGGGTCTCGCGTTCGATCGCGACGGCAACCTGTACGTTGCGGCGGCGTTGCGCGGGCGGCGTGGTATCGTTCGCATCGCACCTGATGGAGTTGACGCGAAACTGGTCGTGGCCGGTGTGAATCTCATCGGCCTCGCGTTCAGCGCGGCTGGAGAGATGGCGGTTGTATCGATCGACTCGGTTTACAGTTTACCGACGCAGATCAAAGGAACGTTGTTAGGTGGTTGAACAGGAAGTTTCACGCAAAGGCGCAAAGGAAGACGCTAAGGCGCAAAGGCGGGCTAATGGTTCGAGCCCGCCTTTGCGCCTTTGCGTGAAAATATGCTTAATTAACCGAGCATTCTGTTAGCGCGAGTGGTCAAGTGAATCCCGAACAACTGATTCCACAACTTGTGATCTACATGGTGGTGCTGCTGCTGGCAATCTCGGCCCACGAGGCGGCGCACGCCTGGATGTCCTGGAAGTTTGGCGACGACACAGCGTACTTGTTAGGCCGGGTCACGCTGAACCCGGTGTCGCACACGCACCCAGTCGGCACGCTGTTAATCCCGGTGATGATGTTTATTCTGAGTCACGCTAATAGCCCATTGGCAGCAATCCCCCTGATTGGTTGGGGCAAACCGACCCCGGTGAACCCACTTCGCTGGCGCAATAAAGATGTCGCTAACATCATGGTCTCGATTGCAGGAATTCTGGCCAACCTGTTGCTGGCCGCCATTGCTTTTGTGATCCTGAAGATTCTGTTGCTGACGAATGCCGACTATCGTCTTGCGGCGTCGACCCAGGAACCAATATTCCTGTTTCTCATTCAGATGCTGATCATGAACATCTCCCTCGCGGTCTTTAATTTATTACCATTTCCGCCTCTCGATGGCAGTAGAGTCCTCGATAGCATCTTGCCCGCCAGCGCGCGGCCAGCCCTGGATTTTCTGGAGCAGTACGGCTTTATCATCTTGTTGCTGTTGATGTATGCCGGCTTCCTCGATGTAATCATTTCACCCGTGTTAGATGTCGTCATTTATCTGCTAAGGGTCGGCGTGAGATGACCAAGCGAATCTTCAGTGGCGCGCAACCAACCGGCAACGTCCATCTCGGCAACTATCTGGGCGCATTGCGCAACTGGGTCGCACTACAACACGAGTACGAAAGCTTCTTTTGTATCGTGAACCTGCACGCGATCACGCTGCCGCAGAACCCGGCGGCGCTCGCAGAGAAAACCAGAGACCTCGCGCGGATCTATCTGGCGGTCGGAATCGATCCGCAAGTGTCTACAGTCTTCGTCCAATCGCATGTAAAAGAGCACGCTGAGCTGACGTGGGTATTGAACTGTGTCGCGCGTATGTCAGAGCTCGAGCGCATGACGCAGTACAAAGACAAGGCGCGTAAGCAGCAGGAAAACATCTCCGTCGGTTTGTTTGACTATCCGGTGCTGATGGCCGCCGACATACTGCTCTACCACACGGACCTCGTGCCGGTTGGCGACGATCAGCGCCAGCATCTCGAGCTGACGCGCGATCTCGCGATCAGATTCAATCGCGATTACGGCGAGACGTTCAAGGCGCCGGATGCTTACATTCCGAAAGTCGGCGCGCGCATCATGTCGTTGTCTGATCCGTCGAAGAAGATGTCGAAGTCAGACGACGATCCGAATGGTTGTGTGTTGTTGATGGACGATGCTGACACGGTCCAAAAGAAGTTCAAGCGTGCTGTGACTGACTCGGGAACTGAGATCCGCTTTGACGCGTCGCGGCCGGCGATCAATAACCTGCTCGAAATCTATCACCTGATCACCGGCAAGCCGGCGCAGGCAGTTGAAGAACACTTCGCGGGTAAAGGATATGCGCAGCTAAAAGGCGATCTGGCGGAGGCGACGATTGAGTTTCTGCGGCCGTTCCAGCAACGTGTCAGGGAGATCAGCGACGAGCAGCTCGATGCGATCCTGGACCAGGGAAGACAAAAGGCGCAGCAGATTGCGAGCGCAACCTTAAAGCAGGTATTCGAGCGGACCGGATTGAAGTGACGGACGATAATACTCCTGAAACTGCCATTGCCGAGGAACGTGCTCCACTGAACGTGGCTGGCGCGATGCCGCAAATCGTCTCCGACGACACCACCGATGACTTAAAGATCCTGCTAGGCGAGTTTGAAGGCCCACTCGATCTGCTGCTACACCTCATCCGGCAGGAACACGTCAGCATCTACGACATTCCGGTCGCACGCATCACTGACGAGTATCTTCGTTATCTGCGCGTCATGCAGGAGATGGACATCGCTGTCGCCGGTGATTTTCTGGTGATGGCGGCGACGCTGATCGAGTTGAAGACGAAGATGCTGTTGCCGCGCGATCCGACCGCGCCGCCGGAGGAAGAAGAGGATCCGCGCAGCGAGCTGGTGAACCAGTTGCTCGAATATCAGAAGTACAAAGCCGCCGCGCAGATGCTCTGGTCGCGTGCGACTGTCGAGCAGGCCGTGTTCAAACGCGCGGAGATTGAGACTGACAAGAACAATCCGGAAGTTGCGGTTGGTTTGTTTGATCTGCTCAAAGTTTTTCAGGACATTCTCGCGCGACACAAGGAAGAGACGTTACTCGAGATCGAGCGCGAAGAGATCTCGATGGCTGAAATGCTCGAGCGTCTGCGCAACATGGTTATGTCGTCGGGCGAGCTCAATCTGCGCGTGTTTTTTGAGCGCGCGCGATCGCGGCGCGAGCTGGTGTTGGCGTTTCTGTCAGTGTTGGAGTTAGTGAGAACGACTGAGGTCAAACTATTTCAGCGCGAGACTTTTGGCGACATCATCGCGCGTTCAGCTTAATAGACATGTCGAGCAACGAAGAAACTTTGAATCAAGAGCCGCTCGATGAAGCGGCGTTGAATGAAGAGGCGAGTCGCGAGCTGGCGGCGATGGTGGCCGAGGCTGAGCAAACGTCGGGCGCTGCTGAAGAAGAGGCCGACGATGATGGGCCGTTGTCAGCGCCGCAGAGCGGTGCTGAGCGCGCGGCTGTGATCGAGGCGCTGATCTTTGTTTCGGAAGAGCCGCTGAGTGTGAAGACGATCGCCGATGTGCTCAAGGAAGATAAACAGGTGATCGGCGAAGCGGTCGCGGCGCTGGCGCAGGAGTTCAATGCGCGGAATGGTGGTTTGCAGATGCGTGAAGTCGCGGGTGGTTGGCAGTTTGCGACGCGGCCCGAGTTTCACGAGCACGTGCGCGCGTTTCTGAAGACGCGGCCGAGTGCCAAACTCAGCATCGCCTCGCTCGAGACGCTCGCCGTGATTGCGTATCGACAGCCGGTGACTGTGCCGGAGATTCTCGAGATCCGTGGCGTGCAGTCGCCGTCAGCGATCAAGACGTTGCTCGACAAGAAGCTGATTGTGGCGAAGGGGCGCAAGGAGACTGTCGGGCGGCCGATGATGTATGGGACGTCGAAAGAGTTTCTGATGCAGTTTGGGTTGAAGGATCTGTCGGAGTTGCCGAGCGTTGAGGATTTCCATGATCTAAGTGGTGGATCCTAAAGTGAGTTTCTCACGCAGCGGCACAACGGCGTGGCGAATTATCAAAAACCGCGAGTTCTCGTTGCGTCGCTGCGCCGCTGCGTGAGAAATTCTGTTTATGGAGCAGCGACTGCAAAAATTGATCGCCGCGGCTGGAGTGGCCTCACGCAGACATGCGGAAGAGTTGATTGCCGCGGGTCGGGTTACGGTTAATGGGGAAGTAATCAAAGAGCTCGGCACGAAGGCCGATCCGGAGAAGGATCACATCAAGGTCAACGGGAAGCTCATCAATCCTCAGCTACAGTCTCGCGAAAAAGTCTACGTACTTCTCAACAAGCCGAAGGGTTATCTCTCGAGTGTTTCCGATCCGGAAGGGCGGCCGCTCGTCACGGAGCTGTTGCCGCCGGCGCTCGGCAAGGTCCATCCGGTTGGGCGTCTCGATTTCAATACCGAAGGTTTATTGCTACTCACAAACGACGGCGACTTCACGAACTACGTAACTGCGGCGCGCAACCGTGTCGAGAAAGTTTATGAAGTCAAAGTTAAGGGCGTGCCAACGGACAGTGGCATCGAACGATTGCGGCGCGGAATTACGCTGGAAGACGGCACGCGCACTGCGCCCGCAAAGATCGTGAAGCTGCACGAGACTCAAACCAACGCATGGTATGAAGTGTTGCTGCACCAGGGACGCAACCAGCAAGTACGACGGATGTTTGAGCTGATCGGGCATTCCGTGTTGAAGCTGCGGCGCACGCGGATTGGGTTTCTAAAAGATGAGAACCTGAAGCCCGGATACTATCGACTTCTATCACCGGCAGAAGTCGGGAGAATCATGAAGAAGAAAAAGGCCAGCCACGGATTACGCGGATAAACACAGTTTATGTTAAAAACAAAGCA
>Ga0207694_10004220_pt1 | contig 11247 bp, 7 predicted proteins | sample KBSC34metaG_FD_184353 | JGI IMG/M metagenome (GOLD analysis project Ga0207694, IMG submission 184353) | Corn rhizosphere microbial communities from Kellogg Biological Station, Michigan, USA - KBS C3-4 metaG (SPAdes) (version 2) | ecosystem: Host-associated > Plants > Roots > Rhizosphere > Soil...
GCGCTTGAACACCTTTCAGCAGAACCATCTGCGCGGCAAGGATGTGCTCGAATATTACGTCTTCGCCAGCCCGGACTTCATTCCCATCGCGCTGCCCGTGGCCATTCTTCTCGCCACGCTTTACGTGGTCACGAATCACGGCCGGTATAATGAAATCACCGCCATCCGCGCCGCCGGCATCAGCCTCGTGCGGCTCTGCATGCCCTATTTCGCCGCGGGCCTGTTCTTCAGCGTGCTGCTGTTCGCCTTCAACGAATACTTCGCCCCGCAAGCCAGCGATAAAGCCGACGAAATTTTGATTCGGCGCATCGACCCCACCGCCAAAGCCCAGCATTACCTCACTCACAGCTTTGCTTTCGTGAACAACGGGACCGGCGGTCAAGCCCACAAATGGACGGCGACGGTCTACAATTCTGAAACGCACGAGATGACCTCACCGCTGATAACCTGGCCATCCTCAAACGGCATGGAAATCAGCATCACGGCCAACACGGCCCAGTGGACGAACAATGTCTGGGTGCTGAACAGCAACGTCGTCAAAACTCTCAGTGGCAAAGTACGCTTGTTCGTCACGAACTCGCTAGAACTGCCTGAAGTTTCGGAAACACCCACGGAAATCCAGAGCGATATCAAGGTCAACAAATACCATAGCATCACCACCAAAACCCGCCGCGCGGATGTCCCGCTCGCAGACATAGTCAATTATCTCCGCTTTCACCCCCACCCGGATCGCAAGATGCGCAACTGGCTCTTCACGAAACTGCATGGCCGGTTCGCCGGGCCGTTCGCGTGCTTCGTGGTTGTGATTGTGGCCATCCCATTTTCCGCGCGGTCCGGCCGGCGCAATATTTTCGTCGGCGTGGCGGCGAGTATATTTATTTTCTTCACCTACTTCGTGTTGCAACAAGTCGGGTTCGCCTTTGGCGAAACCGGCTGGCTCCCTTCCTGGCTCGGCGCCTGGGTTCCCAATTTATTCTTCAGCCTCGGCGGACTCTTCCTGATGTCCCGCGTGCGATAAGCCCCGTGGTAGGGACGGCGCGCTTGCGCCGTCCGCGCCGCTCAGCGGCGCAATGTGAGGCATAAATTATACGCAGATTATTCCTTTGCCCGTTGCTATCCGGGCGGGGACGGCGCGCCGTCCTTACCTGCCATACCGGATCCCTCGGTATTGTGAGTTAACTTGAGCCTTGCGTGCCGCGCTGGTATCAATTCGCATCGACTCTCAATCGCCATCTGAATTCGAGCAATTGAAAGGACGTTACGAGCGGCTCAGCCTGCTCTACCACGTCGGCAACGTCATCCATTCCACGCTCGATCCGCAAGAGGCGTTGCAGCTCATCGTTAATGAAGCCGTCCGCGTCATGCGCGCCACTTCCGGCTCGGTCGTGCTGATTAATCCCACTACGGAATTTCTCGAAATCCAGGCCGCCAAAGGTTTGCCGGCCAATGCCGCGGAATTGAAACTGCGCGTCGGCGAAGGCATCACCGGCTGGGTCGCGCGTGTCGGCAAACCCGCTCGCGTTGGCGACGTCGCCAGCGACCCCCGCTACATCATGCTCCAGCGCGGCGTCCGCTCCGAGCTCGCCGTGCCGCTGGAGGTGAACGGCGAAGTGCGCGGCGTCTTGAACGTCGATTCCGACGCCGCAAACGCCTTCAGCACCGATGACCAGGAATTGCTCGAGGCCTTGGCCGTGCAAGCCGCGCGCGTCATTCACAACACGTGGCTGTATGAACAATTGCGCCTCAAGGCGCGCCTGTTCGAGGCACTCGCCAACGTCAGCCGCATCATCAATTCCACCTTGAACCTGGACGACGCGCTCAAAGTGGTCACCGCCGAGACCTGCCTGCTCATGCGCGCCAAAATGTGCTCGTTGATGATGCTCGACGATTCGCGTGAATGGCTGGATTTACGCGCCAGTTACGGTGCCAGTGAAGCCTACACCAGCAAGCCGCGCTTGAGCGTCGCCGAAAGTCTGCTCGGCGTCGTCACCCGGCGCAAAAAACCGCTGCAGGTTCCCAACGTGCAAATTTCCACGCGCTATCAAAACGTCGAAGTTGCCAGGCGGGAAGGCCTCGTCTCCCTCCTCAGCGTTCCGCTGCTATTTGGTGGCCAGGCCATCGGCACCCTCAGCGTTTACACCGGCGAACCGTACAATTTCTCCAACGAGGAAATCCGCATTCTTTCCGCGCTGGCCGAGCTATCCGCCATCGCCATTGAAAAGGCGCGCCTGTATGAGCGAATTGTCGATGTGGAGGAGCAGTTGCGCCAAAACGAAAAACTTTCCGCCCTGGGCCTGCTCGCCGCCGAAGTGGCCCACGAAATTCGCAATCCGCTCACGGTGATGAAGATGCTCTATCACTCGTTGAATTTGAAATTTCCCGATGGCGACCCGCGTAACAAGGACAACCGCATCATCAGCGAGAAAATCGATCACCTGAACAAAATCGTTGAACAAATTCTTGCCTTCGCGCGCACCAGCGAACCGCGCCTGGCGCCCGTGAATTTGAATCAATTGCTTGATGAACTCGGCTTGCTGGTCCGCCACAAACTCAAAAATCAAAACGTCCTTTGGAAAACCAAACTACAGCCGAACTTGCCGCCCATATCCGGCGACGCCACGCAGCTTGAGCAGGTATTTCTGAATCTCATTCTCAATGCGGCCGAGGCCATGCCCAACGGCGGCACGCTCACCATCACCGCCAAGGCAAAATCCACCGGAAGCGCCGAAGCGCGGACGTCGCTGGTGATCGTGGAGTTTCGCGACACGGGCGAAGGCATGACCGAGGAGCAACAGCAGCGCGCATTCACCTCCTTGCTGAACACCACCAAACGCACTGGCACGGGCCTCGGCCTTGCCATTGTGCACCGCATTATCGAAGCGCATCACGGCAAACTCACTCTCCGCTCCAAACGCGGCGAAGGCACCGTCATCCGCGTCCTGCTTCCCCTGTGAAGCGTTCGCGAACCTGATGCGAGGAGCGCGGCGTTTACGCCGCTTCAGTCCACAGATTGAACAAGGCTCAAAACCTTCTGAAGCCTCCTCCATTGGTTACGCGTTCCTTTCATTACACTCGCAAATTTTCGGGAAGAAAATAGAATCTCAACATGGCAGTGACGCGACATTGTTGGAAATGCGGACGCGAATACACCCTCGCGGGAACTCCCGGCCGGTCGGAATCCTGCATCTGCGGCGCCGATTTGAAAGTGTGTAGGAACTGCGTGAGCTACGACCGCACCGTGGCTCATCAATGCCGCGATCGCCGTGCCGAGCCGGTGGACGAAAAACACGTCGCCAACTATTGCGAATATTTCGAAATGATTCGCCGCGAGTACGTGCCCCCCTCCCAGGACGCCTCCGATGTCTCGCGCGAATCCAAAGCCCGCGACGCCTTCAAAAAATTGTTCGGAGATTAGAAAACCTTCCCCATTGGTAGGGCGCGCCACTCCGTGCGCGCCGACTTTGCAAGTTCTACGGTCCGCGCCGCGGAGCCGAACATTCGATGTTCGGCGTTCGATGTTGGATGTTCGATGTTCCCGTCTCCTTTTCCCATTCGCGCTGCATCAACACGGTCCTACTCAAACAAAAAACCCTCCCGGTTTCCCGGGAGGGTCGTTTAAGAAGCTCTAACAATTAGAACTTGTAGATGACTTGCGCCGCGAGCAGGTAGGCGTTGCGGCGGTTCGGGGCGAAGTTGCCACCGAAATATTTGCCGTTGTCGCCATGATCCCAGCGGGCTTCCACGCGGCTGATCACGTTCTTCCACAGGTCATATTGAGCTGTGAGAGTGCCGGACCAGATCTTCGCGCGAGAGCGGCCGAATTCGGACGCGTCAACGATCGTGTCGTTGGCATCATCCAGGAATTCACCACGAGCGCTGAAGCTCAGCTTTTCGGTCGCCTGGAAGCTGGCGTAAAGAGCGCCGTCCCAGATCGTGCCGTCACCGAGGAAGTCCGGATCGCCGCCCTGGTTGAAGAACTGGTTCTTCGCGTCATGCACCTGGACGAAGTCCAACGAAGCTCCGAGTTTCAACGCGGAGATCGGCGTATTCATCGTCAAGCCGGCATAGACATTGGCCTGATCCGCGCCACCGAATTCGGCAGCCGCATCATTGAAGCCATTCACGAAGCCGAACGACAGCGTCGAGCCGCCGACCCAACCCCAATCCGTGGGAGCCGTCAAAGCAACCGCGCCCATGTAGGTTTTGTAGGATTCGGCCGTCGCCGTGCCAGTCAGGTTCGGCTGGTGGGCGCGTTCATTGATCGTCGGCGAGAAGGTATTCGCGATTCCCGCCGAGATGTTCACCATGTCGTTCACTTTGTAGGTGCCGAGCAAACCAGTGTGGGTCGTCGGTTCAATCGTGAAGCCATACGAATGGGTATAGTTCGGGTTATTCGGCGAGGAGAGGGATTCATATCCCACCACCGTGTCGAACACGCCGATTTTCCAATCAAGACCATTGCCCACCGGGGTGCGCAAGGAGATATAGGCTTGGCGGATACCGAAGTCGGAAGTGCCACTGAAGATCGAGGCCGTGCCGAGCGCCGCGGCGTCGGGTCCGAGCCAGAGATCCACATGATAGCCGGCCGCCCATTCGCTTTCATCCAAAGGCTTGTCGAGCGAGAGCTGGACGACGTTCAGGTTAAAGCCGTCAGCTTTGCTCGAACCGCCGAACGAATAGAACGGGGTATTTGCATTGCCTGTGCCCAGATTCCACTGAGCCGACGTATCAACATATCCGCTCAACGTCGTCGACGAGAGCCCGGTCAACACAGTTGCCGGCGCGGCATCATCAGCCAACGCTGCGGAATTCAAACTAACCAATCCGACTGCTGCCAATCCTAATGTCCATTTATTAAACTTCATTTGGTTCCTCCAGTTTAGTTTATTATTTTGGTACACGTTTTTGTACGCTACGAATTGGGGTAAAAACAGTTTACCCCCGGCACCAACCCGGTGCATTTGCCCGAATTGATATGTAAAATCGCGGGGTTTGACAACAAGTTTTTTTCAATCGACACCCCGTCCCTTGTGGTCAGCCTCAAAATGAGGCACTCGCTTGCCGGCCCCCTTTGTCCAATTTTGAGGAAATTTCCCCCGGAAAATCCCCCATCCCGCGCGCCGCCCCCCTAAATATTTAACGTTCCCGTACTTTTACCGCACTTGGAACGCCGACTGCTCACGAAATGCCAGCTTTTAAACAATAAGCAATCTGGAATTATGGCCTCATACATGTATGTCGCGCGGGAGACGTCCTCAGGACGCGAAATCCGCAGTTCGGTCGAAGCTGGCACGGAGCAGGCAGCCATCGCCGCCTTGTTGAACCGCAACCTCCTCGTCGTTTCGATCCAGGAGAAAGTCGGCAAAAAAGGCAAGACCTCCGGCGGCAAAGTCGCCCTTGCCGACCTCGTCATTTTCACCCGCCAGCTCGCCACCATGATCGATGCCGGTTTGGCCATGGTTCAATCTCTGCAAGGGTTGGCCGAGCAAACCACCAATAAAGTCATGCGTGACGTCATCAAAGACGTCTGCGCCCGCGTTGAAAGCGGCGATAGTTTCTCCGAAGCCCTGCAAAAGCACCCCAAAGCCTTCGATCGCCTCTATGTTTCCATGGTTTCAGCCGGTGAAAAAGGCGGTTTGCTCGCGGAAATCCTCGCCCGTTTGGCCACTTATTTGGAAAATACCGCCCGATTGCGCAAAAAGGTCAAATCGTCCTTGATGTATCCCTCTGTGGTCAGCGTGGTTGCGGTTTTGATCACCGTTTTCCTGCTCGTCAAAGTGGTGCCGGTTTTCGGTGATGTCTACTCCGGCTTCGGCGCCAAGCTTCCCGCGCCGACCCAATTCCTGATTGACGTCAGCAATTTCCTCAAGAGCTACCTCCTGTATTTCATCGTAGCCGCTGGCGGAGCGGTCTGGGGCTGGTTTTATTTCATCAAAACCCCCGCCGGACGTGAATTTTGGGACAATCGCCGCATCAAGCTGCCTATTTTTGGCCCTATCGCCCATAAAATCTGTCTCGCGCGTTTCACCCGCACTCTGGCCTCGCTCGTCCGCAGCGGTGTGCCGATTCTGGAAGTGCTGCAAATCGTTTCTCAAACCGTCGGCAACGTCATGATGGAAAAAGCCATCAAAGTGGCCGCCACCGACATCGAACGCGGCCAAAGCATCTCCTCCGCCCTTTCGAAGCACCCCATTTTCCCCAGCATGGTCATCCGCATGATCACTGCCGGCGAACAAACCGGTAAAATCGATAACATGCTGGAACGCATCTCCGACTTCCTGGACGAAGAAATCGAAACCGTGTTGTCCGGCTTGACCGCCATGATTGAGCCCATCCTGATCGTTTTTCTCGGTGTCGTCATCGGCGGCATGGTGATCTGTATGTTCCTGCCGATCTTCAAGCTGAGCGAAGTCGTCAGCAAATAATCAAGCTTTACTTGGTTCCGGCACGGGGCGGGAGGCAACTCCCGCCTCGTGTTTTTTTCTTCCTTTCGGCCCTCCGGTTCCTATCATTCACCCTTTCCGACCGGGCCACTGCCGGTTAACTGAACTCGAACTTGAACTTATGCCATTGACACATACCCGCGAGCTATTCGCGAAAGCCCTGAAGGGCAAATACGCGCTCGGCGCTTTCAACGTCAACAACATGGAACTGCTCCAGGCCATCATCGAAGCCTGCGAGGAGGAAAAAGCGCCCGTGATGCTGCAAATTTCCAAAGGCGCGCGCCAATACGCCAACCCGGTTTACCTGAAGAAACTCATTGAAGCCGCGGTCAGCCTTTCCAACATCCCGATCGCCGTCCACTTGGACCATGGCGATTCCTTCGAGCTCTGCAAGGAATGCATCGATGAAGGTTTCACCAGCGTCATGATCGACGCCAGCCATGAGTCGTTCGAGAAGAACGTCGAAGTCACCCGCAAAGTCGTCGAATACGCCCACAAGCATAACTGCGTCGTCGAATCCGAACTCGGCATGCTCGTCGGCGCCCAGCACGATGACGGCGAAGAAGGCGGCGGTTACTCCAAAGGTGGCGCTTACACGCACCCCGAAGAAGCCGTTAAATTCGTCAAGGAATCCGGTTGCGATTCCCTCGCCGTCGCCATCGGTAATTCCCACGGCGCCTACAAATTCAAAGGCGAACAACACCTCGATCTCGAGCGCCTCAAAGCCATCAAGAAAGCCTTGATGGATGCCGGCCTCGGCGATTACCCGCTCGTGCTTCACGGAGCCTCCAGCGTGCCGAAGGACTTGGCCGAAGAGATCAACAAATACGGCGGCAAACTCGGCACCGATACCGCCGGCGTGCCCGAAGCGGACATCGAAGTCGCCCGCCGCGTCGGTTGCACCAAGGTCAACATCGACACCGACCTCCGCCTCGCCATGACCGCCGCGATCCGCAAAGTCCTGGCCGAAAACCCGAAGGAATTTGATCCGCGCAAATATCTCGCCCCCGCGCGCACGAAGGTCAAAGAACTCGTCCGTCACAAAATCAAAAACGTGCTCTGCTGCGCCGGCCACGCCTTCGACTGATAATTAATCCGCTGTAGCGGCGGTCTGTGACCGCCGCAAATATGCTGCAAGCTTCAAAACGCAGTCCCGTCCAACGGGACTGCGTTTTCGTGTGATAAGGTAGGGCATTGCTGCCGTAATGCCCTAAAATTCCGTCGAGCGCCCAGCGCGAGACGAAAAGGCGTTCAACGGTCCATTGTCCCACGAAAAAATCCTCGGCTTTATAACTCGCGCCAGCATCCCGGACTGCGCCAGCCCCCTGGCGCTTTGGCGACTTTACCGCGTCCCACGCGGACCGAAACACAACCGGCGCGTAAAAATTCCGCTATATCGTCTTACCAAACAAGGTAGCGAGGTTCTGGTGGCGGGAATTTTTCGTCAAATCGTTCCCTTGGCCAACTTGTATCCCACTTAAAATCATTCGTCTTTAATGGTGTGGAACCGTTCCTGGGGTGGTGAGGTATCAAGATAGAAAGAGTTCGCCCGTCCGAGAACGGCCAGCTGACAAAACCAATCCCCTCGCTGGGCGGACGGAATCCCGGACCAAGCACATCTACCACCCCTTTAAAAGTGATTCCGTTGGTTAGGCAGGTTGCCTTCTCTGGCGGGACATGGTTTGGTGACCAAGTCGACTTGTAATAAGCCAAAAACGTATTCGTTTTTCCACCGAAGTAGAACACGGTGTTTGTTTCCCTCGCAAAGGAACTCACGCTAATTATCAGGGAAACCAAAATCGTTAGTGCAATTTTCATGCGAAAAGCATTGTTTGCCGCTACGGTTCGTTACGAAACAAAACTCATCAATTCCCTATTGGATTCACGGGTGGCACGTTTGTGCCCCCTTTTGCATCCACCCCCTCCGTCCCACTCAACTCCTCCGGTAAAATCGTAATCGCAATCCGCCGATTCTTCGCCCGCCCCTCCGCCGTCGCATTATCCGCCACCGGCCGGAATTCTCCATACCCCACTGCCCCCACCCGCCGCGGATCCACCCCCGCGCGTTCCGTCAAAAAATGCACCGCCGCCAAAGCGCGCGCCGCCGAAAGCTCCCAATTGCTCGCGAACCGGCTCTGCGCCGTCTGCCGAATCGGAATATTGTCCGTGTGCCCCACCACGTGAATCGACAATTGCGGATGCTCCTGCAGAATCTGCGCAATCTTCCGCATCACCACCTCGCCATCCGGCTTGAGCACCGCCTCACCCGAATCAAACATCACACGATCCACAATATTGACCGTCAGCCGCCCTTGCAGTTTCGAGATCGTGACATCCTTGGACTCGAGTTGTGAACGCATCTCATCCTCGAGCGACTTCGACGTCTTTGAAACCTGCTCCTTCTCCTTTTGCAACGCTGCCACCTGGTTGGTGAGGCTGGTTATCAAATCCTGATTTGTCTGGATTTGCGCCCGCGCATTGGCTAAATCCGCTTTCAAAGTATCCGTTGCCTCCTGCATCGAATGCATGGTTTCAGCATCCTTTTGGTGCCTCGCGTTGGCTGAATTCCACATGCCGACGAAAACCGCCGCCACAATGGCTAATGCACCGGCCAGACACCATCCAATCCACCTGCTCGCGGAAGATTTATTCTTCCCCGTGACGTGATCAGTGAACGGCTGCGGACTTGCGCTCATGCTCTTAGAAGATGTCAACTTCGCCCCGCATTCAATAAAGAAAAAGGGCGCGCTGGATTTTCGGTTTGAGAAACCAACCCGTGTTTCGAGAATAATCTTTTTATGCCTTCTGTGATGTTCCCTGAATATTGGATAATATCTTTGATCGTCTTCGCATGTTGCGACGATCCTGGGCACCATGCGAAAAACCTTGTCAATGATTGGCAATAAAATCAATTTACGGCACTACCGCAAAAGTCATCATGTTTTACGAACTGCGAATCGCGCTGAGAACCATACGTAAAGAAGGGTTTGGACCCCTTTTCGAAAAACTTCGGGTTTATTTCGGCGATCGGGCTTCCGCCGCCGACTTCTTGCGGGCTCCTCGTCCGGAACCAACTCCGGAGGCAATCATGAAGTTTCTCTGGGAAGCAGGAAACGGCGTTATCGCGCCCGGCCAGTCAAAATGGGAATTGGCACAGTTGCTCAACTGGATAAAGCAACGTCCCGCACCTGCGTCCGTCCTTGAGATCGGTACCGCTCGCGGTGGGACTCTCTTTTGCTGGTGCGCACTGGCTGCGCCCGACGCGACGATTATTAGCCTCGATCTGCCCGGAGGAATTCATGGAGGCGGATATCCGCCTTGGAAACTGGACCTCTACCGCCGGTTTGCCGGCGACAAGCAGAAAATTCATCTTCTGCGCGGTGATTCTCATAATCAGGCCATGCTGGAGGAGGTCAAAAAAATATTGCCGCCCGGCGGGCTCGATTTTCTATTTATCGACGGGGATCATACTCTGGCCGGGGTGCGAAGTGATTACGAAATGTATTCACCATTGGTAAAACCGGGTGGCGCGATCATTTTCCATGATATCGCTGTGCACCGTCCCGAGTTCGATTGCCACGTTGATGAACTTTGGAATCAAATCAAACAAGGCCGCAAATACTGGGAATTTGTTGAGGAACCGCCACAGGGTATGTACGGCATCGGGGTAATTCTGGCGGAAGCTCGTTGAAAGTCTTTGAGAGCATTAGGAGCCCGCGTCCCTTACCGAGAGTATGATTGGAAGTGGGTGGGCGATTGCTTCGTTCTCGTCCTCGCCCCTCCTCTCGTCCTTGGAACTCTCACTATTTCCGAGGAAACGAGGACAACGACGAGGACGATCTGCGCACTGCCACCCACTTCCAATCACACTCCCTTTCCCCGCTGCCTTACCGTGGCTGTTGACATGTCGTTCCCCCACAACTATCAATGGCAATTCCGTTGATTGACCTGACCGGTCGCGCCGGGCGGCATTGAGAAAAATCACCAACTGAGTTGTCCAAAGCTGACTAATGAAAACGAAACCGCAAAGCTCGAACGCCCCGCGTCTTATCCTGTTTGTCGTGTTGTTCGTCCTGCTCGTGTGCCTGTTTTGGAAGGCCGTTTTTCTGCCGCAATATGTCATCTTCTCTAACGACGGGCGCTATTCCCAACAGGTGGCCCAATGGATCCATCTGCCGCAGGCCTTCATTGGCGCTTGGAACGATCTCAATACGCTCGGTGCCAGCGGCGGGGCGGTGGTTCCGAATTTCACGCAATTGTTTCGCTGGGCTTTCGGCGCGCTCGGTTACGCAAAATTCATCGCCCCCTGCGCTCTTTGGTTCTTCGGCGTCGCGGCGTATTTTTTCTTCCGCCGGGCTGGCCTCTCCGCCATGGCAGCCGTCCTCGGCGGCATCGCCGCGTGCCTCACGACCCAATATTTCTCGAATGTCTGCTGGGGCTCCATCCCGCCCACGATCGCATTCGGCATGGATCTGCTGGCCATGGGGGCGCTGATTAAACGTGACAATCTCCCGGCCTGGGTGACACCCGCGCTCGCGGGCTGCGCCGTCGGCGTCAACGTCGTGGAAGCCGCTGATATCGGCGCGCTTCTCAGTCTGGTGGTTGCGGCCTTTGCCCTGTATCAGCCCCTGGCTGAAAACAGCTCGCCCTTCACGGCGCGCGTTGTCCGCAGTCTTTGGCGCACGGCGGTTGTTTCCATTTGTGCCGGCTTCATTGCCGCCTACGCCGTTTCCGTTCTCGTCGGCGCTAACATCACTGGCATTGCCGGCGCGAAACAGGATGAGCAAACCAAGACACAACATTG
>Ga0207694_10004222_pt1 | contig 11245 bp, 10 predicted proteins | sample KBSC34metaG_FD_184353 | JGI IMG/M metagenome (GOLD analysis project Ga0207694, IMG submission 184353) | Corn rhizosphere microbial communities from Kellogg Biological Station, Michigan, USA - KBS C3-4 metaG (SPAdes) (version 2) | ecosystem: Host-associated > Plants > Roots > Rhizosphere > Soil...
GGACCGCACGCTTCCCGAAGGCGACCCCGCGGTGCTCCCGCCGTACCAGGCCCCTGCCGAGCGCGAGCTGCGCTGGTACTTCTACAGTTCCGGGACCACCGCCGATCCGAAGGGCGCCCGGCACACGGACACGGCGATCCTGGCGGCGGCGCGCGGCATGCACAGCTGCCTGGAGCTGACCGGCGAGGACATCAACGGGATGGCGTTCCCGCTGACGCACGTCGCCGGGCCGATCTGGCTGGCGGCGTCGCTGATCGCGGGGCATTCGAACGTGCTGCTGGACCGCTTCGACCCGGCGGCGGCGGTGGAGCTGTTCGGGCGCGAGAAGGTGACGCTCGGCGGCTCCGGAACGCCATTTCACCTGGCGTATCTCAAAGCCCAGCGGGAGTTCGCGAAGACGCATCCCGGGGAGCGTGCCTTTCCGACCTTCCGGCTCTGCAACGGAGGCGGCGCACCGCGGCCGGCGACGCTGCACGCGCAGATCCGCGACGAGGTCGGCGGGCTGGGCGTCATCGCCGGCTGGGGCCTGACCGAGGCGCCGATCCTGACGATGTCGACGGTGCACGACCCGCAGTCGGCGCTAGACGATTCGGAAGGGCGCCCGATGCCCGGGGTCGAACTCCGGGTGGTGACGCTGGAGGGCAAGCCCGCCGCGCCCGGCGACGAAGGAGAGCTGCGGGCCAAGGCGCCGCAGCTGATGCTCGGGTATGTCGACGCGGCCCTGGACGCCGACGCTTTCGACCCGGACGGCTACTTCCGGACCGGTGACCTGGGGACAGTGGACGCCGACGGCTTCGTGCGGATCACGGGGCGGCTCAAGGACATCATCATCCGCAAGGGCGAGAACATCTCCGCCAAGGAGATCGAGGACCTGCTGTTCACGCATCCCCGCGTGGCCGAGGCGTCGGTGATCGGGCTGCCGGACGCCGAGCGCGGGGAGCGGGTGTGCGCGGTGGTCGTCGCGGCGGAGGGCGCGCAGCCGGTGGAGTTCACGGACATGGTCGCCTTCCTGAAGGCGGCCGGGCTGACCACCCACAAGCTGCCGGAACAGCTGGAATTGGTCGAGGCGCTGCCGCGGAACCCGACCGGGAAGGTGATCAAGCGGGATCTGGTGGCGCGCTTCCGGGGCTGATGACGCGCGGCACCAACATGACCATCAAGGTGGTCGTCATCCGGAGCCCGAGCACCGGGCCGGCATTGAGATACGAAGTGGCGGTACCGGCGGGGTGTACCGGTACCGCCACTTCGGGGTCGGGCGCCTTTGGCCGGCCCTTGTTCTCAGGCCGCTGCCCTGAGAAGTGCTTCGGCCTCAGCCACCACGCGGGTGGCTTCCGGCGTCGAGTGCGCGGCCGGCCCCCGGTACGTCCGATACGGATCGGCTCCGGTCAGGCGCGCCGCGAGCACATCCGCCTGAGCCAGCACCGTCTCGGGCCGCCCCGACAAGCTCCGGCGATGTTCGGCGCAGGCTCCCAGAGCGTGGATGTGCGGGTCCGAGACGCTGCGCAGCGTGTCGTCGACCACGATCCCGCGCGCCACCGCCAGCCCCGACGTCCACGCCAAAGCCGTGTTCGGCGCCGTGCCGCACGCGATGACCGCCAGGTCGGCCGACAGCCGGTGCCCGTCGGCGAGGACGACGCCGTCGAGCTCGCCATCGGTACCGGCCGTCAGGGCTCGCACACGGCAGTCCTGGTAGGCGATGACCCCGGTGCGCCGCAACGTGAGGTAGGCGTCGGTCGGCGTGATCTCGGCCGTGGCCGGAGTCTGGTCGATGAGCTCGACGTGCAGCGGGTCCTCGGCGCGCATCATCCGCAGCGCCGCCGCCGTGTCGAGTCCGGTCGTGCTACCGCCGACGACGACCGCGTGCGTCGCAGTGCGCGCCGCCTCGGCCAGCCGCTGGAAGTCGGCGGCGGAGTGCGCGGAGTGGACGCCGGGCAGCAGATCCTGGCCGTCGTCGGTCCGCAGGCCCTTGATCGGCGGCAGCACCGGGTTCGCGCCGGTGGCCAGGACGAGGGTGTCATACGGCTGGATCCACCGGTCCGAGCCGTGGACGAGCCGGTGCATGCGGTCCACCGCCACGGCGCGCACGCCGGCGCGCAGCGTCAGACGCGGATCGGTCGGGCTCGGCAGGACCGCCGGGGCGGCTCCGGCCAGGGTGCCGGGCAGCGCGGAGCGGTCGTGCGCGGCGGCGCCCTCACCGGCGTAGACGGTCACGTCCACGGCGGTGTCGGTCTCGGCGGCCAGCAGGCCGGTGACGAGGCGGTGGGCCGCCAGGCCCCAGCCGACGACGACGATCTTCCTGGTCATCGGGGTTCCCTTCGGTCGGCGACGATGGCTTCACGATGCCCGACCGACGTTTCCCCGCCGCTTCGGCGATGTTTCCGGCCCCGTTTCGATCCGTAACAACGGAGTAAGCTGCCGCCATCTGGCATCGGGGAGCGCAGAATCGGGGGACGAACCATGCGTGAACAGGTCAAACGCCAACGAGCGAAGCTCATCGCCGGCGGGATGCTGTCCGCGGCGGTGATCGGCTGGGGCGTCGCGGGGTGCAGTCACGACGATCACGACCGCTGCGTCGACACCCGTGACAACACGGTCATCCCGGATCAGTACTGCAAGGACACCTCTACTTCCACCGGTTACGCGCACTGGTACCGCGGAGGCAGCGGCTTCAAGCTGGGCCAGCACGTCTCCGGCGGCGAGGTCGGGGAGCACGGCGTGGCGCGCGGCGGCTTCGGCGGCCACGGCAGTTCCGGCGGCGAGGGCGGCGGCCACGGCGGCGGCGAGGGCGGGCACGGCGGCTGATGCGCAGAATCGAATGCCGTCCGCGCGACGGCTGGCAGGACGCCGTGGAATCGCAGGGTCTCGTGTTCCCGGTGACGACGAAGCAGGACGGCAGCGTCGTGCCGTACTGGTACGAGTCGGCGCACTACTCCCTCACCATGGCCGAGGTCGACGCCCTGGAGGACACCACCGCCGAACTCCACGCGATGTGCCTGGCCGCCGCCGAGCACATCGTGGCCCGCGACCGCTTCGCCGAGCTCGGCATCACCGATCCGGCCGTGGTGCGGGCGGTCCGCGAGTCGTGGTCGGGCCGGCCGCCGTCGCTCTACTCCCGTTTCGACCTGCGCTACGACGGTGATGACGGCTGCACCGCGAAGCTGCTGGAGTACAACGCGGACACCCCGACGATGCTGCTGGAGTCCGCGATCTGCCAGTGGTACTGGCTGCAGGACACGCGCCCGGAGCTGGACCAGTGGAACTCGCTGCACGAGCGGCTGGTCGACGCCTGGCAGCAGATGCGGGTGCGGCTGTCGCACGGCCCGGTGCACTTCGTCTACGCCGAGTGCGACGAGAGCGGTGAGGACTTCATGACCTCCAGCTACGTCGCCGAGACCGCCGAGCAGGCCGGCCTGAGCCCGGTGGTGCTGCCGGTGGAGAAGATCGGCTGGCACGCGGCGTCGGGCTGGTTCGTCGACCTCGACCAGACCCGCATGCGCACGGTGTTCAAGCTGTACCCGTGGGAGTGGCTGGTCGCCGAGGACTTCGGGCCGCAGGCGCTCGCCGCCTTCGACCGCACGCAGTGGATCGAGCCGATCTGGAAGATGCTGCTGTCGAACAAGGCGCTCCTGGCCATTTTGTGGGAGCTGTATCCGGGCCACCCGAACCTGCTCCCCGCCTACCTCGACGGACCCCGCGACCTGAAGGACTACGTCGCCAAGCCGCTCCTGGGCCGCGAGGGAGCCTCGATCCGCATCGTCACCGGCGGCGAGCACTTCGAGCAGCCGGGGGACTACGGCCAGGAAGGGTACGTCTACCAGGAGTTCTCCCCGCTCCCGGCGTTCCCCGGTGGCGACGGGGGCGGCCGTGCCGTGCTCGGATCGTGGCTCGTCGCCGGGGAGCCCGCGGGCCTCGGGATCCGGGAGTCGGACGGACTGGTGACGGACACCTACGCGCGCTTCGTGCCGCACGTCATCGACGGATAGGCGACGGATAGCCGCTGCTGGCGCACGTTCTGTGTCGCCTGCCGGACGGTTACTGGGACGAACGCCCGCGATCAGCGACAATGGCGGGCATGGCCGAGCCGAAGAAGCAGCAGTGGGTCCTCACCCTGTCGTGTCCGGACACCCCCGGTGTCGTGCACGGCGTCGCCAACTACCTCCTCATGACGGGCTGCACGATCCTCGACAGCCAGCAGTACGGCGACCCGGACTCCGGTCTGTTCTTCATGCGCGTCAGCTTCGAGCGGGTGCACGACGAGGTGACGCTGGAGCAGCTCAACAGCAGCTTCGAGGCCGTCGGGGCGACCTTCCGGATGGCCTGGCGGATCCACGACGCCAACGCGCTGATGCCGGTCGTGCTGATGGTCAGCAAGTTCGGGCACTGCCTGAACGACCTGCTGTTCCGCGCCAGCACCGGCGCGCTGCCGGTCTCGATCGCGGCCGTGGTGTCCAACCACAAGGACTTCGAGGAGCTGACCCGCTCCTACGGCGTGGACTTCGTGCACCTGCCGGTCGCCGCCGGGGACGCCGAGGCCAAGGCGAAGGCCGAGGCCGCGCTGCTGGAGCTGGTCGAGAGCCGGGGCGTGGAGCTGGTCGTGCTGGCCCGCTACATGCAGGTGCTCAGCGACGAGGTGTGCAAGGCGCTGGAGGGCCGGATCGTCAACATCCACCACTCCTTCCTGCCGAGCTTCAAGGGCGCCAAGCCCTACCACCAGGCGCACGCCCGCGGCGTGAAGCTGATCGGCGCCACCGCCCACTACGTCACCGCCGACCTCGACGAGGGCCCGATCATCGAGCAGGAGGTGGCGCGCGTCGGCCACGGCGTCAGCCCCGAGCAGCTGGTCGCGGTCGGCCGGGACGTCGAGTGCCAGGTGCTGGCGCGGGCCGTGAAGTGGCATGCCGAGCACCGAGTGCTGCTCAACGGGAGACGGACGGTCGTCTTCCCGTGACGGAAGGGCCCTGAGAAGCAGCGGATGCTTCTCAGGGCCTTCGTGCTCAGGGCCTTCGTGCTCAGGAGCCGGAGCTCACCGGAATCCCCGGCGAGGACTCGGACGACGAGATCCCGCCGCCCGACGACAGGCTTCCGGACGGCCGGCCGGCCCCCGATGACTGGCTCCACGGCGGCTGGCTGTATCCGATGGTGCCGCCGTCCGTCGGCTGGCTCAGCGACGAATTCGTCGGCATCGGCTGACTCCACGAACCGGTCGCGCCGCTCGACGGCAGCCCGGACGGGATCCCCGACGGCCACGGCGGCGGCGTGGCGGGGGTCAGGGATCCGCTCGGACTCGGCGGGGTCATGGACTGCAGCTGGGCGGTGATGTCCTTCAGGTGCTGCAGCTGCGCCTTCGCATAGTTCAGGAACCCGGGATCGCTGAGGATCGCAGCCAACTGCGCGTTGCTCAGCAGCGGCTGCGCGGACGTCGGCGGTTCCATCCGGTTCAGCCCGCCGGTGGCCGAGGTGCCCAGCAGGATGTCGACCCGCGGGTCCTTCAGCCCGCTTCCGACGTAGCCGGCGCTCGGATCGCCCGAGGGCCACCCGTTCACGACCAGGGTCCCGCCGGCGGTGCTGGTCTGGACGCATCCCGTCTGCGCGGGAACACCGCAGCTCAACGGGTGCTTGTCGAGCGTTGAAGCCGGCTCCGCGGAGGGGAACATGTAGTTCGTCTTGCCGTTCGGCCCGGTGAGGATGAGCACCCAGGCATCCGTCTTCTTGACGGTGAATCCCTGAGGAAGCGCCGCCTGGATGTATTTCACCGAACCCTGCGCGAAGGCGACGTTGAAGTTCTGCTCCTCGTCGAACAGGGAGCAGTACTTCGCCAGGTTCTCCTTGACGGCGACCGGAGTGTCGCAATACGGCGTCCACCAAGCGCCCGCCGGAAACTTCGGGCTGCTCGGTGCCGACGAGACCGCCGTCGACGTCACAGTCCGCCCCCCGCTGCCGGGGTCCGCGCCGTTCCCCGAGCCGCCGGCCATCGCGACGGCCCCGGTGCCGACCGCCAGCACCGCCAGCGCCGCCGCCCCGGACAGCGCCCAGTCCCGCCGCCGCCGGCGCGCGCCCCAGTCCATCGCGGCGTCGATGACGTCCCGCTGCTGTGGCTCGTCCTGCGGCGCCGGGAGGGCGCCGGACAACAGCTCACGCATGTCGTTCACAGTTCTTCTCCCAGCTAGTCGTGGATGAGCTCGCCGACGGCCGCACCGAGCCGCTGCCTCAGGATCGCGATGGCCCGGGACGTCTGGCTCTTGACCGTCCCGGCCGAGACCCCGAGCGCGTCGGCCGTCTGCTCGACCGTCAGGTCCTCCCAGAACCGCAGGACGACGACCGCCCGGGCCCGCGGCGGCAGCGTGTCGAGTGCGCTGCGCACCGCCAGCCGGAGGGCGGCGTCGTCGGTCGGGGAGGCGGGTTCGGGGGCGGCGTCGAGGCCGACGGTCGCCGGATCCTTCTGCTTGAGGTCCAGGAAGGCGCGGTACAGCACCGTCCGGGCGTACGCGTCGACGGAGTCGGCGCGCGACACCCTGGCCCAGTACCGGAACAGCCGACCGAAGGTCGTCTGGACGAGGTCCTCGGCGGTGTGCCAGTCCCCGCACAACAGGTACGCGCTACGCCGGAGGTGGGGTTGGGCCCCCACGGCGTACTCGCGGAACTGTTCGCGGACATCGGCCGAACCGCCGTGCGCCGACGGGCTCTTGAGTTTCCTCACATCAGGTATGACCGGAGGATGGTCCGTGTGGTTGGAAGACCGGCCAAGTTTCTCCGCCCCCTGCGAAGGACCTAGAGGGGAACCTCGTGCCCGATCGCCATCAGCAGCGCGCCGAGCTGCACGATCAGCTGCTGCTCGATGTCGGTGCGCGGCAGGTCCTGGTGCTTGAGCCAGTCGAGCACGGCGGTCTCGGCGGCGGCGACCCAGCACTTGAGCGTCATCCGGACCAGCGGATCCACCGGTAGAGGCTCGCTGAGCCCCTCCACGAGGAGTTCGTAGACGGTGTCCTCCACGGAATGCACCAGTGCGGCCGACTCCCCGCCCGAGCCGTACGCCGCCGAGCCGCCGAGCAGCGCGACGAAGCCGGCGGAGTGCGCCTCGGCGAACTCCACGAACGCCCGTACCGCGCGGTCCAGCCGCTGCAGCGGCGTGTCGCCGGGTTCGACCTGGGCGAGCCGGCGCGTCAGCTCCGCGGCGGCTTTCGACAGCGCGGCGGCGTAGAGCTCCTGCTTGGTGCCGAAGTAGTGGTAGACCAGCGCGCGCGAAGCACCGGCGGCCTGCGCCACGTCGTCGACGGACACCTCGTCGGGGCCGTGCTTGGCGAGCAGGTCCAGCGCGGCCTCGATCAGCTCGTCGCGGCGGCGGTCCACCGAGAGCCGGCGGCGGGGGGCCGTGCGCGGGGCCGGGCGGACGGGCTGGGTGCTGCGGGACTCGGACTGCACATCGCCATGCTGCCATGTCCGGCACCAGGAACGAATCGGCAAGCGTGTCGCGACGGTTCCCGAATCTGCTTCGGTCTGCCCGGATCTGCTTAACGAACCTTTTCGCGGGCCGGTGGGTGCTCCGGTGTCCGTTCCGGAAACGGGGTCTTGTCGCCGGGACACTCCGCGCCTACATTAGACGCCGTGTCCAATAAAACCGGCCCCACGCCCGAAGCCCTGCGGCGGCACCGCGATGCCCAGGCGCTGGCCTACCGCTGCGCCGAGACGGTCGGCGCGGGACTGGAGGCCGGTGTCACCGAACGGGAGGTCGCGCGGCGGATGCGCGTCTACCTGCGGGAGAACGGCGTCGAGGACTTCTTCCACATCCCCTTCGCCTGGTTCGGGGAGCGCACCGCGTTCCGCTCGCTGAGGGGTCCCTGGACGCCGCTGCACTTCTTCCCGACGAACAAGCGGCTCGAAGAGGGGATGCCGTACATCCTCGACTGCTCGCCGGTCGTCGACGGCTACGTCTCCGACATCGGCTACGCCGGCGTCCTCGGGGGCCCCGGCACGAACCGCGTCTTCGACGCGCTCATGCGCGACCTCGCGGAGTACCGGACGCTGATCCCGCAACGGATCAAGGCCGGGGACACCCTCGCCGAGGTCTACTCCGCGGTCGACGCGCTCATCGCGCGGCAGGGCTACGAGTCGCGGCACAAGGTCTACCCGGGCCGCGTCATCGGCCACCAGGTCGGCCGGATGACGCAGCGGCGGAACATGGGCCGCTACGCGTTCGGCTTCGGCGTCCGCACCCTGGAGACTCTCGGCCGCGAGATCGTCACCGAGGGCATCAAGGGCCGCTCCCCGCTGTGGGCCGGCGGTCGCGCCTCCCGCCACGCTCCCGCTCCGGGACTGTGGGCGGTCGAGCCGCACATCGGCTTCCGCAGCGTGGGGGTGAAGTTCGAAGAGCTGCTGGTCGTCACCGAAGATGACGCCTTCTGGCTCGACGACGACCTTCCGCATGTCCGGCGCTGGCAACTGGAAGGCGCACACGCATGACCCAGGACGTACGCACCCTCGCGGTCACTGTGGAGGGCGGCAAACTCTCCGTCCGTACCTACGGCGACCCCTCGAAGCCCACTGTGCTGCTCGTCCACGGTTACCCCGACACGCAAGCGGTGTGGGACGGCGTGGTGTCCGAACTGATTGAGGACTTCCACGTCGTCACGTACGACACCCGCGGTATCGGTGCCTCCAAGGGACCGCTGTTCAAGCACGGCTATACGTTGGACCACCTTGCGGACGACCTCTGTACGGTCGCCGACATCGTCGCTCCGGACCGGCCGATTCACCTGGTCGGCCACGACTGGGGTTCCATCCAGGCTTGGGAAGCGGTGACGCGCGCGGATTCCGCACAGCGTTTCCTCTCCTATACGTCCATCTCCGGACCGTGCCTGGACCACGCTGCTATGTGGACGCGGTCCGGCATCCGTAAGCCGACGCCCAAAGCAGCGGCGCGTTCGCTGAAGCAGGCACTCGCGTCCTGGTACATCGTCGTGTTCCACCTCCCGGTGGGACCGCGGGTGGCGTGGCGGCTCGGTCTCGCTAAGCAGTGGCCGCGGATCATCAAGGCTATAGAGGGAACCAGACTCGACCCCTCCCCGACGCTCCATCGGGACGGCTCGCGCGGTGTCCTCTATTACCGCGCCAACATGCTGCCCAAGATGCGGCGCCCCGAGGAGCGTCCGACGTCCGTCCCGGTGCAGGTGCTCACGCCGACTGGCGACCGGTTCGTCACTCCGGCTCTGGCCGCGCAGGCGCCGGTGCCGTGGACAGAGCGGCTCTATGTGCGCTCGGTCAACGGCGGCCACTGGATCGTCGTGAAGAAGCCCGCGCTGATCGCCGAGCGGATCCGGGAGTTCATCCAGTCCGACATCGCCACACCGGGAGGACCTGAGCCCGTGCGTTCCCTATTGCGTGCAGAAGCGAAGCAGGGCACTAAGGACCGGCGTGAGTTCGAGGACAAGCTCGTTGTCATCACCGGCGCCGGATCCGGAATCGGACGCGCGACGGCCTTGGCGTTCGCCGAGAAGGGTGCGGACATCGTCGTCGCCGATATAGACAGTGTCGCGGCGGCACGCACTGTGGAGTTGGTGGAACTGCTCGGTGCGCGCGCTCACCTCTATACGGTCGACGTCTCTTCGGGCGAGGCCATGGAGAAGTTCGCGAACGACGTGAAGGACACGGCCGGCGTTCCCGACATCGTCGTCAACAACGCGGGCATCGGGATGTCCGGTCCGTTCCTCGCTACAGAGGTGAAGGACTGGGAGAAGATCCTCGGCGTCAACGTGTGGGGCGTCATCCACGGCGCGCGCTGCTTCGGCGAGATGATGCGGGAGCGCGGCGAGGGCGGGCACATAGTGAACCTCGCTTCGGCAGCCGCTTATACGCCGTCGCGCACGCTGTCGGCGTATTCGACGTCCAAGGCCGCGGTCCTCATGCTCTCCGAATGCCTGCGTGCGGAGTTCGCGCGGTACGGCATCGGCGTCTCGGCGATCTGCCCGGGCTTCATCGCCACGAACATCACCCGGACCACGAAGTTCGTCGGGCAGAGCGCCGAGCAGCAGGAACGGACCCGGCAGCGCATCACCGGCCTGTACCGGAAGCGGAACTTCGGCCCGGACAAGGTGGCCGAGCGCATCGTGGACGCCGTGCGGCGCGACAAGCCGGTGGTGCCGGTCGCGTTGGAGGCCAGGGCGAGCAAGGCCGTTTCCCGGCTGTCCCCGGCGCTGGCCCGCCGGATGGCGAAGATCGACCCGACCGGCTGAGGAGCTGAACCGACATGGCTGACACCCCGGCGGTCCGCGTCGCCACGAAGGCGGACCTGGAACGGCATCCGGACCTGAAGCCGCGGCGCGTGAAGTTCGACTGGGAGAACACGCCGCTGCACTGGATCCCCGAGGATCCGTACGCGACCCACATCATCAACGTGCTGCACCTGCTGCTGCCGGCCGGCGAGCGCTGGTTCGTGCACGTCTACAGGCAGATCCTGCCCTACATCCGCGACGAGCAGCTCAAGGCCGAGGTCAAGGGCTTCATGGGGCAGGAGGGCACGCACGCGGTCGCGCACCAGAACGTGCTGCACCACATGAAGGCGCAGGGCCTGGACCCGGACCCGTTCGTGGCGCAGATCGAGTGGCTCTTCGAGCGGCTGCTCGGCGACAGCACGATGCCGCCCTTCGCGCGCAAGAAGTGGCTGCGCGAACGCCTGGCCGTCATCGCGGCGATCGAGCACTTCACCGCCGTGCTCGGCAAGTGGATCGTCGACTCCCGCGGCCTGGACGCCGCCGGCGCCGACCCGGTGATGCTCGACCTGCTGCGCTGGCACGGCGCGGAGGAGGTGGAGCACCGCTCGGTGGCCTACGACGTGTTCATGCACCTGGACGGCTCCTACGCCCGCCGCACCCGCGCGATGCTGGTGACCTCGGTGGCCTTCGCCTGGATCTGGGGCCGCGGCACGAAGTTCATGGTCGCCCACGACCCGGCGAACCTGCGCTCGGGCCGGCCGCCGCAGATGACCGAGCGCGAGTTCCTCGGCCGCTTCCGCGACGCCGCGCGCCGGGGGCGGCTGCCCTCGCTCGGAAGCCTGGTCGTGGAGGTGCCGAGGTATCTCAAGCCGTCGTACCACCCTTCGCGGCACGGGTCGACGCAGTCGGCGCTGGACTACCTGGCGGTGTCGCCGGCCGCGGTCTACGCGGCCGAGTTGGCGGCGGCGCGCAGGGGCGCCGGGGATGTGGGCGGCGTGGCTGGGAGCGGCGTGGGCTGAGCGCTCGCCTCCCCCCTCAGA
>Ga0207694_10004224_pt1 | contig 11244 bp, 14 predicted proteins | sample KBSC34metaG_FD_184353 | JGI IMG/M metagenome (GOLD analysis project Ga0207694, IMG submission 184353) | Corn rhizosphere microbial communities from Kellogg Biological Station, Michigan, USA - KBS C3-4 metaG (SPAdes) (version 2) | ecosystem: Host-associated > Plants > Roots > Rhizosphere > Soil...
GCGGGATGCATAAGCCTCACGGCATGGTCCTGGTTACCGGCCCCACCGGAGCCGGTAAATCCACGACTCTGTACAGCGTCCTGAGCGTGCTCAATACCCCCGGTGTTAATATCTCCACGGTCGAGGACCCAGTTGAATACCGGGTCAGTGGCGTCAACCAAACCCAGGTTAACCCCAAAGCCGGCATGACCTTTGCCTCCGGACTGCGAGCCCTTTTGCGCCAGGACCCCAATGTCATCATGGTGGGAGAGATCCGCGATGGCGAAACCGCCGACCTAGCCGTCCAAGCCGCCCTGACCGGCCATGTCGTGTTATCCACCCTCCACACTAATAATGCCGCTACTACCCTACCCCGTCTGCTCGATATGAACATCGAGCCGTTCCTGATCGCTTCCACCGTCAATACCGTCATCGGCCAGCGTCTGGTGCGGCGTCTGTGCTCCAGCTGCAAAATTCCTTACGTCCCGGAGGGAGACGTGCTCGAAGATCTTAAGCGCGACTTCGATATTGCCGCCGCGCTTAAGCACATTAAAGCCCTTGCCCCGGCCAAAACCGTTTCCAAACCCACTGCCAAGCCCAATGCCAAAGCGCCCGAGCCAACCGCCTCAATTTTGGAAAAGATTGCCGCCGACCCGAATATTATCGAGCACCCGCGGTCGGGTGCCAAAGCAGCCGACAAAGTGCCCGCCGAAGCCGTCAAAGCTTCCAAAAATCCGGCGCGCGCGCTTAAATCCGGCGAGTTTGCGCTCTATCACGCCGGTGACGGTTGCGACAAATGTGACCGCAGTGGCTATTCCGGTCGCTTGGGTATTTATGAGGTCTTGGGGGTTGATGAACCGATTCAAAAGCTGATCATCTCCCATGCCACCAGTGAGGAGATCCAGACCCAAGCCATCAAGGAGGGCATGTTGACGATGCAGCAAGATGGCTTCCTCAAGGCCCTCCAGGGCCTGACTACGGTTGAGGAGATCTTACGGGTAACTCGAGAGTAGTATGGCCGGTTTTGCCTACACCGCCCGTGATAAAAAGGGCCTCATCCAGAAGGGCACTATCGTAGCCTTCGACCAACCGGCCGCCGCCACCAACCTGATGGACCGCGGCCTGACGCCAATTTTAATTAAGGGCGGGAAATCGGCTGGCAACGGACGCGGCTTCAGCCTCGGTAATCTCCTTCACCGCCACACCCGCGTCAAGCTTGAGGATAAAGTCGTCTTCTCTCGCCAATTCGCCACCATGATCAATGCCGGCGTCCCCATCATCCAGGCCCTCACGATTTTGCGTCAACAAACCAGCAACCGCTACTTCCAGGCAGCCATTGCCGACGCCACCAAACGCGTCGAGGGTGGCTCGACGCTGAGTGCGGCTCTCGCCCAGCACGGCGATATTTTCTCGAGCATTTACATAAACATGGTCAAAGCCGGTGAGGCCGGGGGATTACTCGACGACGTCCTGGAGCGCCTGGCCGTCCAGCAACAAAAAGACGCCGAAGTGATTGGCAAAGTCCGCAGCGCCATGATTTACCCCAGCATTCTGTTCTGTGTCACCATTGGCGCGTTTGTGTTTCTGATGGTTTACCTGGTACCCCATATGGCGGTAATTTTTAGCGGTCTCGGCGTCACTCTACCCTGGTACAGTAAGCTGATGCTAGCCATTAGTGGCTTTCTGGTGCACTTCGGGCTCTACCTCCTCGCGCTTATTGTGGCCGTGGTGGTGGTCGGCGTTCGCTACGTCCGCACCGCCAAGGGTAAGCATCAGCTAGACCGACTCCTGATTCGGTTGCCCATCTTTGGCCCGATTGTGATTAAAGTCAATGTCGCTCGCTTCGCTCGCACCTTTGGCTCGCTGATGGGCGCTGGCCTATCGGTACTGGAAGCCCTTCATACTACGGCCGGGGGCCTGGGCAATACCGTATTTCAAGACAGCCTGACTCAGGTAGCTCGCGAGGTCAAAGCCGGCAAGAGCATTGCGGTGCCGATGCGGCGAATGGCAGTCTTCCCGCCCATCGTCAATCAGATGATTGCCGTCGGCGAGGAAACCGGCGAACTTGATACCATTTTGCTCAAACTTGCCGACTTCTATGAACACGAAGTCGATACCGTCGTCGCCGGGTTAACCGCCATAATCGAGCCCATATTAATCGTTGCCCTAGGCGGTGTTGTCGGATTTATTGTGATCAGTGTCTACGGTCCCCTGGCCGCTCTCAACGGCCTATCAAGTTAGCCCGACCGCAATAACCTTGACAGTCCTGGGAAGCAGCTTCTATAATGAGGTTAATAGAGCTTATGCTTTGTTAGAATTAATTTGCATTGCCCAATAACACAACAATTTAAGGAGGTGAGCACTCAATGAGACAACTATTAAAAAAGGAGGGCGGGTTTACCCTACTGGAACTGCTGATCGTTATTGTGATCATCGGTATCCTAGCTGTCCTGATTATCCCCAACTTGGTTTCCGGTCCCCAGCGGGCCCGTGACGCCCAACGTAAAAGTGACTTACGTAACATTAAAACCGCGCTGGAAACCTACTACAACGACAATAACAGCTATCCGACAGCTGGCGGCGTCAGCTGTGTTCCCAATGCATCCACTTGTCTGGGTACCGTCCTGACCGCCGGTTCGACTCCCTACATGAAGGTCGTCCCCAACGACCCTAAGGGTGGCCAGAACTACGAATATCTACCGACTCCGGCATCCTGTGCCGCCGGTGCTTGTACCAGCTACACTCTCACGACAACCCTCGAGAACTCTCACGATTCTCAAGCCGTCGGCGGTGTCTATACCGTCAACTCCGCCAACTAAAGCTCCCTTGGCACCAAAAACCGCGACAGCAATCGCGGTTTTTGGTGTTCGGCGTTCTCCTGGACGCCATCTGTCCACGTGATATACTAAAATGGTAATGCTTAACTCCCGAGGTGAGTGTGCGGGTTCCCCTAGTTTATAAAGCGGCTCCCCAGTTCGGCTTCGACATTGGCAATCACACTGTCAAAATCGTCCAGCTGCGGCAAGCCGGCCACAAAACCGTAGTTCAAGCCTACGGATCTGAATTCTTCCCCCGCGAGGCCGTGGCCGAAGGTATTATTGTTGACCCCCAAGAGATCGCCAAGGCCATCACCCCCTTATTGCATAAGCCTGCTTACGGCCGGCTCACCGCCCGACGGGCCATCGTCGGCCTACCGGCTGCCAAGCTCTTCACCCGCACATTGCAGCTCCCGCCTATGGATGCCGCCGACTTAGCCCAAGCCGTGCACTACGAGGTCGAGCAGTACGTACCGATGCCCGTCACCGACCTTTATATTGACCACGAAACCATTGCTGCCGATGCCGATGGCCAACTGGATGTGCTGATGATGGCCGCCCCGCGCGCCATCGTCGATTCCTATCTCAAATTATTCGAGATCCTAGGCTTGGATGTCAGTGCCGTCGAGGCTAACATGACGGCGGTGGTCCGCGGGCTTCTCCATTCCGGTGACGTCACTGGCAGCAGCCTGGTGATCGATATTGGCTCCGTCTCCTCGGACATTACTATTTACGATAAGTTCATTCCCCTCACCGGCAGCGTACCGGTCGGTGGCGAGCACTATACTCAAGCCTTAATGAAACAACTGGGAATTAAGCAAGATCAAGCCAACGAGATTAAAGAGAAGTTCGGCGTGGGTCCCAGCGGTATGCACGATAAGGTTGCGACAGCGCTCCAACCCCAGTTTCAGACTGTTGTCAAAGAAGCCCGACGCGTGGTTAAGTTTTACCAAAGCCGCAGCAGCAATCAGCAAACGGTCGGATCAATGGTGCTCTCGGGTGGGAGTGCCTGTATGCCGGGGCTGGCCGATTACTTCAGTCGCGAGATCGGCCTGTCGCTAACCACTGCCAACCCCTGGAATAACCTACAGCTACACAAGCCGCCAGCCAACCACGCCAAGGAGGCTCCCATGTATTCCACCGCCGTTGGTTTGGCACTGCGAGGACTCCTATGATCAATCTCCTCCCACCCACAGTCAAAACTGCTAACCGCTATGCCCGATACAACGCCCTGATGGTGCGTTACATCTGGCTAACGGTCGTTGTGCTGGTAGTGTTAGCTGGCGCCCAACTCGGTGGCCGCTACTATCTCAACCAGCGTATTAAGGCCACCAGCGACCATATTGCGGCCACTCAGCAGCAGATAAATACCTACCGTAACCTCCAAACCCAAGCCGCTACGCTCAATACCCGACTTGCCGCCATCCAGACAATCCAAAAAAATCAGGCTCAGTTTTCGACATTGCTCAGCGACCTTGCCAAATACATGCCAGTTGGCACCTCCATATCCTCGATCACCCTTACCGGCGACGATAAGCAGCCGGTACGGCTAAGCGTTAAGGCGACCGATTACAAAACCGCCCTAGGCTTCCGCGACAGCATTGCTCGTTCGCCCCGCATTAGCGCCGCCGACATTGAGAACGTTAGCGCGGCGACCACTGGCAACGCTACTGCATACAATGTCACCGTGGTCTTCGCCTTTAATCCGGGAGAGGCTAAATGACACCGAAGCGGTACTTTTACCTGTTGTGTGGCATTCTGGGTGTCCTCATTATCGGTGGTGGCACGGGGTACTACCTCCTCAGCAAGAGCCCGGCGAGCGGCACCACCGAACTCAGCAAGCGTCTGGGCGACCAGCAGCTGGCGGAGCAAAAGCTCGCCGACCTCCAGGATCTGCAGAAGCAGTATCGGGATTTGCAGCCGCTTATCCCCACCATCAATAATGCCCTCCCTGCCCAAAAGAGCCAGTCCACTCTAGCCCTACAGCTACGTGAACTCGCCCAAAACAACGGCATGAGTCTCGACAGCCTCACCTTTGCTCCTTCGACCCAACCCGGACCCGTCAGCCAAACGCTACCGGCCGGCAGTGTTTTGGCCATACCCGTCACCTTCCAGCTCAGCGGCACCTACGCCCAACTTCAGCAGTTTCTCCAGGGCCAGGAACACCTCAGCCGCTACACCAGCATGACCTCGCTGACAATTAGTACGGCAGGCAATAGTAGTCTTACCTTTGCAGTCAGTTTAAATGCCTTTGTAAAGCCATGAATCAAGATATTTCTACCCTCAATCTCAAACTCCTTATCCCCTGGCTACGCCGGAGCCGTAAGCTCATCACAACGCTGGTTATTTTGGGGCTGCTCGGCTATTCAGGTTACCAAATTAGTCAGATTACTGCTGTCCAACCCAATCAAGCGTACATTACCACTCAAACCAAGGCCAATAAAGTGCCGAGCCTTCACCCTAACAAACAGGTCCTCAGTCAGCTTAAAGGGCTGAGGGAGCCGGGCGACACCACGATCCAGGTCACGACCGGTAAACAGAATCCGTTTGCGCCGAATTAGAGTTCGGGCGGGGGCGCCCCGGCCACACACTGCTTGTGGCAGGCCATAATGTAAGCCGCCAACTGTTGCGGCCGCGGCGCGGTCCGAAACACAAACGCGTCTTCCTCTCCTGCCGTCTCGGCCGTGACATCGCCATAATCAAACATTGAGGCAATAAAGCCATTTTGTTTAGCCGAGACATCTTGTAATCGGCTAAGTTCGAATTGCGAAACCGCTCGACTAAATAAGCTGTTTTGAGTCAATTGGTAGAGGTTTTTATCGGTAACAATCAAGCGGTTTTGGCGATAAACCCACCAACTGCTATACCCCAGTAATACATTTAATACTATTACCGCAATCAAACCGACAACCGCCAGCCGCAACGACCCTACCCGGCTGATGCTGTCGCTGTAGCGCCCCAGTAAATAAAACCCATACAGTGAAATTAAGCCAACCACGGCAAACGTGGCTGACACCGGCAGAATGTTCATCCAGTGGCGCCGGATAACGGCCTGCACCGTTTCATCTTGGCTAACAATGTTGGCTTCCATAGTCATTTACCTTCGTATAGGCATTATACGCCGCCACTGCCTTTCCCACCAAGTAGCTTGCGGGCAATCCGCCCCAGCTGGTTGACGCGCTCAATGCTAGCATCCACTCCCGCAAGAGGCTGGGTATGCACCGGAGAGTTCGGTTGCGACTTGGTTTTTAGCGTTTGCGGCCGCGGCTTGGCCTTTGGGTCGCTCATAACAATGGTGGCTGCTGCGTCGCTGGCGGCTCAATACCTAAGTGGACATAGGCCTTCGGTGTGGCCTTACGCCCCCGGCTGGTACGCTCCAACATCCCGATCTGCATTAGGAAGGGCTCATAGACATCCTCGACCGTAGTTTGCTCCTCGCTACACAATGCCGCTAGGGTCGCGAGTCCCACCGGACCGCCACGATAATTTTCAATGATGGCACTGAGCAGTTTCCGGTCGGCACTATCCAGCCCCAGTTCGTCGATCTCCAGCATCTCTAAAGCCTGACGCGCGATCGCTGCAGTGATGGTGCCGCTATGACGGACTTGGGCAAAGTCTCGCACCCGCTTCAGCAGCCGGTTGGCGATCCGCGGCGTCAAGCGCGAACGCAGCGCAATTTCCCGAGCCGCCGTCGCATCAATCCCTACCCCCAGGATTCGTGCCGAACGCTGCAAAATCTGGACCATCTCCTCTAACTGGTAAAACTCCAACCGGTGAACCATGCCGAACCGATCGCGAAATGGCGCCCCCAGCGCTCCGGCCCGGGTTGTCGCTCCGATAATCGTAAATTTGGGCAGATCCAGGCGCATCGACTTGGCGCTCGGCCCTTTGCCCAACATAATGTCGATGGCATAATCCTCCATGGCGGGATACAGCACCTCCTCGACGGTTTTGGGTAGCCGGTGAATCTCGTCCACAAACAAGATGTCCCCATCTTGCAAGTTGGTCAGGATCGAGGCCAAATCGCCGGCCCGCTCAATTGCCGGCCCGCTGGTTACCCGCAAGTTTGCGCGCATTTCGGCGGCGATCACTCCAGCCATAGTGGTCTTGCCTAAACCCGGTGGCCCATACAGCAAAATATGGTCGACTGGCTCCTTGCGGGCCTGCGCCGCATCAATCGCCAACTGCAATGTGTCCTTGATCAGCTGTTGACCAACATAGGAAGCAAATGTCTTAGGCCGCAGCGTCTCTTCCAGCTGCTGTTCAACCGGATCGTCCAGGCTTTCGGCTGCGACGGTAACGCGTTCAATCATGACCCTATTATAGCAACTGTGCGCTCACGAAGCGAACAAAAGACGAAAGCCAAGAGGATTTACCCCACTTGCTTCAATGCCGCTTTCACCCGCTCCTGCTCGTCGGTAATATCGGTCGGAATTTGGGCCACGGCCTCGGCCGCCTGATTCGGCGTGTAGCCCAAGCCCAGCAACGCCTGGTAGGCGGCGTCGGTAGAGCCAGCCGAACCGCCACCCCTTGCCACCGCGCCCCCGACTTCAACCTTGCCCCGCAGCTCCACCATAATGCGCTCAGCCGTCTTGGTGCCGACACCGGAAACACCCTTAAATACCGCCGCATCACCCCCGGCAATCGCTTGTTGCAACTGGGGCAAACTGGCTGCCGAGAGTATACTCAGCGCCACTTTCGGACCGACACCATTAATTCCTAATAATTGCTGGAAGAACCGTTTGCTCGGCGCATTACTGAAACCGTAGAGCGCATGCGTGTCTTCCCGAATGTAGTCTAGGATATGGAGTTTGGTCTCCTCCCCTACCGTCAACGAGCCGTAATCGGCTGCCGTCATCATGACTTCATAGCCCACGCCGCTGGCTTCCACGACTACCGTGTCCACATCTTTCTCGATAACCTTGCCGCGCAGTTGAGCAATCATAGGGCTATTGTATCAGCAGTCACCGCGCCGACACCCCCACAACCTGATTAGCGTGGGTAATCGCAATCGCCAGCCCATCGGCAGCATCGTCGGGTTTGGGTATACCGTCCAGCCCTAGAATCATCTTTACCATTTCTTGGATCTGCTTTTTATCAGCCTTCCCATACCCGGTCACGGCTTGTTTTACCTGTAATGGCGTGTACTCGCCAACCGGCAGACCGGCTTCGGCACCTGCCAGCAGCACCACCCCGCGCGCCTGCCCTACCGTAATCGCCGTAGTCACATTTGAGGCAAAGTACAGTAACTCTACCGCCATGCAGTCCGGCTTATGGCTGTTGATAATCTCACCGAGTCCGGCATAAATCTCGCTCAAGCGATTCGGCATTGACATCTCGGGGGGTGTGGTAATAACCCCAGCGTCAATAAAGCGCAGCTTGCTCCCCTGCTTCTCGATCACCCCAAACCCCGTGGTGGCAGTCCCGGGGTCAATACCGAGGATTTTCACGCCTGCTGCCATATCCGGGCCTTTCGCACCATTGCCAGCGCCTCATCATAGACCGCAGGATGCGCTCCGAGAAACCCTTCGACACCTGCACTATAATCAGCGGGCCGGCCGTGCAGATCTGAAACTCTGCCACCCGCCTCTGTGATGATAAGACTGGCGGCAGCGGTATCCCACGGCTGCTTTCCCGAGAAAACCACTAATTGCATAGCGCCCGAGGCAACCAGCATAGTGCTGTAAGCTACCGAACACAGACATAATGGCACTCGATCCGGTCCCTTAAATTCCTCGAGGAAACGGGCATGTCCTTCATCCCAAACCTCTATATTGGCAACCAGCTTTGAACCGGGAGCCGGTGATGACTGTTGCAGTTGGGTGCCATTCAGAAAAGCCCCTTTACCGCCCTGACTCCACATTAGCCGATCACCAAACGGGTCGTAGATAACTCCCAGCATAACCCGCCCCTTGTGCGCCAAAGCTAGCGTAAAACTGCTTATGGGCATCCCGAGAGAATAAGGCAAGGTTCCGTCCACCGGGTCACACAGCCAGCGATAGTCACCGCCCTGATCTAACGAGCCTTCTTCGCTAATGACGGTATGATCGGGAAATTCCTTTTTAACGGCATCCAATACCATTTGGTTGATGGTGGTATCGGCAATCGTCAGTGGCGACTTGTCGGCCTTAAATGTCGTACCTATACTATTTGATCTGAAGTGCTTGCGCATGACCGTGCCGGCTGCCTCTGCCAACTCTTTAGCAAAGGCCAATTCACGGCTGTCGCTCACGCTAAGGCCTGCATCAAGGATTCGGCAATGTCGAAATTGGCATGGGTGGCGCTAACGTCATCCATGTCGTCGAGGATATCCATCAGCCGCAGCAGCTGCCGGGCGGTTTTTTCATCCTCGATTACCAGTGTGGTCTTGGGAATATAGGCGAGAGCGGCTTCGTCGATTCGGTGCCCCATCTCGGTTAACTTGGTCCGTACCGCATTCAATTGCTTCGGTGCCGTATAAACCACCAGTACATCATTGTCTTCTTCGACGTCTTCGGCACCGGCCTCAATCGCATCGAGTGTAGCCGCCTCAAGATCATCCGGCTGTAAGCGAATCACCCCTTTTTGGTCGAATTGGTACAGCACCGAGCCGGCGTCGGCCAGCCGGCCACCGGCTTTACTAAGGGCGGTGCGAACATCCGGACCCGTGCGATTACGATTGTCGGTCGCAGTCTCGATAATAATGGCCGAACCTCCCGGCCCGTAGCCTTCATAAGTAATCTCCTCGATCTGATCGCCGCCCAGTTGACCGGATCCCCGCTTAATCGAGCGGTCGATATTCGATGACGGCATATTGGCGGCTTTGGCTTTTTGAATCGCCAGCCGCAAGGCAAAATTGGTCTCCGGGTCGGGGCCGCCTTGCTTGGCCGCTACGGCCACCGCATTAGCAAGCTTGGTAAAAGCCGCCCCCCGCTTGGCGTCGGTCGCGGCTTTTTGATGCTTGATTGAAGCCCATTTGGAGTGTCCGGACATAGTACTGTTATTATAACGTACCCCTTCGTGCCCGCAGCCACAGGACCAGCGTTACGAATGCAACCAACCCGCTCAAACCACCCACTTCCCCTGGCGTGGCGGCTAATTGCAGGTTGGCGTAGGGCCAGGTGGCGAACCATTGAATGATGCCGATGGCCAGCCCCAATAACCCAGCCGTTGGTAGTGCGATCCAGGCTGCCACCACCGGCGAAACCATAGCAACCGCGCCGGTCACAAAGCTGAGCAGCATCGCCAGCGGCACTATCGGCAATACGACGGCATTCGACAGCGGTGCTATCACCGAAAAGTTGCCAAATATTGCTAGGATCAACGGCGCCGTCGTCGCTTGGGCGGCCAGCGATTCCACCACCAACGATCGAATCGTATTAGGTCGGCGCCAACGTTGCTCCACCAGGGGAGCTATTACCATAATCCCGAAAAAAGCCAGAAACGATAGCTGCCAACCAACGTCACTGATCAAATAATCCGGCTTCCACGCTACCGTAATCAGCGCGGGGATACATACCAGCGACAACGGCGGTATCTCGTAGCCATAATACTGTGTCCAGAGGCTCAGCCCCGACACCATCGCCGCCCGCACAATTGAGGCGCTAAACCCGGTCACCAACAAAAACCCCATAATCAGCCAAAAACTGGTGGCGGTAGCCGTGAAATTGGAGACGCGGGCCATCATCCGTCGCCCCGCTTGAATCAAGATTGTCAGATTGTAGCCCGACACGGCGATCAAGTGAGATAGTCCGACGGCATTCAAAGTCTGCTGCAGCGGCTTACTGATCAGCGCCCGGACGCCGATTAAAAGCCCAAGTCCAAACCCGGCCGTCGGGTCCGGCAAGACCGCCCGAACGCCAGTAAAAAAGCCCTGGCGCAGATGCTCAAGCGGACTGGTTTGCATTGATAGCACGCTAACTTGGCCAAAGTACATCTCCACCGGGATTGAACCAATACCTGCCACCAACTTGCCCTCTATCGCCACGGTATAGCCGCGCTGCAGGGGCTTATTGGTTGTTTGGACATACACTACCTGATTCGCTGGCAGATTATCCAGTCGGCGCAGTCCCACCGTAAACACCGTCCGGTTTTTATCATTGACGGCCGGGTCGTCATTTATCACTCCCACCACCGTCACCTTTTGACCCAGATAGCGGCTCAGTAGCGTATGGTCGAAGCTGGTTGTAACACCTCGCCATATCCCAAACCCGAACAAGAGGACCAGACCCAACCCCCAGCGCCAGCGCAGCAGCGGCAGCCCTACCAGCCAGATACCGGCAACAAAATACCAAGCCAGGCCTAACCAAAGTCGGCCAACCATCACGCCGCCCAGGACCGCCGCGGTGATGAGTGTGATTTGGGTTGAACGATTAATCCGCAGCGCCTGCATATCTCTACTATGATGGCGGCGCATTATAAAATGATTAAGCCCTTGTGATCTGCTGCGTCTCGGTGTACAACTAATAAA